>Ga0265339_10000486_pt1 | contig 31016 bp, 23 predicted proteins | sample 4CB219metaG_FD_202085 | JGI IMG/M metagenome (GOLD analysis project Ga0265339, IMG submission 202085) | Rhizosphere microbial communities from Carex aquatilis grown in University of Washington, Seatle, WA, United States - 4-CB2-19 metaG | ecosystem: Host-associated > Plants > Roots >... | reverse complement strand
CACAACCGGCGCCACACTCTACGCAAGGCTCTACTCGTATATCAACGGAGCCTGGCAATACAACGACTACACCTACAAAGAGCAATAGGGGGTAGGCGGGAGAACCTGGGGACAGACGGGACGTTCCCATCGCGTCTTTCACCAGCCTCCTTGGGGCACAGCCTCCTTTGAGGCCGCGAGGTTTCAATGACCGGGTCACCTACCTCTCAATGACCAACGTCCCTGCCTTAAAACGGGCCCGATTCGAACGGTTCGACGCTCTACGAAGCCAGCGCCACCTTCTCCAGCTTGAAGCGGTCGCGGCGGACATGCGCCAGATCGTACTGCGCCTGCTGCAAGAGCCAGCTTTCGGCGCTTCCGCCAAAGACTGTCTCCAGCCGCACGGCCATCTCCGGAGAAATGCCTCGCTTGCCATTCACCAGTTCGGAAAGCGTGTTGCGCGTCACTCCGAGAGCTGCGGCGGCGGCGGTAACGCTGAGTTGCAAAGGCTGGATGCACTCCTCAAAGACGATCCTGCCGGGGTGTGGGGGATTCTTCATCGGCATGGAACTACCTCCAAATCAGTGGTAATCGACATAATCGACATGGTCTGCGCCTCCCTGGGCAAAACGGAAGACGACACGCCAATTGGCGCGAACGGTGACCGAGTGAAAACCTTGCCGTTCGCCTTTGAGGGCGTGAAGCCGGAAACCCGGCAAATCCATGTCCGCCACCGTGCGGGCAGCATCGAGCCTGGCCAGAATATTTCGCAGCTTGCTGGAATGTTCCGGATTCACACCGCTGGGATCGTCGTCCTCGTAAATGCGCTTCAATCCTTTGTGGCGTATCGAGCGGAGCCAACTGTAACCTGACACGTGGCGGATGTCAAACTGATTGCAGCGGCCAGATTCGGAGCTTCAGGGAATCCAACTCCCGCTGCGCTCCGGGATGACGGTGGGGTGGGGGCAGCGCGAAATGCAGGTCCCTCGGCTTCGCTCGGGATGACGGGGCGTAGGGGGGCGCGAAATCCCTCCGCCGCGGCGGACGAGGGAGCGGGGGCACCTGTAACTTGATAGGATTCCTCGTGAGATGGGGGTCGCCCGCCTGATGGTGACTGCGGATGTGATGGGCGCAACCGAGGACTTGGCCCGGGTTCTACCGGAGCTGCGGAGGTTCCCACATCTCGGCGCAAAAAACGCGCCGAGATATGGGACGCCCTAAGTGGGTTCCTATTTCAGCAATCCAGATGTGGGCCACCCGTTATTTGCGAAGATTTCGTAAGTCTGCGGAAGTGATTGAGGAATTATGGACTAGCGTGCAGCCCATAATTCCTCATGACGATCAAGTGTAATCGGAGGTCCCAGAATGCTACTACTGGGACAAGGTGCTACTGCAAGGTAACGAGCACATCAATGACGCCCGAACCTGCTGGGAGGTCACCCATCGCCTTTCCGATGACCGCACCCAGCATCCGGTTCCGATCGGTACCCTTCATCGCATAGCCTGCGGTAGAAGAGGACACTAACAGGTCGCCCTTGTGGATGGGTCCGTTCTCGGTGGAGACTTTGGTGGGCACCACGCCAACCATGCCCATCGGAATGGAGTCGGCGCCTTTGAGCAACGACTGACGATGGCCGACGAGACCCGGCCTGGTGGCGTAGATTCCAGACACCATGGTCGAATAGGGCTGAGAAGACTTCTGGATCTCGCCCTGCCCGTCGTTGCCGATGACCAGAACGTCGCCGGGTTCGTAGTTTCGGATAGAACCCTTTACATTGACAGCTTCAGCGTAGTCGCCGCCACTCAGCGTGACCGGACCGCCGCCCGCACCATACAACGTTCCATCGATCTGGGCATCCCCATTGACTTCGAGCTTCTTCGCCGGGGTGATTGTGCCGATGCCGACGTTGCCTGTGAAAGCAGCAAACAGGGTGGATGAGTCGCTGTTATATGGAAACGCGTTGCCTCCAACGTAGACGTTGTTTGAACCATCGACGAAGAAGTTGTAGGTGCCGGTTGCGGGGTTAAAAATGTACATGTCCTGATTTGAGAGGACTCCGCCGTCGGAATAGTCACCCTCGGCACCAATGTTCCAAAGGGCTACGGACGGGGTGGAAGCATTCGGATTTTGTAACCAGGTGTCGAACTCGGAATATCCATAATCTCCCGAAGAGGGATCGACCAGTCCGATGGTTGCAAGTCCGCCTCCGCCTGCCTGGGTGAGGACGGAAAGCACGTCAAGAGTAGTGTTATTGGCGCCTCCGATCCCGACGTTGGTGCCGTTGACCGTGATTGGGGAGTCGCCCAGGGTCGAACTTGTGGAGAACACCGGAATGGTACCGGTCGTCCCGCTGACACCGGGGCCGGCAGGGCCGGCAGGGCCCTCAGGACCGGCAGCACCTGCAGGACCGGCAGCACCGTCAGCACCGGCAGGACCTGCAGGACCGGTAGAACCGGCAGGACCCGCAGCACCCGTAGCGCCTGTTGCACCCGTAGGACCGGCAGGGCCAGCAGCACCCGTAGCGCCTGTTGCACCCGTAGGACCGGCAGGGCCAGCAGCACCCGTAGCGCCTGTATCGCCCTTAGCGCCTGTATCGCCCTTAGGGCCTGTATCGCCCTTAGGGCCTGTTGCACCGGTAGGACCGGCAGGGCCAGCAGGGCCCGTATTGCCCGTTGCACCCTTAGCGCCTGTTGCACCCGTAGCACCGGCAGGGCCGGCAGGGCCTGTAGGGCCGGCAGGGCCTGTAGGACCGTTCAGCGCGACTTCCAACTCTGCTTCGTGGCTGATGGTATTCGCCTCTTTGCTAGCAAAGGTGAAATCGCCGGAGCTGGAGGCTTTAAGAGCAATGCCGTGATTGGACGAGGGGTTTGACAGCCAACCCTGAACGAGCGACGTGATATCGATGACTACAAAGTCATTGATGTTGCTGGCAGTGAGGGCGACGGAGGTGGCCAACGTTCCGAGAGATGGATTGGTGATATAAGTCAGAGTGCCTTCATCCCAGGAGCTGGTGACCGGGTAGACATTCAGAGTGCCGGAATGGTTCACATCGCTGGCATACAAGCGCAACGTGGCCTTGGTTACGGTTGTCCCGGTTGGGACTGGAGCCAGATTGAACTGAATGTAACTGTTTGCCGAGGAGTCCACATTCAGGATTGTGTCGCCCCCATGGTTCATGGTGGCGCCGGGGTTGCTTGTGTAGGTGTCACCGGATGGAGGCGCCGATTGGCCCACCATCACGGTTGCAAGCAGCGGTAGGGAAAGAACAGATACAGCGATCCTTGAGATGAGACGCACAGTCTTGTCCTCCGAAATTTTTGTCTTCTTGGGGGAGGTTTCAGACTACTACTACTGAGTCAAGTGGGACAATAAAAAATGTGACAATAAGAAATAATCGGCATTGGCGGGGAAGAGTCACCTCTCCTCCCCTGCCACACCCCCGGACATGGCTGGTGGCCCGGTGATTGGAACCTCGCGGTCTCAAAGGAGTCATCTGCCGTGGGAAACGTCCCGTCTGTCCCCGGTTTCCCGTCTGTCCCCGGTTTCCCCGGTTTCCAGATCGACAGACCATGATATGTCGATGCGTTCTTGCCCGATTTGCGAACGCGGCTCTAAGGCACTGTTTGCTGCGTCTGCACTGCGCACCCGCCGGTGCCGCCGGTGCAGGCCTGGTTTCCCAGCAAGCCGTAATAAATCTGCGATGCGCCGGTTGCGGATGACGTGTTATCGATGATGATGGCGCCGGTGCCGCCGGTCGAGGATATTCCCGCGTATGCCGTGGTTGGTGTGACCTCGGTGCCGCCGGTGCCGACGATGAAGTTATAAAGGCACGCGCCGGTGCACCGCGCGGAGGCATTGGTGGTGGTGAGATTGCCCAGCGCGGAGACGCTGAGAAAGATATAGTCGTTGGTCGTGCCATCGCTGCCATAGACCTCGGTTACCGGCGAGCAGGTGGGGGCCGGCGTCGAGCCCGATGTTAACGATGAGATCGCCTTGTCGGCGTCCAGATACGAAATCGCGTTTCCACTGGGAACGATGCCCCCGTTGGATTGGATGGGAATATAAGACAATCTGGGTCCAGGAACGGTTCCACCGGGATTGGAGGGAACGCATACCCACAGGCGGCCGGTCTTTCCGGTGCCGGCGGTGTAGTAGGTATTGTCGAAATCGCCGTCGTACATGTTGGGGTAGGAGCTTACGCCAAAAACCGCTTCCTGGCCACAGTTTGTTCCCGCGGGCCAGCTCGTCCCAGAGGTCGCGTTACAGGCGCCTGTGCCCACGGTCGTATTGGTGGTGGCAAACTGGAAAATTCCGCTGCACCCGGTGGCCACCTCGCAGTTAAAAGTGTTGCTGGTGGAGGTGTTGGCATCCGTGCCGGCCGAGACATAGACCGTCTTCGCGGTCGAATCGACCAGGGGAGCGTCGACGATCCCGGTCGTGCCTGTTGCAAAAGTCATTTTGCTGCTTGTCATCTCATGCACAGGCGTGGAGGGGGCGACATTGTAGGAGTAAAGATAACCGCCCGAGTCAGCCACAAATACGTATCCCGTCCCGGGATCGTATACGGGTCCGGTAAGGTTATACGCACTCGCATTCACCGCAATGGGCCAGCCGCTGGCGACGGTTTCGGCCGGCGACCCGCTGAATACGCCGGTAATTTCATGCAGGTACCCGTTGTCGTCCCCCACATAAAGAGTGTCAGAGCCGTCGTACCTATAAAAGGGCGCGGAGAGCGAATCGCTGGGACTGCCGTTCAGGACGATCGGGTAGTAGCAGGGCGCGGTGCAACTGCGGTAGGCGGCCCCGCTCGCTGCAAGCGGCGGAACTCCGGGTGTGGCCACCGACTCCGACGTCAAGGTCAGCGAATCGCCGGCATGGGTCCCGCAGCCGGCAATGGTCGCCGTTGCCAGCGTAACTGTGGCGCCGCTGAATGCGGCGATGGTGTCGCCGCTGGGTATGCAGGATGTGTTCGTCGTGTCGGTGATTTGCATGCCCACATCCGCAGCGGTGATTCCGGATGTAGCGGTGATTGAGACACTGCTGCTCGACACGGACCCTTTAGCGGTGGTGATAGTGGCCGGAGTCGCGGCCCACTTCAGCAGAACCAGGCTGGCCACACCGCCGGAGCTCTGGATGTAGGCGACCTGGGTGCCGTCAAGGGAGAGAATGGGAGAGATATTGGCAGTTCCGCCGGTGTTGTAGGCCCAATTCACCGTCGGGGTCGAAGTTTGGCAAGCGCCGGCGCCGACGTAGATGTTGTTGTAGGCGATTAGCGTCGCGTGAGTACTGCTGCCGGTAACCCCTGTTGGGAAAACGACCCAATCGCTGCACGACTCTGTGCTGGTGTAGAAGTTGTACTTGGCAGGATACTGCCCCGCCCCCTGATACGATCCGCCGGTGAAGGCGCCGATGTTCCCGGTGACAGCCGGGAACGAAGTCTCCGATGCGGAATAGCCCGCTCCGGCCGTACCGAGGGCAGTGGCTGTGATGGTCACATAAGCCCCGTTCGCGTTCGCCGTCACTCCGGCTCCGGCGGCGTTGATTGACGCTGCCAGGCTGGTTGCCAGTTGCGCGGCGGTGTCATAGGCGTTGCCCGTCCAGTAGCTGAAGTTGGTGCCGTTGGAAGTGCCGTCCGAGCCGCCGGCGAGTGGTGAGCCCAATGTGATGCCCGAGAGCCCGTCGGTAAGCGTAATGCTGTTCCCAGAGGCTCCGGGCGCGCTGGCGGCGATGGTCACATCCGCTCCGCTCGGGTTGGTCGCGATCACGCCCACCGTGCTGGTGTAGTTATTGATGTCAGCCGCAAGATTTGCGGCATCGTGCGCGAGAACATTGTCCACAGCAAAGTTAGGCGCCGTACTATTTCCGTTCACGCCATTTGTGATGGACGACGCAGCCCAGGAGAACGGCCCGGAGGCCGTGGCCCCCAACGTGAGCCCGGGGTTCGCCACCCACACGTTGGCAACAATGGTCACCGTGGCGCCACTGCTGGTGACATGAGGGGCGGACGCGCCGGTAGCAATGCCAATGGTGCTGTCGTTGGCGGTGGCGCAAAGGTTGAGGGCCGCCGCCAGATTCGTCGCGTTGGTGGTGGTTGTGTCGGTCGACGTAACTTGGATTGTGGCGGCGGTGGTGCTGGTGCAAGCGTTTGAGCCGGCAGTTCCGGCGGTCTTGGTGCTCCCCCAAGTAACCAGGCTGGGAGTTCCGGCGCCGGTTGTTCCGAAGGCGCTGGTCGCGCTGTCCAGCGTGTTGTCGTAGACCGTAAAGCCTGCGCCCGTCGTGGCCAGGGCATAAATATTGCCGCCCGCGGCTGGGCATGCCTGAAGGGCAGCCACCACGTTTGCTGCCAGCCCCGCAGCCGTGTTGGCCGCCTCATAGTTAGCCGTGTAGGCGGTGCCGGAGACCTTGGTGCAGCTGTTTGCGCTGCCAAGGTTGCCTGCCTGAACGGAGGTCAAGGTGAAGTTGCTGAGGTTCTCGGTAAAGCTGCTTTCTAACGCGCCGTAGACAGTTTCGGAGATTGTGAAACTATCGGTGGCGGCGGTGAAACTGGAGGCGCTGGTGCCGATCACGGAGTAGCTGCTGTTGCAGGCGTTGATTGCTCCGTAGAGGTTTTCGGCGCTTCCGAGCGCGCCGGTGCCGATGATGAAGGTCCCGGTTGTCGCTGTAGCGGTGTTCGCCGTGCATCCATTGTTCGTGGGAGCTGTCGGGCTCGTAAGAGTGAAATCGCCGCTGGTTCCGGTCTTGCCCAGGGTGACCAACTGGTAGGACTCGTTGGTCAGGGCGATGCAGCGGTTTCCGGCGCAGTTCGTCGACGCGCCCGCCACGACGTAGGGATTGACCACAGTGTTGCTGCCGAAGCACGGCCCGCCAGCGGGATCTCCGCACTGGGAAGCATTGGCGTTGATGGCGGCCTGGATGTTGGCCGCCATGTTCGTCCGGTTGTTGCCTATGGCTGGGGCGTAGATGCAGTTTGCGGTCGTGCCGCAGGGTGTTGTGGAGAAGGTATAAGTGACAGTGCCGAATGCGGCCGTGGTCAGCGTAAGTGTGTCGGTGGCGCCGGGGGTGGGCGTATTCACCTGAATTGTGCCGGCAGTCGAGCCGGTGGGCGCGGCGGCGGTCAAGGTCATGGTTTGAATGCCGCTGGGGATGACCACCGTCTGGCCAGCCGTTGGAACCCCGGAGAATGCCGCCGTGGCAGACGGCGTGGCCGCGCCTGAGGCGATTGCGAGGGTTGTCGTCACAGTCGTCCCATTACTAATCGCAAAGGTGGGTGCGGTTTCGGTGGTCGTGGGGTCATTTGTCCACGTGCTGCCTGTGAGAGTCGCTCCCGTGGCGGTGGTGGTGACGGAAAGCGTGTTGGCGCCGTCTGCGATGGTTATGCTATCCCCGGCATTGACGGTTGCTTCTGTCGGGACAGAGCTGAAGGTCCCGGTCAATGTCCCCGCAGTCCCGGTACTGGCTGTCAAGGTTTGGGAATTAGTCCCGTTGGTAATCTTCAGCGTCTGGGCGTTTGCCGGATTTCCCGTAAAGGTGCCCGTCTCCGAGGCATCCGACGGCGCGCTCGCCGTGATCGTCGCGGTGCTGCTGCCGTTCACCGTCAGAATCGATGTGCCCGCGGTTACGTTCCCAGACGTTGCGGCCGCGGCTGTAAGGGTCAAAGACGCGCCGCCTTCGCCCAGAGCCATGCTCCAGTCCTTCTTGAGCGGCCAATTCTTCAATACGGGGTTTATTATTCTCACCGGCCCCGTCAGCACGCCCTGCGCCCGGATCTTTTCCCACGTTTCCACGTCCTGGAACGCGGGTCCCTGCACGGGACCGCGCCGCCTCAACTGCTGCAGCACATAGCGCGGGTCGTTGACCACCCTGAGCCACCAGTCGTGGCTGCCCTTCGCGCTCGCTTCCTGTTCAGCGCCGGGATCGGAAAAGACAACGCGATGAAACGACCAATCGTCAGGCAGGCCGGTGACTGTTGCACTGTCCACGTGGACCGCCGGCGCCTCTTGCGCGCGCGCTGAAATGCCGAGAACGGCTACCATTGCCGCCGTAAGCAGAAACGCCTTTAGAATCTGGGAGAATGGACCTGGACAGAACATACCTTGAACTCTCCTTACTTGTCTGGAGGTCTGGCTGTGGAGTATCTCGCAATCTTACTCCCGAGATCATCCGAAAACAATGAAGAAGTCGGAACGGCTGCGCACCGGCGAGGAGACCATGGGACATCCATGTGGAGTTCATCTCAGTTTCTTGGGCGGGTCAGAGGGGCCACTGAGCGGTCCTGACGGTTTCACCTCGCAGGCGGGAAAACCGGGGGAACCGGGGACGGGAAACCGGGCAGACGCGCCCCCCCGATTCCCGCCGATTCCCGGAGCGCGATGGATGGGGCACAGGCTGGCTTTCTCTTTGTAAATGCTTAGTCCTTGACGCGGACCTTGGGTTCTACGCTTAGGCCGGGGCGGAGCTGGTGGTACGGGTCGTCGTGCTGGAGATCGGTGAAGTCGATGCGGACGGGGACGCGCTGGACCACCTTGACGTAGTTTCCGGTGGCGTTTTCCGGCGGGAAGAGGGAGAGGATGGAGCCGGTGGCGCCGCCGATCTGGGTCACTTTGGCCTTGTAGTCCTTGCCCGTGGCGTCCACGTGAACATCGACGGGCTCGCCGGCGTGCATGTGCTCCAACTGGGTTTCCTTGAAGTTGGCGGTGATCCAGATGTCGTTGAGGCTGACGAGGGTGAGCAGGTTCTGGCCGGAGGAGATGTTCTGGTCGACTTCAGCGCTTTTGCGGGTGATGATGCCGTCTTCAGGGGCGACGATGTGGCAGTAGCTGAGGTTGAGCTGGGCCTGGTCAAGCTGTGCCTGGGCCTGCTGCACCTGCGCCTCAGCCTGCTTGGCCTTGGCGTTCTGGCTTTCAATCTGCTGGGGGCGGGTTTTGGCGTAGCTGAGGGCTGCGTTGGCGGCGGCTTCATGCTGGCGGGCGACGCGGACGGCGTCCTGGGCGGCCTGGGCGCTGGCCTGGGCATCGGCCACGGAGGCTGCTGCTGCTGCGGCGGCGGCAACGGCTGCATCCCATTGCTGCTTGCTGATGACGTCTTTGGCGACGAGGGGGCGATAGCGCTCGAGATCGGCCTGGGCTTTGGCGTTGTTGGCCTCGGCCTGGGTAACGCGGGCCTGGGCGGCGCGCACCTGGCCTTCAGCCTCCTGCACGGCGGCGTTGCTGCCGCTGAGGTCAGCGTTGGCGGAGGTGAGATTGCTGCCGGTGTTGACGGTGGTAAGGGGAACGGCGACCCTGGCGACGGCGGAGGCGGCCTGGGCGCTGGCGAGGAAGGCCTGGGCGTTTTCCACGGCCACCTGGAAGTCGCGCGGATCGAGGTCGGCGATGGGATCGCCGGCCTTGACCTGCTGATTCTCAGACACGTAAACCTTGATGACATGGCCCTGGATGCGCGAGCTGATCTGGATCAGGTGTCCACTGATCTGGGCGTCATCGGTGTCCTCATAGAAGGTGGAGTGCCACCAGAAGGCCAAGCCGACCACCACGAGGATGGCGATCACGACGACGACGATGCCCCTTCGGCGCGACCGCGGCTGCACCACCTCAGTATCCGGATCTGCGGGTGCGGGCGGGGCGGGGGTTGTGGTTGTTTCGGCCACTTCTACTTACCTCCCAGATAGCTCTTGTAATTCTCGGCAGCGCCGAGGGCGCGCGCCAGGCTGAGCTTGGCGACATTGTGCCGGTAGAGGCTGCTTACGTATTGCAGGTTGGCCTGGGCCAGGCTCTGCAGGGCCTGGCTCACGGGCAAATTGTCGCTGATGCCGGCGGAGTAGCGCTGCTGCGCCTCACTGAGGGCCTCGTTGGAGAGCTCGACGCTGGAGCGGGCGACTTCGACTTGCCGCTGCGCGGATTCGATGTCGAGGAGCGCGTCGCGGACGTCGGCGTCGACCTGGGCGTTGATGTCGCTCAACTGCGCCTTGGTGGTGTCAAGCTGGGCCTGGGCCTGCTCGGCCTGGCCGCGCAATTCATATTCCTTGAAGACGGGGACGGTGACGGCGCCGGTGGCGTCGACGGTGCCGTGGGAATGGCGCAGATTGACGCCGATGACGCCGTAATCGGCGTTGATGCTGAGCACGGGATAACGGCCGGCGGTGGCGGCCTTGCGCATATCCTGGGCGGCCTGGGTCTGCTCCATCATGGCCTGCAGGTCTTTGCGGTTGAGGTGGGCCTGCTGGAGAGCGGCGTTGACGTCGATTTGGTCAAAGGCGGCGTAGGGCGCCTTGTCGACGAGGTTGAAGTTCTGGTCGAGGGGCAGGCCGATGGTGCGGGCAAAAGTGAGTCGGTCCTTCTGGAGCGCGTTCTGGGCGACGATGAGTTGCTGCTCGAGCGACTGATAGTCGACGCGGGCGCGGAGCTCGTCGAGCAGCGGGGCGGTGCCGGCCTGGTGGCTGGCGATGGCCTGATCGAGGGAGATTTTTGAGGTGGCTACCTGCGCCTGGACGCTCTCCACCTGGGTCTCGTCGGCGACTACGAGGAGGTAGGCATTGCCGACGGTGAGGATGACGAGCTGGCGGGCGTCTTCAGCGGTGAGCTGGGCGGAGCGGAAGCTGTGCCGGGAGGCGAGATATTCGTCGAGCGATTTGACGTCGGCGGCTGCCCACGCCAGCGAGGCGCGAATATCAGTGAATCCGAAGGGGCCGACGATGGTGGGGAAGCCGGGGAAGCGCAGGCCCTCTGCCGCCAGATCGGTCTGCATGGCGGATTCCTGAATGCGCGCATTCACGCTGGGCAACAGGCTCTGCAACTGGCTTAGGCGCTCGCCGCGGGCGGAGGCGGTCTGGGTTCCGCTGAGGATGACGCCGAGGTTGTTGCGCAGGCCGCGCTGGATGGCGTCGTCGAGAGGGAGGTCAATGGTTTGCGAGGTGGCCGTGCCCTCAGTGATGCTGCCCTGGAAGTTGGGTGGGGCGGACTGGCCGGACGGAGACGCAAGGGTGGGAATCGATTGCGCGTTGGGAATCGCCGGGCCCTGCGGCGCGGCGGGCTGTTGAGACGGAGGAGTGCCGGGCACCTGCGCGGCACTGGCAACGGCGGCGGCGAGCAGCGATAGCGCGGTGATGAGGCGCCGGAAAGTGGGCGCAAAGCGACGGGTTGTGGTCCTGCTTGTGGATTCAGATTGCATCAATGAATTTCGACCCGATCAACTGAAACGAAAGGCTGCGTGGAACAAAATGCGGCTCATCCAATGGATGCGCGCGCGGAGCATGATGGTTCTAAAACTAGTGTAAAGGCACAGAGGCAGGGAGTAGGGAACAGGGATTAGGGATTAGGGAGGTACAGAGTGCCGACTGAGGACATGCCTCACAATCTGGGACCTCAAAAAACCCGATCCTGAAAAGCGTGTATTGGCTCGGGATGGGAGCGGCTAAGGAGTGCAGCGAAGCCGCACATAGCCGTCGTTTTCTAATCCCTAATCCCTAGCTCCTGCTCTTCAGCATCTGGGAGGCGAGTGAGCAGAGCGCCTGGCGAAAGAGTTCGCGGACGGCATCGGGAGACCATCCGGCGGCCTGGGGGCCGGCGTGGGCTGCGAGGAGGGCGGCGGTGTCCTGGGCGGTGAATCCGGCCACGGCGCGGAGGACGAAAATGACGCGCATGGAGGCGGGCAGGCTTTCCAGCCAGGTGCGGACGCGGTCGCGGTCAGGGCCGGCCATCATGGTTTCCAGCTGGTCGCGGGACATGCCGGCGGCGTCGAGGTCGTCGTCTTCAATACAAGTGTTGGCGTGGGCCAGGCCGTGGGGAGCGGCCAGGCCGGCCGGATTGCGGCGGCTCAGGAGTTCGAGCGCGGCGGCGGCCAGGGCGCGGCGGCTGGCGTGGCGGGCTTGTTCCGGATCAGTGCAGGCCGACACTTCAGCGTTGGCCACGCTGGTTTCAACCAGGCGGATGGCATCCTCGCCTTCGCCGGCGAGCATGGACGCAAGCGTGTAGAGGCCGGCGGCGATGAGGTCAAACATGGTGTCCATGCCTGTGAGGGCGCTTTCGACGGCAGCGGTGTCTTTGTGCCGGCCGTCGAGCAAGCCGCTGACGGTGCGGGCGAACTCGGCGGCTTGGGGCGGCAGAGGCTGCGCGGGGTCCAGGCACGCGGCCGGATTCAGGGATGGATTGGCAGCATCATTCGACATCTGGTGGCTCCTCGGTTAGGGGATACGGCTGCTGGGCGCCTGGTTCCATGGTCCACCGGGGCGGGGTTCGGGGTCAAACTACTGGGAACAGGGCTGAAGGTTTTAGATGAAGAGCAAAACATTAGAAGGCAAAGACTGGCTATTGGACGGAAGGATGTACTTTACGAAGTTGCCTAAAGCCAAAACCGGACCCAAGCCAGAAACACTCAAGATCAATGGGAAATGGCAGGATGCGGTAAAGAAGTCGCTCTCGAAGAAGAAATCTCCTGAGGGATGGCCGAAATTGAGAACCACATAGGTTACTTTTGTTCTGTGGAAATGTGGAAAAAAGGTTGCACTGCCGGTGCCGTTGGGTAATCTAATAGGCGTGGATGGGTAATTCCTGAGTCATCCGCGACGCCCCGAAAGGGGTATCGTAAGCGCGCTGTAAGCGCGTCGGCCTCAGGGGCCATCCAAAGATTAAGCCCTCCCTCGGGAGGGCTTTTCGTTGCTATGAGATGGCAACTCCTGCCTCCAATTCGGCGCACATCTATCTCGATGAGGCAGGTGATCTCGGATGGACGTTTACCGCGCCGTATAGGCAAGGCGGATCAAGCAGATTCTTAACAATTTCAGCCATTTGCACCCCGGAAACCAAGAGACACTTTCCGAAAAGAGTGGTGCGGACTATTTATCAGAGGTTTGGATGGAACCAGTCGGTAGAGCACAAATGGAATTCACTGGATTCCAACGAACGGTCCGTTTGCGCTGTTGAACTCCGAAAACTCTGTGATTCCAATCCCGACATTTTCCTTCATGCCATCGTGGTAAAGAAACAAAATGTATTGGCGCATATCCAAGCGGACAGCAACAAACTGTACAACTATATGGTTCGTCTATCCTTGGTAAAGAGGATGGCAAAATACGATGTTGTGACAATGATCCCAGATCCCCGGTCGATCAAGGTTAAAAGCGGCAACAGCCTCCACGACTATCTGCAAACTGAACTGTGGTTCACTGAAAAATCGAGTACAAATCTCCTCACATGTCCGCAAGACAGTGCGACATGTAAAGGCATACAGCTTGCAGATTTTTTTGCTGGAATAGTCCAATCCTATTTTGAAGACAACGTATCCCGAGATTTTGCAATGGTTCAGCCGAGACTTTTCTTAAGTCGCCTATTTTTCTGATTCCTTGCGTAAAGTACATACTTCCGCGATTTTAGAAGAGGCAAAACGACGATTGGAGGAGCAGCCATGACCAAGACGATGAGCATCCGGATGGACCAGGGGAATTTTGAATTCCTTGCCGCGATGACCATGGAAGAGCAGAGCGACCTTTCGAAGGCCGTGCGCGACCTGGTGACGCGGGGCAGGATTCTGCTTGCAGTGGAAAGATACAAGAAGGGCGAAGCATCCTTGGGCAAGGCCGCGGAAGTGGCCGGACTGCCCGTAGGACAGATGATGACGCTGCTGGGGGAATTCGGAGTGCAGAGCAGGATCGACCGGGAAGACTATCGCCAAAGTCTGGTAAGCCTCGCCAAGATCTGGTAAAGCGCCTCCATATGGCTCATTAAATACACCAACTCGGCATCTATCCGAAGCCCCTGGAAAGAGCGCGGTGCCTGGATTGGGTCGGGTACCCGTGCCCCAGCAAATTTATCTTGCTTGTCACTGTGAATTCTGCAAACCCGCGCTACAATCCGTCCGAATCCCCATGGGCCCGAAATCCAGCTTTAGAAAGAAGAAGCCATGGACGCACCCAATGCATTTCTCGGTAAGCCCGATCCGCCCACTGAAGACGAAATTGCTGCTGTTCTGGGGCCTGTTGCGCCGCTGTGGAGCCGACTGATTGAGGAAGTGACCACGGAGGCGGGAAAGGTGACGCAGGAGTGGAAGGGGATTTACGTGAACAAGTACGGGTGGAGTCTGCGCCTGAAACGGAAGGGCCGCAACCTGGTTTACATGGCGCCGTGCAATGGCTGCTTCAAGGTCGCGATCCTTCTGAATGACAAGGCGGTGAACGCTGCCAAGGCGACACGGCTGCCAAAGAAGGTGGCCAATGCGCTGGCCACAGCGCCGCATTATCCCGAAGGCACCGGGGTGCGGCTGAACGTGTACGACGACAGCGATCTTCCGCCGATCCGCAAGCTGGCGCAGATCAAGCTGGCGCACTAATTCATTTCGGGGGCTTGCGCAGGGCCAGGACCGGCAGCGACCGCCGGCGCCGCCCGGCTATTGTGTCGCGATGACGCGCAGGCATGTTCATGATTGCACGCGCCCTGTGCTGTTATCCTTTCCAACACGGCGACGGTGTAAGCCCACATGGCTAAAGGCGCGAAAAAACCGCGGCAGTTCAACGGCCGCGACGAGTCGTGGATGCAGTTCAACCGGCGGGTGCTGGAAGAGGCCGAGGACCCGACGAATCCTCTGCTTGAACGCGTCAAGTTCCTGGCCATCACCTGTTCCAACCTTGATGAGTACGTTGAGATCCGGCAGGCGGGCCTGATGCAGCGCATCGAAGACGGCTACCGCGAGCCGGAGTACGATGGGCTGCGGCCCGATGAGTCGCTGTTGGCGCTGACCAGGGACATTCATGACTTTGTGGCCGCGCAGTACGCGTGCTGGAACAACCATCTGCTGCCGGAGATGCGCAAGGCGGGAATCCGGCTGCTGCACTGGGACGAGCTGGACGACGATGCCAAGAAGTTTGCCCAGGGCTATTACGTGCGCGAAGTGGACCCGCTGTTGACTCCGATTGCAATTGATCCGGCGCATCCGTTTCCGCGGGTGCTGAACAAGGCGCTGTGCCTGGCGCTGCTGCTGCGGGCCAAGCGCAAAAGCTCAGGGCCGCAGGTGCTGGGGGTAGTAACGGTGCCGCGGGCGCTGCCGCGGTTTGTGCGCCTGCCGGCCACGGATGGGGCATTTGACTACGTGCTGCTGCAGGACCTGATTGCGCAGAACCTTCAGGCGATGTACCGCGGCTACGAGGTGCTGGCGTTCACGGCTTTCCGGGTGACGCGAAACTCGAACCTGTATTTCGAAGAGGAAGAGGCGCGCTCGCTGCTGGACACCATCCGCGTGGAGCTGCACAACCGGCGCAAGGGCGACGCGGTTCGGCTGGAGATGGAAACGGCGGCGCATCCCGAGATTGTGGAGCGGCTGCGGACCAACTTTGAGCTGGAAGAGGACCAGGTGTTTCGCGGCAAGGGGCCGGTGAACCTGTCGCGAGTGATGTTTCTGTATGGGGACGTGGCGCGGCCGGAATTGAAGTTTCCGCCGTTCACGCCACGGCCGCTGATGCTGAGCCGCAAGGCTGCAAACATCTTCGAAGACCTGCGCACGCGCGATATTCTGCTGCACCATCCATACGACTCGTACGACCCGGTAGTGAATTTCATTCAGCTTGGGGCGCAGGATCCGGCGGTGGTGAGCATCAAGCAGACGCTCTACCGCACCAGCCAGGATTCGCCGCTGTTTCAGGCCTTTATTGAGGCGGCGGCCACCAAGGAAGCCACCGTGGTGGTGGAGCTGATGGCGCGCTTCGATGAGGCGTCGAACATTCGCTGGGCGCGCAACATGGAAGACGCGGGCGTGCAGGTGTTCCACGGAGTGGTGGGGCTGAAGACGCACTGCAAGCTGGCGCTGCTGGTGCGCCGCGACGAGGACGGCGTGACGCGCCGCTACTGCCACCTGGGCACGGGCAACTACAACCCCATCACGTCGCGGTTCTACACCGACCTGAGCCTGCTGACCAGCGATCCGCAGATTACCGAGCGCGTACACATGGTGTTCAACTATCTGACGGCGCATGCCGAAGTGGACGACTACCGGCCGCTGATGGTGGCGCCGCTGACCATGGCGGAAAACTTTCTGGGGCTGATCCGGCGCGAAGCGGACCATGCGCGCGCGGGGCGCCCGGCGCATATTGTGGCCAAGATGAACGCGCTGCTGGAGCCGAGCGTGATTGAAGCGCTCTACCAGGCGTCGCAGGCAGGCGTGGAGATCGACCTGATTATTCGCGGCATTTCCATCATCCGGCCGGGAGTGAAGGGATTGTCGGATCGCATTCGCGTGCGATCGATTGTGGGCCGATTCCTGGAGCACTCGCGGATTTTTCATTTTGCCAACGGAGGCGACGATGACGTTTATCTGGGCTCAGCGGACTGGATGCCGCGCAACCTGTTCGAACGCTGCGAGGTGGCCTTTCCGGTGAGGGATGCGGCGGCCAAGGCGCGCATTCACGATGAGATTCTGCCGGCATACCTGGCTGACAGCGTGAAGGCGCGGATCCAGCAGGCGGATGGGAGCTACCGCCGCGCCGGCAAGGCAAGCAAGGATGCGCCGGCGTTCTCTGCGCAGGATTTTCTGATGCAGCTTGCGGAGGGCAAGGCTGACCTGGGGGCGATTCCTGTGGCGGCTACGCGGGCCATGCGGCCGCGGCTGCCGCGCCGTCCGGCGAAGCGAGCCGCTGCCGCAGACTGAAATCTCCGCCCGTCCCTTCCCGTGGCCCGGTTATCATGGGCCGTACGCATTTCCAATTCAGACTTGTGGAGCATTGAGTGAAACTGCGTTTTTGCGCGGCATTGATTTTGTTGAGCGCGGCTGCTGCGGCGACCGCGCAGACGTGGACGGTGAAGCCGGAGTGGGTGCGGGCCCATGAGGATTTTTTGGCCAGCGATGTGATGGCGGGGCGCGGCTCGGCTACTCGCGACGAACAGATTACCGCTACATACGTGGCCAGTGAGTTTGAGGCATACGGACTGAAGACGGCGCCGGGGATGAGCGGCTACGTTCAAACGGCGGAGATCAAGGCGGTACAGCTCGACGGGCACGCCACGCTGATTGCAGGCGGAGTCACGCTGAACGAAGGAGCGGACTTCGATCTGCTGAGCGCGACGGGCGCGCCGGCGGAGGGCAGCCTGGTTCGCCTGGCGGTGGCCGACGCCAAATCCGCCAAGATTGCGCACGGTGCGGCGGTGTTGCTGACGGGCGCAGCCGATCCCAACGCGGGGTTTGCGGCGTACCAGCAATTGCGGCGTGCGGGCGCGGAACTGGTCTTGATTGAACAGACGCCGGGCCTCCAAAATCTCTACGGCATGATGGGCGGCAAGACGCGCATTCCGATTCGGCTGGCCGATGATCCGACTCCGTCGCGCGGCTCCGACATTATCCTTCTGCGTGCGGAAGCGGTGGCGAAGCTGCCCCAGGATGGCAGCGCAACGCTGACGGTGCGTGAGCTGCCGCCAGCCGCGCCGCGCCAGACGTTCAACGCCATCGGCTACCTGCCGGGGACGGATGCCAATGCGGGGACAATTTTGCTGAGCGCGCATTTGGATCATCTTGGCATTGGGCGGCCGGTGAATGGCGACGATATTTACAACGGCGCCAATGACGATGCCGCGGGGACGACGGCCGTGCTGGAGATGGCGCATGCGTTGGCTGCGGGGCCGCCGCTGAAGCGCAGCGTGCTGTTTGTGTGCTATGGCTCAGAGGAGATTGGCGAGCTGGGGTCGACGTATTTCGGGATGCATCCGCCGGTGCCGCTGAAGGACCTGGTAGCGAATCTGGAATTTGAGATGATCGGCAGCCAGGACCCGAAGATGCCGGCGGGCGTGCTGCTGCTGACGGGCTGGGACCGCTCCAACCTGGGGCCGGCGCTGAAAGAACACGGCGCGCTGCTGGGGCCCGATCCGTACCCCGAGCAGCACTTCTTTGAGCGGAGCGACAACTACGCGCTGGCGCTGAAGGGGGTGGTGGCGCACACGGCTGCGGGATGGGGCACGCCGCCCACGTATCACCAGCCGAACGATGATCTGTCGCACCTGGACGTGGCGTTCATGACGCGGGCGATTCAGTCGCTGATTGAGCCGGTGCGCTGGCTGGCGTCGAGCGACTTCAGGCCGGCGTGGAATCCGGGCGGCGAACCGAAGCGGTAAAGCTGAGACTGAAAGCGCGGGAACCTGCTCAATTGCCGGCGGACGGGGCGCTCATCTCCATGGCCGAGTGCGGGCGCCGCATCATCTTTGACACTCTGCGCTGAAACACGTGCTTCAGCTCTCCAGGATGTGTCAGCAAGCGGCGCGCATGCAGCAATCGAATATTCCGCGTGAGACGGGCACAGCTCTCCTTGATGTACGCCGGATCGAACTCGGGCGTCTTGATCATGCTCTGCCCTTCCGCCGTGGGCAGCGTGGCGGTGGCAAAGTTTTTCGGCAGGATATCGCGAACCAGGTATCCGTTCTGCTGCACCTGTTTGGCCAGCACGGTGCCCGGAAGCGGCGTGGCCACATTGAGCATTGGTGCGCAGTTGTATTTTGCGTAGAGGTGCTCGGCAAACCGGATGGTCTGGCGGATATTTTCTTTGGTTTCGCCGGGGAACCCGATCACGAAAAAGCAGCGGATCCTGATGCCATGCTTTTTGCCCAGCGCCGCCGCGCGCTCAATGGTTCCGAGATCGATGTGCTTCTTGATGATGTTGGTGACGACCTGCTGATCGCCCGACTCGGCGGCCACGTCGAGTCCAACGCAACCCGACTTCTTCATCGTCGCCATCAATTCGTCAGTGAGCGTATCTGCGCGCACACCGTTGGGCGTGTCCCAGGTGAGGCGGATGCCTTCGTCCACCAGCCGCCTGCAGATCTCGCTGGTCCGCGCGGCCTTGAAGGTAAAGTTGTCGTCTTCAATATGCAGGTGGCGCACTCCGCACTTTTCAACAAGGAAGCGGATGTGGTTTACGACGTAGTCCACCGAGTGCGGCCTCCACCAACGCCCCATGGACATGTGAATCGAGCAGAACGTGCAGGTGTACGGGCATCCGCGGCTGGTAATGAGGGATGCCGAGCGGTACTGGCGATCGCGCGCGTAGAGACCTCTCCGCTGTAACTCAAAGAGGTGTTCGATATCGACCAGGTGATACGCGGGAAGGGGAAGCGTGTCCAGGTCGCGGATGGGCTCCGAAGGGTTGAGTTGGATTGCGCCGTTCTCGTCGCGCCAGCACAAGCCGGGGATGGTTTTGAACTCCTCGCGATGATTGTTCTCGATGGCGTGCACAAGGCGGGGCATGGAGATCTCGCCCTCGGCAACGATTACAAAGTCGATCTGAGGATGATCCTCCATCACCTTGCGCGCCGCTACCGTCACGTGCGGTCCGCCCACCACGATGGGGCGGCCGGGCAGCGTTGCCGCCACGGTCTCGATCACCTTGACGGCGTTGTCCCACTGCGCCGTAAACATGCAGCCGACGCCGATGATATCGGGATTCTCTTCGAGCAGCCGCTCCCGCACCTCTTGCTGAGTCAGACCCACTGATGTCCACTCGCCCTCGTCCAGCAAACGCGTCCGGGGAGAGATTACGCAATCGAGGATCGAGACCGGGATATGGTCCCGCTCCAGCGTGGCCGCCACATACATGAGGCCGAGCGGCAATCCAACGTTCGGATCCAGCTTGCCCACCGGATAGCTCCGGTTCGGATTGATCAAAAGTACGCGCATGTAACCACTCCCAAGGGAATCGGAGTTACAGGCCTGATGAAACACATCGCTGACGATGTGAGGACTAAGGATACTACGATAGTGAGTCTGCACAAAGAAACCAAAGACAGCGCCGGGTAGTTACTTGCGGGGGAGATCCCGCCGTAATGTCTGCGGGCCAAGTGGTTAGAACCGTAAAGAATTTCACGCGTTTGCCTCCGCCGATTACGCGATTGCGGCTTGCCTGGCCACAGCCTCTGCAACTTCCTGGGGCGTCATGGTATCCGACACAACCGTGACATGCGCTTCGCGATAGAGCGGCAGCCGATTGAGGTAGCGTGCCGCCAGTCGCGCCTCGTCCGCCAGCACCGGCCGGTTGTACTCAGTGCCGGCGCAGCGGTTGCGCGCTGTTTCCAGCGACACCCCCAAATGGACCAGAAGCGTGCCGGTGCTTTTCAGTAACAGGCCCCTCGTGGCTGTATCTTCAATTGCGCCGCCGCCCAGCGCCAGCACCAGCGCATGCTGGCGGACGAGCCGCGCAATGGTGTCTCGCTCGCACGCGCGGAAGGCCGGCTCGCCATGGCGCGCGAAGAAGTCCGGGATGGCCATGCCGGTTTCGGCGACGATCACATCGTCAGCATCGATGAATCGCCAGCCAAGCCGCGCAGCCAGGAGCGGACCTACGGTGCTTTTGCCCGAGCCCATGAAGCCGGTGAGGACAATGCGGTGCACCGGCTTGCGGGGGCCGATCAGATCTGCCGTTTTCGATCCCAGTTCTTCCATCCTGCGTTCCGCTTCCAATCTTGTCTCGTTCTACCAAGGGCGAGCTAAAAGCTAGAGGCTAGAAGCCAGAAGCTGCTTCTATCCCAGCACCATCACCACCGCGCCCGCTGTGATCAGCACGCCGCCGGCAATTCCCATCGGCGTCAGCTTTTCCCCCAGCAGCATCCACGCGAACACCATGACCAGAGGCACGCTGAGCTTATCCAGCGGCGCAACGCGCGATGCCGGCCCCAGTTGCAGCGCGCGAAAGTAGCACAGCCACGAGAGCCCGGTAGCCAGTCCGCTCAGGGTGAGGAACATGATGGTGCGCCGGTCGAGGTCGCGCAATTCGCCGTGCTTGCCCAGGGCCAGCGCAATGCCCCAGGCAAAAACCAACACCACGGTGGTGCGCACTGCCGTGGCCAAGTTTGAGTCAACATGCGCCACACCCACCTTGGCCAGCAGCGCAGTGGCCGCCGCAAACAGCGCGGAAAGAAGCGCCCAGACGATCCAGTTCATGCCTTATATCCTACTGGCGGGCGGGTATCAGGTCAGCTTCAAAAGCTGTTCCGGCGGACTTTCAATCAGGCGCGTCCAACCGTTCAACAAAGAACCCGCGACTGGCCGTGAAAGATGAACTGCGATTGGGAAGCTGTGACCTGACACCTGTAACCTGACACCTGTAACCTCAAACCTGAATCATGGAGCATGGAAAGCCCAGTCGCACTGCACTCCGCGTCGCCATCCGCCGCGCGGCGCATCAGCTTGTTGACCGGCCTCCGATCCTGGACGATCCCATTGCCGTCCGCCTCATCGGCCCAGGATACGAGCGCGACCTGGAGCGCGCTTCGCACACCGTGGCGCGCGATTTCCGCTGCATTATGGCCACGCGCAGCCGCTATGCCGAAGACCATCTTGCCCAGGCTGTCGCTGCCGGCGTGCGCCAATACGCAATCCTTGGCGCGGGGCTGGACACGTTTGCCTATCGCAACCCCTTCCCGCAGCTTCGCATCTTCGAGATCGACTTTCCGGCCACACAGGAGTGGAAGCGCTGGATGCTCTCGCAAGCTTTGATTGAGCCGCCCGCCAACGTCACTTTTGTTCAGCTCGACTTTGAGCACCGAACGCTTGCCGATGGATTGCGCGAGACCGGATTCGACGCTGCCGAACCCGCGTTCTTCAGTTGGCTCGGCGTTGTGCCATACCTGACGCTGGAGGCCTTCCGCGCGACGCTCGACAACATCGGCAGCCTTCCCGCCGGCTCCGGGGTCGCTTTCGATTATGCCTTCCCGCCGGACACGCTGACGCCGGAGCGCCGCGCCGTATTCGACCTGTTGGCGGGCAGAGTGGCGGCAGCGGGTGAGCCGTTCACGCTGTTCTTTACGCCGGAGCAGATCGAGTCCGAGCTGCTCAGCTCCGGGTTCCACCGGATTGAGCATGCCGATCGCGAGAAACTCAACGAACTCTATTTCAAGAACCGCGCTGACGGACTGAAGTTATCACCGGCGGGCATCGGCACGCTGGCAACGGGTTGGGTCTGAGGCGCTGTCGAGGAACTGAATCCCTCAAATCTATGCCCGTAGCCAGTAGCTCGTAGCCCGTAGCCGTCAATGCCCAGCCACAGGCTACGAGCTACCTGCCTGCGTGCCATTAAGATGGACCCATGCGGAAAATCGCAATCGCCGTGTGTGCCGCACTGCTTTTATCGCTCGCGGACTGCGGTTATCACACGCTGGGCGCGGCCACGCACCTGCCGGCCAACGTGCGCACGCTCTCTGTGCCTCTGTTTCAGACGCGTACCGAGGCGTACCACACTGAGACGCTGATGACCGATGCGGTGATCCGCGAGTTTGCCGCTCGAACACGGCTGCGGGTGACGCCCTCCAGCAGCGGCGATGCCGACGCCGTACTCCACGGAACGATCCTCCAGCAGCAGGTGCTGCCACTCACGTTCAACACCGCAACGCAGCAGTCGTCGAGCTACGTGGTCACCATTGTGGCTTCTGTCACGCTCACAGCGCGCAACGGCAGCGTGCTCTACGAGAACAAGAATTACGTCTTCCGGCAGCAGTTCCAGGCCACCACCAACCTGGCTACATTCCTGGACGAGAGCCCGGCGGCGGAGGAGCGGCTGAGCAGGGACTTCGCCAGCCAGCTGGTTTCGGATGTGCTGGAGAGCCTGTAAGCCAATTTCGGCTCCTGGCCGGTAGCTTGTAGCCAGCAGCCTGTAGCTTGATCGTTACAGCTACAGGCTACAGGCTACCGGCCCTGCTATCCTGTAGCCGAATGGCCCGCCCACCGTCATCCAGGAGCATGGCCCGTTGAGCGCGGCGCGCTGGGGAGCAGGTTTCTCAGCCGTGGGCCGCTTCGTCTCTGAGATTGATGCTGCCCAAAAGAATGCCGGCCCGCTCAAGCCCGGTTACGTGCTGGCCGGTGACGAGCTTTTCCTTCAGGAGCGCTGCCGCATCGCCGTTCTCAAGGCTTTTGTTCCGACCGAGCTCAGAGATTTCTGCCTCTCCGATCTGGACCTTTCGTCTACAACCATCTTCGACATCCTGGATCGCGCACAGACGCCTTCGCTGATGGCCCCGTTCCAGGTGATTTTTGTGCGCGGTGTGCGCAACCTGTTTACGCGCGGCGCCAAAAAGGACGAGTTCGCGGCGCTCGACCGCTACTTCCGCTCGCCCAACCCGCAGGCGCTGCTTGTGTTCATCGCCGATTTCCTGCGCATCCCCTCTGACGCGCGCCGCATGGACATGGACGACAAGAATCGTTTTGAGCGACTGAGCGAGACACTGGGCGAACACTGCGGCATGGTGGAGCTGGCCCGCGTGAGCGAGGAGGACGCCATGCGCTGGGCGGTGGCCACCGCGCACGAGGCCGGCAACCGCCTGGAGCCTGATGCAGCGCGCGAGCTGGTGGACGCGCTGGGCGCCGACATGATGATGATTGCCTCCGAGATGGAGAAGCTGCTGCTCTACACCACAGGGCGCGGGAAGATCACGCTGGGCGACGTGGAGACCATGGTGCTGGGCGCCAAGCAGCGCTCGCTTTACGAGCTGACGGACGCCATCAGCGCGCGCAATCCGGCGCGGGCGCTGGCGCTGCTGCACGGGCTGCTCAACTCGTCAGACGCGGGCGAAGACGCCGCCATCGGCCATCTCTACATGCTGGCCCGCACTTTCCGGCAGATGCTGGTGATCCTGGAAAAAAATGTCCGCGACCAGCGCGCCATCTGGCAGGCGCTGTGGCAGGGCTTCCGCATCCCGCCATTCGCGGCGGACGACCTGATCCGGCAGGCGCGCCGCTACAAGTCGCGGCGCGACCTCACTCGCGCCCTGCGCCTGGTGGCCCGAGCCGACCTGGAGCTGCGCTCCTCGCCGCCCGACAAGCGGCTGGTGCTGGAGCGGCTGGTGTACGATCTGGCCTCTGAACCCAGGCCGGGAGCGGCGTTCGCCACCGCGCAGCTTTCCTTCGAGGTTTGACGGAGTTGTCAGTTGTCAGTGCCGCGGCTTCAGCGTCAAACTGTTTATTGTCAGCAGCTTGTTGAAAAATGTCGAAGCCGTTCCCTCTCAATACAATGCGCCTCAAAGTGGCGTCCCTTGTGTCCGCATAACTATTTTTAATAATACTATTTTATAAATAGGTATTTTGCTGATATAGTTGCCTTCTATGGCAAAGAACGAGGTCAAGCGCGATCTGTTTCGATGGGCGATGGAGCTAATGATTCTCCAGTCGCTGCGGCTGCGGCCCATGCATGGCTACGGGCTGGTGAAGCACATTCAGCAGATGTCAGAGAACATGCTGGAGATCGAAGAAGGCTCGCTGTACCCGGCGCTGCAGCGGCTGCTGCGCGAAGGGATGCTGGAGTCGGAAGCCGGAATTTCCGCCAAGGGCCGGCCGACACGGATCTACCGCCTTACCGACAAAGGCTTGAAGTACCTGGACCAGGAGCTTTCCAGCTTCGAACGGATGTTTACCGGGATCACGCGGGTGCTGGGGACGGCGTGAGGAGGACAGGGATCAGGGACCAGGGATCAGGGATCAGGGCCGGTAGCCGGTAGTTTGTAGCAGGTAGCAAAAGCTACAAGCTACGGGCTACAAGCCAGAGGCACTTGGCTGAGGGCTTCGGACGAGGTGAGATCAATGGGCTGGTGGGCGGGATTGTTTCGGCGGCGGCGGTATGAGGACCTGGCGGTGTCGATTGAGGAGCATATTGCGCTCAAGACCGACGAGCTGGTCGAATCCGGCATGAGCCGCGAAGAGGCGGAGCGTGTGGCGCGGCGCGCGTTTGGCAATCGCACGGTGATCACTGAGCGCAGCCGCGAAGCGTGGCAGTGGCCGAAACTCGAGTCGCTTCTCTCCGACCTGAAGCTGGTTTTCCGGCGGCTGAGGAATTCTCCTGGATTTGCGATTACGGTGCTGCTGACGCTTGCCGTGGGGATCGGCGCCAACGCGGCGGTGTTCACGGTGGTGGATTCGGTAATGCTGAAGCCGCTGCCATACGCGGACTCCGGCCGGCTGATCGCGCTGTGGATGGACGCGCCGGGGGCGGGCGGCCTGTCGGGCTTCGAGAGCGGATTTCAGATTTCGCCGTCGATGTATCTGACGTTCGCTCAGCACAACCGCAGCTTTGAGCAGATGGGGGTGTGGTCTGCGCACAAGGCCAGCGTGACAGGCATGGCGCAGCCGGAACAGGTGCACTCGACGCTGGTGAGTGGAGGCGTCTTGGAGGCGCTGGGAGTGATGCCGGCGGCGGGGCGATGGTTCAACGAGACCGATCAGGACCCGAACGGCGCCAGGACTGCGATGTTGGGCTACGGCTACTGGCAGCGGCGGTTTGGCGGCGACCGCGGCGTGATTGGACGGAACATCCAGGTGGACGGCGTGACGCGCGAGATTGTGGGGGTGATGCCGCGGGGATTCCGCGTGGTGGACCAGGATTTTGACCTGCTGGTGCCGTTTGCCTTTGACAAGCACAACCAGACGCTGGCGCCGTTCTACCTGAATGGAGTGGCGCGGCTGCAGGACGGAGTAACGCTGGAGCAGGCGGACGCGGATGTTTCGCGGCTGATTGGAGTGTGGATGGATTCCTGGTCGAACGGGCCGGGCACGAATCCGCACTTTTACCAGCGGTGGCGGATCACGCCGAAGTTTCGCCTGCTGAAGGACGATGTGATTGGCAATGTGGCCGGTCTGCTGTGGCTGGTGATGGCGACGGTGGGGCTGGTGATGCTGATTGCCTGCGCCAACATTGCGAATTTGCTGTTGGTGCGGGCGGAATCGCGGAGCCAGGAGCTGGCGGTTCGCGCGGCGCTGGGGGCGGGACGCGCGCGCATCGCCCGCGAGCTGTTGCTGGAAAGCGCGGTGTTGGGCGTGGTGGGAGGCGTGCTGGGAATCGGGGTGGCGCTGGCGGCATTGCGGATGCTGGTGGCCATGGGTCCGGCGGACCTGCCGCGGCTCCACGAGATCTCATTCGACGCGCGGTCGCTTGGGTTCACGCTGGGCCTGTCGGTGCTCGCCGGGCTTTTGTTTGGCTCCATCCCGGCATGGCGCCATGCGCGGCCGCGGCCGGTGTTGACCATGGCCGCTGGCAGCCGCGGGGCGAGCGCGGGACGCCAGCGGCAGCGCGCGCGCAACACGCTGGTGGTGGCACAGGTGGCCATGGCGCTGGTGCTGCTGGTCAGCGCCGCGCTGATGATTCGCAGCTTTGCGGCGCTGCGCAACGTGCGGCCGGGATTCACAGACGCGGCGCAGCTGCAGACGATGCGGATCGCGATTCCCGAGACGATGATTGCCGATGCGCAGATGGTGACGCGCACGGAGCAGGCGATCGAGGAGAGGATTGCGGCGATTCCGGGCGTGCAGGCCGTGAGTTTTGCGCAGGCCGCGCCGCTTGAGGATTTCGATCCGAACTGGGATCAGATTGGGGTGGAATACAAAGACTACCGGCGCGCGGAGCCGCCCTTGCGCATGTTCAATTACGTGGCGCCCGGATTCTTTTCCACCATGGGCACGCGCGTGGTGGCGGGCCACGACTTTACCTGGGCGGATGTGTACGGGACGCGAAAGACCGTCATGGTTTCAGAGAATGTTGCGCGGGAGAATTGGGGATCGGCTGCGGCGGCGGTGGGCAAGCGGGTGCGCCAGTTCGATAACACACCGTGGGAAGAGGTGATTGGCGTGGTGGAGGATGTGCGCTTCCACGGCATGGACGAGAAGGCTCCCCCGCTGGTTTACTGGCCGGTGCTGATCGACAGCCCGTACACGCGCACGCCTTCGCTCTATCCGTCCCGCTCGGTGCGGTATGTGATTCTCAGCGACCGCGCCGGCACAGAGACACTGCTGAGCCAGGTGCAGCAGGCGGTGTGGAGCGTGAATGGCGATTTGCCGGTTGCGTCGCCGGGGACGATGGAGGAGATCTACCGTCACTCGATGGCGCGGACATCGTTCACGCTTACGATGCTGGCGATTGCGGGAGGGATGGCGCTGCTGCTGGGCGTGATCGGGATCTACGGCGTGATCTCGTACGCGGTGTCGCAGCGGACGCGCGAGATCGGAATTCGCATGGCGCTGGGGGCGCAGCGGAGGGAGTTGCGCTGGATGTTTGTGCGCTCGGCGCTGGTGCTGACGGGAGTGGGCGTGGGGATCGGGGTGGTGGCGGCAGCGGGATTGACGCAACTGATGAAGTCTCTGCTTTTCGGGGTGAGCCCGGTGGATCCGGTGAGCTTTGTGGGGATTCCGGTGGCGCTGGTGTTGGCCGGGGCGGTGGCGAGCTATCTGCCGGCGCGGCGCGCGGCGAGCGTGAATCCTGTGGATGCGTTGAGGGCGGAGTAGGGGCCAGGGGTCAGGGATCAGGGGTCAGGGACTGGAGACATGGGGCAAGAGGCTTGTAGCCGGTAGCTTGTAGCCGGTTGCAAGAACCTTCTGGCTACTGGCTACGAGCTACAGGCTAAAGGCTGCTGGCTTGGCTAAGGAGATCGTGATGAGCTGGTTTGCGGGAATGTTTCGGCGCAAGCGGTATGACGACCTGGCGGTGTCGATCGAAGAGCACATCGCCGAGAAGACGGACGAGCTGATCGCCTCCGGCATGCCGCTGGAGGACGCCGAACGCGCCGCGCGCCGCGCCTTCGGCAATCGCACCGTGATTACGGAGCGCAGCCGCGAAGCCTGGCATTGGCCCACGCTCGAGAGTCTCTGGGCGGATATGCGCTTTGCCACGCGGCAACTCGCCAAGTCGCCGGGGTTCACGGCAACTGCCGTGGTGACGCTGGCGCTGGGGATCGCGGTCAACGCCACGATGTTCAGCATGGTGAGCGCTTTCCTGATGCCGCCGCTCCCGGGGCATGATGCCGAAAGCCTGGTGGTGGCCACTGCGGTGGATCCAAACTCAAACTTTCCTTATGCGAGCGCAATTTCCGCGCCGAACTTCCTGGCATGGCGTGAGGACAGGATCTTTGCGGACACGGCGGCTGAGGCCGATCGAGGGGGGAGCCTTTCCGGCGCCGGACAACAGCCGGAGCAGATTCGTTACGAAGCGGTGAGCGCGAACTATTTTCCGCTTCTCGGCGCCCTTCCGGAGCTGGGAAGGGAGTTTGTGGCCGGGGATGAGCAAACGGGACGCGATCACGAGGTGATTCTGAGCCATGGGCTCTGGGAACGGAAATACGGTGCGGACCCCGGCATGGTGGGAAAGACGATCCGGCTGAACCGTGAGGACTACACAGTGGTTGGAGTCATGCCGGCGGATTTCACGCTCATAGGCTTCGTGCCTCAGTTGTGGACCCCGCTGTCGTTGACGGCGCAGGATCGGACTGAGGCGGCGCGAAGAGACCGCTCGCTGTACTTGTTTGCGCGGCTGGCGCCGGGGGTGACGCTGGCGCAGGCGCGTGCGGAGATGAACGTGCTGGCGGAGCGCGCGCAGCACGATTTTCCGGCTGAGGAAGCGCGGTGGGACGCGGCGGCGCGGACCCTGCCGGATTTCCTGATCTACAACTTCTCCATCCGCAACGGGCTCGCGGTGATGATGACGACGGTGGCGTTCATCCTTCTGATTGCCTGCGCCAATGTGGCGGGCCTTCTGTTGACGCGGGCGGCTGGACGGCAGAAGGAGCTGGCCATCCGTGCGTCACTGGGGGCGAGCCGCGGCCGGGTGGCGCGGCAACTGTTCACTGAGGGGCTGGTCATCGCTTTCATCGGCGGAGCGTGCGGGCTGGGGCTGGCGGCCGGGGGCATTCGCCTGCTGGCGGCGAGCCTGCACTTCAATGAGTTTATTGCCGCAGTGCCGGTGCGCCTGGATGATCGGGTGCTGGCGTTTACGGCGGCGGTAACGCTGGCATGCGCGGTGTTGTCGAGCCTGGCGCCGGCGCTGAAGGCATCGCGCGCCAACCTGATGACGGGGTTGCAAAGCGAGGGCCGGAGCGCGTCCGCCGGCCGGGCGCGCAACTGGCTGCGCTCAGTGCTGGTGGGCGGAGAAATCGCGGTAGCGCTCTTTCTGCTGATTGGGACGGCGTTGCTGATCAAAGGCATTTATGAACTGGAACATCAGCCGCTCGGCTTCCGCCAGGACCATGTTCTGACCGCGGGCGTCACACTGGACCATGCGCGGTATGGCGGGGCAGACAAGCAGGCGCAATTTGTGCGCGATCTGACGCCGCGCCTGGAGCAGATTCCCGGGGTGGTGGATGCGGCGATTGCGTCGGATTTGCCGGCTACCGGGTCGGCCAAGCAGAACATCCACCTGAAGACCGATGCGGATGCGGGCCATGTGCAACGCGCGGACGAGATCAGGACGGCGCAGTATGTGGCTGTTACGCCGGATTATTTCCGGGTGTCAGGGATTGCGCTGGAACAGGGGAGGGCGTTTACAGAAGAGGACAAGGCCGGTGCGCCTCCGGTGGTGCTGGTAAATCGGGAGTTTGTCCACCGCTACCTGAAGGACGGAAGCGCGCTGGGCCAGCCGGTGATGATTGATGGGCTGGAGGGAGGCTCGCGGTGGAGCTCGATCGTGGGCGTTGTGAGCAATGTGAAGTACTCTTCGGAGTCTCCACGCATCGATCCTGAAATATTTGAGGCATTCGCGCAACGGCCGCAGGCGGGCTTCTCCCTCATGTTGCGAACCACGGTGGATCCCGTGAGCGTGATGCCGGGGCTGCGGCGAACGATGACGGAAGTGGATGCGGACCTTCCCCTGGTGCAGGTGTTGAGCATGGAGCAGGTGATTGTGGGACAGAGGAACGGCGATCCGCTGTTCGAGAAGATCCTGGGCGCTTTTGCCGGGCTGGCGCTGGTTTTGGCGGCGATCGGGATTTACGGGTTGATCGCCTACTCGGTGCGGCAGCGGACGCAGGAGATTGGCATCCGCATGGCGCTGGGGGCAAACGCCGGGGACATTGCCTGGATGGTTCTGCGCCAAGGGCTGAGAATCACCGTCGCCGGGTTGGCGATAGGAGTCATTCTTGCGCTGCCGCTGGGTCGGGTCTTCGACTCAATGTTCTCGGGATTTGAATTCGGCGATCCCCGGGTGTACCCGGTGGTGGCCGTCGCCATGGCGGCGGTAGCGCTGGCGGCCACGCTGGGGCCGGCTCGACGGGCGGCGCGGGTGGACCCGACGGAGGCGCTGCGGAGCGAGTGAACGAGGCGATGAAAAGGCGAAAATAAGAGCTCTTGATACCCGAAAGACCGGCTCCGCGGTGGAAATCGCTAAGTGCTGTGCCTGAAGCTGCTTAGACCATCCTTTTGCACCATATTCGCCGCCTTTGCCCTTGGCTGGAGTGCCGGAAGGGTCACTTTCCGGTTTGAATTTCGTAAAATAGGGGGATGGGAATTCGACGAAGGTCAGGCGTTCGCTGCCTGATTACTCCGCTCCGAATTTGGCTGTTGGCTAGTATCACTTCCCTTGCATTAGCCGGCGTGATTGTCACGCTGGCCACCAGAACCGTGCAGGCGGATGTTGGGCTTCCCAAGCTGGCAGCTACTGTGCCACCTTCGGTTCCGGTTGTCGCGATGGTCGCGCCGGACACCAAGACTCAACGGGGCGCCGCTGCCCGCAGCAAGGACCTTCTGAAAGGCCTTGCCAGCTGGTATGGCGGCAACTTCGATGGCCGGACTACGGCCAGCGGCGAACGGTTTGACCAGTATGCGATGACAGCGTGTCATCCGACTCTTCCGTTCGGGACCCTGGTGAGGGTGGTGAACAAAACCAACGGGCTCTCGGTGGTGGTTCGTATCACCGACCGCGGGGACCTTCCGAAAGGGCGGATCATCGACCTTTCCTACGGCGCCGCGGAGAAGCTCGCAATGACCAGTGCGGGATTGGCTCCGGTTGCAGTGGATGTCCTTTCTCGCGGGGCCAAACCGAACGGGGGAACAAACTAAGAGAGAATCCTGCAGTGCGGAATGGCCGGCGCCGAGGCGCTGGCCATTCGTGTTTTTGGGGCGTTGCTCAGCCCGCGGCCAGGTAGATGAAGCGGAAGACAAAGAGTGCGGCGAGGACGTACAGGAGCCAATCCTGCCGTCGGATCTTCCCCGTCACAAGGTGGAGGACGGCCCAGGAGACGATGCCAAACCCGAGGCCGTTGGCGATGGAATACGTGAGCGGGATGAGAACGAGGGTGAGGAAGGCCGGCACGGCCACCAGCGGATCGCGCCAGGGGATTTCAGA
>Ga0265339_10000485_pt1 | contig 31048 bp, 26 predicted proteins | sample 4CB219metaG_FD_202085 | JGI IMG/M metagenome (GOLD analysis project Ga0265339, IMG submission 202085) | Rhizosphere microbial communities from Carex aquatilis grown in University of Washington, Seatle, WA, United States - 4-CB2-19 metaG | ecosystem: Host-associated > Plants > Roots >... | reverse complement strand
CACGACTACCGCTACTTCCCCGAGCCCGATCTGCCGCCGCTGGTCGTCAGCGACAGCGAGCTCGCAAAGGCGCGCGCGTCGCTGCCCGAGCTCCCCGAGGATCGCTTCGCGCGCTACACGACGTCGGCGGGGCTTTCGCCCCAGGACGCGGGCGTGCTGATCGCCGACAAAGAAGTCGCCGGCTACTTCGACGCGACGGTCGCGGCGGGCGCGCCGCCGAAGCGCGCAGCGAACTGGCTCATCAACGAGGTGCTCGCGCGCGTCGACGATCCGCGCAAGCTGGGCGCGGCCGACATCGCGATCGCGCCGGTGGCGCTGGCCGAGCTGATCGCCTTGATCGATTCGGGCAAGATCTCCGGCAAGCTGGGCAAGGACATCTTCGCGCGCATGTGGACCGAGCGGCGCCGCGCCGGCGAGATCGTCGCCGCCGAGGGCCTGGCACAGGTGTCCGACACCGGCGCGATCGAAGAGGCGTGCCGCAAGGTGGTTGCCGCCAACCCCGACGAGGTGGGGCGCTACCGCGCCGGCAGCGCGAAGCTCATCGGCTTCTTCGTGGGCGCGGTGATGAAGGAGACCGGCGGCAAGGCCAACCCCAAGACCGTCAACGAGATCCTGCAACGTCTGCTAGCCACCTGAGGAGTCTAGATGGCAGTTCAAGCTCTGCCTCCGGGTCAGCGGCCCCCGAACCATCCTGATCTGCTGTCGCCGATCTTCTGGCGCGACGGCCGCGTGGTGATGATCGATCAGCGCCGGCTGCCCGACGAGGAGATCTGGAACGCCTACGATACCTGGGAAGAGGTCGCGCGCGCGATCGCCGATCTCGAGGTGCGCGGCGCGCCGGCGATCGGTTGCGCGGGCGCGTTCGCGGTCGCGCTGGCGGCCGGTCGCGCGCCGTCGGCGGCGTCGCTGCGCCAGCACATGCGCCAGATCGGCGAGACGCGGCCGACGGCGGTGAACCTGGGCGCTGCGGTCCATCGCATGGCGAACGCGATCGCCAGCGGGCGCGACGCCGTGGCCGAAGCGCAGGCGATCTGGGACGATGACCTGGCGTCGTGTCGCGCGATCGGCGCGCACGGCGCGGCGCTGCTGCCCGACGAGGGGACGGTGCTGACCCACTGCAACGCGGGCGCGCTGGCGACGGCGGGCTTCGGGACCGCGCTGGGCGTGATTCGCGCCGCGGTGGCGGCGGGCAAGCGGCTGCGCGTGCTGTGCGACGAAACCCGGCCGTTTCTGCAGGGGGCACGGCTCACCGCCTGGGAGCTCACGCAGGACGGCATCCCGGCCGAGGTGATCGTCGACGGCGCGGCGGCGCACTTCCTGGCGAGCGGGGAGATCGTGGCCGCGGTGGTCGGTGCCGACCGCATCGCGCGCAACGGCGACGTCGCCAACAAGATCGGCACGCTCGGGGTTGCCGCCGCCGCATCGCTGTTCGACGTGCCGTTCTACGTGGCCGCGCCGCATACGACCCTCGACCCTGGTACGGCCACGGGGGCGCGGATTCCGATCGAGTCGCGTGCGGCGGCGGAGATCACGCAGTTCGGCGAGCGCCGCGTCGTGCCGGCGGCCGCGGGGGTGCGGAATCCGGTGTTTGATGTGACCCCCGCCCGCTTGGTGAAGGCGATCATTACCGAGACGGGGGTGTACCGGGGCCCGTACGCGTTCTAGCTCAGCCCCGTAGTCGTCCGGGTCCACGTCCAGGACATGAGCGAAAACGAACGCCCCTCGGCGCTTGACAACCGGCTCGAGATATCTAGACTACGCCGCTCGCCTGGAGGCAGTTCGACACATGTACGCCGTCATCGAGTCGGGTGGAAAACAATATCGCGTCAGCGAGGGTGAAACCCTGCGCGTGGAGAAGCTCGCGGGTCCCGCGGGAACCAAAATTTCGTTCGGGCCGCTGCTGGTGACCGATGACGCGGGCGGCGTCTCAGTGGGGCGCCCCACCGTCGGCGGGATGACCGTCGAGGCGGAGATCGTCGAGCAGGGCCTCGGCAAGAAGATCATCATCTTCAAGTACAAGCGCCGCAAGAGCTATCGCCGCAAGAGCGGGCATCGCCAGCCGTTCACCGCGGTGAAGATCACCGCGATCCGCGCAAGCGCCTGAGTCAGCCGAGTTATAAGGAACCGAAGCCATGGCACACAAGAAGGGTCAAGGAAGCTCCCGCAACGGCCGCGATTCGAACGGCCAGCGCCGCGGTGTCAAACGCTACGCCGGTGAGTCGGTCCTGGCAGGGAACATCCTGGTCCGCCAGGTCGGCACGGTGATCCACCCGGGTGTCAACGTCGGGATCGGTCGCGACTTCACGCTGTTCGCGCTCAAGACCGGCACGGTGAAGTACGCGCGCTCGGGCGTGCGCACCATCTGCAGCATCCAGCCCGAAGCGGCCGCGGCGGGTTAGAAGTCACCCGCGCTTACGCGCGGGTTGGCGCGCCCCGCAACCGAGCGCGCGCCGGCCTTCACGCCGGCGGCGCGACCTGATTTCCCATGCAGTTCATCGATGAGGCGCGCGTCCGTGTTCGAGCCGGTAAAGGCGGCAACGGCGCGGTCGCCTTCCGCCGTGAGAAGTTCGTGCCCAAGGGCGGTCCCTCGGGCGGCGATGGCGGCGATGGCGCGAGCGTGGTCATGGTCGTCGATGGTGGAATGTCGACCTTGCTGGATTTTCGCTACCGCAAGGAATACCAGGCTCCGGCCGGCCAGCCGGGCGCGAACAAGGACAAGTACGGACGCGGGGGTGAAGATCTGGTGTTGCGCGTCCCGCCCGGCACGCAGATCTTCGACGGCACGACCGGCGACCTGATCGCCGACCTTCGCCTCGACGGCGAGCGCTTCGTTGTCGCGCACGGCGGGAAAGGCGGCCGCGGCAACATCCATTTCGCGACGCCCACCGACCGCGCACCCCGCCGCTCCGAGCCCGGGCTTCCGGGCGAGGAGCGCGATCTGCGCCTCGAGCTCAAGTTGCTGGCCGATGTCGGTCTGCTCGGCTTTCCCAACGTCGGCAAGTCGTCGTTGATCGCGCGCGTCTCCGCCGCCCGTCCGAAGATCGCCGACTACCCGTTCACGACGCTGGTGCCGAACCTGGGCATGGTGCGCCTCGTGGGCGAGCGATCGTTCGTGGTCGCCGACGTGCCTGGCTTGATCGAGGGCGCGCACCGCGGAGCCGGCCTCGGCGATCGTTTCCTTCGCCACCTGGAACGCACGCGCGTGCTGGTCCACCTGCTCGATGCCACCGCGGGCAACGGGCGGACGCCCTTGCGCGACTACGAATCACTCAACCGTGAGTTGCGTCTCTACGATCCCGAGCTCGCCAAGCGGCCGCAGATCGTCGTCCTCAACAAGATCGACGTCCCCGAGGTGCGCCGGAAATTGAAGACCCTCGCCGCTCCGTTCAAACGCCGTGGCCTCGAGCTGCTGGCGGTGAGCGCCGCTACCGGTGAGGGCGTGCCGCAATTGCTCGAAGCCGCCTGGCGAATTCTCGCGGCGACGCCGAATCCGATCGCGACTTCCGGAATGTCGGCGAACGAAGCCGGCTAGACGGAGGTTCGGAACCCTCTCAGGGTTCCGCGCAAAGGAGGTTCGGAACCCTCTCAGGGTTCCGCGCAAAGACGATCACCGCGCTCCGCTCTCGCGGAAACTTCGTCGCACGCGTGATCGCAGGAGCTCGCCGCGCATGTATTCGACGCTCGACGAAGCTCTGCAAGACAGCGTGAACATTGACCAACACAGCGCGTCCTGATATAGAAGGCCATCGCCGGAGTCATGTCCGCGTGGGTTGAGCTGGCCTCTTAACGCTAGAGACGGAGAAGACAATGAGATGGTCTCGGACCGTTGGTTCGCATAGGGCCGCCCGCCTGTCGGCGGTGATCGCAATGTCGTCGGTGATCGGCATGACCAGCGTGGGGTTTGCGGCGGACAACGCCGCGGGCACGCCGGGAAACAGCGCCCCCGCTCCTGCGGCAGACGCGGCACCCGCTCCGGCCGGCGCACCCGCCGCCGGCGCACCCGCTGGTGGTGCCGCCGGAGACTCCGGCGCTTACACGGTTCGTCTGCGTTCGCTCGAGAAGAACGTCAACGAGCTGAAAGAGCAGATCTTCCGCACCAAGGCGCGCATCAATCTGTTGAAGGAGACCGTGCTCGGCGGCGTCATTGGAGCGTCGCGCGCGATCATCCGGCACAAGAACGAGATGGGCAGCTCGTATCGACTGATTCAGGCGGTCTATGCGCTGGATGGGGTACAGATTTTCTCCAAATCCGACGACAGTGGCCGCTTGGCGGAGATGACTGAGTTCGACGTCTACAACGGCGCGATCCAGCCCGGCTCGCACACGCTGAGCGTGGTCATGCTCTATCAGGGCAATGGCTTCGGCGTCTTCAGCTACCTCAAGGGTTACAAATTCAAGGTTCGCTCCAGCTACAACTTCGTCGCTGGCGAAGCCAAGACCACCGGGATCAGCGTCGTCGGATACGAAAAAGGGAACCTGACGACCGACATGAACGATCGACCGCAGGTCGACTTCCGGGTCAACGTCATGGCGGCCGGCGAAGGCGCCCCCGCGACCGCGGACGCGAAAAAATAGAAATTCGGCGATGAGATACCCCAAGCTCACCCGTTTTGGGCTCTCGCTTGCCGTCGTCATTACAATGGGTCGATCGGCGTGGGCCGACGAGACCGACGACGCCACGAGGAAGCTGATCGAGCTCGACCAGCGCGTCCACGTGATGTCGCTGGAGTTCAAGGAGACGCCGGCACCGCCGGCGGACGTGGCAGATCGCCGCGTGCTGGACGCGCAGGTGCTGTTCGGTCTCAAGAACTTCCAGGAAGCGGCCACCGTCCTGCTGGACGTCATCGAGAAGTACCCCAACTCGCGCGCCTACGACGACGCCCTCTTCCTGCTCGGCGAGTCGCTGTTTCAGGGGCATGACCCCTATTCGTCGCGGCACTACTTCGAGATGTTCCTGCAGCGCAACACCGGCCAGGGCAAGGAACAAGACGCGCTCCAGCGGCTGATCGAGATCTCGTTCCGCACCGGCGACTACGAGCACGTCGACGAGTACCTGGCCAAGCTGCAGAACATCCCACCGGAGCGGCTCGAGCCGGCTACGCCGTACGTGCGCGCGAAGCTGTTCTACTTCCGTGGCAAGGACGACGACGCGCTTGCGGGCTTCTCGGCGTTGCAGAGCAACAACCCGTACTACTTCCAGGCGCGCTACTTCATCGCGACGATCATGGTCAAGAAGGGTGATCTGGCCGGCGCCTCGGCGATCTACGATTCGCTGCGCAACCAGCAGGCGCCCGACGACTCCGCCGCGGAGATCCAGGACCTCTCCCGCCTCGCGCTCGGGCGCATCCTTTACGAGCGCTCGCAGTTCGACAAGGCGATCGACATGTACCAGTCGATCCCGCGTCAGTCGAAGTACTTCGCCGAGGCGCTCGACGAGCAGGCCTGGACGTACATCAAGGCCAAGGAGTGGCAAAAAGCCTGGCGATCGGTCGATCTCCTGCTGCTCAGCAACCCCGACATGCCCGACGCGCCCGACAAGCGGCTCCTGCTCGGGAACCTTCAGCTGCGCATCGGCAACTTCAACCTCGCCCACGACGAGTTCCGCAAGGTCCGCGAGGAGTTCGACCCGATTCAGCGCCAGCTGAAAGCGGTGATCGTCCACGCGCAGACCGATCCCGGCTACTTCGACAACCTGGTGGGCCGCAGCCTGGAAAAGTTCGACATCTCGGTGTTCGTCCCGCCGGCCGCCTCGAAGTGGGTCAAGGCCGAGCCCGACGTCGCGCGCATGATCAGCCTGGCGTCCGACGTGGGCGATCTGCAGCGCGATCTGCAATCGAGCGAGAAGCTGGTCGAGCGCATCCAGCGCGCCATGCAGAGCAGCAGCCGCACCGGGATCTTCCCCGACCTCGCGGCCGCGCGCACGAAGTCGGTCGAGATCGAGAACCAGCTGATCGACATCCGCCAGAGGTTCGTGGGCAAGGTGCGCGGGATTCTCGAGCCGTCGCTGACGCCCGACGAGCGCAAGACTCTGGACCACATCGCGATCGAGCGCGACGGGCTGGAGCGCCAGCTGAAAAATCTGCCGACCAGCCAAGACGCGATCAAGACCCGTGAGACCCAGGTCAAGGAGCAGTACCGCGAGCTCGACGGGCGTGCCTCCGAGCTGAACGTCGAGATCCAGTCGCTGGAGGCGCAGCTGGTCGCGATCGAGCAGTACTACCGCAGCTCGCGCTCGGAGCAGAAGATCCGGCCCGAGGACATCCAGCAGCCGATCAAGGACCTGCGTTCCACCGTCGACAACCTGCGCACCAGTCACGACAAGATCCGCGAGGAGATCGCCGACGCCGTCCGCGAGGACACGGCGGCCGGCGGCTCTGGTCAGGTCGAGCACGACGCGAGCGTCCGCCTGACCGATCTCTTGCGCCAGGAGCAGGAAGTGCAAGCGCGCGCGAAGTATCGTCTGCCCGGCGCGCAGCAGCAGGAAGTCGATCGCATGAACGGCGTACTATCGCGCACCGACGCCGTCGGCCAGCAGGTCGACGAGTTCAACAAGCGCGTCGACAAGCAGGTCGACGTCCGGCTCGAGACCGTCAAGGGCTACCTGGCGACCGAAAAAGAGGAGCTGGCCAAGGCGACCACCAAGCTCGGCGAGGTGGTCACCGAGTCGCAGAGCCTGGGCGGCGGTCTGGCGCAGGCGATGTTCACGCGCGTCGCCGACCGCTTCTACGACCTCGTGGTTCGCTCCGACGTCGGGATCATCGACGTCGCCTGGGCGCTCAAGGACCAGAAGACCCAGGCGGTCACCAAGCTGACCAACCTCAAGAACCTGGAGCTTCGCGCTCTCGACGAAGACTTCAAGAAGGTGATGGAGGACGACAAGTGAGGCGACACGCGGTAGCAACCGGCGCGCTGGCGCTTTCGGCGAGCCTGCTCGCTTCCAACATCACGTCGCGGCAGGTCGTCGCGGCCCCGCTTCCGGCGGGGCAGATCGACCAGCGGGCGCTCGACGAGATGACCCGCGACGTCCAGCACTTCGCCGACATCGTGCAGGACTATCGCTCGACGGCGCGGATGATCGTCAAGCGCGCCTACTCGGACAAGGCCAAGCAGATCAGCGCGAAGTACGACCCGCAGATCGCGTTCAACGACAAGGAAGCCAAGGAACGTCGCATGACCGCCATCGCGATGTTCGAGAACTTCCTGCACCAGTACCCGAACGACAAGCGCTGGACGCCGGACGCGATGTTCCGCCTCGCCGAGCTTTACTACGAGAAGTCCGCCGAGGAATTCCTCGACAACGACGAGGCGTACAAGAAGGCCATCGACTCGCCGAACCCGCCGACGACGCCGCCGCCGCGCGTGGACTACACGCCGACGATTGCGCTCTACAAGCGCCTCTTGACCGAGTTCCCCAACTACCGCCTGCTCGACGCCGCCTACTACCTGCTCGGCTTCTGCCTGGGTGAAATGGGGCAAGAGCCACAGGCGCGCCAAGCGATGCTGGCGCTGGTTTGCGCCAACAAGTTCAAGCCGATGGATCCGCCGGACTTGCCGAAGTTTGCGCCGGACAAGCCGGACGACGACCCGTACCTCGGTTGCAAGCCGGTCAAGGACTCCAAGTTCATCCCCGAGGCGTGGACCCGCATCGGCGAGTTCCACTTCGACAGCCCCAATGAGCTGCGCCTGGCGATCGCCGCATTCAAGCGCGTGCTGGAGTACAAGGACTCGCCCTACTACGACCGCGCGCTCTATAAGCTCGCTTGGTCGTACTACCGCGACAACCGCTTCCCGGATGCCGTTCGCCAGTTCGACAACCTGGTGATCTACGCCGACAAGCGCAAAGCGGCCGGCCAGAAGGTCGGCTCCGACCTGCGGCCCGAGGCGATCCAGTACCTGGGCGTCAGCTTCTCCGAGCCCGACTGGGACGGCGACACCGTGCCCGATGCAGAGACCGGCCTGCAGCGCGCGACCACCTTCTACAAGGGCCGCGAGGACGAGCCGCACGTGCGCGAGGTCTTCCAGCGCCTGGGCGACATCTACTTCGACTCAACGAAGTACACCGACGCGATCGCGGTCTACAAGGCCCTGCTCAGCAAGTGGCCGGCGTACACCGACGCGCCTCGCGTGCAGGACAAGATCGTGCGCAGCTACGAGCGCGATCGCAACCTGATCGCCGCGGCGAAGGAGCGCGAAGCCCTGGGGCGCAACTACACCAAGGGCAGCGCCTGGTACGAGAAGAACAAGGACAACCCCGAGGCACTCGCGGTCGCGCAGCAGCTGGCCGAGGACGCGCTGCTCACGGCGGCGACCAACGTCCACGCCGGCGCGCAGGCCTGCAAGAACAAGTGGCAGGAGAACCAAAAGGACCTCAAGAAGCTCGAGGAGTGCAAGGCGCTCTATCGCACCGCCGCCGAGCTCTACGAGAAATACCTGGCGGCGTATCCGAACTCGAAACGCAGCTACGAGTTCAGCGCGTTCTACGCCGACGCCCTCTACTACTCGGGGCAGCTGCCGCAGGCCATCGTCGCCTACCAGACGGTGCGCGACTCGCAGCTCGACAACAAGTACCAGGAAGACTCGGCGTTCCGGATGATCAAGGCGTACGAGGAGATCATCGACGACATGCGCCGGGAGAAGAAGATCGACGATCCGCCGATCCCCGACGAGAAGAACACCAAGCCGCCGGTGACCGCGATCCCGATGCCGGACATCTACCTCAAGTACACGGCGGCGATCGACTGGTACGTCGACTACATCAAGAACGAGCGCACGCCCGAGTTGAAGTACGCGGCGGCGGTCATTGCGCTGCGCTACCACAACTGGCCGGAGGCGCGCCGCCGGCTGGGTGAGATCACGCAGCTCTACTGCGGTCCCAATCCGGAGATCGGCTTCAAGGCGTACGACGCGATCCTCCAGACCTATTTCATCGACTACAGCGTCCAGGACGAGGAGCAGAAGGACTGCGCGCTCGGCAAGCTGCTCAACGTCGCCGACCAGTTCAGCGAATCGCCCTGCGGCAAGTCGCCCAAGGCGGCGCCGTACCTGGAGCGCATCGCCCAGATCAAGGCGTCGGTGAAGACTACGATCATCACCAAGCGCCTGCAGCTGTCGATCGAGAACGAGGAGAAGGGGACCAGCAAGGAGCTCACGGTCTGCCGCGAGAACTCCGGCGGCATCGCGATGGTCAGCGGTGTCAACACGGCGGGTGGCGCGACCGGGAAACCGGGCGAGAAGCCGAGCAAGCTGTCGACGGAAATCGACGTCGGGCTCGCGCTGGATCTGATCGACGTCGTCAACGCGAACCCCAAGGACTCGGGTGCGCCGACCGCGCTCAACAACGCCTGCGTGATCTACGAAAAGCTGTTCCAGTTCGGCGAGGCGACGAAGTGTTACGAGCGCCTCTACAAGGACTACCCCGAGTCGGATTGGGGCAAGGAAGCCCTCTGGAACTCGTCCCGCAACCACTACCGCTTCTTCGAGTTCGATCAGGCGGTCAAGGGTTACCTGACGGTGGCGCAGGACCCGAAGTTCGCCCAGTCGGAACACCGCAAGGAAGCGCTGGGCCTGGCGGCGTCGTTGCTCGACAACGACCAGCAGTATCCGAAGGCAGCCGACCTCTACAAGCGCTACTCGGAAGCAGTGGCCGCAAAGCCGCAGGACAGCGCGCAAGCGTACTTCTTCGCCTGCAACGCCTACGAGAAGGCCAAGGACACGGGCAAGCAGTCGGCCTGCCTCAAGGACTTCATCAAGAAGTTCAACAACCAGAATGAGGCCGGCGATCTGATCGTGCAGGCGTACATGAAGCTGGCGGTGATCACCGAGCAGTCGAGCCGCGACAAGAACGCCGTGCTCAACTCGTACAAGAAGGTGCGCGACGAGTTCGTGGCTCACCGGGTGCCGGCCGCGACGCCGGCCGCGGGCTTCGCAGCGAAGGCCGACTTCATGATCGTCGAGGAGAAGTTCAAAGCCTTCCAGAAGAAGGAGCTGAAGTTCGGCAGCAAGCCCGAGCAGATCAAGAAGACGTTCGACTCGTTCACCGCCGAGTCCAAGGCGCTCAACGAGGAGTATCAGAAGATCTGGAACTACAAGGACGCGACCTGGACGCTGGCGGCGTTCCTGCGCAGCGGCGACATCTATTACGAGTTCGCGCAGAAGCTGATCAAGGCCGCGAACAATCCTCCTGAGGACGTGAAAAAGCTGGCCAAGATGGCGTGCAAGGCCAACCCCGACGACTGCGGGATGGTCGAGAGCCAGTACAAGGACGCGGTCTATCAGTTCGTGACGCCGGTCGAGGACGAGGCGAAGAAGCGCTGGAAGGACACGCTCGAGCGCGCCGCGCAGCTGGGTGTGACCAACGACTACGTCAAGAAGGCGCGCGAGAACCTGTCGAAGTACCTGCCCGACGAGTTCCCGTACATCAAGGACGAGCGCATCGGAATGGAGCTGCCATGATCGGCCGTCACGGGCGTCGTACCCCCGGGCCCCTCCTGCGCATGGCCATTGGGTTCTCTGGCGGGCTCGCGCTGGCGGCGGCTTCCGGCCTCGCTCAGGCGCAGACCCCAGCGCCCGCAGCCGCCCCGGCTCCGCCCGCGGACGACGCCGCGAATCCGCCGCGTAAGCGCCGCCAGCCGCCGCCCGCGGTGATCCCGCTCGCCGAGACCCAGGCCGCCGAGCAGATGCTCCACGCCGGTAACTACACGGGCGCGGTCGCGCAGTCCAAGGCGGCGCTCAACAAGAACGAGCGCTACACGCCGGCCATGCTGGTGATGGCCAAGGCCTACTACAAGCTGCACAAGTACGAGTGGACCAAGAAGCTGTGGGAGATGATGCAGGCCAACGGCGCGTCCGACGCCGAAAAGTCTGAAATCTATCAGCTCTTGGCGTTCCTCGAGGTCGACCAGAAGAACATCCCGGGCGCGATCGTCCTGTTCAAGAAGGCTGGCGAGGCGCGGCCCGACAACGCGGTGATCTGGAACAACCTCGGGGCGCAGTACCTGCTGGCCAAGAACTACCGCGACGCCGCGCCTGTCCTGGAGAAATCAGCCCAGCTGCAGCCGGGGTTCGCCAAGGCCCACCTCAACCTGGGCGACGCCTACCGGGGACTCAACGAATACGAAAAAGCGCAGGCCGAGTACCAGCGCGCCCTACAGCTCTTCCCCAACTATGCCGACGCTGTCTTCAACCTCGGGATTCTGTACCTCGATGCCGACAAGATGCCGAACCTGGACGTGGCCGCGCGCATGAACACCGCGATCCAGTACTTCCAGCGCTACAAGCAAATGATGGGCGGGGCAATCCCGGCTAGCGATCCGGTCGATACCTATGTGGCCGAGGCCCAAGAGGGCATCAAGAAAGAGGAAAAGCGCGTGGAGCGCCAGCACAAGAACGAGGAGCGCGAGCGCCAGCGGGCGGCGAAGAAGGCCGCCGACGATGCGAAGAAGGCGGCGGCCGGCGGGGCGGCAGCTCCGGGTGCCGCACCGGTTCCGGGCCAGCCCGCGCCTGCGGCGCCGGCTCCCGCCGCTCCCGCGCCAAGAAACTAGCGGTCTGGAAAGAAGCTGCCGATGATCACTCCAACGACTCCCAAAACCTTGACCAGGAAACAGCCGATGACCCGGAAGACCTGGATGACGACAATCGGACGCAAACCACTGGGGACGGCCCTGGTGTTTCTGGTCGGCCTGTCGGTTGCGGGTGTCGCTTCGCCCGCCCAAGGCGCCGATCGCGCGCAGAAGTCGGCGATTTCTGCTCCTGCGCCCGCGCCCGCGCGCAACGGTGCGACGCCTGCGGCGCCTGGCGCACCGCCGGCTCCCGACGCACCGAAGGTCAAGGTCGAACGCGGAACCGGCGGCCACAAGGTCTACCGGATTACCGAGGAGATCCGAATCGAGGGAAAAATCCAGAAGCCTGAGGCCTTCTTTTTCTATCAGAAGTCGAGCATCAACTATGACTGGCAAGAGCTGAAGCAGGACTTCATCCCCAGGATCCTCGACAGTGTTTCGAAGGCCCCCTTCTAGATAAGGAATTCAACCTATGGCGACGCAAGCAGCGGTGCGAGGAGCTCAACCCCAGGCCGGCGCGGCTCCCAAGGTCAAGATCCTCCGCATTGGAATCATCCAGGGCGGGCGAATCGTCGAGGAGCGCCTGGTCCGCAAGCGTGAGAACATCACGATCGGCCAGTCGGCCAAGAACTTGTTCGTCGTCCCGTCCGAGGCCCTGCCGCGCCACTGGCTGCTGTTCGAGATCAGCGGCAGCCACTACGTCGCTCACTTCTCCGACGGCATGGATGCTCGGATCGCCGTCGGCAACGAGATCATCTCGCTCTCGCAGCTGAAGCAGACCGGCAAGATCCAGAAGCGCGGGTCGAGCTGGGTGTTGCCGCTCGACGAGAGGTCGCGCGGAAAGATCACGCTCGGCGACATGACGATCCTGTTTCAGTTCGTCACGCCGCCTCCGCCGCAGCCGCGCCCGCAGCTGCCGGCGTCTGTGCGCGGCTCGATCACGTCGGACCTCGACTGGGCGTTCGCGACGATCGCCGCCGGCTCGTTCCTGCTGCACCTGTTGATGGTGATCTACCTGCGCAACGTCGACTGGCCGCGCAAGCCCGACATCGAGGAGATCCCCGACCGCTTCGTCAAGATGATGGTTCACAAGGTGGAGAAGCCACCGGAGCCGAAGAAGCAGGAAGTCGCCAAGAAGGAAGAGGACAAGAAGCCGGAGAAGAAGAAGGGCGAGGAGAAGAAGGCGGCTCCCAAGCGAGAGCTGACACCCGAGGAAAAAGCCAAGCTGGCCGAGGAGAAGGCCAAGGCCGACGCCGAACGGCGCGCGCGGCTCGCCGAGCAGGTGAAATCGACCGGCTTGCTCAAGCTGCTGGGCGCGCGCGGTGAAGCCGGGTCGATCGCCGACGTGCTCGGCAAGGGTGACGTCGACCGCGATCAGGAGAAGGCGTTCCAGGGCGTCGGCGGCATCGGCGTTGCCAACGCGAACGACCAGCTGCGCGGCATCAAGAGCGGCGGCTCGGGCTCGGGTAAGGTCGCCACCGTCGGTGGCCTGCGTGGTGGTGGCTCGATCGCCGAGGGCGGTACCGGTAACGCCGCCGCGGAGAAGCACGTCACCGGCATCGTGAAGACCGAGGCGCCCGCGGTCGACGGGGAGCTCGATCCCAGCCTGGTCGCCAAGGAGGTGCGCGCGCGGCAGGGCGCGATCAAGGCGTGTTACGAGCGTGCGCTCAAGCGCAACCCGACCCTCACGGGCAAGATCGTGATGCACTGGACCATTACCGCGGCGGGCACCGTGTCGGGTGTCGACGTGGAGCAGGACTCACTGGGTGATTCCGAGGTCGGAAGCTGCATCAAGTCCTTGATCGCCCGATGGCGCTTCCCGGCGCCAGCCGGCGGCTCGGTCGAAGTGTCGTTCCCATTCGTCTTCCAGTCCTCACAATAGAGGGTAGGGCGAAGACCCCGCGTCGGGGCGTTGACTCGCCCCGCCAGCGTCCCTATACTTTAGCGGCTTACGAAGTCGGTAAGCGGCGCTGCGGCGTTTCCGAAGAAACGGAAAGGACCGATTGTCGTGCGAACAACTCCTAAGCTTCTCCTAATCAGCCTTCTCTCCGCGGGCACCGCGCTCGCGCAACCCGCCCCTGCGCCTCCGCCGGCTGCGCCTCCGCCGGCTGGCGCCGCGGCACCTGCTGCTGGCGCACCGCCCGCGGGCGCCGACGTAGACGTCTCGGTCAAGCAGCGCGCGAACCTGAGCTCGCCGGAAATGCTGGGCCAGGGCAAAGAGTACTTCCGCGTGATGAACGAAACTTTGGGGCACATCCAGACGCTGCAAGAGACGGCGCGCCGCCAGAAGGACATCATCAAGCTCAACTGCGTCACCGACAAGCTCGTGCAGGCCAAGGTCAACATCAACATCGCCGAGCAGGCGATGACCACCCTGCAGGAGTCGATCGCCCGCGCCGACGAGGGCGCGCGCACGCATGAGTTCACGCGTCTCACGATCGTGAACCAGAAGGTCTTGGTCCTCGGAACCGAGGCCGAGAACTGCATCGGTGAAGACCTGAGCTTCGTCGGCGCCACGCGCGTCGATGTCGAGGTCGATCCGGGGATCCCCACGAGCGATCCCACGCTCCCGCCGACGCCGGGCATCGACGTCAGCCGTCCCCCGCCGGCCAGCAACTATATCTAGTACTTCCGCGGATTCGACCATCCCCACCGGCGCCGAGCCGTTGAGCTCGACGGTGCCGCTGCAGGATCTGGCGGCGCACCACGAGCGGCTGCTGCCCGAGCTCGCGGCAGCGGCCATTCGCGTGCTGACGTCGGGGCGATTCATCGCCGGCGCGGAGACCGAGGCTTTCGAGCGCGAGGTCGCCGCCGCACTGTCGATCTCGCACGCCGTCGGCGTCTCGTCGGGCACCGACGGGTTGCTGGCGGCGCTGATGGCGTGTGGCGTCGGGCCCGGCGACGAGGTCGTGACCACGCCCTTCTCGTTCTTCGCCTCGGTCGGTTCGATCGTGCGCCTGGGCGCCACGCCGGTCTTTGCCGACATCGACCCGTCGAGCTTCAACATCGACCCAGCGGCGGCCGCCGCGCGCCTGGGGCCGAAGACGCGTGCGGTGCTGGTCGTGCATCTGTTCGGGCGAGCGGCGCGCCTCGACGGGCTGGAAGGGGCCTGCGCCGCGCGCGGCATTCCGATCATCGAGGACGCCGCGCAGGCGATCGGTGCCCGCGCCGGCGACCGCCCGGTCGGCTCGCTCGGCCGCGCGGCGGTGATCTCGTTCTTTCCGTCGAAGAACCTGGGTGGGTTCGGCGACGGCGGCATGGTCGTGACCAGCGATGCTGACTTCGCGGCGCACCTCCGCGTCCTGCGACGCCACGGCGCGACCGCCAAGAATCGGCACGAGATCATCGGCGGAAACTTCCGCCTCGACGAGCTGCAGGCAGCGCTGCTGCGTGTGAAGCTGCCGCATCTGTCGCGCTGGACCGAGAGCCGCCGCCAGCTCGCAGACCGCTACTTCCAGCGCTTGGCCCCGCTCGCCGAAACCGGCGCCATCGACTTGCCCCTCGCTGATACCGATGCTGTCTGGAATCAGTTCGTCATCCGCGCGCGCGGCAGCGCTCGCACTCCGCTGCGCCAGCACCTCGCGGCGCGCGGGATCGCGACCGCGATCTACTACCCGACGCCGCTGCACCTGCAGCCGGCGCTCGCACATCTGGGGCTGCGCGCCGGCGACCTTCCGCACGCGGAATGCGCGGCCGCCGAAGCACTGGCGCTGCCGATCTACCCCGAGCTGCCGTTCGCCGACGTCGACCGCGTCGCCGCCGCCGTCGCTGCTTTCTTTGGTTGACCCCGTGCACCCGCGCGCGGCTCGACCGCGGGCGCGACCCGCGTCGCCGCACCCCTCCCGCTCACGTCGTAGCGGGCGGCGCACGCCGCGCAACAGAGGGCCCGCGTGCGTCCGCCAGCTTTTGGGAGCGTGACGCCACAACGGCAGATCCATCCGATCCGCCGCGCTGGCACGCCGCCGACCAGAGCGTAGGCGGGCACGTCCTGCGTGACCACGGCGCCCGCGGCCACGAACGCAAACCGGCCGATGCGCGAGCCGCACACAATCGTCGCGTTGGCCCCGATCGTCGCTCCCTTCTCGACCGGGGTCGACCGGATCTCGCCTTGCCGGTGAACGAAGGCGCGCGGATTGATCACATTGGTGAATACCGCCGATGGGCCGACGAAGACGTCGTCGTCGAGCTCGACGCCGTCGTAGATCGAGACGTTGTTCTGGATGCGGCAGCCATCGCCCACGACCGCGCGGCTCGCCACGAACACATTCTGGCCGAGCGAGCAGCGCGCGCCGATACGCGCGTGCGCCATCACGTGTGTGAAATGCCAGATCTTGGTGTCGTCGCCGATGCTGGCCGGCCCGTCGATGACTGCGGTCGGATGCGCCCAGTAGTTCATGGTCCGATCGCCACGGGAGCGCCTCCCGCGCGCATCGAACGGGCGCCCGCTTCCAGCACGCGCACCACGGCCAGTCCCTGTGCGCCGTCACTGCGCGGGCGCCGGCCGGTGCGCACGCAGTCGACGAAGTGCTCGCACTCGATGCGCAGGGGCTCCTCGTCGCCGGCCAGCGGTGCCGTACCGTCGAAAGTCAGGCTGGCGCGCGAACCGACGATCGTCAGTGATCGCTTTTTCTCGGTATCGATCCACGAGACGTGGATGTGGGCGACGCGCCCGTCGGCCCAGCCGAGCGTGGCGAACACGATGTCCTCGATCCCCCGCGTGGTTTGCAGGAAACAGCTGCCGGTCGCGCTGACCGTCACCGGGGCCGAGTCGAGCAGGAACGTTGCGACCGCAATGTCGTGCGGCGCGAGCGACCACCAGGCATTCTCGTTCGCGCGCACCACGCCCGCGTTGACGCGCTCGGAATGCAGGTAACGAACCTGGCCCAGCGCGCCGTCCTCGATCGATTGCTTCGCGACCAGCACGCCGGGGTGATAGAGCAGCAGGTGCCCCACCATCAGCGTGCGCCCGTTGCGCTCGGCGACGTCGCACAGCTCCTCGCTGTCGGGCACGGTCAGGGCCAGCGGCTTCTCGACGAAGACGTGGCGCCCCGACTCGAGCGCACGCCGCGCCAGCCGATGGTGGCTGCCGGAATCGACCGCCAGCGCGATCGCGCCGATTTCCGGATCGCGGAGCAGATCCTCGTACGAGGGCGTGACGCGGACTCCAGGATGCTGCGTGGCCACGCGCGCGAGCAGCTCCGGACGGAGATCGCATACACCGCGCAGGTCGGCCCCCCGCGTGGCGGCAAATGCCCGGACGACGTTGCGCCCCCAGCTGGCCGCGCCAACGACGCCGATACCTAGGCTCGACATGTGGGAGCAAATGCTAGCCCACCTTTTCTCGACGATGGTACAGAATCCCAGTGCACGGACGATGTGAGGGCAACATGTCCGAGGGATCGAACGCACTGATCCGCAGCATCCTCGACCTTCCTTTGCTGTTCTTGCTGGCGTCGCTCTCGCTCGCGCTGGCGGGCTGCGCGTCTGCGCCCGCGACGGGGCTCCATTCCAGCCGCGAGGTCGTGATCGGCTACGACGACAACCGCCCGAGGGACGTCATAGCGTTTCCGAGCGCGACTTACGAGAGCGTGACCCGCTTCGACCTGCCGGCCGGCAAGCATCACCCGCTGCGATTGCGACTGCAGGCAGCCGGGGCAGGCGCGCTGGCGATCACTGTTTACGACAGCACGCCGCTCGAGACGCCGGGCGAGGCGATCGTCACCCTGACCCGCGCGCTCGACACCGCCGACGTCTCCGACGGAAAAGACGGGCGGTGGATCGTCGAGGAGCTCGGCGACGCCAAGCCCTTCACCGGCGTGGTCTGGATCGGCGTGCGGAAGACGTCGGGCGAGCCGACGGTTTGGTCCAGCGGCGCGGTGTCGAGCCAGTCGTACATCCGCAACAACGATCCGCAGAACCCGATGGGCCTGCTTCCCACGAAGCGCGGTCCGATGTTGCGTTTGGAGCTGGCTCCTTAGCACTACGTTCCATGGGCCTCGGGCCTCGGGCCGTCAACTCAGGCGTTGCGCGCCGTCGCTTTCGATCGCGCTTGCGATCCGGGCCGCGAGCCATTCGGCCGCGCGGTCGACGGCGGCAGCTAGCGGTTGCCCGCTCGCCAGTCCGACGGCGATCGCCGTCGAGAGGGCGCAGCCGGTGCCGCGCGGGCTCGGGCCGGCGCTTCGCGGGTGCGTGAACCGGTGCTCGCCGTCGACGGTCACGAGCAGATCGGTGACCATCCCGCCGGCGTCTTCCTCGAGGTGACCGCCCTTGACCAGCACAGCCGCGATCCCGGCCGCCCGCAGGGCCGCCGCCGCCGCGCGCGCATCGGCCACCGTCTCGACCGGCCGCCCAATCAGCGCGGCCGCCTCTGGTGCGTTGGGGGTCACCAGCGTGGCGCGGCGCAGGACCGGCCAGAGCGCCTCGAGCGGGCCTTGCCACAGTGCGCCGCCGCTCGACGCTGCCAACACCGGGTCCACGACGACCGGCCCTGGATATCCCTCGAGGCCCCGCACCAACGCATCGGCCACCGCCGGCCCCGGAACCATCCCGATCTTTACCGCGCCCGGCAGCGGAGCGCGCACCGCGATTCGCACCGCTCGTTCGACCGCATCCGCGCTACGGGCTTCCACTGACCGCACGCCGGCGGCGCTCTGCTCGGTCCAGGCGGTCCCGACCAGCCTCACGACGGCGCCCAGGTCGGATGCTGTAAGGAGGTCTCTTCCAATGCCCGCCGCCGCGCTCGGGTCGACGCCACCCACGACGACGACTACCGGGGATTCCGTCGGGAATGCGGAAACGTCACGCCTTCGCATTTGCGACGAATTCATGACACCGGTATCATGGACGCGCAGCAAGAATCCGAGGATCGGGCGGCCGTTGGCGGACAACCTTCATGGGAACCCTCAAAGGGTTCCCAAACCCTCCGGTCTCCTCGGAAGCATGCGCGAATAAGGCCCGCGTGTCATCGATCCTTCCTCAGCCGATTCAGTTCGGTAAGTACACCCTCTTCGAGCGCATTGGCCGCGGAGGGATGGCCGAAGTCTACAAAGGCCGCATCCAGGGGCCTGCCGGTTTCGAGCGGGTCTTCGTCGTCAAGCGCATCCTGCCGCATCTCGCCGAGGAGCCGACCTTCATCCGCATGTTCGTCGAGGAGGCGAAGCTGTCGGCGCGCCTCAACCACCCGAACATCGTTCAGATCTTCGAGCTCGGCAGCGTCGAGGGCGAGTACTTCATCTCGATGGAGTACATCCGCGGCCGCGACCTGGCCGACACCATGCGCGCGATCTGGAAAACGATGGGGCCGCCGCGCCCCGAGCTCGTCGCCTACGTCGGACGCGAGGCCTGTCGCGCGCTCGCCTACGCGCACAGCCTCACCGACGACAACGGCAACCCGCTGGGCATGATCCACCGCGACGTGTCGCCGTCGAACATCATGCTGTCCTACGAGGGCGGCGTGAAGCTCCTCGACTTCGGTATCGCCAAGGCGCTGGGCGAGGCGCCCGAGACGACCAAGAGCGGCACCATGAAGGGCAAGTACGCCTATATGGCGCCCGAGCAGACCGAAGGCGGCGACGACGTCGACAAGCGCATCGACATCTTCTCGTGTGGCATCGTGCTTCACGAAGTGTTGACCGGCCGCCGGTTGTTCAAGGGCGCGAACGACATCCAGACCATCGAGCGCGTGCGCCGGTGCGAGGTGCCGCCGCCGTCGTTCCAGAACCCGATGTGCCCGCCCGAGCTCGACAACGTCGTGCTCAAGGCGCTGGCGCGCAACCGCGACGATCGGTTCGGGACCGCGAGCGAGATGGCCGACGCGCTCGACGATGTCGTGCACGCGTCGCGCTTCCAGCCCGGCCACCTGGCGCAACTGCTTCATGACCTGTTCCCGCTCGAGGGGGGTGGCGGCGCCGTCCACGCGATGCCGCCGGAGCGGCGTCCGCCCACGCACACGACCAACCCTTCGAACGTCACCGGATCGGGCGTTCCGTCGGCGGTCCGCTCGCCGACGATCCAGCCGATCACCCGATCGTCGTCCCGTGGCGCGCCCTTAGACAACCCAGCCGCGGCCGATCTGTTGCGGCCGAAGCGCTCACGCCTGGCGATCGTGGCCGGCGCGGTCGCCGTGCTCGGCGTGGGTGGCTTCTTCGTCTGGAAGGGGACGTCCGCGCATGGCGGGAACGACCCCGTGGTGCACGCGCCGGTACCCAACGATCCGGCGCGCCGGTTCAATATCTACGTGAAGTCGGAGCCACCGGGCGCCGACATCTTTCTCGACGGCAAGACCAAGCCGGTCGGCGCCACGCCGATCAGCCTGCCGATCGATCTCAACGGCGTCAGCTCGGTTCAATTGTTGCTGAAAAAGCCGGGCTACGAGGACTACCAGCAGATCATCACCACCGACTCGGCGATCTCGATCAACCTGCAGCCGCTGGAAGCCGACAAGAAGGTGATCCCGGTCGAGACCGAGCCGCCCGCCGCGGCGGCCGCGCCGGAAGAGGCGGCGCACAGCGAAGAGAGCGGCGACTCGCAGGCCAAGGCCAAGCGCCACGGCAAGGAAGCACCCAAGCGCTCCAATGGTCGCAAAGGTGAGATCGTCGACCCGTTCTGAGAGTCGCGACGATCACGAGGACGGCGACGAGGACGAGACGATCACGAGGACGGGACCACTTGATCGTTGACACCGGGGCCCCCGTCTTGGTCGTCTCTGGGGATGTTTCGCGGTTCGAAGGTAGCGGTCGTCATCCCGGCGTTCAACGAGGCTGACAAGATAGCGGCGGCGATCCGTTCGGTCCCCGGGTTCGTCGACCACATCATCGTCGTCGACGACGCCAGCACCGACGGCACCGGCGCGCTCGCGCAGCGCATGGGGCGGCGATCGATCGGGCGTGGCAGCCGCCGCTCGATCGAGACCCTGATCCACCCGCGCAACCGTGGCGTCGGCGCCGCGATCGCGACCGGGTACCACCGCGCGCTGGCGCTGGGCGTCGACGCGACCGCGGTCATGGCGGGTGACGGACAGATGGATCCCGCCGACCTGCCCCGGCTCTTGCTGCCGGTCGTGACCGGCGCCGCCGACTACGCGAAAGGAAATCGCTTCGCCTGGCCAGGCTACTGGCGCGCCATGCCGGTGCATCGCCTGGTCGGAAACGTCGCGCTGTCGCTGCTGACGCGACTGTCGTCGGGATACCTCGGCATCTTCGACTCGCAATGCGGCTACACGGTCGCGTCACGTCGAGCCCTGCTGGCGATCGACCCCGACAAGATGTTCGCGCGCTACGGCTATCCCAACGATCTGCTCGCGCGGTTGCGCGTCGCCGGCGCGCGCGTCGTCGACGTGCCGGTGCGCCCGATCTACGGCGCCGGGTGGCGATCGGGGATTCGCGTGAAGTCGGTCGTCTTTCCGATCCTGACCATCTTGTTTCGGTCGTTCGTCCGCCGCGCAGGCGCATGGCTGCGCCCGCGGCGCGTGGAGGCACCGGCGCTGGAGCCGGTGGTCGAGGATAGCCGGTGGTCGTCGGCGTCCTGACCTGCTCCTATCCGCGCTTCGCCGGCGACGCCGCGGGCAGCTTCGTCGCCGACGAGGTCCGCCGCCTGACCGAGCAAGGCTGCGCTGTCGAGGTTGTCGCGGCCGGCGATGGCCCGGCGGGCGTGACCCGCGCGCGCGAAGGCGCCGTCACCGTGACTCGTATCGGCGGCGGCTTGCTGCCCGCGGGCGCGCTCTTCTACGGCGACGGCGCGCCGGAGGCGCTCGAGCGGCGTGGTGCTCGCGCGTGGCTCGAGGCTGCCCATTTCACGGCTGTGCTTTGCCGTGAGGTCCGCGCCGCCGCCACCCGATGGGACGCGGTCGTCAGCCACTGGCTGGTCCCTTGCGCCTTGTCGGCGATCGCGGCGGCGCCCGGGCTCCGGCACCGTGGCGTCGCGCACTCGGGCGACGTCGCCCTGCTCGAGCGCATTCCGTTCGGGCGCGCGCTGGCGCGCTGGCTGGCCGGTTCGGGTGCCGACCTCACCTTCGTCAGCGAGGATCTGCGGCGCCGATTCGCCCTGCTCGCCGGTCGCTGCGTGGGACGCGTCGAGCGGCTCGCGCCCGACACGCGTCTCTTTCATCCGGTCTCGGCCGACGCGCGCCGGGCCGCGCGCGAGCGGCTCGGCTTTGCACGCCCGACCGTGCTCTCCGTCGGGCGTCTGGTTCCCATCAAGGGATTCGATCTGCTGATCGATGCGGTTGCCGACGGAGCTCCCGAGACCGACCTCGCGATTCTGGGCGCCGGTCCGCAGGAGGCCGCTCTGCGCTCGCATGCGCGTCAGCGCGGTGTCCGCCTGCGATTGCCCGGATTCGTCCCCCGCCACCAGGTGCCCGCCTGGCTCGCCGCCGCCGATCTCTACGTGCAGCCTTCGAGGGTCCTGCCGTCGGGCCGCACCGAGGGGCTGCCGGTGGCGACTCTGGAAGCGCTCGCGGTTGGGCTGCCGGTGATCGCCTCGCGCTCGGGCGGTCTGGTCGAGCTCGCAGCCAACCCCGGACGCGTCTCGTTCTGTGCGCCGAATGATCTCGCCTCGCTGAGGGCGGCCTTGATCGCGACCGGGATCGGCCGCGCCGCGTTGGTCCATCGCGTGCAGGTATGATCCGTAGGTCGGGGAAACCGGGGGCAGCCTGGTGTCGGCCGGCAGGTTTCACCACCTCCTGGCAACGACGTCACGCGGCACCGATGTAAAGGCGGTGTAACGCCCGCGTAACGGGCTTTGCACCACCGCGTGGTCCAGACGCGAAGAACTGTACGCAGTTACTCCTACATGGAAGTTGATAAGTGGTTAACTTTACGGGAGTTACGATTCAGGCACGCCCTGTGCTCTAGGATCGGTCCAGTCATCCCCCAGGAGTCACGGAATGCATCATCGGAGCTCGCCTGGTCCGAATATTTCCGTCGTTCTGGCTATTCGGAACGACGAGGAGACGGTGGGGCATCAGGTGAGGGCGGTGGCGGCACACCTTCGCGGTCTCGGCCGGTCTTTCGAGATCGTGGCCGTCAATGACGGCTCGCGCGACAACAGTTTTTCGATCGTCAACCTGCTCGCGCCGCGCATTCCGGAGCTACGGCTGGTCAGCTCGAACGTGAGCGGACGGGCGTTCCTGCGCGGCACATCCGAGGCCCGGGGCAGCATCGTCGTGCTCATGGAGGGTGGGCGCAGCGTCTCTCTTGCCCCGCTCGGCTGGGCACTCTCGCGGCTCGAGGCCGGACGCGAAGCGGTTATCCTGCGCGGGCGCTACATCGTCGCGCGGCGTCTGCTGGCGTTGCCGATCATCGTGCGCGCCAGCGGTCCAGGCCTGCTGTTCGAGCACGTATTCGAGCGTCGCGGTAAGGATCTGGGCATCGACATCGTCGGCACGCGGCCACGCAATCCGGCGCCGCTGTTGCTCCGTCCGGTGTTGAGGTTTCTCGCGGCGTAACGGTCGCGCTGGCTCCTTCACGGGCCTTCCGGTCTTCTGGTCTTCCGGATGGTTCTTCCGGACTGGGGTCTGCGTGCTAGGCTTGGGTGAATGGCGTCGATCGTGCTTGCGATAGTCGGGCTTGGCCTGCTCATCGTGCTCCACGAGGGTGGGCACTTTCTGGTGGCCCGGCTGTGTGGGATGCGTGTCGAGCGTTTCTCGATCGGGTTCGGTCCCACGCTGATCGGGTTCAAGCGCGGCGGTACGCTGTTCCAGATCGCGCCTATCCCGCTCGGCGGGTTCGTTCAGATCACGGGGCTCAACCCCAGCGAAGAGTTCGACCGCTCCGACCCCTACGTCTACCCCAACCGCCCGCGGTACATGCGGCTGTTCACGATCCTCGCCGGTCCCGCGGCGAACTATCTGTCGGCGTTCATCATCATGCTGGGCGTGCTGCTGGCGTTCGGCGCGCCGTCGAAGATCCAGAAGGTCACCGAGCCGCGCTCTGGTAAGCCGGCGGCGCTGGCAGGCATGATGTCGGGCGACGTGCTGGTCGAGGCCAATGGCCACGCCGTCTCGTACGACGCGCCGATCAGCGACGTGATCCGCGCCGGCCAGGGGGCTCCGGTCACGATCAAGGTGCTGCGCAAGGGCCAACCGATGACGTTCGTGGTCACGCCCGAGCACGTGGCGTCGGGCGCCTATCAGGTCGGCATCGAGATCGGGCCGGTCGACGAGCGGACGCCGGTCGGGCTCCAGACTGCGCTGAGAGAGGCAGTCGTCTACCCGTACTACGCGTCGGTTTTGACGCTCAACAACCTTTACGAGCTGGTGCGTGGCCGGGTCCACATCAAGGATCTCTCGGGGCCGATCGGCATCACCAAGCAGATCGCCAAGGCCGCCGATCGCGGGGCGGTCGACTACCTCGAGTTCGTGGCGATGCTCTCGGTCTACCTCGGTCTATTCAACCTGCTGCCGCTGCCGGCGCTCGACGGCGGGCGAGCGGTGTTCCTGCTTATCGAGTCGGTGCGCCGCCGCAGCGTGAACCCGCGCATCGAGGCGGCGGTTCACACCGTCGGGTTTGTGCTCCTGCTCGGCGTGCTGATCATCGTCAGCTTCAAAGACATCTTCGCCAAAGGGTGAAACGCCCCGCGCCAGGCCGCCGGGCGATGCATGAAGGGCTGGTGGGCGAGCGTGCACTCGTCGGGCAGCCCTACCTGCGCGACCCCGAGCTGAGGCGCGAGTACGCCGCCGAGATCGCACCGCGCACGGAGGCCTCGCTGGCGAAGGTCTTCGCCGAGGTCTATCGCGAGGTGCCGGCAAAGGCGCCGCGCGTGCTCGACCTGGGAGCGGGGACCGGGGCGGCGGGAGCCGCGGTGCGGGCGTTCTTCGGTGTGTCGACCGAGGTGACTTCCGTTGATCGAGTCGCGGGGCCGGGGATCGTCGTCGCTGATGTCGGCTCGTCCGGATCGCTGCGCGGGGTGGCCGGCCGCTTCGATCTGATCATCGCGGCCCACCTGCTCAACGAGCTCTTCCTGGCTATGCCGCCGGTGCAGCGCGTGTCGGCGCGCGCCGAGCGCGTGCGCGCCTGGTGCGAGACCCTGCTCGCGCCCGGCGGCACGACGGTGATTCTCGAGCCGGCGCTGCGCGACACGTCGCGCGAGCTGCTCGCGGTGCGCGACCAGCTCGTCGCCAGCGGCCTGCACGTGGTCGCACCCTGTCTGTGGGCGGGGCCCTGTCCTGCGCTCGCGCGCGATCGCGACTGGTGCCACGACGCGACCTTCGAACCGTGCGAGGTCATCGGCCAGCGACCCCGCCGCGTCGACTTCAGCTACCTGGCGCTGCGGCCGACCGGCGAGCCGTCGCAGGACGCGTCGCTGTTCCGCGTGGTGAGTGATCGGCTCGAAGAAAAAGGCCGCCTGCGCATCTACGGCTGCGGCCCCACCGGCCGCCACCCGCTGGTGCGCCTCGACCGCCACCACGCGGAGTCGAACGCCGCGTTCGCCGATGTCGCGCGCGGCGACCTCATCCGCGTGCAGGGAACGACGTCCGTCGGCGACGGCCTCCGCGTGGGCGCAGAGTGCGTCGTCGAGCGCCCTCCGCGCTGAAGAAGGTTGCCGCACGCAAGGCCTGCCCTCACCCCGGCCCTCTCCCGCGGCGGACCGCGGGAGAGGGTGACTCGCTGAAGCAGGGTTTGCGACTCTCCTACCTCGGGAACTCCAGCGCCGGCCGAAATGTCCGATGTAAGGAGTCAGACCCGGTGACCTCCCAACTCTGGCAAGAATGGACGGGGCAGTGGCCGCTTCCTGGCGTCGCCGTTGCCCTGGTCGGAGTGTTCCTTGCGCTGCGGGTGGCACTGCCCGTCGACGAGCGCGGACGAGTCCGTGCCGGCATCTTGTTCTGCGGGGCCTATCTGTCCTTGCTGTTCGCGATCGGCCTCCTGGCCGCGCCCGGCGCCGACGACCCACGCCATCACGACTGGCTGCGGGTGCTGTCGTTCCTGCTGTTCTCGTTCGCGGCGGTGATCGCGTCGGGGCTTGTGGTCTTCGACCTGGTGCTCGCGCGCCGCGAGGTGCCGCGCATCATGCGCGACCTCATCCACGGCGTGGGCTATCTGGCGACGGCGGCGGTGGTGCTATCCCGGTCACAGGTCGACGTGACCAAGGTCTTCACCGCGTCGGTGCTCACGACCGCGGTCATCGGCCTCGCGCTGCAAGAGACGCTGGGCAACGTCATGGCCGGGCTCGCGCTGCAGCTGGAGCGCGACTTCGACATCGGCGACTGGATCAAGATCGACGACAAGATCACCGGCCGCATCCGCGAGGTGCGCTGGCGTGCGACCACGCTGATGACCAAGAACGGCGACCTCATCATCGTGCCCAACGGCCTGGTCGCGCGCGCCGTGCTCACCAACTTCAGCCGGCCCGACACCTCTCACCGGCAGTGGATCTTCATCCGCGTACACTTCCGCCATCCGCCGGCGCAGGTGCGCGAGCTGGTTGTCGGCGCGATCCGCTCGGTGCCCGGCGTGCGCAGCGATCCCGGGCCCGATTGCCTGCTCTGGGAGTTCAAGGACGACGCCGTCGCCTACGCCTGCCGCTACTGGATCGACGACTTCAACCTGGATGACCGCTCGGACAGCGAGGTGCGCTCAATCATCTGGTACGCGCTCCACCGCGCCGGCATGGAGATCCCGTTCCCGTCGCTGAACGTCAACATGACCGAGATGAACGAGGACCGGATGGCGCGCAAGCTCGACGAGGACTACGCCCGCCGCGTCGATGCGCTGTCCCGGGTCGACGTCTTTCGTGCGCTCGACGCCGAGAAGATCGATCGTCTCGCGCGCCGGCTGCGTATGGCGATCTTCGGGCCCGGCGAGGTCATCCTGCGCCAGGGCGACCCCGGCGACTCGCTATACCTGGTTCGCTCGGGGCGTGTCGCCGTGGAGCTGGCGACGCGCGGCGGCGGGCGGCGCGAGATCGCGACGCTGGGCGCGGGGCAGTTCTTCGGCGAGATGTCGCTGATGACCGGCGAGTCGCGCACGGCGACGGTGGTCGCGAAGTCCGACGTCGACTGCTACGTCGTCGAGAAGGAGGCCTTCCAGCAGATCCTCGAGGAGAAGCCCGAGCTGGCCGGCATCATCAGCGAGATCCTGACCCATCGTCAGGTCACGCTCGAGGGCACGAACTTCACCCCGATCGGCCTCACGACCGAGGCCGTGCAGAAGATTCAGCTGGGTAAGAAGATCGCCGCCTTCTTCGGCATCAAGGGCCGGTCTTAGCTTCCGCCTATGCGCTAGCGGCGCGGCAGGTACAGCGGGCGGACGTCGACGCCGCGCATGCCGGCACGGCGCGCGGCCTCGAGACCGATGTCGGTGTCCTCGTAGACCGTGCAGTCGGCCGGGGCAATGCCGATGCGCCGCGCCGCTTCGAGAAAGACGTCCGGCTCTGGCTTGTGGCGGGTGGTGTCCTCGGCCCCGACCACCGCGGTGAACCAGTCGGCGATCCCCAGCTGGGCCAGCGTCCGATCGATCAGATGACGCAGGCTGCCCGAGGCGACCGCGATCGGCCCCTCGGCGCGATGGCGGCGCGCGATCTCGACGACCGGCTCGATGGGCAGGATGTTGGCGCCCTCGGCCAGGCTGGTCAGATAGGCTCGCTCCTTTTCTTTGGCGACGGCGACCGGGTCCATGTCCAGGCCGGCGGCGGCCAACAGCTGAGCGGCGATCTTGGCCGTGGGGACACCGCCCAGGCTGTAAAAACGATCCTCGGGAAAGGTCAGGCCATAGCGGTCGGCAATCGTGACCCAGGCCCGATAGTGCCAGGGCATGGTGTCGGCGAGTGTCCCGTCGAGGTCGAAGATGAAGCCCTTCTGCATGAGCCGCGCGGAACTTTGAGGAGAGCGCTTCGGGAAGTCAAGACGCGCCGCTAGCAAGTACCCGTCGGCGCTGGGTGAGCTAGACTGTCCGCCGAGAATGGCCTCCTGTCCCGTGTGCGCGACCGACTATCCCGAAGGCACCGCCGTGTGCTCGCGGGATGGCGCGCGCCTCGGCGAGGCGGTCACGCCGGTCGCGACGACCATGCCGAGTGCGGCGGCCGCGCCCGCCGCGGCGGTTGCGGTCGCGCCGGCGGCGCCGCCGGCGATCGACGAAAAGTTCGACTCGCTGATCGGCGTTTCGCTGGCCGGGCGATATCTGATCGTCCGCCGCATCGGCGAGGGCGGCATGGGCGCGGTCTACGAGGCCAAGCACACCGTGATCGGCAAGCGCGTCGCGGTGAAGGTGCTGCTGGAGAAGTTTCACAGCAACCGCGACCTGGTCGCGCGCCTGCTGCAAGAGGCGCGGCTCGCGAGCTCGATCGGCCACGAGAACATCGTCGACGTCACCGACTTCGGCACCACCGACGACGGGCGGTCGTTCGTTGTCATGGAGTTCCTCGACGGCGAGCCGCTGGCGCAGCTGGTGATGCGCGAGGCGCCGCTGCCGGTCGAGCGCAGCCTGCGCATTGCGCACCAGGTCGCGAGCGCCCTCGGCGCGGCCCACGCAAAGGGCATCTACCACCGCGACGTGAAGCCCGAGAACGTCTACCTGGTCAAACGCGGCGAAGCCGACTTCGTCAAGGTCGTCGACTTCGGCATCTCCAAGGCGGTCAAGCAGGGCGGCGAGGACCCGGCCGAGAGCTATCGCCTCACACACACGGGATTGCTCCTGGGGACGCCGCTCTACATGTCGCCCGAGCAGGCGCGCGGCGAGGACGACCTCGATCACCGTGTCGACGTGTGGGCGCTGGGGGTGATGCTCTACGAGTGCCTCACCGGCGAGGTGCCGTTCCACGCCAACAACTACCTGGGCATCATCTCGCAGGTGCTGACGCGCGACGCGCCGCCGCCGTCGCGGCTGCGCCCCGAGCTGGGCATTCCGCCCGCGGTCGAGAGCGTGGTCATGCGCGCGATGGAGAAGGATCGCCAGAAGCGCTACCAGACCATGGCCGATCTCCAGCACGACATCGAGCGGCTGCTCGCCGGCGACCAGAACGTCGGGTCGCCCGTGGGCGCCGCCACACCGCCCGAGCTGCCGGCGGTCGAGCTGGGCGTGCTCCGGCGCTGGCGGCTGGCGATCTTCGGCGCGGCGGTGATGGTGGCGGGGATCGCGATCGCGCTCCGCCACCCGAGCGACGCGCACCCGGCGGCGACACAGGCCGCGGCGGTGGTCGAGCCGGCCGCTGCGCCGGCTCCGGTGCAGCCGCCGCCGGCCGCCGCGCCGGTGCCGCTGGCGGTCGAATCACGCGCCGCTCCCACGCCTCCGCGCCCGGCGCGCCTCCTAACCGCGGCGCATCACAAGCCCGTGCACGGTGACCGCAAGGCCGCCGACGAGAAGCCGGCGATCCCGGCGCGGGTTGGGCCTTCGGAGTCGGTAAAGCGCGGCGTGCTCCCGCCGCACTCGGGGGAGGCGTATCCTGATTGACGGAGCCGTGAGCGCAGTGGATTCGCCGGCGTGAACCGGTCGAGAGCAGCGATCGTCAGGCGGTCGCGAGCCGCGGTCGTTGGCGCGTGCGTCTTTGTGCTTTTCGCGTTCGTCGCCGCGCCGAAGAGAGCGCGCGCGGCCGAGGACGACGCAACCGCGCAGGCGCGCGCGCACTACGAGATGGGCCTGCGCCTGTTCGACGCGCGCGAGCACGACCAGGCGCTGATCGAGTTCGACACCGCCAACGAGCTGAAGCCGCGCCCGGCGGCGGTGTTCATGATGGCCCAGTGCGAATATTTGCTGGGGCGCCTCAAGGAGGCGCGCACGCACTACCAGGCGTACATCGCCCAGAGCCCCGACGGCGAGTTCGTCGAGCTGGCCAAGGACCGGATCCAGAGCATCGACCGGCGCCCGGGAACGTTCGCGATCAACACCGTGCCCGACGAGGTCGAGGTGCGAATCGCCTCGGAGTCGGATCCGATCCGCGCGCCGGTGACCGGCCAGGCGCCCAACAATTTCCCCGTGCCGCGCGGCCGGTATCGCATCACCGTCTCGAAGAAGAACTACGTGCAGCAGTCGCGCGTCGTCGACATCGACCTCGCCGAGACCAAGCCGCTGTTCTTCAAGCTCGACGAGATTCCTGCGCATCTGGAGATCGAGACCAACCCGCCGGGCGCGACGCTGTACGTGAACGGCAACCGCGCGCGCAACCCCTACCGGCAGGACCTCCCGCCCGGTCACTTCGAGATCATCGGCGAGGCGCCGGATCACGACACGCGCACGCTCGAGTTCATGTTGTCAGCCGGTGAGCGGAAGCTGATGACCGGCCCGGATCGGTTCCGAATGGCGTACACGCAAAGGTCGGGGCGTCCCGAGCTGGTGGTCGCGTCCGCGATCATTGGTGGTTTCTTCGGCGCCGGCGCCGTTGCCGCAGCCATCGGCAAGAACCTCGGCGATCAGAACGTCGCCACGGTGCTGCTCATGGGCGGCGGTGGTATTGCGGGCGCGAGTATCCTCGGACTGGTCGCGACGCCGTTCGTCCCGCACTACATCCCCGACAACCGCGCGCTGTTCATCATTGGCGCGACCTGGATCGGCGGCGCCGAAGGGGCGATAACCGGGTTCGTGATCCAGCAGGCAAGCACGGCCCGCGGCACGCCCGCCTCCACCTGTCCAACCGGAATGGGCCCCTGTCGCAGTCCGGTCGGCGAGCAGCTCCGGGCGGCGTTCATTGGCTCCGTTCCGGGGCTGGCGCTGGGGCTGACGGCTGGTGCTCTGACGTCAGCGCACGCGCCGAGCTACGGCCGCGTCGCGCTGATTCAGAGCGCTGCGATGGGCGGAGCGATCATGGGCGGGCTCGCTCAGCTGGGTGCGCGGTGGCATCCCTATGGGAGCGGATGGGAATACTCGCTGCACGTGGTGCCGGCCCAGAACGACTCCCCCCCCGATTGCCCTGGCGACCCAATGAATTCCAAGGGGTTCGTGTGCAAAGACACCAGTGTTCTCGATCTCATGCCGGGCGCGCTCATCGGACTCAACGTTGGCCTCGCTGCCGGTCTTCTCGGTGCCTACCTCCCCGATCAGACGCCGTACATCAGCTGGAAGCACATCGTCCTCATTGATCTGGCCGCCGCAGCCGGCGCTGTGGCCGGCGGCGTTGGCGGCTGCGTGTCGGACGTGGCGGGTTGTCTCACGAAGACCCCCGTCGATGATGAGGCGCGCTCCAGGGCCGCGCTGGCTGCGATCGGCGGTGCGGCGGTGGGGCTCGTCGGCGGTTATTTCCTGACGCGCCACTTCGACGACGACCGCAACGCGAGCTCGCTGCCAGAGAAGCCGACGGTCACCTTTTCTACGACGGTGATGCCGTTGCGCACCGCCGACGGAAGCACGACTCCCGCGATCGGCGCGTTCGGGACGTTCTGACGGCCCCTCTCCCTAACCCTCCCCCCGGGGGGGGGGGGGGGGGGGGGGGGGGGGGCGGCGGCCCGGGGGGGGGGGGGGGGGCCCCCCCCCCCCCCCCCCGGGGGGGGGGGGGGGGGGGGGGGGGGGGGGGGGCCCCCCGCCTCCGCAAGCTCTCGCTTTCATGCTGGTACCGAGCCCGCAGAA
>Ga0265339_10000484_pt1 | contig 31099 bp, 17 predicted proteins | sample 4CB219metaG_FD_202085 | JGI IMG/M metagenome (GOLD analysis project Ga0265339, IMG submission 202085) | Rhizosphere microbial communities from Carex aquatilis grown in University of Washington, Seatle, WA, United States - 4-CB2-19 metaG | ecosystem: Host-associated > Plants > Roots >... | reverse complement strand
GAAGGACCTCCCGAAACCCCGGCAACCCATGTGCGCAATTCACTGCAGTTTTAGGGCTTAACTCGCTCAATCCACAAGACATCCCCGTTTTTATTTTCGCGCATTGTTCCGCGGCACGCGCCTTACGGGTGGAGGGATCGTCAATTACGCTGTCGATCCAAAGACGTTCGCCGATATTCCGTTAGTCGTTCGCGACGGCTCGATCCCGGCATCGACTGTAGTACTGGGCGCGGCGCGAGGTGCGAACTGTGGCCGTTGCTGATGGGCGAAGGGACTGAAGTCCGCATCCTTTGTTGGCGGATTGGATAGCAGGTTCGAAAAACATCCCTCGGGGCCTAAGGGCCGGATCTAATGGGAGCCCATTGCGGCACGGCTGAAGCCGTGCCCCTTCAAACCTCATTCATCGACTATGGCTTCCGGTCAAGCCGAAACGCGGCGGCCTGAAAATCGCCGCGGAAGTTCTCGTCCATTTCGAGGCCGCGGTTCATCCAGTATGCGCCGCTGGCGACCGTGGGCAACGACGACGACGCTTTGCCTTCAATACTGGAGAGCGCGTACTGCGCCTTGGGATCCAGGCCTTTGAGCTTCAGCAGTGGGAATCCGCGGCCTTCCTGCGTGGAATGGATAAATGCAAAGACAACGGATTGCGATTTCGCCTCATTCACCGTTTGCGTGGCGGAGAACTTGCTGCCATTGCGCGGAGAGATGAGCCGATAAAGCGTGCCCTGCGCGATGGTGGGTTGCACCTGGTGGTAAGCGGCGATCAGGCGCTTCGCCAGCGCCATTTCATCCGGAGTCCACTTGCCGATATCGCCGCCGATGCCGAGCGAGCCCTGCATCGAGCTCAGGAACCGGTATTGGAGCGACGTGCTGCGATGATTGAACCAATGCGGTGAATCGGTGACCCACGCCATCATGATCTGCGGAGTGTAGGCGTACGTGAACCCATCCTGGATGGTGAGGCGATCGAAGGGATCGGTGTTGTCGGAAGTCCAGACATCGTCGACGTAACCGAGGATGCCGAGATCGACGCGGCCGCCACCGCCGGAGCACGACTCGAATTCGACATCGGGATGGCGGCGGCGCAGCTCGGCCAGGATGGAATAGAGGCTGCGCGTATAGGCGACGTACAGGTCTTTCTCTTCGGCAGGTGGAACCTGATCCCAACCGGGCTCAGTCCAGTTGCGGTTGTAATCCCACTTGAGGTAAGCGATGGCATTTTCCGTGAGCAGTTTGTCAAGGAAGCCGAGAACATAGTCGTGGACATCGTTGCGGGCAAGGTTGAGAACAAGCTGATTGCGCTGCTGTGAGCGGGGACGGCCGGGGAAGTTCAGCACCCAATCAGGATGTGCGCGGTAGAGATCGGAGTCGGGGTTGACCATCTCCGGTTCCACCCACAGCCCGAAGTCCATACCCAGCGAGTGGACCTTGTCGATGAGCGGCTTGAGGCCGTGCGGGAATTTCTCCTTGTTGACGTACCAGTCGCCGAGCCCTGCGGTATCGTTCTTCCGCTGGCCGAACCAGCCGTCATCCATTATGAAGCGGTCGACGCCGAGCTGGGCGGCCTGTTCCGCCAGGGCAATCTGGCCGGCTTCAGTGACGTTGAACTGAGTGGCTTCCCAGGAGTTGTAGACAACCGGACGAGGGCGCGGCGTGTCGCGGCCGGCGCTTTTGCCCGTGCGCGGCACGATATTGTGAAGTTCAAATTGAAAGAGGAGATTCGATGCGCCACCAAGGCCGTGGGCGGAGTAGCCGGCATAGAAAACAGGCGACTCGAGCGCTTCGCCGGGATGAAGCACGTAGCCGAAGTCGAAGGGATTGAAACCGCCGGTAATGCGCACGGCGTCAAGCTGGTCCTGCTCGACAGTGATGCGCCATGAGCCGCTCCAGGCGAGAGCGCCGAACCAGACTCCTCCGTGATCTTCATCGGGTTCTCCGGATTGAATCGCAAACCACGGATTCGTCTGATGGCCGGTGCTTCCGCGACGGCTTTCGAGAACACGGGCGCCGGGATGAAGCGTCTCCTGGGTGAGATTCCCCTCGCCGGCCCAGCGGCCAGTGAGGTAATTCAGCGAGTACTGGCCGCGCGGCAGCGCGAGCTGCGCGGCTGCGGCCTGCTCCACCGTGACCGGCGTGGACTCGCGGTTCAGAATGGTTGCTGAGCGCGCCAGGATGCCGGTGGCAGGATCCATTGTGTAGTGAAGGGTGACGTAAATTTGCCGCGAAATGTCCTTGAGAACAACGTCGAATCCGTTCGCTGTTGGCGTTTCGCTCTCGTAATGCAGAACCAGATCGCGATTACCATCCGGGAACGTGATCTTGAGAGCGGACTCGTTAAATAACCCGGCGCCCCATCCCGCATACTCCTGCGGCGTATTGGAATAGGACGAGTCGAACGATGCCCATTCGCGGGAGGGCAACGGAGCGGGAATGGGGTCAGATTCGCCCAGGCGCCCGCCCCAATAGATCTGCTGCAGTTCGCCACGGGTGTTCACGCCAAACGCGTAGGTCACATTCGCTGCATCCAGTCGAAAGACCTTGGTCGCGGGATCAAAACGAGTATCGGATGACTGGGCGGCGAGAATGGCTGCACATGAGAACAGGACTGCGGTCGGGAAGGCCTTCATGGCTAAGGATCGTATACGAAACAGCCGGCAATACCAACTTCATGTTGCACACAACGGACTACGTCGCGCTTCCCAGGATGATATCGATGTTTGCGAGCTCCTCCGTGGAGAACGAGAGATTGTTGACCGCTGCGGCATTTTGTTCAATCTGCTCCACGCGGCTGGCTCCGATCAGCGCGGAGGTTGCGCGGCATTCGCGCAGCACCCAGGCCAGCGCCATCTGGGCCAGTGACTGACCGCGCTGGGCTGCCAGATGATTGAGGGCGCGCACGCGTGTGAGGCGGTCTTCGTCAATGTCATTCTTCTTGAGAAAGCCGTGGGGCCGGGACGCGCGCGAGTCCGCGGGAATTCCCTTGAGATAGCGGTCAGTCAGCAGGCCCTGCGCCAGCGGACAAAAGGCGATGCTGCCGACGCCCTCGCGATCGAGCACATCGAAGAGGCCGCGTTCCGGGGCGCGCTCAAACATTGAGTATTTGGGCTGGTGAATGAGGCACGGCGTGCCCAGCTCGTGCAGAACTTTGATGGCCGCGGCGGCCTGCACGGGATTGTAGTTGGAGATTCCGGCGTAGAGAGCTTTGCCGGAGCGCACGGCCTGGTCGAGCGCCGACATGGTCTCTTCGATCGGCGTTTCAGGATCGGGACGATGCGAGTAAAAGATGTCAACGTAGTCGAGGCCCATGCGCTTGAGGCTCTGGTCAAGGCTGGAGAGCAGATATTTCCGAGAGCCCCAATCGCCGTATGGGCCGGGCCACATGTCGTAGCCGGCCTTGGTGCTGACGATCAGCTCGTCGCGATAAGGCTTGAGATCGAGGCGGAGAATCTCGCCGAAGGTGCTTTCCGCGCTGCCTGGCGGCGGACCGTAGTTGTTGGCCAGATCGAAGTGGGTGATGCCGAGGTCGAATGCGCGGCGCACCATGGCGCGGGAATTCTCAAAGACGTCAACGCCGCCGAAGTTGTGCCAGAGGCCGAGGGAGATGGCAGGAAGGCGAATGCCGCTGCGGCCGCAGCGGCGGTACGGCATCGAGTTGTAGCGCTGATCGCTGGCGAGATACGCGGCGGCGCCCATTAGCCCAGAACTCCTGCGATGAAGACTTCCTTGCGCCCGTCAGTGGGCGGATTCACGATGTTGCCTTCTATGGCCGTTCCATCCACGGTCAATGCGATCCGATTGCCGGCGCCCTGGCGTTCGATTGTAATTCTGTAAGTCACGCCTCGAAAGATGCGCGTTGCTGTGAAGCCGGGCCAGGATGCTGGGATGACGGGCGCAATCTCCAGGCCGTCCCAGGCCACGCGGATTCCCAGGATCCACTGCGAGATGGCGTAGTAGTTCCATGCGGCCGTGCCGGTGAGCCAGGAGTTTTTTGCTTCGCCAAAGGTGGGCGCATCCCTGCCCGCGATCATCTGCGCATAAACGTAGGGCTCACAGCGGTGCAGGTCGCCGATCTCTTCGCGCGCCGAGGGGTTGATGCGAGTGTAGTAATCGTGCGCCTTGTCGCCGCGGCCGAGGCGCGTTTCCCCGATCATCACCCACGGGTTCACATGGCAAAAGACGCCTGCATTTTCCTTGTACCCCGGCGGGTAGGAGGAGATCTCACCCAGGTTGAGGTAGTAGCGCGAATAGGCCGGCTGATGCACCACGATGCCGTGTTCCGTTGCGAGGTGGCGGCCTACTGCGTCCATGGCGCTGGCTGCGCGGCCATCTTCAAGGCCGATGCCGGCCAGCACGCAGTAGCCATTCGACTCGATGAAGATCTTTCCCTCTTCGCATTGCTTTGAGCCGATGGGGGAGCCGGAGTCATCGTAGGCGCGCAGGAACCATTCGCCGTCCCAGCCATGCCGGGCGATGACCTGCTCCATTTTGGCGGCCTCGGCGAGACAGTGATCCGATTCCTGGTGGAGTCCACGGCGGATGGCGATGGCAGCGAGCTCCTGGGCCGCGTGTACAAACAGGCCGGCGATGAACACGGATTCAGCCACCTTGCCGTCCTTGTTTGTCGTGGTCTGAAAGGACTGGCCCGGCGTTGCGGAGAAACAATTCAGATTGAGGCAGTCGTTCCAGTCGGCACGCCCGATGAGCGGCAGACCGTGCGGCCCGAGGCGATCCAATGTATAGCTGAAGCTGCGCCGCAGGTGTTCGTAGAGCGGAACCTCAGAGCCGGGCTCATTGTCGAAGGTCACGGGCTCGTCGAGGATGCTCCAGTCGCCGGTTTCTTTCAGATAAGCCGAGACGCCGATGATGAGCCAGTGCGGATCGTCGTTGAATCCGCTGCCGATGTCGTTATTGCCGCGCTTGGTGAGCGGCTGGTACTGGTGATAGGCGCCGCCGGTGGATAGTTGCGTTGCGGCCAGGTCAAGGATGCGCTCGCGGGCGCGCGCCGGCACCATGTGCACAAAGCCGAGCAGGTCCTGGTTGGAATCGCGGAAGCCCAGGCCGCGGCCGATGCCGGATTCATAGAACGATGCCGAACGCGACATATTAAATGTGGCCATGCACTGGTAGGCGTTCCAGATGTTGACCATGCGATTGGTGTGAATGTCCGGCGTATTCACTTCAAGGATGCCGAGCAGGCGCTCCCAATACTGGCGCAGGCGTTCGAAGGCTGCGTCGGCCTCATGCGCGTCCAGATACTTCGCGATCAGCGGCTTGACGGTTTTCTTGTTGATGGTCTGCGAATCCGGTGGATCGAATTTCTGGTCGTCGGGATTCTCGTGATAGCCGAGCACGATTACGACCTGCCGTGTTTCTCCCGGGGCCAGGACCAGCTTGACCTGGTGCGCGCCCATGGGCGACCAGCCGTGCGCGATGGAGTTGGTGAGGGCGCCGGCTTCCACGGCGGCGGGCTTGTCCCAACCGCGGTATGGGCCAAGGAACGCCTCGCGCTGCGTGTCAAAGCCGGCGCACTTCTCAGAGCAGGCAAAATACGCAAAGTGATTGCGGCGCTCGCGGTATTCCGTCTTGTGGTAGATGACGCCGTCTTCCACCTCCACCTGGCCGGTATTGAAGTTGCGCTGGAAATTGGTGGCGTCGTCCTGAGCGTCCCACAGGCAGAACTCGATCGAAGCGAACGCCGAAAGTTCCGCGGGGCTTGAGCGCCGGTTGGTAACGGTGAGCTGCCAGACTTCAAGGTTTTCGTCGAGCGGCACAAAATACCGTGTGGTCGCCTCGATCCCGTTATAGGTGGAACCGATCGTTGTATAGCCCATGCCGTGGCGGCAGGAGTAGTCCTCAAGTTGGTGGCGCGTGGGCTGCCACGAAGGCGACCAGAAATCCCCGGACGCGTCGTCGCGCAGGTAGATGTAACGCCCGCCGAAATCCATGGGGACGTTGTTGTATCGGTAGCGAGTCAGTCGGCGGAGCCGGGCGTCGCGGTAAAAGGAGTAACCTCCCGCGGTGTTGGAGATGATTCCGAAATACGCCTGGCAGCCCAGGTAATTCATCCACGGTAACGGCGTATCCGGTTGCGTTATCACGTACTCGCGATGGTCATCGTCGAAATAGCCGTACTTCACCGGAAGCCTCCTGACGAATCCGAATAGAAAAAATCGCTCAAACGTTTTTGCAGAGTGTTTTTTGCTACTTTCCGAGAACGAATGTCGATTATACTCGCTGCATCGCGAATGTAAATCCATAGTCCCGCGGGTAACGGAAATGCGGCACTCGGCCGTGTCGGCGATCATTGCCAACGGGGAAGGGACTGTGAGACGATTTCCGGTCTTCGATTCTCTTATTCCGGCTTTCGCGAGGTGCAAGTACGCGTATGGCATATTCTCTATTCCGAGCCGTTGCAGATTGTCGATTCAGCCGTAAGCTGGTCCTTTCAGCCGTAGCTGCCGGCCTGCTTTTCATTCCGGCGGCGCGGGCAAATGCGGCCGGCGCCGGGGGAACCGTGAACGCGAGCCTAGCCATCAAAGTGGACCAGGCGGGCTACCCCAAGGATGGCCCCAAGGTAGCGCTGGTGAGCGCGCCGGGGGAGAGCTTTGAAGTGCACCGGGCAAGCGACGATGGGGTGGTGTTTCGCGGCAAACTGACGGCGGCTGCGGCAGATGCGCTTTCCGGCGATACGGTGTCGGCCGCGGATTTCTCCGGACTGCGCAAGGCGGGAAAATACTACCTCGAGGTTCCGGGGGTGGGACGAAGCTGGGACTTCGCAGTCGAAAAGAATGTCTACCAGCGCGCTTACTATCTGGCGATGCGCGGCTTCTACGGCCAGCGCTGCGGGATTGCGGTGGACATGGGACCGGAGTTTCCCGAGTACAAGCACGCAGCATGTCACCAGAAGGGCGAATTCCATCCCAGCTCCGGAGCCAAGGGGCCAAGGAACAACATCGGCGGATGGCACGACGCCGGCGACTACGGGCGCTACGTGGTCAACTCCGGGGTGACTACCGGAACCCTGCTCTGGGCCTGGGAGATGTACCACAAGAAACTCAAGGATATTTCACTCAAGATACCGGAGAGCGGCAACGGCACGCCGGACATTCTGAACGAGACGCGCTGGAACCTGGAGTGGATGCTGAAGATGCAGGACGACGATGGCGGCGTCTGGCATAAACAGACCAGCGAGCATTTTTCAGGATTTGTGGCGCCGGAGGACGACGATCTTCCGAGCGAGGTGATCGGGACTGGAAAGGCGCCCTACAAGAGTACCTGCGCTACAGCCAACCTGGCTGCAGTGGGAGCAATCGCCGCCCGGGTCTACAAGCCGTTTGACGCAGCGTTTGCCGCGCGGGCGCTGGATGCGGCGCGGAAGGCGTGGGCATGGGCGGAGAAGAACCCGGATGTAACGTTCGCGAATCCGGCGGGCGTCAGCACGGGTGAATACGGCGACAAGAGCTGCAAGGACGAGCGTGTATGGGCCGCAGCCGAGCTTTGGCGCACGACCGGCGAGAAGCCATACAACGACTTTTTCGTCCAGGAGTATGCAAAGTACCTGCCCGACCTGGATTCGCCGCCGGCAGAGGGCTGGAATTCGCTGGGGGCCATGGGCTTGTGGAGCTACGCGCTGGGGAAGCGCAGGGGTTCTGACCACCAAGCGATGGAGGCGATTCGAGCGCGCACGGTGGCGGCGGCCAGGGCGGTAGTGGAGCGCACTAATAGCAATCCGTACCGGATGAGCATGCAGGCCAGGGACTATGTATGGGGCTCGAACGGCGTGGCGGCGGGATACGGGATGTATCTGCTGATCGCCAACAAATTCCAGCGGGATAAGAGCTTTCAGGATGCTGCGCGCGACAATTTGCACTATCTTCTTGGGCGGAATGCGTTCTCGCTTTCCTGGGTAACGCAGTTGGGCGAGCACGCGTTCGAGCATCCCCATCATCGCCCCAGCGGTTCCGGTAAACAGCCTGGGCCATGGCCTGGATTGCTGTCAGGCGGGCCCAATGCAGGACGACAGGATGCAGTGCTGGCGGCGCTGCCCAAGGATCTGCCGCCGGCCAAGGTCTATGCCGACCAGTTGGCTTCATACGCAAGCAATGAGATTGCGATCAACTGGCAGGCTTCATTGGTGTTTTTGCTGGCGGCACAGTTGCGGTAGCCGCGATTTGAATCTGGATTCCCGGAGTCGGACCGAATCGAGTTTGCCGGCCAGGCGTATTGCGCCTGAAGGGACATGGCAGATTGCCGGGTGTGTGAATCGAGGGGTCTTAAAATGCATCTTCGCGTATTGGATATCGCGATCATCGTGTTCTACCTGCTGAGCACGGTGTTCATCGGCTATTGGGTGTCGCACCGCGCCTCGCAGAATATGCAGAACTATTTCCTGGGCGGAAACAAAATGCCCTGGTATGTTCTGGGCATTTCCAACGCTTCGGGCATGTTCGACATTAGCGGAACCATGCTGCTGGTGTACTGGATGTTTATCTACGGCCTGAAAAGTGTCTGGATTCCCTGGCTGTGGCCCACATTCAACCAGATATTCCTCATGGTTTACCTCTCCGCGTGGCTGCGGCGCTCACGCGTAATGACCGGCGCGGAGTGGATCAAGACGCGCTTTGGCACCGGGCGAGGCGCGCAGTTGTCGCACCTCATCGTGGTCATCTACGCGTTCGTCAGTATCATCGGGTTCTTCAGTTATGGCTTCAAGGGTATCGGCAAGTTTGCCGCCACGTTCCTACCCTGGCACCTGACGCCCAATCAATACGCTCTGATTCTCATCGCCATCACCGCGATTTACGTAATCAAGGGCGGCATGATCAGCGTTGTCATCACTGAGGTGGTGCAGTTCTGCATTCTGTCCATCGCATCGTTTGCGGTGGGCATCATCGCCATGATGAAAGTGGCGCCGGAGACGCTGCACCGGATGGTGCCTCCGGGTTGGGACAACGTGTTTTTTGGCTGGCACCTCGGCCTTGACTGGTCGACGTTGCTGCCCGCGGCCAACGCAAAGATTGCCCAGGATGGCTACGGGATCTTCGGTTTCTTTGTGATGATGTTGTTCTTCAAAGGTGTGCTGATTTCCGCGGCGGGCCCGGCGCCCAACTACGACATGCAACGCGTGCTCTCCTCGAAGACGCCGCGCGAGGCCTCCATGATGAGCGCGTGGGTGAACATCGTGCTCACTTTTCCGCGCTACTTCCTCATCTGCGGGCTCACCGTTCTGGCTGCCGCGTTTTTCAGCGACAACATTCACGCCATGGGCACCAACATGGACTTCGAGCTGGTGCTTCCTTATGCGCTGGGCCGTTTTGTGCCGGTGGGTCTGCTCGGCTTCCTCATCGCCGGACTGCTGGCCGCCTTCATGTCCAACTTCGCCGCCACGGTGAATGCCGCGCCGCCGTATTTTGTCAACGACATTTACAAGCGCTACATTCGCCCCGACGCTCCACCCAAAACCTACGTTCGCCTCAGTTACATCAGTTCGTTTGCTGTCGTGGTGATCGGCGTCCTCATCGGATGGAACGTTACCTCGGTCAATGCTGTCGTTGTGTGGATCGTCTCCGGACTCTGGGGAGGCTACGTCGCTTCCAACGTCCTGAAGTGGTACTGGTGGCGCTTTAATGGCTACGGCTACTTCTGGGGGATGGTCACCGGCATTGGCTCCGCGCTGGGCCTGCCGACAGTAGTGGCGAAGGTGCCGCTCGTTCAGCGCCTGCTCCACGCCTATTCCATCAACATGGACGTTTCCATCGTCTTCCCGCTCGTGCTCATCATCTCGCTCATCGGCTGCCTGGCCGGAACGCTGTTTACCAAGCCGGAAGACGAAGCCGTGCTGAAGGACTTCTACCGGCGAGTGCGGCCGTGGGGTTTCTGGGGGCCGGTGCTCCAGAAAGTTCTGGCAGAGGATCCCGGATTCAAGCGCAACAAGGATTTCGCGCGTGACATGTTCAATGTCGCCGTTGGAATCGTCTGGCAGATTGCGCTGGTGGTGTTGCCGCTATACGTTGTCATTCGCGAATTCGACCGTGCCGCGATCACATTGGCGGTAATCCTGATAACCTCCGCAATTCTCAAGTTCACGTGGTTTGACCGCCTGGCCGTACGGGAGGTCGAAACCGACAAGGCCGCCGTCGCCGTCGAATCCTGATGGCTTGCCGGGAGCAAAGCGGGCGTAGTCTCCTGCGCCTGCTTTGCCTGGCGATCGCGCCGCCTGCATTCCGGCAGCGCAGGATCGCCGAAATCCTGGGAAGGACCGTGCAGCTCAGAAGTTGTTGAGAGGATTTGGAGGCGCGGGCCGGGATCGAACCGGCGCATAAAGGTTTTGCAGACCTCTCCCTTACCACTTGGGTACCGCGCCTCTGGGCAGGGCAGCCTATCGGAAGTCCCCCATTTTACCCCGAAGCCCGGATGCCGCCGGAGGGTGAAATGGAGCGGGAGACGAGACTTGAACTCGCGACCCTCGCCTTGGCAAGGCGATGCTCTACCACTGAGCTACTCCCGCTTGTCGCAGCCTTGAGTATACCGGGGCATTCCAAATCCGGTCAAACCGCGCTGCCTCATCCGGCTCTCCCTGCTTCAGACCGTGATTCCGTTCCCTCTGGCCGCGCCCCGCCCGGCTTCCACCTTTACAATCTGTCCGTCGCGCATGTGCAGAATCCGTCCAGCGATCGCTGCCGCCTCCGGATTGTGCGTGATCATCAGCACCGTCTGCCCCAGCTCCTGGTTCGACCGCTGCAGCATCTCCAGCACCACTGCCGAGTTCTTCGTGTCCAGATTCCCCGTCGGCTCATCGGCCAGCAGGATGGCCGGCCGCGTCACCAGCGCCCGCGCAATCGCCACACGCTGCTGCTCGCCCCCGCTCAGTTCCGACGGCAAATGCTCCAGCCGGCCCCTGATCGCCAGCAGCTCGCTCAGGTGGTCCAGGTACTTCCGGTCCAGCGGTTCCTTGCGCCCGCTCACGCTGTACGCTACTTCAATATTCCCCATCGCCGTCAGCGTCGGCAGCAGGTTGAACTTCTGAAACACGAACGCGATCCGTTGCCGCCGCAACTGGGTCCGCTGGGCGTCGTTCAGCGTGGCAAAGTCCACGCCGTCGATAATTACCCGCCCCGTGGTTGCCCGCGTAAGCCCGCCCAGCAGGTAGAACAGAGTCGATTTCCCCGATCCCGATGGGCCTACGATCGCGACAAACTCGCCGCGCTCCACCGCGAACGTCACTCCGCGCAGCGCCGGCACTTCCAGCCGTCCTGACCGGTACACCTTCGTCAGATTCTCCGCTTCGATGATGGGCCTTGCCGCCGTGCCTTCCACATCGCCAATTCTAACCGGGCGCCCTTGCTGCTCGCACGGCCCCACCGGCAGCCCCTCGCTCAAAAGTTCTTGTGGTCCACCATGTCCTTGTACTCGTCGTACGCCTTCAGCTTCTTCAGCTGCGCCTCCACCGCGGCCTGGCCCGGATGGCCCAGCATCGCCGGCGCATCGGCAAACTCCAGCGCGGTAATCCCTACCACCGCCGCGCCCAGGTTCAAATCCCGCTGGTTCACCTTGTCAAATGTGTCGCTCGGTTTGTGGTGCAGCTTCATGTATGCGTCCACCGGCGTCCAAAGCACGAATGAGGGCACGCCGTGGATCAAAAACGCCCCATGGTCCGTCGAGAATGTAAACCGCCCATCGTCGCTGGTTCCGCCCGCGCCCAGCTCCTCCAGCAACGGCTTCATCGGCCCCAGCGCGGCCTTCTCGTCGTCGCGCCCAAATGTGTACCAGCCCTTAGGCGCTTCCGATCCCGTATCCGTGATAAACACTCCGGCGCACTTGTCCATCTCTGCCGCATGCGCCCTCACATACTGGATCGACCCCAGCAATCCCTCTTCTTCCCCGCCAAACAGGATGAATCGCATGGTCCGCTTTGGTTGCACGCCGCTGGACTTCATCGCCTGCGCAATCGCCAGCACGCTGGCCGCGCCCGTCCCGTTATCCTCCGCGCCCGTGCCCAGTTGCCAGCTATCCAGGTGTCCGCCAATCACCACATACTCGCCATTCGCATCCGTCCCCGGAATCTCCGCCACCACGTTCGGAACCTTCACATGCTCCCGGATGCCGTTCTTGAATCGGAACTCAACCTCCACCGGTCCTCGGTCCAGCAGCCGGCGCAGCAGCAGCGTGTCCTCCTCGCCCACGTTCCCCGTCGGCAAAACCGTCGGCGCCCCATTGCAGCAGCTCAGCCCCGCCATGCTGGGCACGTCGTTGGTCGCGCCAATCCCCAGCAGCAGCGCCTTCGCACCCTCCTGCTTCATCAGGCCCACCGCCTCCAGCATCTTGCCGATTAAAAATCCATCGTGCGGAAACGAGTCCTCATCCACCAGCACCACTGCGTCCTTGATGTCGGCCGCCTCCGCATACACGCTCGCCGGCGAAAGCTCCTTCAGGTGGTATACCTTGCCCTTCACCCCGCCCCCCGGCGTCGACGCGCTCCACCCATCCGCCTCCAGGTGCAGCCTCTGCCGGTGCGGCGCAACAATCTCCCCCGTCGCCCACACCTCCGGCTCCCACGCCGCCGTAATCTCCCAGTCCTCCTCGTGCGCGTTCGCAAGCCCCATCTTTTTGAACTCATCCACCGCCCACGCCGCCGCCTTCATATAGTTCTCTGAGCCCGTAAGCCTCGGCCCAATGTCGTCCGCCAGCTTGCGATCGTATTCGTATGCCTTTCCCTCAACCATCAACTGCCCGCCCAGCTTCACCAGCGCCTGCTCGGTCGCCTGGTCCAGCGCCGGTGCGCTCGGGGTAGCGTTCTGCGCCCACACCAGCGCAGGAAGCAACAACGCCATCGAAAAAGCTTGTTTGAATCTCACAATTGCTCTCCGGAATTTGGGGTGCGGCCAGTTTAGCAGGGCCACGCCGCACCGCTCTTTATCGAAACAGCCAAAACAGTGCCCATGACAGAACCCTGAACACTGGCCGACATTTGGATACTAATCGGCCCTCAGACGCTGAACATCCGAACGGGCGATTCCCGTTTCGTGTCTCTCGCAACTTTGTGCAGACGGATGTGCTTGGGTTGGCGTAGTATCTCCCCATTGTCTCCATCATCCCTTCTTGACGTCTTCGGACCTTGGTCCCATTCGTGGGTGCTCGAGCAGCTACCAAGCCGACGGCGGATTTTCCCCCGGGCTCCCGCTTGCAGTGTCATACAGCCCGGACTTCGCTGATTCCTCGTCAATTTCACCCATGTCCTAGTCCTTCCTGGGGAACACGAATTTCCCGTCCGAAGGAACAGGGTTGAAGCGTTTGGAGGTTGAATCCATGCAAGTGCTTCGTTGCGCGCTCCGGCTGACGCCGGCGGTGCTGCTCTCTGCTCTTCCCCTGTTGTCCTTCGCCGGAGTCTGCCATGGCTTGGGATCCGCTTATCACCTGTTGCCGCTCTACGGACAGCCCCAGGCGCCGGATGCGACTACGTCGCAGTCCCAGGCGCCGGATGCAACCGCACCCGCACAGCCGCCGCCGGGCAAGAAGGCGCCTGCCAACCGGAAGCATTTAAATGTGACCGTTGGCCCCGTGAGGATGCACATTCCGGTCTCGGGCAAGCGGCCCCTGCCGGCTGCGACGGGAGCGAACGCCGGCGCCGCAAACGGGAATACGGGCGCTTCGCCTGAACCGGGATATCCGATCACCGGAATCAACATTCTTCTCCCCGCCAGCCCAGACGCGAATACCGCGAACTGGGGGACTCCGTCTTCGACATTTGCCATCGGCGTCACCGCAGGGCCGGCGAACGGGCGCGTCAACCCGGATGTCTCTGAAGACGTATTCCTGGTGATCATCAAGCAAGACGGGAAAACCGTGTGCGGGGCGCGTACATCGCTCGGAAGAATGCCGGCCAGCTCCACACCCGTTTCACGGACGTGGAGCGGAGCGGAGGCCGCTGCGCTTCTCGGCAAGAACTGCACATTGCCGCCGGGCGAGTATGAATTGTCGGCACAGTTTGCCGGTGACAAGGGCGGCACGTTGGTGGCGCTGAGCGCTTTGGTGACCAGGCCCTTCACGATTAAAGGGAATGATCCGCAGGCAGTCACTGTAGTGAATAACGGTGCCCCAAGTAACCCGCCGGACTATATGGCGGCCGTCATAAATGCTCATATCGAGGGCATCGAACAGGGGAACAAGGGGACTGCTTCTGAACCGGGATACCCCATCAGCGCCATCAATATCACTCTGCCCGCCAACCCTGACGCGACTACCGCGAATTGGGGCACTTCATCCTCGCCGTTTTCTATCGGCGTCACTGCAGGGCCGGCGAACGGGCGCGTCAACCCGGATGTCTCTGAAGACATATTCCTGGTGATCGTCAAGCAAAACGGGAAAACCGTGTGCGGGGGGCGTACCTCGCTTGGCAGAATGCCGGCCAGCTCCACACCTGTTTCACGGACGTGGAGCGGAGCGGAGGCCGCTGCACTTCTTGGCAAGAACTGCACATTGCCGCCGGGCGACTATGAGTTGTCGGCGCAGATTGCCGGTGACAAGGGCGGCACGCTGGTGGCGCTGAGCGCGCCGGCGTCAAAACCGTTCAGCATAGGCGGCAACGATCGGCGGGCGGTTCAGCCTCCACAAGGCATCTATCCCGCGGACGGCACAACTGGAGTCATCGTCGTCACGACAAAGAAGGGTAGTCCTGCGGCGGCGGATACAGGGTCCCCCACGCTAAAGCAGAATCCCGGATACGTTGTTGCAGGCGAGTCTCCCAACGTTGGAAACCCCTCGGCTAAGGACGCTACTCAAGCCAACACCACTCCCCAACCCCGGAGCGCTTCCAACAACGGGGGCTGGGCAACCAATCAGGGTACAGCGGGCGATTTGACGACGGTGATGCCGCAACAGGCGAAGCCCCTTAAGCCCCTGGTGAACCTGGAGGAGCAGCCGATTGGCGCGGGGCCGGATGAGCCGGCTCTTCCGAAGGGGGCGCAAACGGACACGCGATCGCTACCGGCGCCGGGTTCCGGAACCGGGAAACCACAGCCCGCCGATGGCGTGATCTCGGCCATCAATATCACTCTGCCCACCAATCCCGATGCGAACACCGCGAATTGGGGAACCTCCTCCTCGACGTTTGTCATCGGCGCCACCGCGGGGCCGGCGAATGGGCGCGTCAATCCGATTCTCGAAGAAGGCAAGATCCTGGTGATCATCAAGCAAAACGGGAAGGCCGTGTGCGGAGCGCGAACTTCGATAGGCACATTGCCGGCCAGTTCCATTCCCGTTTCACGGGTGTGGAGCGGATCGAACGCCGCTGCCCTTCTCGGCAAGAGCTGCACCTTGCTGCCGGGCGAGTATGAGTTGTCGGTGCAGTTTGCCGGCAACAAGGGCGGAGCGTTGGTGGCGATGAGCGCAGAAAAGACAATTCCGTTTGCGATTAGGATCAAGGGCACCAATACTGGGGCCTCTCCATCGGCGACGGCGTTAGACGGCGGAAAGTTGAAGCAGAATCCCGGCTACGTTGTTGCAGGCGAATCTCCCAACGTTGGAAACCCCTCGGCGACGGACGTTGCTCAAGACAACACCACTCCTCAACACCGGAGCGCTTCCAACAACGGGGGCTGGGCCACCAATCAGAGCGATGCGGCTGTGGGGACGGTGATGCCGCGACAGGTGAAGCCCCTCAGGCCCCTGGTGAACACGGACGAACAGCCGCTTGGCCCGGGCGCTAATGAGCCAGCGCTTCAGAAAGGGACGCAACCTCAAACGAATACGCGACCGCTACCGCCGCCGGCACCGGGTATCTCAGCCATCACAATCAGCATTGAGCCGGCCAGCAGCTCGCTCAACGAAACCGCGGTCCGTCCGCCTGCCAATTCCGGCGCGGCTAACAAGACAGACAACCCGCCATCGTCTCCCGGCCCCGCAACAATCAGCCTGGAGCCGGCCAATACCGTGCTCAACGAAACCGCGGTCCGTCCGCTTGCCAATTCCGGCGCGGCGAAAAAGACAGACAACCCGCCAGTCCGGGCCACGGGCACAGCCAAGCCGGGCGCTGGTCAATCCGCTACAGACGCGAACGCAAAGCCCGTAAGGCAGACCGAGGCCGCCCCGCCGCCGAAGACAAAGACCGCCCCGAAGGTGCAGTTGCAGCCCACGCCCAAGGACAAGGACAAGAAGCCAAAGCAATAGAAACCTCGCAGTCAGACTGCGGAACGTCGAGGATTGGAGGTTTGTGTTGCAGGTCGTGCGGTCGATCGCGCTGGGCGCGGGGGTATGGTTGGCGAGTTGCGCGTTCTTCGCAGCATCCGCTCAAACCTGGGAGCCAGTCCCGCGCGCCGAGGCAGCATCCATGGCGCACGCCGACAAGAACGGCCGCCCGCTCACTGCGAGTGGATCTGTAGATAGCGGCCCGGCGATTTTTCAGGACGTGACAAAGGCCGCCGGTCTAGCGGACTGGCGTCATGTCATGGGAACTCCGGAAAAGAACCTCATACTCGAGTCCAACGGTTCCGGTGTTGCGCTGCTGGACTACGACAACGATGGCTGGCTGGACATCTACCTTGTGAATGGATCCACATTGCAGGCTCTTGCCGGCAACGAGTCTGCTCCGCACGCCGCGCTATTCCATAACAATCATGACGGGACATTCACGGATATGGCGGAAAGAGCCGGCGTGACCAACGGCCGCTGGGGATTTGGCGTGACAGTTGGGGACTACGACAACGACGGCTGGCCCGACATCTTCGTCGCCAACTACGGCAAGAACCGCCTCTACCACAACAACCACGACGGCACGTTTACCGACGTGGCGGAGAAGGCCGGTGTGATTCTGGGCAATTGGTCCTCCGGCGCGACCTGGGGCGATTATGACGGGGACGGCCGTCTCGACCTCTTTGTGAGCGGCTATATCCATCTGGATCCGGAGCGCCTCCCCTATCCCGGGAGCGAACTTGTGGGCTTCGGCAATTGCAGTTTTCGCGGCGTAATGGGTCCGGCGTGCGGTCCCCGCGGACTTGAAGGCGAGACCGACCACCTGTTCCACAACAACGGCGACGGTACGTTTACCGACGTGAGCGAACAGGCGGGAGTGGCGGACGCGAACAGGTATTACGGTTTCACCGCCATATTTGCCGATATCGATGACGACGGGCGGCCGGACCTGCTGGTGGCCAACGACTCCACTCCCAGCTATTTCTACCGGAACCGCGGCGATGGGACCTTCGCGGACGAGAGCTTCCCCTCCGGGTTCGCGCTGAATAAAGACGGTCAGGAAGTGGCGGGCATGGGGCTCGCCGTCGGCGATTACCTCAACAACGGGCGTGCCGACCTCGCCCTGACGGATTTCGCCGACGAATTCAAGATCCTGTTCCGAAATGATGGCGATGCTGAGTTCACCGATGTCGGCAACCGGGTGGGCATCGCCGACATTTCCTTCCCCTTCCTGAGTTGGGGCGTGGGCCTCATCGACTACGACAACGACGGCTGGGTCGACCTCTTCATGGTGAACGGACACGTGTTTCCGGCGGCCGATCACGCAGACTGGGGATCCACCTACGCGCAGCGTCCGCTGCTGTTCCGTAACACCCACGACGGCAATTTCGAATACATTCCGCCTCTCGCCGGTTCAGGGCTCGCCGTGCTTCTGAGCGGGCGCGGATCGGCGTTCGGCGACCTCTTCAATGACGGAAGGATAGACGTTGTGATCACCCCGGTCGACGGGCCGCCTGTACTGCTGCGCAACGTGAGCCCCGATCATCACCACTGGGTCGGGCTTGATCTTATCGGCGCGGAAGGCAGCCCTCGCGACGCCGTCGGCGCTAAGGTCTTCCTCCAGGCCAACGGCATCCGCATGCGTCAGGACGTTTTGAGTTCCGGCAGTTATATCTCGTCGAACGACAAGCGAGCGCACTTCGGCCTTGGCGACAGCGTCGACGCTGGCACGGCCGAAATCCACTGGCCATCTGGCCGTCTTGAAACGGTGAAGCTCCCCACCGCCGATACCATTTTTACGATCACGGAATCGAAGGGGATTACCGGCCAGTTGGGCGCCAAAGAGACGCGCGCGGTATCCTCATTCAACCCTTTCTGCTGGATTCGACGGTCGTGCCGATCCAGATCGCGTTGATGAGGATGAGCCAGCGGGGCCGTTGAATTGCGAGGGGAGACTCCAAGGGCCGAACAGGCCGGAACATTCATTCGAATGTCGTCCACTCCCGGGCGGCCATTGGAACCACTTTTAACTGCACCAACGCGATAGATCCTGAAGAACACCGCAGGCTGAAACGGAGGTTTTAGCCTGCGAATCCCTGCCACTCGATTTCGCCCACGCATCAGCCTCCATCCACCCTTTGCTAGAATCGCTGCACCTGACTTAGGAGGAAACCCCATGGCCGCTGGTGCCGGAGCTGCCGCAGCCGCTGCTGCAGCCGTTGCAAACGCCGTCAAAGCCTCAGGTGCAATCGTCCAGTTGGAACCCGAGGAGTTTCTGAAGATTCACTCCCGCGCTCAAGACCCGCTCGTCGTCATGGCTGAGGGCGGCTTCTTCAAAACCAGGTATGGCTACCTCACCAGCTACAAGGGCCTCGATTTCTATACCCTGTCCGACGAGGTGCTCCCGCTGCCCGCCGGAGCGGAGTTGGTCACCGCAGGCAGAATCTGGATCCCCAGCATGTGACGCGCGGTCGACACCCAATCCGCCTGTGCGGATTGCGCTCTTAATTGCTCCGGAAGCCTGCGCCCATGCACTAAACTGAACTGTACAGATCTCCATCGCAGGATTCCCCGCCCATGACCGCAGAATTGAAATCCTCTCTCGTCACTTCAATGGAAGCGGCCGCCGCCAAAGCCGGCCTCACGCTCGTCTCCGTCACCCAGGGCGCCGACTTCCACGGCGAACCCACCACGGTCCTTGAGTTCGGCCTGAGCGACGGCTCCAGCCGCTCGCTCCAACTCGAGCTCACCCACGACTTCGACTTTGACAAGGCGCATCTGCTGCCCGAGATGGCCTCCCATCTCGCCGCCGAGGCCCAGCGCCTGCGCAATCCGCGCCCCGACTCCTACGTCACCCTGGCCGGCCTGCCCATCGCCTTCGGCAAGTTCGAGTGGCCCTTTCATCGCTCCACCTCCGGCGCCGACACCTACATCGTCCACGGCGAAATGCACCTGGCCGATGGTGGCGCCCACAACCTCCACGCCAAGGTGGCCGCCTCCGTTACCGTCACCTTTGCTGAGATTGTGCCCGCCATGGAGCAGCCCTACGCCGAGACCTTCGTTTACAACGCCATCCGCAAGATCGTTGACCTCGGCCAGCTCGAATTCCTAAAGTCCGGCAACCGCCAGCCCGTCCCCGTCACCACGCGTTTCTACTCGCGCTGGCAAAAGAAGTTCGTCTTTACCGACACGGACGACGACACGCGCCTGGCCTACCTGCTCACCAAGGTCTACTGGCTCTCCGGCATGCTGGGAGAAGGCAAGCCCGTCTGGATCGCCGACCCGCGCGACGCCCAATACCTGAACACCACTAAAGAGGATCTGCTGCGCATGGCCAATCACGAAGCGGGCGAAGGACTGATGGCCGTCAGCGGCGAGTTCGCCGCGGCCACGCCGGCGCTGCTGGCCCGCGCCCCGGAGTTCCAGGCCCGCCTTGAAGCCGCGCTTAACTTCACCAAGCCGCAGTTCAACGAATCCATGCGCTCCGGCCACGCCAATATGTAAGTAACTTAACTGATAGCCTTTAGCGGGCAGCTACCAGCTAGAAGCCCGCCAGGGCGCTCCCGCACCCCGAGCAGAACCGGGCCCCCGCCACATTCGTCGTGCCACACTTCGTGCAGGCGATCAGCGCGCCCTGCAATGGCAGCGTCGCCGCCGGATTCATCACCGGCGCCGGTGGTACAGGCGCCGGTACGGCTGCGGCCCAGCCCCATCCGGGGGGGGCCGGCATCCCCAGCGCCGCGGCAATTCCCGCCGCCTGGATGGCATTGAATTCACGTACCCTTCCGGGCATGAAGAAGCACTCAATAAACCCAAAGATTGCGGTGATTCCAAACACCCAACAGAAGCAGCAGTAGAGGATGCCCAGGCCGGTGCGGCGCAGGTAGAAGTGGTGGATGCCGAAGATGCCCAGGAACAGCGCGAGCAGGATCCCCACTACTTCATCCCGGCGCACTGCCTCGTACTGCTCGTAGAACATTGCTGTTGTGTTCATCGCCGGAATTCCGCTCGCCATGGACGCATCTCCTTACACATCATAAGATACGCTGCGCCCCGCCGTGGGGTTCCGGCTGAGGTTACGAGCCGAATGGCTTCTGCGCCCGGGAACCGGCGAGAAGCGCTGAAAATAAAAAAACGGCTATGTTTTGTGGAATGATGAAGTTACGCCCTAAAACTGCAGTGAATTGCGCACCTTGGCTGCCGGGGTTTCCGGGGTTCCTTCGTGGTGTGCTGCGGTTTGCATTTGCGGGCTCCGTTGCGGAATTGACGACTACGCCCGACGAGTGGCGGGCATAATTCGACTCGCAATTGGAGTGTAGCCGGATTTGAGTTGCCGGGATGTGATGGCGGATACGCGTCTGAGGCAGCGGAGTTGGCAGGGCCGGCGGCGGTGGGCAGGCAAGAGGGGGCAGTTTCGCCTAAGATTCGCTTTTCCCGCTCGGCGGCGGGGCCCAATTCTGCACAATAAATAGTGCGTTTAGGGGTAGAATCTGGCTAGCACGCCAGAATAGAGGCTAAATTGTTAGAAGCAAAAGAGATATATGAAGAAGAGGCGGTAAGAGGGAGATTGAGTGAGTTGTCAGTTTTCAGTTGTCAGGTTTGGTTGATCGCATCGTTCCCCGGTCCCCAAATGCGCGGGATGGGGTTACCCGCCCGCCCGCCGGAGGAGTGGTGAGTCCCGGGTCCCTCGCATTCGGGAACCCGGGATCGGCAACAGCCAGATTGCCACTGAGCGGCTTTTGCCTTTGCGTTTGCACTTGCTTTTCATTCTGTCATTCCCGTACGGGAATCCGCTTCTCGTAGGCGGAAGACCCGTATCCCGGCAAGCCTGCAACGCTGCTGCCTTTGCCAGGTTTGCAGCAACCGCATAGTCTCTTGATTCAGCAAGAAACGCATCCCAAATAAGCTTCCGTAACGGCTATGCTATCGAAGGAATGAGGTGCTCGCCGTTCATGCCCAGAAGATCGCCCCAAGTCGCCATTGTGGGAGCTGGCGTAGCCGGATGCTCGGCCGCCTACTTCTTGCGCCAGGAGCTCCGAGCTGATGTTGAGATCTCCATCTTCGAGCGTGAGAGTTCCATTGGAGGTCGAATTCTGACCAGGATGTTCGCTGGAAGCGAGGTGGAACTTGGTGCCGCCTTCATCCATTCGACAAATCAATTACTGAATAGTCTGATTGATTCTCTTCATTTGGAACGGCGCCCCTCGAGCCATTTGGCGCATCGCGCAAAATTCTCGCTCGGAATTTGGAATGGCAGCCGATTCGTTCTACGGCTGCCGGCATCCGGCCTGCTGAAATACCCAAGACTCGCGCTTCGCTATGGCTATTCTCTCGTCAAGCTCAGGCGAAGTATCAATAATGTGCTTCGGCAATGGGGCCGGATTTACGATCCACAGCTTTCACCGTGCATATTCGCCGGCCCCCACGAAATGTTTCGAAGTGTAGGCCTGTCAGAGGTAACAAATGAGATCGCTGATGTCTTTTGGGCTCAACAGCATGTTTCCTCGCGGGTTCGGGAAGAGCTCTGCGGCGCGATTATTCGTGCCATTTTCAGCCAGAATCTAAGCATCAACGCATTTGCCGCTGTCACAGGCTTGGTGGGATCGGGCGTAAACGGAGGTACAGCCTTCTCGATTTCAGGTGGTAACCAGAAACTCTGCCAGCAACTTCTATCCAGCTCTGGGGCACGGCTATTTACCGACCGGGGAATTGCAGCCATTTATTCAAAAGAAGATCGCAATACCATCGTGGATGACTGCGGCATCTCCACGGCCTTCGATGCCATACTTGTATCGGCGCCCCTCGATAGTTCGCGGATTGAGTTAAATCTGCCGCCCCCTTCAGGGTATTCCATCCGCCGCGAAGAGTGGCTAGCGGTAACCGAAACTTGTGTTGCTGGGAGACTTGCTCCCGCGTTCTTCGGGTTGACACAGCGATCCGTCCTGCCCGATATGGTGCTTACCACCGAAGGGACGACGATGCCTTTTTCCGTCATCACGCCAGTGGCGGTGAGAAACTCTGAACAGGATTCAGCGCGACGACTTTATAAGATTTCATCGACCCGGCCACTCGAGGAGCGTTTGCTGAACGACCTTTTTCTAAATATCGATGACATATCCTCTGCGACATGGCGCGCGTACCCGCGCTTGGATCCGAAAGCCGATTCGATCCCATTTCGACTCGCGCAAGGGCTCTACTATCTTAATTCCATGGAAGACATAGTTTCTACCCTGGAAACCCAGGTGCTGGCAAGTAGAAACGTCGTTAGGCTCATGATGCGCGATTTTTCATTGAGGACATAGGTCGCGACTCTGTCACGACCATCTCGTATGTGTCAGGAGGTTGAAGCTTGACCGGAGATAGTGAACGTTACGAATCATCACCAAGGCGATCCAAGCCACATGCCAACGAGACCACTGCGATCGATCTCTGCAATGAGTATCTCTTCACCTTTGCAGTGGGTATCGCGCTCGCTGACTTCGTCGTTTGCTTTTGGCCTGATGCCACTTTCACCCAAGGCCTTCCGACCCATCCGAAGCTCTATGATTTGCCGTTGCTTTTCGGGCTGTTAGTCCTCTTTTGCGGAAATTTCAACTTCTACAAGAGGATCATCGAACCGCGCGGCGAAACACCGGCCGCAGCACTGTATTCGTTGCTGGGCATGTTGGCCATGGCATCCTTGCCGATTCTCATGTTGCTTGATCGTCTGTTGCCCTATCGATATCTCATTCTCGCTTGCTATTCCATTCTGGTGATGATCAAGAACCAACAGCTGAAGCGACGTTTTTGCGATGAGCCGTTGGGCGGACAGTTTCGCACCTGGATGATTCGATCCGCATATCACGTTGTAGCAGCGTTGGCAGCGGGAGCTTTGTATTGCCTTTTATTCAAATGGTTCCCTGCTCGGCATGCAGCGCTCTCCCTGGTATTCAATCTGCTCTTTGCTTCAGTGATTACAGTTCGCTTCGTCCTGGATCAAGCCAATGTGGGCAATTTTGCCAGCGCTCGGGGGGAGCTTTAATCGAGGGCTTTTGGGAGAGGATTCACATGCAGGAGTTCGGAGCGCGGACAGACACGTTCATTGGGCATGTAAAGCAGCCTTTCTTGATAGCCTTCCGCTATTCCTATTTGATGCGTGTCTTCTCCAGTGCCAACGGTGCTCTCTTGGACTATTGGCTTGCGGCACGCGCCGGCTTGGACCCTTGGAGGTGTCGATTTGTGGCGTTTGCCTCCTTCTGCGCCATAGCTGCAGCGTTTTCTCTGAACGACGCCACTGACGTACGTGAGGATCGCATTAACAATTCCACTCGCCCGGTTGCGGCAGGCAGAATTAGTGTTCGGGCGGCGTTCACGACCTATATCATCCTTGTCATTTTGGCGTTGCTATCTGGAATCGCGCTCCATTCAATGATGGGACTCCTTACCCTGGCAGTCATGATCTCCTCCGCTTCGCTTTATTCCCTGAAGATCAAACCCCTGTGGGCCGCCAAGAACATTTTGATTGCCGGAACTGTCTCTTTGCTTCCCATTTTTGCATGGTCGAGCGCGCCGGCCCCCTGGTCTCCGACGCGGGGAAGCATCATCGCAATGCTCTTCCTTTGGTCGCTCGAAAAGGAGGTCCTGGGGGATATTCGCGATCTTGCAGGCGATGCTGGCGTCGGGTTCAGAACGCTCCCCCGACAGATCGGCCGACTACCAACATCGCTGTTGGTCGGAGCTATCAACGTGAGTATTTGGTGCATTTTCTTGGCAATCCCACCTCTCGCCTCGGAAAGGCAGATACTGCTGGGATTCGCGGCGATACATACGATTTGTGTTGTTATCTGCGCTGCGTCCCGAAATTCGATTTGGGCGAAGACCTACCTGCGGGTTCAAATTGCGCTTACTGTAATGGGTCTTGCTTTGCTGTTTGAATTTGGGCAGGCGATGACAGGCAGGCATGGATAAAAAAACAATGGCGGGATCGGAAGCGAAACCTGGGGAAACCTGGGAAACCTGGGGACAGACGGGACGTTCCCTCTCCGATGCCGGCTGGTGGCCCGGGTCTCGTGATGCGAGTTCCACCACAAATGATGGGTGCCCCGGGTCCCCGGATTTGGGACCCGGGAAACGAGGATGCCCGCACCACGCATTCGATCCTGCAGTGACGGCTTTGTGCACTCCATCGGGCACCCTCTCCCCCGCGTCGCGTCCGTCCCCGTGTTCGTCTGCCACTCTCGGTAATGGCAAAGTTCAAACTCGACCATTTCCCGACTTTCTGCCCAACTGGCGCACAGACCCAGCTTGTGATAAGTTGAAATCCCCGCATAAACCCTCTGCAGCCGGGCTCCATTCCCCTCCAAGGGACCCATGGCGGGATTGAGATGAAAGCAGGATTAAGATGAAAAGACTATTGCCGGCCTTCGCACTTCTGTTTTCGCTGCATGCCGTCGCGCAGGTTGCGCTCATTTCCCATACGGCGGCAGGCTGTAAGTCTCAATGCGGGTCAAATGGCTCCATTACGGTTACAACTCCGGCCATCAATACCACCGGCGCCAGAATGATTGCGATTTGCTCGTCGGAATGGACGCAGCAGGTTCCGCCCACCGACTCTTCCGGCAACGTCTACCAGAAAGCCATCTCTCAAAACGAGGATGATGACTCCAACGTCGGACTCTGGTACGCCCTTAGTCCCATCACCAGTGCATCGCAAACATTTACCCAGACCGGCCAGAGTCCCGCGCTTGCGGTAATGGCTTTTTCCAATGTGGCCAGTGGACCCGATCAGCAGAACACCTCGGATAGCTATGGTCAGTTTCTAACCAGCGGCAACGTCACTCCAACCAACAACAATGAACTTATCGTAAGTTGCCTGTCCGGATATCCTGACGGGTTTTCGGCAACTGTGTCTCCACTTACGGTGGTGGACTCCCTGCCGTGGAACGGCGGATACTCCGGCTCGGTCGCTACTTATGACGCTTATCGGGTGCAGACCACGGCATCCACCCTGCAGGCCACATGGAATATGGTGAATGGCAACAACGCTGGCGCCACCACCATCAGCACGTTCTTTTCTACTCTCTCTCCTGCCCCCTTGACCATACCTGCGCAGACCATTCCGGAAGCCGTTGTGGGGACGCCGTTCAGTTATCAGATGCTTTCAACCGGGGGAGTTGGACCCATTACCTGGACCCTTACTTCAGGAACTCTCCCCAACGGTTTGACTATGTCCGGCAGCGGGGTTATCAGCGGCACCCCAACCGCTCCGGTATCCGCCACTCCCCTCACATTCCATGTGCTCGATTCGCAGAGCCATACAGCGAATTCTTCGGGCCTTTCGATGACAGTCGTATCCACCCCGCTGTCCATGGGTGTGGGAACCTGCACTGGATCGAAACTCAACGGCACCCAGTATCAGGCATTTGGCGGATGCACACTAACAGCAATAGGAGGCGTCAAGCCCTATGCCTACAGCTGGGTCACTTATTCCGATGGGAGCTACGCCTCGCTGCCCGAAGGCCTCAGCATCGGCAGTTCCACCGGGGCGATTTCTGGAACGGTTTACGGACAGGGAACCTACGTCACCCAGTTTCAAGTGGCGGACGCTTTGGGAACCACAGCCACCACAACGGCGCAATTCTCCATCGCAGGTAACAACAGCCTTGGTGGCTGTTCCTTGTTTCCCTCGGACTCAGCTTTTCATATCAACGTTTCTACTCTGCCTGTGGACACATCGCCCGCCGCGCCCATTTATTCGGGTTATCAATCCTCCCATCTGCGGGTCTTCTTTGGTAACTCCGGCGACGGCAGCCTTCCCAATGGAATTCCATTTATACGAGTGCCCTACAATCAGCCAAACGTGGACGTAAGCACCACGCAGTATCAGTCCTACTTTACTTCCGGCCCATTCCCTCCCTATGCCCCACCGGAAGCTTCATCGAATAACAATGGGGACCGCCACGTGCTCGTCCTCCAGGAGGCAGGGGGCGGGAATCCCTGCAGCCTCTGGGAAATGTGGCAGGGCATTTCTCTCCCCGGCAACACCTGGACTGACTCCAGCAATGCTGTCTGGAGCAACGTAGGTTCAACCGGTTCGGGGGCGTATGCCATGTTGCCGCAGGACACCGGTTCATCGGATGCTGCTGGTCTTCCCGTTGCTCCTTTGCTTGTAAATGCAGATGAGGTCATTGGCACAGGCACCCCATCGGCTCCCAATGGCAAAGTCCAGCATCCGGTTCGGTTCACCACCAACCACATGTTGAACCGGTACGTGTGGCCGGGCACGGCGCACGCCGGCGTCGGAAGTTGCTCAGGCGGGTATTCAGACGGCAACAGCATGCTGTTGCAAGGGCCAGGCGCTCCCACTTCCTGCACGTTTACAGGCCCCGCAGGTGAGATTTACCGCCTCAAATCGAGTGTGGCCACACCGGCTTGTGCCGCCTCTAGCCCCCAAGCCGCAATCATCATTCAGGGATTTCGCAGCTATGGAATCATCCTTGCCGACAATGGATTGACCGGCGGCCTGATCGGCACCCCCGATGCACGGTGGAGCGACGACGACCTCGCCTGTTTGACCAGTCTCACTCTCAGCAACTTTGAGCCGGTCAACGTTCTGGGAACGGCGGCAGTTTTGACCCCCAACTACAACGGTAGTGGTTATAGTGCGCCAGTCACCAGTTACCAGACTATTACTACGGGCGTCAAAGCGGCGCTAACTTCACCTACACCCGGAAGCACCCTCAGCAACTCCAGCGCCACCTTTACCTGGTCAGCGGGCGTGGGCGTCACCAAGTACGAGTTCCGGCTCGGCACCACGGGACCCGGCTCAAGCGACGTGTACAACGCGGCGGAAGCAACCACAACTGCTCTCACCACAGGCGTAGTCAGCAATATCCCCACCAACGGCGCCACACTCTATGCACGGATTTACTCGTACATTAGCGGCGTTTGGCAGCACAACGACTACACCTACAAGGAAGCCCCGGCAGGTCCGGCGGTTTTGACTTCGCCCATACCGGGCAGCACTCTCAGTAGCTCCAGCGCCACCTTTACCTGGTCAGCAGGCGTCAACGCTACTAAGTACGAGTTCCGCCTCGGCACCACGGGACCCGGCTCAAGCGACGTGTACAACGCGGCGGATGCCACCACCACGGCTCTGACCAGCCCGCTGATCACCAATATACCCACCAACGGCGCCACGCTCTATGCCCGCATCTACTCCTACATCAACGCAGTATGGCAGCACAACGACTACACCTATACCGAGGCCCCGCCGGGTCCGGCGGTTTTGACTTCTCCCACACCCGGCAGCACCCTCACTGGTTCCAGCGCCACCTTTACCTGGTCAGCCGGCGTCAACGCTACTAAGTACGAGTTCCGCCTCGGCACCACGGGACCCGGCTCAAGCGACGTGTACAACGCGGCGGATGCCAGCACCACGGCTCTGACCAGCCCGCTTATCACCAATATACCCACAACCGGCGCCACGCTCTACGCGCGGATCTACTCGTACATCAACGCAGTATGGCAGCACAACGACTACACCTACACGGAGGCCCGGCCTGTTCCGGCGGTTTTGACTTCTCCCACACCGGGCAGCACCCTCCCTGGCTCCAGCGCCACCTTCAGTTGGACAGCCGGCGTCGGCGTCACTAAGTACGAGTTTCGCCTGGGCACCACCGGACCGGGCTCCAGCGACGTATACAACGCGGCGGATGCCACCACCACGGCTCTGACCAGCCCGCTGATCACCAATATACCCACCAACGGCGCCACGCTCTATGCCCGCATCTACTCGTACATCAACGGCGTCTGGCAGCACAACGACTACACCTACAAGGAACAGTAGCCGACCCGCATGCAGCGCGCCGGACTCCAGTCCGGCGCACCGTATTGCATCGTGTTATCAGGAAGTGATTCCCGCTTCATTCACGCCACAACCGCCCCCCGTGCTATTCTCGCAGCGATTATCCAGGGACTTTTTTCCGGCTTTGTAGTTATCGCGGCACGTTTGCGCGCCTCCGGCTGGGCCCCCTCTGAATGCAATCTACTGAGCCTGAGCCCCTGTGTTCGTCGTAAGGAGACTTTCGCTCATGCGTTGCCGCTCTGCTATCACCCGCACCCTCCACTCAGTTCGCGCTTTCATTCTCATCTCCGCCTCTGCCATTCTCGCCCTGCTTTCGGCAGGTACCCTGAAAGCAAACGCGCAAACCGCGCACTTCAACGGCGCAGAAGCCTACCTGGGCAGCGGATTCAACTTTACTTTTGGCGTCGCGGTGGACGGAAGCGGCAACATCTTCGTCGCCGATTCCGGCAACAGTGCGGTGAATGAAATTGTCGCGGCTGGCGGCTACACCACTGTCAAGACCCTGGGCAGCGGGTTCAGCTTCCCCCACGGCGTGGTGGTGGACGGGAGCGGAAACGTCTTCGTCGCCGATACTGACAACAATGCGATCAAGGAGATTGTGGCGGCAGGCGGCTACACCACCGTCAAGACCCTGGGCAGCGGATTCATGCTCCCCGGTGGCGTTGGGGTGGATGGGCACGGGAATGTCTTCGTCGCCGATACCTACAACGGTCTCGGCCTGGTTAAGGAGATTCCTGCCAGTTGCATTGCAGGGGCAAATAACGCCTCATGCGTGCTGACCCTGGGCAGCGGCTTCGGCGGCCCCACGGGCGTTGCGGTGGATGGGAGCGGCAGCGTCTTCGTTGCCGATGCCGGGAACAATCTGGTAAAGGAGATTCCTGCCAGCTGCATCGCCGGAGCAAACAACGCGTCATGCGTGCTGACGCTGGGCAGCGGCTTCAGCGGCCCCCAGGGCGTGGCGGTAGATGGGAGCGGGAACGTCTTCGTCGCCGATTACGGAAACCATGCCGTGAAGGAAATGTTCGCGGCGGGCGGCTACACCACGGTCAACTCGCTCGGCGCTGGGTTCTACTACCCCCACAGCGTGGCGGTGGACGGGAGCGGCAACGTCTTCGTCGCCGACTCATCCTCCAATTTGGTCCAGGAGATTGTGGCGGGCGACAACTTTGGCTCGGTCAACGTGGGCAGCACCAGCACCACCCCGCTTTCCTTCTACTTCACGTTCGACACCGCAGGCACCTGGGGCTCCGCGCTCGCGCTCACCCAGGGCGCCAACTTGCAGGACTTCACCATCAAGGCCACCGGGACTACTTGCACCTACAACGGAACCTACGTATGCCAGGCAGGCGACACCGTCAGTGTGAATGTGACCTTCAAGCCCAAATACCCGGGGCCGCGCTACGGCGCCGTGGAGCTTCTTGACGGCTCCGGCAAAGTGCTTGCCACCGGCTACGCGAAGGGAACCGGCGTCGGACCGCAGGCGGTGTTCGGCCCGTCCCCAATCTACTCCATGGGCGGCGGCTTCAATGCTCCTCTCGGCTTGGCGGTGGACGGCAGCAGCAACGTCTATGTGGCCGACCTTCGCAACGGCGCAGTGGAGGAGATGTCGCCCGGATGTGCCTCACCAGCCTGCATGACAACCCTGGGCGGCGGTTTCTCCTATCCCAGGGGCGTTGCGGTGGACGGCAGCGGCAACGTCTATGTGGCCAGTGCGGCCAGCCAGGCGGTTTATAAGATGCCGGCCGGATGTGCCTCGTCCGCCTGCGTGACGACCCTGGGCAGCGGGTTCTTCCACCCCTACGGCGTAGCGGTGGATGGCAGGGGCAACGTCTACGTGGCAGATGAAAACAACCACGCGGTTTACGAAATGCCGACCGGATGCGCCTCTTCAGCCTGCACCACGACTCTCGGAGGCGGCTTCGCCGACCCCGAAGGCGTAGCGGTGGATGGCGTCGGCAACGTCTACGTGGTCGACCACGAAACGTTGAAGGAAATACCCGTCGGATGCGCTTCATCAGCTTGCGTCACCACCCTGGGCGGTGGCTTCAGTTACCCCGCCGCCGTAGCAGTGGACGGAATAGGCAATGTCTATGTGGCAGACCTCGCCAACGAAGCGATGAAGGAAGTGCCGGCCGGGTGTGCCTCGTCTGCCTGCGTAACCACTCTGAGCGACAGCTTCACCCAACCGGAGGGTGTGGCAGTGGACGCCGGTGGGAACGTCTATGTCGCCGATACCTCGAACAACGCGGTTAAGCTGATCTGGCGCGAATCCCCGCCCAGCCTGACCTTCGCCACCACGCCGGTCGGCTCAACCAGCACTGACAGTCCGCAGATCGCGAACGTCCAAAACGACGGCAATGCGGACCTGATCTTCCCGCTGCCTTCCGCCGGAAACAACCCCAGCGTCTCCGCCAATTTCGCCTGGGATCCCGCTTCCACCTGCACACAGACCACTCCAGGTTCGCCGCACGCCTTTCATCTTGCTGAAGGCGCCGGCTGCACCATGGCTTTCGACTTCAAGCCCACCGCGGTCGGTGCTATCAGCGGCAGCGCCGTTTTGACAGATAACAATCTGAATCAGACCGGTGCTACGCAGACAATCCATCTGAGTGGGACGGGCAGCGCAACAAAGGCGGTACTCACCTATCCCACGCCCGGCAGCACCCTCTCCGGCACCAGCGCAACTTTCACTTGGAAAGCCGGAGGCGGTGTCACCAAGTACGAGTTCCAGTTGGGCACCACTGGACCTGGATCCACCAACTTCTACAACGCGTCCGGGACAACTACAACTGCTCTCAGCACCCCGCTGATTACCGGCATTCCCGCCTACGGTGTAACGCTCTACGCCCGGCTCAAGTCGTGGATCAATGGAGCCTGGCAATACAACGACTACACCTACACAGAGTCAGGCACCCCGGTGAAGGCGGTCTTGACCTCTCCCGCGCCAGGCGCCACGCTTACCGGCACCAGCGTCACCTTCACCTGGACAGCCGGCGGCGGTGTCACCAAATACGAGTTCCAGCTCGGCATCATTGGTCACGGCTCCAGCAACGTATACAACGCAACTGG
>Ga0265339_10000482_pt1 | contig 31161 bp, 22 predicted proteins | sample 4CB219metaG_FD_202085 | JGI IMG/M metagenome (GOLD analysis project Ga0265339, IMG submission 202085) | Rhizosphere microbial communities from Carex aquatilis grown in University of Washington, Seatle, WA, United States - 4-CB2-19 metaG | ecosystem: Host-associated > Plants > Roots >... | reverse complement strand
ACCGGTCAGGCAGTTTCCTCTCCCCGATGACGGACGCATTGCGAATCGCCAATTGTTCGGGCTTCTACGGCGACCGTCTCTCCGCCGCGAAGGAGATGGTCGAGGGCGGGCCGATCGATGTGTTGACCGGCGACTATCTCGCCGAATTGACCTTGCTGATCCTGCTCAAGGATCGTTTCAAAGACCCGAGCCTCGGCTATGCGCGGACGTTTCTGCGCCAGCTCGAGCAGATCGCGGCGGCGTGTGCGCAGCGCGGCATCAAGATCGTCGTCAACGCCGGCGGGTTGAACCCGGCCGGCTGCGCGGCGGCGGCGCGCGCGCTGTACGAGAAGCTCGGGCTGCGCGCCGTCGTGGCGCATGTCGAGGGCGACGATCTGACGCCGAAGCTGGTGGCGTTGCAGGCGGCCGGCGAGACGTTTGCGCATCTCGACAAGGGCATGCCGCTGGCGTCGCTCGAGGCGCCGGTGATGAGCGCCAACGCCTACCTCGGCGGCTTCGGCATCGCCGCGGCGCTGGAGCGCGGCGCCGATGTCGTCATCTGCCCGCGCGTCACCGACGCCGCGCTGGTCGTCGGCCCGGCGGCCTGGCGTTTCAAATGGAGGCGCGACGAGTGGGACGCGCTCGCCGGTGCGGTGGTCGCCGGCCACATCATCGAGTGCGGCGCGCAGTGCACCGGCGGCAACTACAGCTTCTTCAATGAGGTGCCGCGCCTGCATCGCCCCGGCTTCCCGATCGCCGAAGTGCGCGCCGACGGCAGCTGCGTGATCACCAAGCACGCCGGCACCGACGGCCTCGTCTCCGTCGGCACCGTCACCGCGCAACTGCTCTACGAGATCGGCGGCGCGCGCTACGCCAACCCCGACGTCACGGCGCGCTTCGACACCATCCGCGTGGAACAGGAAAGCGCCGACCGCGTGCTGGTCAGCGGCGTGCGCGGCGAGCCGCCGCCGCCGACCACCAAGGTGTGCATCAACCACGCCGGTGGCTGGAAGAACGGCATGACCTTTATCCTCACCGGCCTCGACATCCCCGCCAAGGCGCAGCTCGCCGAAGAGACGCTGTGGGATCTGGTCGGCGGCCGCGAGCAATTCGCCGAGTCGAAAGTCACACTGCGGCGCGGCGACCACGCCGACCCCGACAGCAACGAAGCCGCCTTCGCCCATCTGACCATCGCCGTGCGCGATGCCGATCGCGACAAGGTCGGCCGCAAGTTCAGCAACGCCGCCATCGAGATGGCGCTCGCCAGCTACCCCGGCTTCACCGGCACCGGCCCGCCCGGCGACGCGTCGCAAGTCGGCGTCTTCTGGCCGGCCCTGGTCGCCTCGGAGGCCGTCGACCACCGCGTCGTCATCGGCGACGCGACCATCGACATCGCACCCGTCGCTCTGCCGCCCTCCTTCACGCCGCCGCCCGCGCCGTCGCTCGCGCTGCCGCCCGCACCCGGCGGGCCGACGCGCGACGCCCCGCTCGGAACTATTTGCGGCGCCCGCTCCGGCGACAAGGGCGGCAACGCCAACGTCGGCGTCTGGGTGAAGACACCCGAAGCCTACGCCTGGCTCGTCAGCTTCCTCAGCGTCGCCCGCTTCCGCGAGCTGATCAGCGAGTCCCGCGACCTCACCGTCGAGCGCCACGAATTCCCCAACCTGCTCGCCCTCAACTTCGTCGTCAAAGGCCTGCTCGGCGACGGCGTCGCCGCCTCGCTGCGCAGTGACCCGCAAGCGAAGACGCTGGGCGAGTATTTGCGCGCGAAGATTGTGGCGATACCGACCGTCCTGCTGAGCGTCTTGGGCTGATTCGCGGGACAGTGGCGCTACCAACCGGGCGGGTTTCCGCAGTGAAGGTCCGAATCTCGTCGCGCTGATCGAGTCGGACGGCTGGATGCAGATTCGCATGAAGGGGAGCCACCGGCGGTTTCGACACCCGCTGAATCCGCAACGGTGACGGTCGCAGCGCCTGTGTCAGAGCATCGCGATCGCGAGCGCGCGCAGGCGAGCCGGGTCTCCGATGACCTCGACGCGCGTGACCTTCGCGTTTGTGACGGTGAAAGTCAGTACCCGCGACAGCTTGCCGCCTGGCGCGACGATCAATCCGACCGATCCATCGATGCGCGCCGGTTGGACGAAGCGCAGCCCGCGCGACAGGGCGACGAACTGTCGCACCCACAGCGCGGCGCCTTTGATCTCGCGCGGCTTGCCGGCGTCGGCGGGCGGCGCGTCGATGCGGGCCGCGGCGTCGATGCGCACGACGGCCTCCGGGTCGAGCACGGCGAGGAGTGCCTCGATGTCGCCGGCGCGGGCCGCCCTGAGAAACGCCTCCACCACTTCGCGTTGACGATCCCTACCGGCGTCCAAGGGTGTCGGCGCGCCGCGCACGCGCCGGCGCGCGCGGCTGGCGAGTTGCTTGGCCGCGTCCGGCGACCGTCCGACGATAGAACCGATCTCATCGAACGGCATGCCGAACAGATCATGCAGGACGAACGCGAGGCGCTCAGCGGGCGTCAGCGTGTCGAGCACGACCAGCAGCGCTACGCCGACCGAGTCCGCGAGCACCGCGTCACCTTCGGGATCGGCGCCTTCCCCGCGCACGACGCGCGGCTCGGGAGCCTGCGCGCCGAACGGCTCTTCGCGTCGTGACGTGCGCGCGCGCAGCGCGTCCAAACAGACGTGTGAGACGACGGTCGTCAACCAGCCGCCCAGGTTCTCGACGGTGGTCGCGTCGATGCGATGGAGACGCAGCCACGCTTCCTGCACCGCGTCCTCGGCCTCGCTCAGCGAGCCGAGCATGCGGTAGGCCACACCGCGCAGCCGCGGCCGGTGCTCTTCGAAGCGCTTGGTCAACCAGCCCTGCTCATCCATGTCACCTTCTCGCTGTCTGAACCGTCATACCCCTGACGAATGACACTCGGCGAAGGTGACAGGGGGGACGCTCATGCAGTTCCGTAACGCGCAACGAAGCCGTAGTCGAAGGACGGAGGCCGACGCGAGGGGCAGTCGCACGACACACAACCGACCGCCGCGGCGGTCCGCAGCGGCCGCGCGTGCCGCCGCCGTATCGATCCTGCTCGTGATCGGCGTAGCCGCCCCAGCGGCCGCACAGGGTGTCATTGCCACGGGCTCCGGCCGCGCCGGAGCGACTGTCGCCGCGCTGGTAGCGCTGATCGGCATGATCACCGGCGGGGTGGCGCTGGCGCGCTCCAGTCGTCTCGGCGCCGGCAACGGGCGCGACGGTGCGATCGTGGCGCTGGTGCTGGCGGTCGTTGGCATGGCTCTCGCCGTCCTGCATCTCGCCACGTCCAACGGCGCCATCGGCACCGGCCACGGGCGTCTCGGCGCCATCGTGGCCTTGGGTTTGGGAGCGGTCGGCATGGCCCTCGCGCGCCTGGCGCTTGCCCGTTCCAGCCGCGCTGGTTGATGTGAGCAGGAGAGGAGGGTCCGCGCGATGTCCGACGTCAGCGTGCGCTACATAGTCGACGACGTGCCGGCGGCCGCACGGTTCTACACGAGCCTGCTCGGGTTTACGTTGGAGTTGGACGCTTCACCGGCCTTTGCGGCTGTCGCACGCGACGGCGTGCGGCTGCTGCTCAGCGGCGACAACAGCTCCGGCAAGCGACCGCTCGCTGACGGCCGGCGTCAGCTACCGGGCGGCTGGAACCGCATTCACCTCCAGGTCATCGACCTCGCAGCGGAGCTCGCGCGGTTGCGAGCCGCCGGCGTGCCGATGCGCACGAACGAAATCGTCACCGGCCCCGGTGGTGCTCAAGTCATCATAGACGATCCCTCGGGCAACCCTATCGAGCTGTTTCAGCCGCGACAGTGAGGGAACAGCCAGTCGAATTGACGTCGGTCGCGCTTCGCGCTTTGTGGGTCCACCCATGAAGCCCGACCACAGACAACGTCGCCGAGCCGACTGCGCTGGGGCTGGCGGCGACTCTTCAGGAGACTCGGATGCGACGCTGGCGTAGGGTGCTCAGCTCGGCGGCGCGCCGCGTCGGCGCCCTGGCGATCGTTCCTTGGGTGATCGCTTTCGCGGTCACCTTCGGCCTGTCGGTTGCAGCTGGCGCCGCCGACCACCCGGTCAATAACGAGTCCGACTTGCGTGCTGCGATCGCGAGTGCGGCGGATGGCGACACGATCACCTTCAATGTCAACGTGACGCTGACGCAGGATCTGCCCGCGATCCAGACGAATGTCACGATCCTCGGCAACAACAAGATTGTCGACGGCGCCGGGACCTACCGGGGTTTCTTCGTGGTGAAGTTTGCCTTCCCGCTACAAGCAGCGCTCGCCGTAACCATCCAGGACCTCACGATCCAGAACGGCCGGGCCCGCGGCGGGGCCGGCCGGGACGGCGGGGGTGGCGGCGCTGGCCTCGGTGGGGCGCTGTTCGTGGCCAACCTTGCGACGGTGACGCTGAGCAATGTCCGCCTCGACACCAACAGTGCGCGCGGAGGATTGGGCGGCACCAACGGCCTCTTCGGCGGCGGCGGCGGCGGCGGCCTCGGCGGCTTCGCCGGCGACAACGCCGGTGGTGGTGGCGGTGGCGTTGGAGCAGGCGCTTCCGGCGGCAACGGCGGCGTCGGCCAGGACGGCTCCGCGGGGATCATGCTGGGCCTTCCATCCGGCGGCAACGGCGGGGGCAGTGCGTTTGGTCTTGGCGGCAGCGCCGGCGGCGGCGGCGGCGGCGGCGGCCGGAGCAGCGGCACGACCAACGCCGGCGGCGGCGGCGGTGGTGTCGCCGGCTTCCCCGGATCCATCGGCGGGAGCGGTGGCCGCGGCGGCTTCGGTGGTGGCGGGGGCGGTGCAGGCGATGCCGGTGGCGACGGTGGCATGGGCGGTTACGGCGGTGGCGGCGGCGCCAGGGGCTTGCCTGGCGGCAGCCTCACCGGCCTCGGCGGCTTCGCAGGCGGCGGTGCCGGCGGGGCTGCCGGCGGCTTCGGCGCCGGCAGCGGCGGCCCGGGCCCCGGCCTCCCCGGCGGCGGCGGCGGTGCCGGCTTGGGTGGCGCGCTGTTCGCCCAGGAGGGTGGCAACTTGATCCTGACCGGTCCGCTGACCATCAACGGGAACACGGTGACCGCCGGTGCCGGTGGTGGCTCCGGCCCGACCGCTGGCGCGGCCGGCTCGGCCTTCGGCTCAGGGATCTTTCTGCAGGGCGGCGGCCTGCCACTCACCTGCACGCCAGGCGCCAGCGAGACGCAAACGATTGCCGACGACATCACGGATCAGAGCGCCAGCGGCGACACTCGCATGCGGGGCCTGACCAAGAACGGCGCGGGAACGCTGACGCTCTCGGGGACCAACACCTACGGCGGCGTCACCACGGTGAACGGCGGGAGGCTGATCGTCGACGGCTCGATCGTCACACCGGTGACGGTGAACAGCGGCGGCACGCTCGGCGGCGCGGGCACGATCAGCAACACCGTGACCGTCAACAGCGGCGGCACGCTGAGCCCGGGCAGCTCGACGGCCATTCTCAACACCGGCAGCGTGAGCCTCAGCGCGGCCAGCACGCTGAACATCGAGATCAACGGTACGACGGCGGGTACGCAGTACGACCAGGTCAATGTCACGGGTGGCGTGAATCTGGGCAACGCGACGCTGAACGTGGTGCTCGGGTTCACGCCGAGCGCGGGGCAGACATTTACGATCATCGCCAATGATCGCGCCGACGCTGTGGTCGGCACGTTCGCGGGGCTGCCCGAGGGCAGCATCTTCACGGCCGGCGCTGGGCACTTCCGCATCAGCTACGCGGGCGGGACGAACAACGACGTCACGCTCACCGCGATCGCGTCGCCGACGATCGCCAAGGCCTTCGTGCCGCTGGCCGTCCTGGTGAACGGGACGACGACCCTAACGTTCACGCTGACCAACCCGAACGCGGGGGCCGCGCTGACCGGCGTCGCCTTCAGCGACACGCTGCCTGCCGGCCTCGAAGTGGCGGCGACTCCGGGCGCCACCACCACCGGCTGCGGTTCGCCGATCTTCGCACCGGCGGGCAGTGACATCTCGGTGAGCTTCTCGGACGGCACCATCGCGGCGAGCGGCACCTGCACGGTGACCGTGGACGTCAAGGCGACGGCGGGCGGCCTCGACGACAACACGACGAGCAACGTCACCTCCACCGAGGGCGGGACGGGCGGGACCGCCGTGGCGTTCCTCGTGGTCGTCGCACCTCCGGCTGTGGCGCCGCCGACGATCGCCAAAGCGTTCGGGGCGGCGAGCATCGTCGTGAACGGAACCACGACGCTGACGTTTACGTTGACCAATCCCAACCCGGTGAGCGCGCTGACCGGCGTGGGCTTCACCGATACGCTGCCTTCCGGACTGACGGTGGCGGACGGGGTGAGCGCGACGTGCGGGGGAACGCTGACCACGAGCGGCGGCAACATGATCGCCCTCGCCGCGGCCACGATCGCGCCGAGCGGAACCTGCACGTTCGTGGTGACGGTGACGGGGACGATCGCCGGCGGCAAGGACAACACCACGAGCGTCGTCACCTCGGCCGAGGGCGGGACGGGCGGGACCGCCTCGGCCAGCCTTGCGGTGGTCGCGCCGGCGACGATCGCCAAGGCCTTCGGGGCGGCGAGCATCCTGGTGAACGGGACGACGACGCTGACGTTCACGCTGAGCAACCCGAACCCGGCAACCGCGCTGAGCGGAGTGGGCTTCACCGACACATTCCCCGCCGGCCTCGTGGTGGCCAACCCGAACAGGCTGGTGAGTACGTGTGGCGGCCTGCCCACGGCGGTCGCCGGCAGCGGCAGCGTGGGGCTGGTGAACGGCGGTATACCTCCCGGCGGCTCGTGCACGATTACGCTGAACGTCACCGGTACGACGGCCGGCGCCAAGGACAACACCACGAGCGCCGTCACGTCGACCGAGGGCGGGATGGGCACCACGGCCGCGGCGAGCCTCGCGGTCAACCCGATTCCCGACGGCGCCTCCTGCACCGACAGTCCGGCGTGTGCGTCGGGGTTCTGTGTCGACACGGTCTGCTGCGATGCGGCGTGCAACGGGCCGATGGAGTCGTGCAAGGTCCCGCAGCACATCGGCACCTGCACCGCGATCCCCACCTCTGTCCCAGCTACCTCGACGACAGGGCTGGTCGTGGCCGTGCTGCTGCTCGCGGCAATCGGCGCGCTGGCGTTCGCGCGGGTGCGTCACGGCGGCAGTGCGTAGGTGGATCGGGGTCACGATGCGGCAACGCTCCGATTCGGCCGCTGACTTTCACCGATTCGTTGAACAGCGCGTTGGGCGGTTCGGCGTGTACGTCGCCGATGAAGGTGACGTTCTTGAGCTCGAGCTGATCGACACCGCCCTGGATCAGGGACCCGTCATGCCTGCTGGGGCCCCGATCTCGACGGCCGGTTCTATCGGCTGAACCCGGCTGTCCCCATCGTGCTCTCGTGCGCACGGGCTCCTGCGTCGGGCTCAATCGCCGCGCCCCTTGCGCATCCTTTGCGAAAATTGTCGAATGCGAACAGTGCGTCTACCTTTTGTTCAACCGCAGAATCGCTGCACGAAAGGAGAACAGGCATGCAAAGAATGAGTTTTCGGAGCGGTGTTGTAGGTCTCTTGGCTGCGTTCGTGGCCCTTGCCGGGGCGGTTCCGACTTATGCCCAGACACCAGGCGCGGTTAAGCGCGAAGACCGTCGCGACGATCGTGAGGCCGGCCGGGACGCGAAGACTGCGTGCAAAACCGGCGACGAAAAGACCCGAGCGGAATGCCGCCACGCGAAGCATGCGACGAAGCACGGCGCGACCGATGCCGCGGCCAAGGCGCCCGCGGCGCCGGCACCTGCGGCGCAGCCGGCACCCTAACGGCCTGCGCAGGGCGGGGCACGGCTGAGGTACGCTCGCTGTGCCCGCTGCCCGCGCGGCGGGTCTCATTTGGCCGGGGGAATGTTCGGAGACGACGTCCCTCGGCCATTTTTGTGACGTGCAAATGCCGAGGCCCGGAACGAGCCGGCTCGACCTGCTGTGCCAACTTGAAACGCGACAGCGCCGGCATCTCTCGCTTCCGACGCTCGGCCTAAGGGCGTCCGTCCGGGGCCGATCCTACGGCACGGTTCTGCGATCGGGCCATCGACGCCACCAGGTCCTTCGAGCCCGATCCCCAGCGCGAGATGGACTGGATCGCCTGTGTGAACGGAACGTCCAGCGGATGGACGCGGTCACCAGTGAGAATGTAGACGGCGCCGGCGAGAGGTGTCGGGACTGACGGGACGAAGACCGTGAAGCGACCGTCCTCGAACTCCTCGATGATGAACGCCGGCACGAGAGCCTCCTCAATCTCGACGAGTGCCGGCTTCCAGACGTTCTCTTGCCCTTCCCCCGTCAGGCGTTGCGTGAGACTGCGAAACAGCGCGTATCCCGGCAGTCTCTCGAAAAGCGACTTCTCCATCCGCTCGCGCAGCGTCTTGCCCAGGCGAGTACGGACGCCGACCCCAATCAGGAAGCACACGGTCAAGACCAGGGCGAGAGACAGGACATTCTCGGCGGGTAGCCAGGCCGGGACCAGCTTTGTGAACGGCCGAATCAGGGTGCTGGCGGACTGCGCGCCCTTCAGCAGAACCAGCACCGCCAGGTAGATCGGCAACACGACCAGGAGACCACCCACCAACGCATTAGCCAGAAACTGCCGGATCACCTTCATCGGTCGCTCCCTTCTCGGCGAAGCCCGAGCATCTTAAAGCAACTGGCCCGTGCCCGAGACTAGCGTGCACCAGCTGCAAGGGGCCAGGTAGCTTTGAAGGGGCGGATGCTCACAGCGAGAAATCATTCTTTCGGCACTGCAACTGCGAGCTGCGCTTCATTCCCTCCGTCCCGGCACGGGCCACGGTCGCGCGCATTGTAAGGCTCTCTCCTTGAATGAGTCTCTGCCGAGACCGTAAGCGGGCTCCGGAGCAGCACTTCGTCGTTCGTGCGAATCCACTTATTTCCGAGGAATGGATTGAAGAGGATGTGCCGCGCGTCGCGCACGGCATGTGGCGAATGAAGCGGCAGAGCAACCGCAGTCGCGCGCGGATAGCGCGTGACCTGCCGGCTACTCTTTCCGCCGGCCGCGCGTGGCGGGCCGGCACCCGCTGCGAGAATGTTCACATCGGCCGCGCGGCGCTGTTACAGATCGGTCGGCGGGTCCGTGTCGATCTCGCGCGTCTCGCCGAGTGCGGCGTTGACGGCGGTGACCACCTCGTCGATGGAGGCGATCCCGTTGCGGTCGCGATCGATCTGCGGGCAGCTCGACACCGGGGAGAGCCCGAGTAGGCTGTTGGCGCCCTTGATCACCTCGTCGATGAGGACGACGAAGTCGAAATTGCAGTCGCCGACGATGTCGCAGCTGCGCACCTCGGCCTCGTCGTTGATACAGTCGTGCATCGCGCCACTGCGCTCGACGAAACTCACCAACTTGCCGTTGTTGTTGCGATAGAGCGTCGATTCGTCCCACCCCACCGAACCGCCGGGGCCGCACACCCCGGCGACGCAGTCCTGCGCGCCGCTGCAGGCGTCGCCGGCATCGTCGCCGCTGGCGCAGGCGTAGCGGCGCAGGTAGCTGAGCGCGATCTTCCCCTCGCTCGACGCCAGCGTGCAGTCGGTCACCGTGTACCTGGCGAGCGCTCGGCTGAGGTCGATCTGCGTACCGCCGACGTGGGCGTTGTGGGTGACCGTAGACATCGTGATGGTGCCGACCGCGAGCGTGCCGTCGCGGGCGCCGCTGGACTCCGAGCGGCGCAGCGAGATGCCCGATTGGCAGTTGTCCGTGATCGTGGCGCCGGTGATCTCCACCGAGTGCCAGGCCTTGATGCCGACGCCCTGGTTGCTGCCCTCGCAGTTCGGCGGGCCGTTGCCGCGCGCGATCACGTCGACAAAGCGGGTGACCTGCTCGGGTGCGGAGTCGAACGCACCGTAGATGTCGTACCCGTCGCCGCTGTTGGCTTCGGCCAGCGTGCGCTCGAAGATGGCGTCGGCGACGCCGCGGCTGTCCTTGGACACCACGTAGCCGTCGCCGCCGTTGCCGATCGCAGACGTGTCGCGCAGCGTGACGTTGCGCAGCGGCGCCTCGGGTGGACCGCCGAGCGTGTAGCCGACGCCGGCGACGCCGCGCACCGTCCCGCCGGTGATCAGGATGTCGTGCGCGGGCGTGCTGCCCTCGCTGAGGATCTTGATGCCGCTGTCGTGGACCAGCGCGCCGCTCTCGACGCTGACGTTGGCGAGAACGATGTGATCGGTGCCGCCGCCGCTGATCTTCACTGGTTCGTTGAACGGGGCGTTGGGCGGATCGGCGCGTACCTCGCCGACGAAGGTGAAGTTCTCGAGCTTGAGCTGATCGACACCGCCCTGGATCAGGAACCCGTCATGCTTGGCGGGACCGCCGATGATCTCGACGGCCGACGGCTCGCCGCGGAACAGCGTGCAAGCCGCGTCGTCGGCGAGGCAGTCGGGACCCGGGCCGCTGAGCGTATCCTTGAAGCCTACGCCGTCGACGCGATCGAGCCCTCGGCCGGCAACGGCGCGACGCGAGTCTCCAGTGATGCCAGGTCGATGCGCCGCAGTCCGTCACAGCGCGGCGCGGCTACGAACAGCGTCGCAGCGTCGGGGACGGCGATCAGGTCGTTGACTGTGGCGCATCCCGGCAGCTGTTGGATCGGTTCGCCGGTCGCTGTGAGCACGTCGACGCTATCGTCGCAGGCGTCGGCGACGAACAGCCGGCCGCGCGCAGTGTCGATCTGTACGCGGCCGTAGGCACAACTCGGCAACGCCACGCGCGCCGTGACGGTATGGGTCGCGGTGTCGATCAGCGTCGCCACCGCCGCGCCCCCCGCCTCGCCGTCTTGGAGAACGTAGGCATGCCCCGCGCCGTCGAGGGTGACGCCGCTGCGCGCCGCACCCGAGGCCGGAATCGCGCCGGCGACGCGCCGCTGGGTGACGTCGAGCACCGCGATCTGATCGGCGGTGACCGAGGCGACATAGGCACAGACGTCGGCCGTGGCCGCCCTGGGCACTGACGTCGCCACGCCGCCGACCAGAGCCACGAGCACGGAGTAGTGCCGCAGGATGTGCGAATGACCCATAAATTCGAGTATCCCGGACCGCGACGGTAAATGTCTACCGAGCAGCAGAACCTGATGCTGGCAGTGTTTGTGAGAACCCTGCCGGGTTCGTCGACGGCGCTGGAGTGTCGGTCGGAGTTGCGGCGCGAATCCGCGCCTCGGGTCGGCGTCTCCGTGGCAGGCGGCCCCCGTCAGCCATGCAGAGCTCAGAACCTCCGGTGCGGTCGAGACGCAGCGCGGGTGCCGCTGTGCAATGGCGATGTCTAGGTGGGTCTTCCTCGGGGCTGACCGGCACCGCAGTGCTGGTCAGCGTGACATCCCGCCATCGATTATAGATGCTGACAACGGGCAATATTATGGTAGCTAGCGCGCCGAGGGGCGATCTACGTCTCTATAATCAAAGGAGGAAAAAGATGTCGAGTCGAAGGATGCGTGCGGGTCTGATGAGCGCTGTCATCGCGCTGGGTGTGGCCGTTGCGGGCCGAGCCATGGCTGACTTCACGAAGAAGGAGGCGGCGGAGCTCGACGCCGAGGCGAAAGCCGCATTGACCAAGTTCAAGACCGATACCAAGGGATCCGAGGCGGCGTTTGCCAACGCCAAGGGCGTCTTGGTGTGTCCGAAAATCACGAAAGGCGGCTTTATTGTCGGCGTCGAGTCAGGCGACTGCGTACTCACCACGGGTGCCGCGACGCCAATCTACTACGGTTCATCCGCAGTCAAAGGGGGACTCCTCGTAGGGGTCGAGTCGTACTCCATGATTCTCCTGCTGAACACCGACAAGGCGCTCGCCAATTTTACCAGCGGAAACCGCGAGTGGGAGCTCGGTATGGATGCCTCCATCGCGGTGGCCAAGATGGACGCAAATGGTACATTGGATACCACTAACCTGAAGAAGGACATCGTGTGCTTCATCTTTGGCGGGCAGGGCCTGATGGCAGACGCGTCGTTTTCGGGCTCTCGATTCAAAAAGCTGGACGTCGAGTGACGTCTGAGCAGCGTTCGTAACCGATCAAGGCAAGCGCTTCGGGGAGCAGCTCTACACGGGCCCCGAAGCGCACAAGCCCTTCGTCTCAAATGCTCACGTGGAGCGGCTGCGAAAGCCGCTCCACAATCGTGACTGCCGAGGGGTTGCCCGGGCAATTGCTGGCCGGCGGGCTCGCGCTTGAGCCGTGTGGTGCTCACCGCGGAAAGTCACGATCGCTACTCGGTGAATCCGCCGGCGGAGCAAGCGTGAGACCTCGACGAGGCAGAACAGTCGCCACACGGTCGGTCTGTTGGGCCATCAGAAGTCAGCTCGTAGGATGCGCGCGCGTGTCTGCCGCAACTCGTCAGGACCTGCCGGCTTGTGCCGCTAGTCGAATTGACGTTGAGCGCGCTTCGCGCTTTGTGGCTCGGATCATGAGATCCGACCACCGACGCAACCTCCTCGCTGCCGCGCTCGTCGGCGTCCTGGCATTGTTTGGCGCCGTCGTTCCGTCGCTGGCGGCGGACAAACCGAACATCGTCTTCATCGTCGCCGACGATCTCGCCTGGAAAGATGTCGGGTTCCACGGCTCGGACATCAAGACGCCGAACATCGACCAGCTCGCCGCCGGCGGCGCGAAGCTGGAGCAGTACTACGCGCAGCCGATGTGTACGCCGACGCGCGCCGCGCTGATGACCGGGCGCTACCCGCTGCGCTACGGGTTGCAGACCGCGGTGATCTTGTCGGCCCACACCTACGGCTTGCCGACCGACGAGTGGTTGCTGCCGCAGGCGCTCAAGGACGCGGGCTACGAGACCGCGATCGTCGGCAAGTGGCACCTCGGCCACGCCGACCAGAAGTACTGGCCGCGCCAGCGCGGCTTCGACTACCAGTACGGACCGCTGATCGGTGAGATCGATTACTTCACGCACAAGCAGCACGGCGTCACGGATTGGTATCGCAACAACAAGGTGGTGAACGAGAAGGGCTACTCCACGACGCTGCTCGGCAATGACGCGGTGAAGCTGATCGACGCGCACAATCCGGCGACGCCTCTCTACCTGTATCTGGCCTTCAACGCGCCGCACACGCCGTATCAGGCGCCGCCGGAATATCTCGACCAGTACAAGCACATCAGCGATCCCAACCGCCGCGCCTATGCCGCCAGCATCACGGCGATGGACGAGCAGATCGGCCGCGTCGTCGCCGCGCTCACCAAGAAGGGGATGCGCGACAACACGCTGATCGTCTTCCAGAGCGACAACGGCGGTACGTTCAACCCGATGTTTGCCGGCGAAGGCGACATGTCGAAGAGCAAGATTCCCTGCGACAACGGCCCGTATCGCGATGGCAAGGCCTCGCTCTACGAGGGCGGCACGCGCGTCGTCGCGCTGGCCAACTGGCCCGGCCACATCAAGCCCGGCACCACCGTCGACGAGATGGTGCACGCCGTCGACTGGTACCCGACGCTCGTCGGTCTCGCCGGCGGGCAGACCACGAAAGCCAAGCCGCTCGACGGCCTGAACGTCTGGCCGACCATCAGCGAGGGCCAGGCCTCGCCGCGCACGGAGGTGATCTACAACGTCGAGCCCTTCCGCGCCGCGATCCGACAGGGCGAGTGGAAATTGATTTGGAAGACCCTGCTGCCGCAGAGCGTCGAGCTCTTCAACATCGCACAAGACCCGTCCGAGAAGGACAACGTCGCCGAGCAGCATCCGGAGATCGTCGCGACGCTGCGGAAGCGCGCCAACGAATTGGCCGCTGCCATGGCCAAGCCGCTGACCATGCAAGCCGAGATGCACGCGACCATGCAACGCCTGAAGCTCCCGCCGGCGCTTCCCGCCGAATCGGACAGCTTCAGCGACGAGCCCTGAAGCGTCGCGCAGCTCGATCGGCAGAGTCGCGCCGTCTCGGCGGCTTCAGGTTGTTACGTTGTTAGGTTGTTAGGTCGGAATTTCCGGAACCAACTACCGAACAACCGTGCTTTCGCCGCAACCCTACTCCGGCGGCGGCCGAGGCGACGCGCCGGCTGCGGATCCACGCCACTAGTCCAGCTTCAGATCGGCAAAGTCGGCGGCGCTGTGCCGTTCGGGGAGCGGCGGGTCGCCCCAGGGACGGTTGACGATGCGGCCGCGTTTCACGGCGGGGCGCTCGGCAATCTGCTCGGTCCAGCGAGCCACGTGTCGGTACTCGTGCACCGAGAGGAATTCCGCCGACTCGTAGAGGACGCCTTTGATCAGCCCGCCGTACCACGGCCAGATCGCCATGTCGGCGATCGTGTATGCCGCGCCCGCCATGTAGTCGTTGGTCGCGAGGTGCCGATCGAGCACGTCGAGCTGGCGCTTGACCTCCATCGCGTAGCGATCGATCGCGTATTCGATCTTGCTCGGCGCGTAGGCGTAGAAGTGGCCGAAACCGCCGCCGAGAAACGGGGTGGCGCCCATCTGCCAGAACAGCCAGGAGAGGCACTCGGCGCGCGCCGTCACCTCTGTCGGCACGAATGCGCCGCCGAACTTCTCGGAGAGATAGACGAGTATCGCGCCCGACTCGAAGACGCGCGTTGGCGTCGGGGTCGAACGGTCGAGCAGCGCCGGAATCTTCGAGTTCGGGTTGATCGCGACGAAGCCGGAGCCGAACTGGTCGCCGCCCAGAATGTTGATGAGCCAGGCGTCGTACTCGGCGCCCGCGTGTCCGGCCTCGAGCAGCTCCTCCAGCATGATAGTGACCTTCACCCCGTTTGGGGTGCCGAGCGAGTAGAGCTGCAAGGCGTGCAGACCGACAGGCAGCTCCTTCTCGTGCGTCGCTCCGGCGATCGGGCGGTTGATTGCCGCAAAGCGCCCGCCGCTCTCCTGATTCCAGGTCCAGACCTTGGGCGGGGTGTACTCGGTGGCGTCCGTCATGTGGTGCTCCTTTCGCTATGCAGGACTCGTAGACCGCGTGAACTCAATCTCGTCGGCACCGTCGACACGATCGTCGCTTCGTTGCGCACGCCGTGGCGGAAGCAATTCGGAAGCTTGCGGGACATCGTGTTCCGATTGAGGGTCGGTGCCGACAGGACAGGCATCGCCATACACGAAGTAGATGTGTTTCAGAAAGGCGAGGCGTGATGATCGTGCGTGCGATGCCGAGCCGGCGCTTGCAGGTCGACGCGCAAGACGACGCGCGGCGCGCGCGCCGCGCGTTCGGCGGCCACCTGATGGTCGTCGACTCAGCGTGCGTACGTACGTCGACCCCGAGGTGCGCGGCCGAGAAATCGGCGCCGCGCTCGTCGCTGCGGCGAGGAATGGACGCGCAGTCGCGTCCTGCGCGCGCTCGCGTCCGATGCCTTGCTCGACAACACCGCGGCGCACCAGTCGGTCTGCTTCGTCGAAGTCGAGCCGCCGTCCGGTATTGGAAACTGCTCTGCAGTCCACCGTCGGAGCGGCACTCAGCGCGGTTAGGAGGTTCGCCAGCCGCGATTTCCCCGACAGGCCCGACGGCCTCTGTCCGCCCGACAATTCCGAGGAACTTTACTCGCGACTACCTGACCGATCCGCCTGTGCGGACCCGCGGGGCGCCCGCTGGCGTGTCCATTTGGGTCGTTCCGGGACCCGCGCAGGCCCGATGGCTGGACTGGCTTGAATCGGAGACTTGGGTGGTTCGGATCCCGGCGGAACAGTCTGTAGGCGCGGCGCACCTTGCGCCTGAACGTCGGCCGGAGGCGACCACGCGGCCGGTGACTGAGCTGCCTGGGTTCGTCGCGGCGCTCAACTGGTGAGCGATTGGCCGTCTCGCGAGGCGGGCGGGGTGTTTGCCCAGGCGCTGCTCAGAACCACTCGGGACGGATCAGGGCGGTGAAGAGATAGATGAAGAGAAAGAGTGATATCGCCGCTGTGACGTAGATCATTTCGCGCGCTCCTTAGATTCGGTCGCAGGCGTCGATGAAGGCATAGCAACAGCCCATCGCAACCAGGCCGAGGACGAACAACGCAGGCAACCAGAGCAGCAGGCTCATCGGGCGTCTCCTTTCGTGAACTGTCGGTTAGGCGGCGGGCGCGCCGAAGCGCTTGCGCAATTCGAGATTCACTTCCAGCACGTTGATCAGCTTGGGGCCGGCGAGCCCGCCGAACGGGGCGCTGGCGCTCTGATCGAGAAGGCGCTGGATTTCCGTGCGGATCTGGGTGGGATCGCGGCCGACGTCTTTGGCCCATTGCGCCGATACGCGGTCGAGCTGGAAGAGGGCGTTCTGCAGCGTGATGTCTGGATCCAGCCCCGAGCCGGAGGCCGTTACCATGTCGGCGGGGACCTCCTGCAAGGCAACGTCGGCATGCTCTTGCCGCCACATGTCGAAGAAGGTCGCCTGGATATCGCTGCCCGAGTCGACCGGCTCGATCGCGCTCGCGCTTTGGCCGTCGTCGGTCTGACGCTGTACCACCGCCGGAAACTTGCCGGGCTGCTCGAGCGAGAAGCTGTCGAAGAAAATCACGGCCAGATCGGTCGCCTGCGGATCGGCCGTGTCGGGGTTGTCCTTCTTCCACTGCTCGACCGCGTCGGCGTGCGCCTTCGCCCATTCGTCGACATACGCGGCGTGCGTCGCATCGGCCTTGACCCACGCCTGCGCGGCGGCGCCGTGGGCGTCGGCCCACTGCGCGACGATGTGCGGGTTGCCCAGATACTGATCTTGTCGGAACCAGGCATCGATGTCGGGTCCAACCAGTTGCCCGGCGTTCGCGCCGCCGTCGTATCTGACGATCGGCCCGAGCATTGCGGCGACGCGATTGCGCAGCATGTAGTTCGACGGCGCCAGCGTCGAGGAGGTCGAGGCGGACGCGTCGTACGACGCCGCCGACGGGCGCGGCCAGAAGTACTCGTCCTTGGTGAAGGGCTGGGCGATCAGCCGCGAGCCGACCACGGTGCCATCGGGGCCGCGCAGAAGACTGCCGTTCGCCTGCTCGGGGAAGACCGTCTGCGCGACCACCCACACCGCCAGCGGGTAGGCGATCACGCAGATGACCACGGTCAGCGCCAAGAGCAACAAACTCTTTGCCACGTATCGCATCATGTTCTTTCGTCCTCGTTGAGCAGGTCGTCACGCCACCAGGTGGAGGGCGACCATCACCATGTCGATGAGCTTGATGCCGACGAACGGAATGATGACGCCGCCGACGCCCCAGATCATGAGATTGCGCCGCAACAGCGCGTCGGCGCCGACCGGCCGGTACGACACGCCGCGCAGCGCGATCGGAATGAGCACGGGAATGATGAGGGCGTTGAAGATCACCGCCGACAGGATGGCCGACGTCGGCGAGTGCAGCTGCATGATGTCCATCGACTTCATCCACGGCAGCGTGCCGGCGAACAGGGCCGGCACGATGGCGAAGTACTTGGCGACGTCGTTGGCGATCGAGAAGGTGGTCAGCGCCCCGCGCGTCATCAGCAGCTGCTTGCCGATCTCCACCACCTCGAGCACCTTGGTCGGATCGCTGTCGAGGTCGACCATGTTGCCGGCCTCTTTCGCCGCCTGCGTGCCGGAGTTCATGGCCAGGCCGACGTCCGCCTGCGCCAGTGCCGGAGCGTCGTTGGTGCCGTCGCCCATCATCGCGACCAGCTTGCCCTCGCTCTGCTCCTTGACGATGTACGCCAGCTTGGCTTGCGGCGTCGCTTCGGCGATGAAGTCGTCGACGCCGGCGCGCTTGGCGATGGTCGCCGCGGTGAGCGGATTGTCGCCGGTGATCATGACGGTGCGCAGGCCCATGCTGCGCAGGCGCTCGAAGCGCAGCTGGATGTCCGGCTTCAGGATGTCCTCCAGCACCACCACGCCGGCGATCTGGTTGCCCTCCGCCACCAGCAGCGGCGTCGCGCCGCTGGTCGCCGCTTCCCTGACCAGCTCCATCACCGTCGCTTCCAGCGGCGGTGTCATCTTGGTGTGGTGCTGCTTGACGAAGCGCAGGACCGCGTCGGGGGCGCCCTTGCGGATGGAGCGTCCGTCCGGCAGGTCGACGCCGCTCATGCGCGTTTGCGCACTGAACGCCACGAAGGAGGCGCTGCGCGGCGCCGCCGACGCCGCGGCGGCGCCGGTGAGCTCGCGCGCCAATTTGACGATCGACTTACCCTCGGGCGTCTCATCGGCGGCGGAGGCTAGCGTCGCCAACTGCGCCAGCTCGTCGGCGCCATAGCCGCCGACCGGCAGAAACTTCGTGGCGTGCCGGTTGCCCACCGTGATCGTCCCGGTCTTGTCGAGCAGGACGACGTCGATATCGCCGGCGGTCTCCACCGCCTTGCCGCTCTTGGCGATGATGTTGGCCTGCAGCGCGCGATCCATGCCGGCGATGCCGATCGCCGCTAACAGCGCGCCGATCGTGGTGGGGATCAGGCAGACCAGCAGCGCGACCAGAGTCGGCACGTCGGTCCCCAAGCTGTGCAACGGGTGATCGATGCCGAGGTAGCCCATCATGTAGTGCTCGGCGTTCCAGGCCATCGGCCAGAGCGGCACGACCACGATCAGGAAGATCAGCGTGAAGGCCGAGAGCACGAGCGACAGGGCGATCTCGTTTGGCGTGCGCTGGCGGATGGCGCCCTCGACCAGCGCGATCATGCGATCCAGGAAGGACTCACCACTCGCCGCGGTGATCTGCACCACGATGCGGTCCGACTGCACCATCGTGCCGCCGGTCACCCCGGAGCGGTCGCCGCCCGCTTCGCGGATGACCGGGGCCGACTCCCCGGTGATGGCCGACTCGTCCACCGAGGCGATCCCGGCGATGACCTCGCCATCGCCAGGGATCACCTGTCCCGCCTCCACCGCGACGCGATCGCCGGGACGCAGCGCCATCGAGGAAACCTCTTCGATGGTGCCGTTGGCGCGCAGGCGAAACGCCGGCGTGTCGCGCCGCGTGCGGCGCAGCGATTCGGCCTGCGCTTTGCCGCGCGCCTCGGCCAAGGCCGTCGCGAAGTTGGCGAACAACACGGTGAGGAAGAGCCAGAAGTCGAGGGCGATGAAATAAGTGATCGGCACCTGGCTCGACGACGCGCCCAACGCCGCTTGGATCACGAAGACCAGGGTGAGCAGCGCACCGACCTCGACCACGAACATGACCGGGTTCGACCACTGCAGATTCGGGCGCAGCATGACGACTGCCTGCTTCAGCGCTCCGCGCACGAGCTCGGGCGCCAGCAGCTCTGCGCGGCGCAGGCGTCGCGGCGGCTTTGGCTGCGGGGGGCGCGGCGCCACTTCCGGCTCCTCACGCATACGACGAACAGCGGACATCATCTGTCTCCTTCTCAGATCAGGGCGGGGCAGAGGGCAGGCAGCGCTATCAACCGCCAAAGGGCAGGGGGCCGAAGTGCTCGGCGAACGGCCCCAGCGCCGCCACCGGCAGGAAGAGCAGCGCCGCCAGGATGATGATCGTTCCGAGCAGCGCGCCCGCGAAGGTCCCGGTGTCGTCGCGCAACGTGCCGAGGCCGAACGGCGCCGACCGCTTCTTGCCGAGACTGGCGGCCATGGCGATCGGCGCGATGATCGGCAGGAAGCGGCTGATGATGATCACCAGCGCCGCGGCGATGTCGAAGGGGACGGCCGACGGCGCCGGGGCGGTGTTGTCGTTGAATCCGTATGTCACCCCGAGACCGTCGAGGGCCGAGCCGTTGTTCGCCGAGGCCGAGGAGAATTGGTAGACGATCTGCGAGAAGCCGTGCGGTCCTGGGTTGCTCTCCGCCTGCATGCCCCACGGCGTCCCCGCGAACAGACCGCTCGGCATGAGGATCATGATCGGGTGCACGAGCAGCGCGACCATCGCCAGCTTCATCTCGCGGGCGCCGATCTTCTTGCCCAGATATTCCGGCGTGCGCCCGACCATCTGGCCGACGATGAACACGCCGATGACGACGAAGAGCAGCATGTTGATCATGCCGACGCCCTTGCCGCCGTATATGGCGTTGATCCACATGCCGACGTAGGGACCCACCACCGCCAACGGATTGAGGCTGTCGTGCTCGCAGTTGACCGCGCCGTCCGTGACGTCGACGGTCAGCGCCGCGAAGGTCGCGCCGGCGGCGGTGCCGAAGCGCATCTCCTTACCCTCGAGGTTGCCGAGATGCTGGTCGACGGGAAGCCCAGCCACCGCCGGGAGGGCTACGACCTGCTTGCCGTCCGGCCCCTGCGCATCGGGCACCTCGTAGGATCGCGCCACCGGATGCGCCGTCAGTCCGGGGTTCGGCTTCAGCGTGTCGAAGTACACCGTCCAAACGATGGTGCCGATCATCAGCACCATCATCACCGAGAAGATCACCCACGCGTGGCGGGGCCGCCCGAGCATGCGCCCGAACATCAGCACCAGCGAGAACGGGAACAGCATCATCGCCACGCAGGAGGCGAAGTTCGTCACGTCGGTCGGGTTCTCGAACGGGTGGGCGGAGTTCATGCCGTAGAAGCCGCCGCCGTTGGTCCCCAGCTGCTTCATCGGCACGAACGAGGCCAGCGGCCCGACGACGATGTTCTGCAGCTTGGCCTCGCCGCTGTCGGTCGTGCCCATCGCGCCCGCTTCGAGCGTCGCCACCGACGTCACGCTCTCGAACGTCATCGGGCTGCCCTGCTGCACGAACAACAATGACAGCAGGAAGGCGAAGGGCAGGAACGTGTAGACGATCACCCGCCACATATCGACGAAGAAATTCCCCACCGTCTTATCGCTGCGCAGGGCGCGGATGATGGCGGTGAGAGCGCAGAAGCCGATCGCGGCGGAGAGAAAGAAGTTGGTGACGTCGAAGAACAGCTGAGTGAAGTTCGAGAAGTGCTGGTCGCCCGAATAGTGCTGCAGGTCCGTATTCGTCATGAACGAGACCACCTGGAAGAAGATGGTCGACGGCGCCAGGATTCCCCTGCCCATCGGGTTCATCGGCATCCACGGCTGCAGCGACAGGACGATGTAGCCGAAGACGAACAGGACCGTATTGAAGATGAGAAGGGCGGCCGTGTACTGCTTCCAGTTCTGCGCACCGCTGTCCAAGCGCTGCTCGATCCAGCGCAAGAACTCCAGCGGCCGGTATTTGCCGTCCATAATCCACGACAGATAGCGGCCGAGCGGAATCGCCAGGGCCGTCGTCGTCACCAGGATCGCGATCGGTAGGAACCACATAGTCTCAACCTCTTTTCTGGTCGCAGGAGTCGAACCGCTCAACCAGCGAGACGGCCGCAGGCGAGCGCTCTAGCTTCGCGTCCGGCGAGGCGCGGCCACGGCGTTGGCCGCACCCCGCATCGACACCGCGCGCTGCTTGCCGGCAACGTGCGCAGCTGCAGATCCGCCCGGGTCGTGTGTCTGCCCGTGGACCGGTCTTTGGCCGCCGGGCAAGTCGATTCGACTGGTCGCCGAACGGCAAATGCACCACCACACGGCGGCTGCTCGTCCGCAGCCGCGCCTTCCGTTCGAGCGCAACCAGGACCGCTGCATCGGAAAGCCTGAATGTTGCTACTGCGCGGCTTGGTCCTGCCGGTCGCTCACGCTCTGAGCCCGGCGGCCCCATGAGTCCTGGCGCACCAAGCACTCACCGGTGCGGATGCGGATGGCGTCCTCGACCGGAAAAACCAGAATCTGGCCATCACCGTGCTCCGTCGTGCGCGCGACCAGCGCGATCACATCGATGCAACGGGCTACCTGCTCATCGCGCACCAGCAGGCGAATCTCGGCGCGCGGCGCAAGATCGGTCGAGTACTGCGCGCCGCGATAGGAAAAGTGACTCGCCGCGCCTTTGCACTTCACCTCGCTGATGGTGATGCCGTCGATGTCGACCTCGGCCAAGGCCTCGCGCAGCGTGTCGACTGTGCGGGTTTCGATCGTCGCTTCAATTTTCTTCATGTGGACCTCCTCGTCCAAGGGGCGTCCGCCCCGTGCGAGTCCGTCAAGCAAGGAGCGGTCCGTGCGCCGGTCGCCGATCAGTCGGCCGCTCGTTGTCGCGGCGTCCGCCGCGCGCCGCGTGGCGCACTGCATTTCTCAATGCGCAAGGGAGCGAAGCATTTCGATTTCCAGTGTTCGTTGCGCGCTACACGACGCCTCCGCGGGACGCGCCAGCGCCAGGACGTGGTACGGCTGGGTGACGGCCCTCTTCCGTGCGGCGGATTTGGCCAGCATTCGGCAGCCGCCTGGCGTACGGCGGTGCGTCTTCCAAGCGCATCGCCGCGCTCGGAGGAAGAATGCCGAGAGCGTCTAGTCCAGGTCGGCGGGCGGTCGCATCGCCTGGCGGCGTTCGTCGAGGTGCAGAACGACGTAGCGGATCTGCGCCGGCGTGAACGGCTTGGGCAGGTAGTCCACTGCGCCGCGCTGGATCGCATCCACGGCCGCATCGAGCGCGGCGTGCGCGCTCACCACGACCACCGCCAGTGCGGGTTGCTGAGCGAGCAACCCAGGCAAGAGGTCGAGACCATTGGTCTCGCCGAGGCGCAGATCGAGAAACGCCAGGTCGAACGACCGGCTGGCGACCGCCGTGCGCGCCGCCTCGGCCGTCGCCGCCCAGCTCACGCGGCAACCGAGCCCTTCCAGACAGATGCCGAGGATGGTGCGAATGTTCTTCTCATCGTCGATGAGGAGCACCTCGAGTGACGATGGATCGGTCATGCCACCCGCGGCCCCCGGCCGCCGGCCGGGGGACCGGCCGGCCGGAAGGCCGCACCCCACCCCACAGTGATGAGTTGCGTGCACGGTTGCTGGAGCGGTCGGACAACCACGCCGTAAGCTCTCGCTTGCGGCAGCGGTTGCAGGACGACGATGAACGGGCGGACGCGCATGTCAGCGCGAGGAGAGCATGAATCGTTCCGCGCGATCCGCCGATGCCTCCGCGCCGAATCCGGCGGCTGGGTCGGTGCAGCGATCGTGTGCTTCGCCTCGCCGCTCGTCGCGGGATGCTGCAAATCGCAGTGCGGAGAGCCGCGCCGGCGCCGCGCGCCCGTCGTCCTCTCGCTGCGCGTAGGCGACGTCGAAGCTCGCTCTCGTGCCCTTCGGCAGGCGCACCAGATAACCGCGGCGATCTGGCGGAGTCATGTTCTGCAGCAGCGCGGGATTGAGGTCGGCGACCTCCGCCACCGATACCCCTGCCAGGTCGGCAATGGTGCGAAACGCGAGACTGCGACGCACTCGCACGAGATCGTACTCCAGTCGCCGTTCGTCTGAATGCAGAAATCCGTGTTGCTCAGGCGCCGCGACAATGCGCACCGCGGCGAGGAACTGCGACACGTAGTTGCGCGTCTCCGCCGGCAATGCGCCGTTCGTCACCAGGTCGGCAAACGACCGCGCGTCACCCGGCGCGACGCGCCGTGTGATTCGCCCCGGGCCCACGTTGTACGCCGCCAGCGAGAGCTGCCAGCTGCCAAACATCGCATGCAGGTCGCGCAAGTAGCGCGCTGCCGCGCGCGTCGATCTGACCGGTCGCGGCGCTCGTCGACGAAGTGATCAATCCGCAGCCCGTAGGCCCGTCCGGTCGCGGTGATGAGCTGCCACGGTCCCACCGCACCCGCCGGCGAAACCGCACGCATGCGGTAGCCGCTCTCGATCAGCGGCAGGGATGCCAGCTCGATCGGCAGGCCCTCTTCCTGCAAGATCGCCTCGACCTGATCGCGGTACTTTCCGGATCGGTCGAGCGCCGCTTGGAAGGACGCGCGCCGCTGCGCTTGGAAGCGAGCGACGGATTCGTTGACGCGCGGATGGTCGACGTGCAGCTCGGCAATGACGGAGGACCGATATACGACAGGCGAGCTGTCCGACGCTCGATCGCGCTGGGCGGCGGCCGGCCGCGGCGCTGGCCGGATGGACAAGGCGGGCGCCGCCCGCGGAGCCGCATCGTCGTCGCGTGGTGGGCGCACAGCGCGAGGCGTCATACACCCCGCGATGGCCAAGGCTCCCGACAGTACCGTCCATGACATCAAGCACAGCGGCGCACAGTTGCGCATTCGCACTTCTCCCTGCTTGCGCACGTCGCCGAAGCCGCATGGTAGCGGGCGCGCCGCGCGCCTGGTGCGCGCGAGCCCCGCGACTCGCAACAGCCGTGCGCCGTTCGATGGCGCACCCGGGTCGGCGCCGATCAGGTCTGCCGGCACCCGAGTCGTAATGGTTGGCCGGGCGAAGCGATCACAGCAGCGGTCCCAGCTCCGTCTCCCGCGTCGGTGCCGGAATCGGCAGGAGTGCGGAGATCCAACGGCGATACGACCGTTGCGCCTCCTCGGTTGAAGGTCCAATCGACGTTAGCGGCAAGGAGAGCCCGGATTTCAGGCACGGCACGATCGACAAGGTTCATGCTCTTCCCAGCCGAGTTCGAACGCAGGAACCGTTCCAGACCCCCGGCGTCGTGCGCGAACCACGCCAGCGCGGCAGGCGCGACGATGCGACCACCTCGGATCGTGCGTTTAGCGTGTTCGCGCACTGCGTATCCGGCGATGTGCACGACGAGCGGCGGCAGCTTCAGCGATCCGATCCGGTCGCCGGTGCATGCACGTCGCAACGCTTACGACACTGGCATCGTGCGGTTTGCCATTTGCCGCAGAGGGCTCGGAATCGCCCTATGGGCCTCATCCCTGTCCGCCGTGCGCAGGCACGACATCCGCTCTGATGAGGATGCGGCTCGAAGACGTTTGAATGGGCTCGATCGTGATTGTCGACGATGACACCGACGCGCAGACCAGGCTGGTCGGCTACCTGCGCGAGCGTGGGCACCGCGTCTCGACGCTCGCGCACGTCGGTGAGCTGCCTGCGGCGCTCGAGCGCGACGAATTCGACGTGGTGCTCGCCGATGCCGCCATGCCCGCCGCCGGCGCTGCCATGTTGCTGCGCACCGCCTTACGACGTCACACCTCGCCGGCGATGGTGCTGGCCGCGACTCACCCGACAGTGGCGGAAGCAGTCGCTGTGATGCGGGCGGGCGCCTACGACTACCTGACGAAACCACTGTCGCCGCGACGGGTCGAGCGGATGTTGCGGCGCGTGGCGGCGTTGCGCCGATCCCGTGGCGCCGACAGGCGCCCGACTCTAATGGATCCGCAACTGCTGTTGAAGTCGAAGAGTCCGCAGATCTTGCATCTCCTGTCCACGGCGAGACGGGCGGCGGAATCCGACGTTCCTGTCCTCATCAGCGGCGAGAGTGGAACCGGCAAGCGGATGCTGGCCGCAGCGATTCACGCATGGAGCCGGCGCTGCGCGGCCCCTTTCATAGCCTTCGGGTGCGATTCGCATGCCGAGCCGGCCGCTGGGCTGCTGGCGCACCTGCGCACCTCGACCACGCGCTCAGCGCACGGCGGCGGCACTCTGTTCTTGGATGTCGCCGGCGCTCAGCCGATACCGCGTGCGCTTCAGCTGGAGCTGCTCGAGCTGTTGGACGATCACCGTCCGGGGTGCGACGGCAGCAGGGAAGCGCGCGACTTCGACGTGCGGATCGTCGCCGCGAGCAGCTGCGATCTCGAGGCCGAGGTGCGCAGCGGTCGAATGCGGGAGGATCTGTTCTTCCGTCTGAGCGTCGTCCGCATCGCGCTTCCGCCGCTGCGCGAGCGGGTCGAAGACCTGCTGATGCTGCGCGATCATTTCCTCGCCCGGTTGTCGGCCCACCATCAGCGCGGGCCGCTCGAGCTCACGCCGGCCGCCGCAGGGCTGCTGGCGCGGCATCCCTGGCCCGGCAATGTGCCGGAGTTGATGAGCGTCTTGGAGCGCGTGGTGGTGCTGTCACACGGCAGTAGCATCGATGCCGACGACCTTGCCGCGAGCTTGCGTGACACTTCGCCGAGGGCGGCGCCGGTGGCGTATACCAGCTCGCTGGCCGAGCTCGAGCAGCGCCACATCGAGCTGGCGCTCAAAGAATCCGCCACGCTCGGCGAAGCGGCGGCACGGCTGGGTATCGATCCGGCTACGCTGTGGCGCAAACGCAAGCGCTATGGCCTGGATCGGTCGCGCGGTCGCGATGATTCACGGAGCCCGCCTGAGCCGTTCGAGGGAGAGCGGCGAAGTCCGAAACCAGGCATGCCCGGAGACGTGCGGAACATCCGGTGACGGCGATCGTCGCTGTCGGCTGAACGCGGCAAGTTCCGGTCGCCGGCGCATCGCACTCGCGCAATTCCTTGCTCCGGTCGCGCGCCTCTCGATGTCTAGGGGCTTGATCCGATCGCCGCCGCGCCGCGCTGCGTGAGGGCGCTCTTTCGCCTCGGGGCGCCGCACGCATCGTGCAACCTGCAAGGCGGAAGGCCTGTCCAATCAAGCCAAACCCGCACACCGCGTATCGACCACTGGTCGGAGCGCGACTTGCTTCGAAAGCGGACGACAGGCGGCACTGTGTCGACAACGTGTCCTGGCGGTGCCCCGAAGATCCAGCGAGGGCGACAAGATGACGGACGTGGCGAAACCGACGGAAGAGCGGATCCTGGTGTGCGTAGGTTCCAGTCCATCCTCCGCAAAAGTCGTAACGGCAGCTCACAACTTAGCTACCGACCTGAACGTGGAATGGCAGGCCGTATACGTCGAGCAGCCGATGACGGCGATGCAACCGGAGGCGGTGCGCAGAGGCGCGTTGGACAACCTCAAGCTGGCCGAACAGCTCGGGGCCGAGACGGTGACGCTGGCAGGTCGCAATGTGGCCGACGAGATCGTCGAGCTCGCCAGGCAGCGCGGGGTCACCAAGCTCGTCGTCGGTAAACCGACGCGCCCCGCATGGAGAATCGTCTCGAGAGGCCTTGTGGACCGACTGGTACGCGCGCGTGGAGACTTCAACGTCTTGGTCACCAGCGGCGAGCCGGTGCAGCAACGCGAACAGACCTACGCCGTTCGCCCCACCCGCATGAACCTGGCCGACTACGGCGCGGGGATCATGTATTTCGTGCTCTCCACCGTCATCTGCTTTTTGATGTTTCCCTACTTCCACCTGAGCAACCTCATCATGGTGTATCTGGTGGGCGTGCTGCTCACTGCAACCGCGTGCGGTCGGGGGCCGGGGATCCTGACGTCGTTCCTGAGCGTCCTGGGCTTCGACTTCTTTTTCGTCCCGCCGCGCTATTCGTTCAGCGTCGAAGACAGCCAGTACATCCTGACCTTTCTGGTAATGACCCTCGTCGCGCTGGTCATCAGTCACCTGGCTGCCGGCATGCGCCAACAGACCGCCATCGCCCGCTTACAGGAACGCCAAGCTGCTGCCATGCACGGACTGAATCGGCAGCTCGTCAGCGCCCGCGGGTTCGCCAGCATCCTCGAGCTGGCAGTGAAACACGTCTCGGAAATTTTCGACTGTGAGGTTGCGGCGTTCGTGCTGGACGAGCACCGCAAGTTGCAGTTAGCCGCCGGGGATGTGTCTTCGGTGCTGCAGGGGAACATCACGAACGAAGTCCACGTCGCCCGATCGGCCTACGACACTGGCGAAATGGTCGGTTGGGGAATGCAGATCTCACCGACGACGCAGACTCTCTACGTGCCGCTCCGAGCCACCGATACGACGTTCGCTATTCTGGCCGTGCGGCCGAGGGATCCCGAGCGCTTTCTGCTGCATGAGCAACTGACCCTTCTCGGCTCATTGGCCAAACAGCTCGCGCTGGCGCTGGAGGTTCAGCGCATGTCGGCGCACGCCCCGCAATTGTCGGCCGCCGAAGTTGCACGGACGGCTCAAGCGATCGCTGCTTTGCCGCTCGCCGGCGTTGGGATTCCGAAGTAGCGCACCACGTCCGCGGCTGCGCCTTGCGCAGTAAGCGACCATGACCGGGCGGACCCGGGTCGCAGACGCTCCAACGAACTGATCGGGCTCGCCCGCGCCGCGCGCCGTCGCATGCGATGTCGGCGGGCACGTCCGCAGCCCGCGCGGGGCCTGACTTGTCCGGCTACCGGCCGTGTGCCAACTGGGCCAAGAGGCGGAGCGCGGCGGTGCCGAGTGTGCGGATCATCTACGATGTGGACGGCTGGGCGTATCACCACGAAGCCCGCGCGTTGCAATACTACGCTCCCGCCGATTTCCGCGTGTCGATCGCGCCGCTGCACGATCCCGAGGGGGCCGACGCCGACGCGGCGCTCGGCGCCGAGCCGCCCGACCTGGTCTTTCTGCTGCGTGAATTCGCCACGCCGGCGATCGCCGCGGCGCTGCAGCGCCGGCGTTGGGCGAGCAAGTTCGTCGTCGGCTGGAGCTGCGGCTTTCCGCGCCGGCTCGACTTCTTCTTCAGCGTGCGTGCGGCTGCCGACGCGTGGATCTTCAACAACCGCGAGTGCTGGGAGCGCAGCGGCCGTCTGCCGCGTACCTACGAGCTGGCCAACGGCGTCGATCCGGCGACGTTCTCGGTCACCCGTCGGCTCGATCAACGCACGCCGAAGCTGCTGTGGGTGGGCTCGCAACGCTATCGCGAGCTCAAGGGGTACGACGAGCTGATCGTCCCGCTGCAACGCCACCTGCAGGCGCGCGGCATCGCTAGCGAGGCGCTGCTGGTCGATTCGTACGGACCCGACAAACGCACGCCGCAGGAGATGGCGGCGTGGTACAACGACGGCACGGTGTTGGTGTGCGCCAGCAGCTCCGAGGGCACGCCGAACCCGGCGCTGGAGGCGGCGGCGTGCGGCTGCACGGTAGTTTCGACGCGCGTCGGCAACATGCCCGAGCTGATTCGCGACGGCATCAACGGCTATTTGGTCGAGCGCCGGCTGGAGGCGTTGGAGGCCGGGGTGCTGCGCGCTTGCGCCGAGCACCCGCGCCTGGCCGCGCAGATGCAGGAAGACATTCGCGACTGGCATTGGGCGACGCGCAGCCACGAGTTCTTCGCGCGGTTCCGCGCCATTCTCGACGGGCGCGACGAGCCGGCGCGGCGGCCGGCTCTTTCGAGCGCAGCAGCGGCGACACCGGTGGCGTCCGACGTGGCGGGCGGAGACTGATCCGGTGTCCTCGTCGACAGCCGGCGCGGCGCGCCTCACGGCCATTCTGCCGCTCAAGCACTACCATCCGACCTATCTCGCGCACTGCCTGGCGTCGCTGCTGGCGCAGACCTGTGCGTCATGGCAGGCGCTGATCGTCGTGGAGCCGCCCGACGTGGCCGCGTTTCGCCAGCGCCTGGCGGGCGTGTTGGCGGATCCGCGCGTCCGCCTGATCGCCAACGAAGGACGCAAGCTGGCCGGCGCCGTCAACACCGGGATGCGCCACGCCGCGACCGAGTTCGTCGCCTTGCTGCTCGGCGACGACCTGTGGGCGCCGGAGGCGGTCGCGGTTCTGTCGGCCGCCATCGCCGCCGAGCCGGCGATCGACTTCTTTCACAGCGCGCGGCGCGTCGTCGACGACGACGGCCGGCCGATCAGCTCGGTGCATGCCAGCCGCGCCGAGTTCACGCTGGCGGATTTCCTGAACGGCTCGCCGGTCAAACACCTGCTGTGCTGGCGCCGGCAGCTCGGCCTGGCGGTCGGCGGGCTGGACGAGACGCTCAACTCGGTCGGCCCGGACGACTACGATTTTCCCTGGACCATGGCCGAGCGCGGCGCGCGCTTCCGCGCCCTGAGCGACTGCCTGTACTTGTATCGCGACCATCGCGCCGGGTTCCGGCTGACCACGCACTTGCCGCTCAGCGTGCACCAGCGCGAATCCGATCGCATCCTGCGCAAGCACGGCGTCGCCGCCGCGGTGCGGCGCGCCAGGCTGGCCAAGACGCGCGGCACGTACCTGCGCCAGTGCCTGTACCGCAACTGGGTCGATCGCTGGATCAAGCAATGGCGCGGCTGGGATGCGCGCGACGGCTGGCGTGAAACGTACCGGTGACGCTCGGGCGGCGTGCGCTTCGTGCCGCCTGGCCGTCGGCGGCGTGCCTGAATGCGTGCGGCCGCCGACGCGAGCTGACCGGGGCGCGTAGCCGATGTGCGGCATCGCCGGCATTCTGCACGCCGATCGGACGACGCGCGCCGACGCGCATCTGCTGCGCCGCATGGCGGCGCAGCTGCAGCACCGCGGCCCGGACGGCGAGGGCTGCTACGTCAACGGTCCGATCGGGCTCGCCAGCCGCCGGCTCGCGATCATCGACCGCGCCGGCGGTGCGCAGCCGCAGCGCAACGAGGACGGCAGCGTCGTGCTGGTGTTCAACGGCGAGATCTACAACTTTCGCGAGCTGCGCCGCACGCTCGAGAGCTTCGGCCATCGCTTCCGCACGCACAGCGATACCGAGGTCATCGTGCACGCCTACGAGCAGTTCGGCACTTGCTGCGTCGAGCACCTGCGCGGCATGTTCGCCTTCGCGCTGTGGGATGCGCGGCGGCAGGCGCTGCTGCTGGCGCGCGACCGCTTCGGCATCAAGCCGCTGTATTATGCGTGGGACGGGCGCACGCTGCGCTTCGCCTCCGAGCTGAAAGCGCTGCTGTGCGATACGGCGGTCGATCGCGGTATCGATGCCACCGCGCTCGACGACTACTTCTCGTTCAGCTTCATCCCGGCGCCGAAGTCCATTTTCCGCGCCATTCGCAAGCTGCGGCCGGCGCATACGCTGCAGGTTTCGGCCGCCGGGCCGGTCGAGCAGCCCTACTGGGACGTCGTGTTCGAGCCGCACGAGCGCCCCGAGGCGGCCTGCGCGGCGGAGCTCGTCGAGCACCTGCGCGACTCCATTCGCATGCATTTGGTCAGCGACGTGCGCGTCGGTGTCCTGCTCTCCGGCGGGCTCGATTCCAGCACCATCGCCAGCCTGGCGGCGGAGCAGAGTCGCGAGCCGCTGCCCAGCTTCTCGATGGGCTTTGCGCATCCGGGCTACGACGAGCGGCCGTATGCGCGCGCCGCGGCCGAGCGCTGCGCGACCGAGGCGCATGTCGGCGAGTTGTCGCCGGCTACGGTCGAGGACCTCGATCGGCTCAGCTGGTACTTCGATGAGCCGTTCGCCGATTCGTCCATGGTGCCGACGTTTCACCTTGCCGGTCTGGCGCGCCGTCACGTCAAGGTGTGTTGCGCCGGCGACGGCGGCGACGAGGTGTTCGGCGGCTACCGGCGCTTCGCCCGCTTCCAGGCGCAGGCGGCGGACGATCCCGAGGCAGCCGAGCGCGACTACCTGGCGCGCCGCACCTGGGTCGACGCGGCCACCAAGGCGGCGCTGTACCGGTCGACGGTGCGTGCCGCGCTGCGCGGCTACGACTGCCATGCCGCGTCGCGCCGGCTGTTCGACCACGGGCGCGATTGGGAGCCGCTGGCGCGCGTGCAGTACCTCGAAATGAAGACGTA
>Ga0265339_10000479_pt1 | contig 31230 bp, 31 predicted proteins | sample 4CB219metaG_FD_202085 | JGI IMG/M metagenome (GOLD analysis project Ga0265339, IMG submission 202085) | Rhizosphere microbial communities from Carex aquatilis grown in University of Washington, Seatle, WA, United States - 4-CB2-19 metaG | ecosystem: Host-associated > Plants > Roots >... | reverse complement strand
CCGAGCGGTCGCGGTGAGCGCCTCGTCGTGCGCGTAGTCGTCGGAGACCGCATCCCCGCTCGAGACGGCATCGGGGCCGACGACGTCGGTGAGCGACTCGACGATGTCGGACATACGCAGGCTCCCGGTTTCGCGAGCCTGACGTTCTCACCTACGACGACTCGGCGCAACCGTGCCGTCTCGCATCATCGCGGCGGCACGGGCGCGGGCGCCGATGCGGAGCAACCGGGTGTCGCCGAACGGGGTGCCCGCGACCCGGTTGCACACGAACGCGACTGCGAGATCGTTGTCGGGATCGGCCCATGCTCCCGACCCGCCGAATCCGAAGTGGCCGAACCCATTCGGGATCACGCCGCGTGTCGTCGCGGCGACGTGGTATCCGAGTCGCCAGCGCATCGGGAAGCCGACCACGATGTCGCGCTGCGTCGACTGGACCTGGGTCGCTTGCCGCAGCGTTTCCGTGGACAGGTACCGGATGCCGTCGAGGACGCCACCGCCCGCCAGCGCGGCGTACATGCGTGCCAACGAGCGAGCAGTGAAGCAGCCGTTGATTGCCGGGATCTCCGAGTCGAGCACGTCTCGCGACGCGAACAGCCGGTCGGATCCGGGAACCATGAACGTCTCGACAGTCGGGCGGAGCCACGCGATCCGTTCGGCGCGTCGCGCGAACCGCTCGGCTCGCTCGGCGTCGCCGAAGCGGACGATCAGCTCGGCGATGCGGTCGCGCTCGTGCGGTGGTGCGCCGATCACCATTCCGTCGAGCCCGAGTGGCTGCACGACCTCGGCGTCGACTGCGTCGTGCACGGAGAGACCGGTGACGCGCCGGATCACCTCTCCCACGAGGAAGCCGTACGTGATCCCGTGGTACCCGTGACGGCTCCCGGGCTCGTAGCGCGAGGTTTCCGCGGCGAGGCGCGTGCACACGAGGTCCCAATCGAGCATCTCGTAGGCGTCCGAGATGACGCCGCGCAGATGATGGAGGCCGGCGGAGTGGGTGAGGAGGTGCCGGACGGTGACATGCTCCTTGCCCCCGGCTGCGAATTCGGGCCAGTACGTCGCGACGGGCTCGTCGTAGCGCACCAACCCGCGGTCGGCGAGCCGGTGCAACGTCGTGGCGACGACGCCTTTCGTCGTCGAGAAGCTCATCGCCATCGTGTCCGACTGCCACGGCGCGCCGGCGGCGTTGCGGGCGCCCGTCCACGCATCGACGACGAGCTCGCCGCGGTGATACACCGCGACGGCCGCCCCTCCGCCGCGTTTGTGCATCGCGACGCGGCGGAGCGATTCGGTGACACCACCGAAGTCGGGGTGGACGGAGCCGGAGATCACGGAGCTGACCGGGCGGACGTGACGCCGAATGCGTCTTCGACCGGCGTGGGTTCGCCGAGCTCGGACTTCGACATCAACGCTTCGAGCGCCCGGGGGATCGCGTCGGCGAGGAGCCACGGGTCGGGAACGAGATCAGGATCGACGTGGATCCCGAAGTCGACGCGGTCTGCGAACGTGAAGACTGTGATGTTCACACCCATTCCTTCGAGGATCACGCTCGCGGAGAAGATACCGGTGAGTCGGGCGCCGGCCACGAAGAGCGGGAACGTCGGCCCGGCGACGTTCGAGACGATCGTGTTCATCATGCCGGGCACGTACGAAAGGAGATGCGACTCGTACGCGAGGCGTACCGCCGCCGCCAGTGCCCACGGCGGCGCGGCATCGCCGATCGAGCCGATCGGATGTGCTTGCAGCGCGGCATGCATCTCCTTGGCCGCACGCGTGTTCCGGGCGATCGTGATCAGGCGCTCGGCGTCGTCGCCGACATCGGTCGCGAGGGGCACGACCATGTACGAGATCTGGTTGTCGAGCGCGGCGTCGCCGCTCGTACGGGTCGACACGGGCACTCCCGCGGTGAGCGTCCGCGCGGGCAACTCGTCGCGTCCGTCGAGATAGGCGCGCAGCGCGCCCGAGCAGAGCGCCAGCGCGATGTCGTTGAACTTCACGCCGTACCGACTTCGCAGTGCCTGTACGTCTTCCTTCGCGATGCTCGTGAACGCCATCGCCCGCCGCGGTCCGATCGCGTGATTGAACGACGTGCGCGGCGCTCGAACCATCGCGCTCACGTCGGGCTTCGGATGCTCGGAGCGCGCGTACCCGATGACATCGATCGCCCGGCGCGCAAGGCGGAACCCGTATTGCGCGGCGTGCCAGGGCGCCGCGAGGCTCCGCGCGACGCTGTGCAGCAGCAGAACTGTGTCGCCGGGATCAGGTGGCAGGGCGGGGAGCGGCGGGAGCTCTCGCACCGGCGGTGAGGCCTCGAAGTCGAGCAGGAGCGCGGCCATGCCGCTTCCGGCGACGCCGTCGAGCAGGCAATGGTGGTACTTCATCAGGAACCCGACCCGCCCGTTGATCACGCCGTCGAGGTACCAGATCTCCCAGAGTGGATACCTCCGATCGAGCTGCTCGCCGAGAATCTCTCCGACGACGGCTGCGGTCTCGCGCGCGCCTCCCGGCGCCGGGACGTCGACCTTGCGCACGTGGCGGCGGATGTCGAAGTCGGGATCACGGACCCACACCGCGCGGTCGAGCCCCAATCGCGAGCCCTTCAGGCGCCAGGTGAGCTTGGGGATCGCCGGGAGACGGTCGGCGACGCTGCGCACGACCGCCTCGAAGCCGAAGCCCGCCGCGTCGGCGGGATCGAGGATGCTCAGTCCGGCGACGTGCTGATGCCAGGCCGGCGTCTCCCCGGCCAGGAACAGCGAGTCGGTTCCGGACAGCCGTTGCACGATCGCTCTCCCTTCAGGTGCGCGGACTCAGCGACTGCAGTTGCCAGCTCCCGAGCTCGTCGTACGTGACCTGGTTGAGCGGAGCCGGCGCGGGTGACACGACGTGAATGCTGTGTGTCTCCTTCAGGGGCAGACCGTCGGACGCTGCGAACCAGATGTCGACGTGGACTTCCCCGGTTTGGCCGCCCGTCAACAAGAGCGTTTCGCGGTTGTGTAGCGCGGGAACGTCGGTATCGCCAACCGCGACCGTGTCGCGGCCGACGAAGGTCGACGTCCCGACCTCGACAAATGTCGACTTCGTCGTTTGCGAATGCCCGACGCACCGCACGGGCGAGGTCGCGCCGGGCGTGCCGCCGATCTCTGCGACCACGAACGGTGGGTCGCAGGTCACTCCGCTGCGCTCGCTCATCGCAAGGGTGACGAAGTCGAACTTCTGGCCGGTCGTCCCGCCCGACTCGGTCAGCTTCCCGTTCGTCGCGCACCGATTCCACGTTTGGTAGTGGAACGAGTTGAAGTCGATCCGGAACTGCCAGCATCCGTTCGGTTGCAGCGTCACCGTCCCCGGCTCGGTCGGCCCCTGGCCCTGGTGCGTGGACAGGAACGAGAGTGACTCGCTCCCGGTACCCGAGTAGAGGTACACGCCGGGTCGTGGTTGCAGCGCGCGGGTGGGTGTCGTGACCGCGGCCGACGAGCGGAACCGCCCGATTGCGCCGCCCACTGACGCTCGGCCGGGGCCACGCTGCTCCCAGCGCCACGCGAACATCCCGCAGCCGCCGACGACGACGAGCATCAGCAACATCCCGAAGAACCGCGTGCGACGCATTCGCTCAACCTCGGCTGGATCGGCAGTCCTTCGATCATGAGAGACCGCTCCCTACCGAGGCAGAGTCGGAGAGCCCACTCCGTGAGGACTATCGGCTCTGATCCTCGAGCAACTCGCGGTACAGCTGCAGGGTCGGCTCGTCGAACGCGACCAGCCGGACGACGTCGAGGGCGCCACCGGCGTCGCGCACCGTTGCGACCGCGATCCGTGCCGCCGCTCCGGGCGGGTACCCGAAGATCCCGGTGGAGATCGCGGGGAACGCAATGGTTGTCGCGCGCTCGGCTCGAGCGACTTCGATCGAGCGGCGGTAGCACGACGCGAGCAGCGCCGGCTCCCCGCGGTCGCCGCCGTGCCACACGGGTCCGACGGTGTGCACGATCCAGCGGGCCGGCAGCTCGAAGCCGGGCGTCGCGACCGCGTCACCGGTGGCGCAGGCTCCGATCGCCGCGCAGGCCGAGTCGAGCCGGCTTCCCGCCGCGGCGAAGATCGCGCCGCACACCCCCGCGCCGCGACGCAGCGCGTTGTTGGCCGCGTTCACGACGGCATCGACGCGTTCTTGCGTGATGTCACCCCGTACGGCTTCGATCCTCACGGCCTCACCGAGCGAAGTATCGCGTCACTGACCCACGGAGCCAAGACGGGCGCGACCGTGCGCGATGCAGCGGCCTCTACCATCTCCTCCGTGAGGTTCGCGATGTGTCTCATCGTCGGTAGCTCACTCCTCCTCGCCGGGTGCGGCGCCGGCAAGGCGCCGGTCGTTGCGGTCGTGGGCGACTCCATCACCGTCATCAGCGCGCCCGGTGTGGAGGCCGAGCTCAACGGGTATGCGCTCTACATGCGTGCCATCGACGGCAAGCGCATCGACGAGATGATTCCGGCGTTGCGCGGCGAGTTGCAGCGGGAGCCCAAAGCCGTGGTGGTCAACCTCGGCACGAACGACGCGATGCAGGCCCGGACTCACCTCGACTGGCTCACCGGGTTCAACACCGTGTGGAACCTGGTGCAGTCACGATCGTGCGTGGTCTTCGTGACCATCAACACGAACGCCGATTTTCTCGGCAGGGGCACGGTCGCGGTCGACATCAATCATGCGATTCGGCATCTCGCAGCCGTTCACCACAACGTCCGTGTCGTCGACTGGAACGTTGCGGTGCATGCCGACGCCAGCCTCCTCGCCAGTCGCAATCCACCGGCGGACCACATCCACCCGTACTCGTCGCGCGGTTGGCGCTGGCTCGGCAGTCACTACCGGAGCGCGCTGCTCTCGTGCGGTCTCCATCCGAGCTAGCGCCGGGAAATTTCTCGTCTCGCTGTCGATTTCGTCGCCGGCTGATCGTCGTCAGCTGTGAACGACCGGAACACGACACGGGAGACGAACGTGGGAAATCCAGTGGTGCACTTCGAGATTCGCTCGGCTGATCCTGACGCGACGCGCGCGTTCTACGGCGAGCTCTTCGGGTGGTCGTACCCGCCCGGCGGTATCGACGGTTACACCTACGTCGACAGCGGCGTGCCGGCCGGCACGATCCCCGGGGGCATCAGCCCGACGCAGGGCGGCGCGCCGATGGTGACGGTGTTCGCGGGCGTCGAGAACGTCGAGGCCGCGCTCGAGAAGGCGGTCGGGCTCGGAGCGAAGGTCGTGCAGCCCGCGACGAAGGTGCCGGGCGTGACGTTCGGCTTGTTCAGCGATCCTCAGGGGAACGTGGTGGGTGTCGCCGCCCAGTATTGACGAGGGCTAGCCGCGGTCGAGGATCTCGGCCGCGGCCCGCTCGCCGGAGCGCACGGCTCCGTCCATCGCGCCGTACGACGTGGTGGCGGTCTCGGTTCCGGCCCAGTGCACGAGGCCGAACGGCTCCCGGAGCAGGGCGCCGTAGCGGGTGAGCATCCCGGGACGGAAGTGCGACATCGAACAGCCGCGCGACCACTCCTGCTCCGACCACACAGTTTCCACGTACTCGGCGGGCGATGCGGCGCGCGGACCGAGCCGGGCGCACAGCGCGTCGATCACGGCGCGCCGGCGCTCGGTCGGATCGAGCGCGTCGACGCGCCGGGCGGTAGGGCCGAACGTGAACGACGCGAGGATGCCCGGCGATCCCGACTGCGGCGACGCGTCGATGGTCACTTCCGCCGCCGATCCGGGCTGGGAGGTCTGACCGCTGAACCCGTCGTCGCGCCAGAACGGCGCGTCGTACACCACCAGTGTCTTCGACTCCGGGCCGGCGACGGAGTTGCGGTACAGCGTCGACCGATCGTCGGGGAGCGCGGGATCGAACTGGATCTCGAGCGCCAGCGCGGGCGGAACCGTCACCACTGCGTACCGCGCCGAGACCACGAGGTCGTCCGAGTCCACGACGACGCGGTCGTCGCGTTGGGTGATCGACCGGACGGGCGCGTGCAATCGCACCGCGTCGCCCAGCTCCTCGGCGATCCGCCTGGCCATCGTGCCCGCGCCGCCGTCGACGAGGGTCTCCTGGTTGCCACCTTCGATCGAGAACAACGGGCCGAGGCCGCCGTGCGCCCGGGCGAGGAACAACAGGTTGAGGAACGACACGTCGTTCAGATCGCCGGGGAACAAGCCCTGCAAGGCCATCTCGAACAGGTCGCGGCCGATCGCGCTGCGGATGCCCGAGCGATCGAACCACCACGCGATCGAGTGCGAGTCCCACTCCGACGCGAGCTTCGCGGTCCACGGGGCTTCGAGCGGCACCCGCTTCGCCATGCGGTCGACCTTCCACTGCGCCAACGCGATGGTGACGATCGCCGCCGGACTGATCTTCGGGATGAGTCCCGTGTAACGGCGGGTCCGGTCCCCGTCGACGAGGAGATGCGCGCCCTTCACCCAGGTCTTGTACGTCGACACGTTCATCTCGCGCGCGAGCCCGAACATCGCGTCGTGCTTCGGCGCCAGCCACGCGCCGCCGCGGTCGAGCGGCGTACCGTCGGAGAGGAGCTCGGTCCAGATCCGGCCCCCGACCCGGTCGCGCGCTTCCACCACTGCGACCGACTTGCCGTGCTGCGTCAGCCGGCGGGCGGTCGTGAGCCCGGCGTACCCGGCGCCGACCACACACACGTCGGTGTCGATTCGCTCGGGCATCGGGCGTGAACCGTAACGCCCTGAATCGTGACGCGTTGCCATCCGTCCGGCGATGTTCGATCATTTCCCGCATGGTGCCGGGCCCCGCGTTGCCGACGCTCCTGTCCCAGACGCTCGTGGCGTTCACGGTCGAGCTCGACAACGAGTTCGAGCGGCGAATCGCCGCCGCCGGCGCCGGCCGCGGTTTCCTCGTGTCGTTCGTCATGTGGTCGAACTTCATGCGGTTCGTCGAGGAAGACGGCCTGAGTGTGCGCGACCTGTCGGCCCGGGCCGGAATCGCGAAGGGCTCGGTGCATCCGTCGCTGGCGGGCATGGAACGGTGGGGATACGTCGTGGTCGGGCGGGCCGCGGGCGACAGCCGGCCCAAGCCGCCGCGCGCCGATCTGATCGTCCGCCCCACCGCACGGGGTCGCACCGCCCGGGAAGTGTGGCGACCGCTGCCGCAGCTGGTCGAGGATCGCTGGCGGGAACGGTTCGGCGCCGACGCCGTCGACCGCGTGCGGGACGCAGTGGCCGCGGTGCTCGGGCAGCTCGAGGTCTCGCTGCCGCGTTATCTCCCGGTGCTCGGTTTCGGGCTGCTCCCCGCGCATTTCGATGCCGGCGCGGGCGCGGCCGACGCCGCGGTGGGGGATCTCGACCTTCCGGCGTTGCTGTCGAAACTGCTGCTCGCGTTCGCGCTCGACTTCGAACGCGAGTCGGAGCTGCCGATGGCGATGAGCGCCGACGTCGTGCGCGTGCTCGACGAGCAGGGGCAGCGTGTGCGTGACCTCCCGCGCCGGTCGGGAGTGTCGAAGGAGGCCACCAGCATCGGGCTCGGGTTCCTCGATCGCCGCGGCTACGTCGTGGTCGAACCTCACCCGACCGAGGCGCGCACCAAGGTTGCGCGGCTCACCGCGAAGGGCAGGCGCGCGCAAGAAGGCGATCGGCAGTTGCTCGGCGCCGTCGAGGCGCGCTGGTGCGAGCGGTTCGGGCCCGATGCGGTCGAAGCGGTGCGGGAATCACTGCGTGCGATGACGGGCACGTCGGGCGAGTTGTCGACCTCGCCGCTCGCCGCGGGCTTGGCGCCGTATCCCGACGGCTGGCGCGCGTCGGTACGCGCACCGGACGTGCTCCCGCACTACCCGATGGTGCTCCACCGCGGCGGTTGGCCCGACGGCAGCTGACGCGGCGGTGCCGGCGACGCGAAGATCGCCGGCACCGGCCGCGGTCCGTCGGAAACGCGGTGAATCAGCTGTTCGCGCGGAGCTTGAACACTGCTCCCGTGGGATCTGCTGCCGTGGCCAGGCGCCCGTAGGGCGTGTCCTCGGCGCCCATCACGACCGCGCCGCCGAGCGCGGTGATCCGGGCGAGTGAGGCGTCGGCGTTCTCGACGCTGAAGTACACCGACCAGTGTGCCGGCACGCCCTCCGGAAGGAACGCGCTCGCGTCCATGATCCCCGCGAGTTGATCTTCGCCCTGCCCGAGCGTCGTGTAACGGAACTCGGGCGTGTCGCTGACGGCGTGCGCGTCCCAGCGGAACACCTTGCGGTAGAAGTCGACCGTGGCGTCGTAGTCGCGGGTGTGGAGCTCGAACCACGTCGGCGCGCCGATCTCGGCGACGAGCCCGAAGCCGGGGAACTCGGCCGGCTGCCAGGCGCCGATGGCGGCTCCGCCGGCATCGGTCATCACGGCCATCGTGCCCAGCGGCCCCACTGCCATCGGGGGCACGATCACCTGGCCGCCGTTCGACGTCGCGCCGTTGACAGTCGCCTGGGCGTCGTCGGTCGCGAGATACACGTTCCACACGTCGGGCACGCCCGACGTCCCGTCGTTGCGCATGCCACCGGCAACGCGCAGGCCGTCCTTGGAGAAGTTGATGTACCCGCCGAAGTCGGGGCCGGCGTCGTCCGACGTCCATCCGAACAGCTCGCCGTAGAAGGCGCGGGCCCGCTCGGGGTCGGAGGTCATGAGATCGGCCCAGCACGGGGCGCCGATCGGGGCTACGTCACGCTTGGGCATGGAGAGCTCCTTCGTGGTTGGTTGGTTGTCGCGTCGGATGTGGTCGCGGGTCTGACCGCCGGGCCCGCACATACTCATCGGTCGATGGGGGAAAGGAGATCCTGGGGCGGCCGCGATGAGTTTCGCCGCCGGCCCCGGTCCCTTGCTTCGGTACCGTAGGCGGCGGCCGGCCCGCCGAGTCGAGGAGCGCGCGTATGACCAGCACCGCGAAGCTTGCGCAGCCGATGAACACCGCGAAGCTTGATGCGACGGCCGTCGAGCGCGGATTCGAGGAGTACCGGTCCGAGCTCGTGGCGTACTGCTACCGCATGCTGGGTTCGGCGTTCGAGGCCGACGACGCCGTCCAGGAGACACTCGTGCGCGCGTGGCGCAGCTTCGACTCCTTCGAGGGTCGAGCCGCGCTCCGGTCGTGGCTGTATCGCATCGCGAGCAACGTCTGCTTCGACATGTTGAAGGGCCGGCAGCGACGCGCGATGCCGATCGATCTCATGGAGCCCGGACGCGGCGACGGTACGGTCGGCGGAACGCTGCCCGAGCACGTGTGGCTCGGGCCGATCCCCGACGGGCGTGTCGTGAGCATGACCGCCGATCCCGCGGAGCAGGCCGTCGTGCGGGAGTCGGTGCGGCTCGCGTTCGTCGCCGCGCTGCAGCACCTGCCGCCCCGCCAGCGGGCGGTGCTCATCTTGCGCGAGGTGTTGAGGTGGAAGGCGAGCGAGGTCGCCGAGTTGCTCGACACGACCGTGGTGTCGGTCAACAGCGCGCTCCAACGGGCGCGGTCGACGCTGGCCGACAACCAGGTCGACCACACGACTGCTGCGGAGCCGACCGACCGGGCGCAGCAGGATCTCCTCGCGCGTTACGTCGACGCGTTCGAGTGGTTCGACGTCGAGACGATGGTGTCGTTGCTGCACGCCGACGCGACGATGATGATGCCGCCGTACCCGCTCTGGATGCGAGGCGCGGCCGAGTACGGCAAATGGATGCGGGGTGCGGGGTGCGGATGCCGGGGCTCCCGGCTCGCGCCCGTCGCCGCGAACGGCGTTCCCGCGTTCGCGCAGTGGCGTTCGAGCCCCGACGGCGGATACGACGCGTGGTCGATTCACACGCTCGAGATCTCAAACGGCTGCATCACCGGGATCAACTTCTTCGTCGATCCCAACCTGTTCGCGCTGTTCGGATTGCCCACCCGGTTGGAGGATTAGCTCGTGGGCCAGACCGACCAGGGTCAACAGGTCGACGAGCTCCCGGCGGGCGTGGCGGAGCTCGACGGATACGCCCATCCGGCGCGCGGCGAGGAGCAGACGCGCGAGCCTCTCGAGCACCGCTTCGTCGGCGCCGGTGACGGCGCTGACGTCGAAGGTGACAACGATCCGGCAAGCGGGCACCCGTTCGAGACCGTCCCGGGTGGCGGAACTCACCGATGAGTTTCGCTCGCCGGCGGCGTCGATAGGACAGGACAACCGAGGAGTGAAGCATGAGTCTCCCCAACGTCGTTTCCGAGTCGGAGTGGCTGGCTGCTCGCAAGCAGCTGCTCGCCGAGGAGAAAGCCATGACCCGGGCGCGCGACGCGTTGAGCACGAAGCGCCGCGAGCTCCCGATGGTGGAGGTCGAGAAGGACTACGTGTTCGAAGGTCCCGACGGGAAAGCGGCATTGATCGACCTCTTCGACGGCCGCCGCCAGCTCATCGTGCAGCACTTCATGTTCGATCCGAGCTGGGACGACGGGTGCCCCAGTTGCACGGCCGCGTCCGACGAGATCTCTCCGGGGCTGCTGGCTCACCTGCACGCGCGCGACACGACGTTGGCTGTTGTGTCGCGCGCGCCGTTGCCGAAGATCGAGGACTACAAGCGGCGGCGAGGTTGGACCTTCCCGTGGTTCTCCTCGAACGGCAGCGACTTCAACTACGACTTCCACGTCACGATCGACGCTTCGGTCGCGCCGGTGATGTGGAACTACCGCACGCTCGACGAGCTGGAGCAGGTCGGCATGGGCTGGTTGGGGGAGGGATCGTCGGAACAGCCCGGTTACAGCGTGTTCCTGCGCGACGACGTGAGCGTGTTCCACACCTACTCCGCGTACGCGCGCGGCACTGAGTCGCTCGGCGGGTCGTATTACTTCCTCGACTTCACCGCGCTCGGTCGCCAAGAGGATTGGGAGGAGCCGAAGGGACGCGCCGGCACCGCGCGACCGGCGCAGCCGAGCTTCGACAGCTGACGGTTCGGTCGATCAGGCCGGCGCGCTCGGCTCGCGCGGCAGCGGTTCGGAGCGGCGAGCCAGCGCGACCGATGCCACCACGGTCACGACGAAGCCGAGAACGGCGACGACTGCCAGGTGTGGTCGCGCGCGGTCGCCGAGGAAGACGAGACCGATCGTCGAAGGGATCACCGTCTCGACGAGGAACACGAGCGCGGCGACGGCGGTGACCGAGCTGCGCTGCAGCGCGGTGGCGAACAGCAGCACTCCGAGCAGCGCGTAGAGCGCCAGCGCGATGGCCACCGGCTCCCCGACGAGGTGCCACGCGACGTGCGGCACCTCGAGCTCGCGCGCGGCGACTCCGGTGCCGGCGAAGCTCAGGCCGGCCGCGAGCGCGAGCCCGATCCCGGCGCGGTGGCCCGAGATGCGTGCGCTCACCGCCCCGAGCAACGCGACGATCACGACACCGGCGCCGAGGAGCCAATGACCCGCGGTGCCGAGCGTCGCCGCGTGCCCGGGACGCGCCGAGAGTGCGAGCAGCGCGAAGCCGAGCAGCAGGCCGACGAGCGCCGCGTGCTCGTGCCGCTCGAGGCGCACCCCGAACGCGATGGAGGCCGCGATCGCGGTGACGCCGACGCTCCCGGCAATCGCGGATTGCACCATGAACAGCGGCAGCGTGCGCAGCGCCACCACCGACGCGACGAAACCGATCAGGTCGAGGCCGAGACTGGAGACGTACGTGATGTCGCCGGCCAGCCGCACGAGCAGCATCGGATCGAGATTCGGGCGCATCTCCGCCCGGCGCGCGGCCGCGGCCTGCATCACCGAGCCGATGCCGTAGCCGAGCGCGGTGACGATCGCGCACGCGAGTGACAGCGCGAGACTCACGCCCGTCTCAGGCGACGAAGCCCGGTGTCATGCGGTTCGGCTTCGCGTCGCGCCCGGTACCACGATCGCGCCGGCACGCATCGGTGCCGATCGCCGTCACCGCGACGCCGCCGAACAGATCAGCTTGCGGTGAGAAGCACACGGCGAACCGTACCGGAAGCCGGTGCGGCATCGGCGCCGTCACGTGACCTGTTCACCCATCTCGCGCCCGCGGCCGCGCTAAGGTCACGAATTTCGGGCCCCGGAGCAGCGTCCTGGAGGCACATATGTCAGATGACGACACGATTACGCACCGCGATTGGTTGAAGTCGAAGGTGCACGAGGAGCCGTACTGGTTCCACCGCATCGAGCTCGGGCCCGATCTCGTGACACCGGGATGGTCCGATCCCCAGGTCGACAAGGTCCCGTACTACGGACTCCCCGACGACATGACCGGGATGCGCGTGCTCGACATCGGCTGCGCGGAGGGCTTCTTCTCGTTCGAAGCCGAGCGGCGCGGCGCGCGTGAGGTCATCGCGATCGACTCCTTCGCCGACTCGGTACGGCGGTTCAACATCTGCCGGGATGCGCTCGGCTCGCAAGCGACCGCGTACCTCACCAACGTCTACGACCTCAGCCCGCGAACGATCGGCACCTTCGACCTCGTCATGTTCTTCGGGGTGCTCTACCACCTGCGCCATCCGATTCTCGCCCTCGAGAAGATCTTCGGCGTCGCGAGCGGGACCCTGCTGCTCCAAACCGCGAGCTTCGAAGACCCCGCGCTCGGTACCGAGTCCGCGGCGAAGTTCCACCCGTTCGGGATCGAGAGCGGCCCGCCGGAGAACCGGCAACACGATCCGACGGTCTTTTGGATCCCGAATCAGGCGTGCGTCCGCGACATGCTCCTGCACGTCGGGTTCACCGAGCTCCAGGGTAAGACCGCTCCTCCCGGCGCGGTGTTCCGCGCCGAGGCGCCGCAGCGATCGCGTGGAGTCGCGCCCGACAGTCTCAAGGCGCCGTGGTCGTGACTCCGGCCCGGCTGCTCACGCGAACGCGCCGCGCCGGGTGACCGCGACACCGGGGAGGATCGACACCGCGTCGATCTCGCGCGTGGCGGCGGCGACGTCGATCGCGAGCGAGGCTCCGAGGAACGCCGCGAGGATTCGCACGTGGAGCGCGACGGTGTCGCGCCACGGGTCGCCTGCGGTCCCGGTGACGTCGGCGGCCATCGACGTCACGTAGTCGTGCACGAAGTCGGGGAGTCCCTCGACCTGGGGAGCGAGCTCGAGGTACAGACCGACGTCGCTGCAGCCCTGATGACCGGCGCGCTCGATGTCGACCCGCCACGCCGGTCGCGCGGCGAGCTTCGCCCAGGCGCGATCGGCATCCGTCTCGGGTGGGGTCGTGGTGTCGTTGGATCCGGTCACGAGGAGCACCGGGATCTCGACGCGTTCGAGCACCTGTTTCGGGATCGTGCGGGTGAGCGCCTGGAGACCCGCCACCGCACGTACGCGACGATCGGGCACGGCGCCGCCGGCGAGTGTGAGCGCGGTGAAGCCGCCGTACGAGTGGCCGGCGACCGCGATCCGGTCGGGATCGATGCCGCGCCCGAACGCGGCCAGCGGACCATCCGGGTCGAGCGCGGTGTCGAGCACGAAGCGGGCGTCCTCGACGCGATTCGCCTCGTTGGTCTCGTCGTCGACGTTGGTGCCGAGCAACCAGTCGGCGAGCACGTCGCCGGCGTGGTCGGGCGCGATCACGACGAAGCCGCGCGCGGCGATCGCCTCGCAGAGGAGCGCGTACGACGATCGCGTTCCCGTTCGGCCGTGCGACCACAGCACGAGCGGAAACGAGCCCGCGGCCATCGCTGCGTCTTGGTCGGCGTTCGCCGTGAAACCGACACCGGGAAGCAACTCGTAGGCCGACGGCTCGGAGCCGGCGGCCGGCGCGGCGGGATACCACGTGTCGACGACGACCACGCGGCCGGCGCGCGCAGTGTCGACGAGCGTCGTCGTCGAGCGGCCGACGCGGTGATGCGGCGGCTCGAGCGGGGGACCGGCACGAAGCGAGAACGACATGCCGTTCACTGTGCCACGCCGGTAGCGCCCGCGGCCGTCGATGGCCCGACGACGACGAGGTGACGCGGGTGCCCGCCGCCCGCCCGGACCCGGGGGCGGCGCGCTTCGCTAGGGTCCGGTGACCGATCGATCTCGACGAGGAGCACACATCATGAGCACAGCACCGCTGGAGCAGGCCATCGCCTCCACTCGCACCGTCCTCGCCGGGGTCAAGGCCGACCAACTCGACGCCGACACGCCGTGTGCGTCGTGGAAGGTCCGCGATCTGGTCAATCACATCGTCGGCGGCCAGTACTTCTTCGTCGCGATGGTCGAAGGTGCCCCGCCGTCCGACGCGGGCGACTTCTCCACCGGCGATTTCGTCGCCGCGTTCGACGAAGGGTCGGCGACGTGCGTGGCCGCGTTCAAGGGCGACGGTGTGATGGAGAAGATCCTGACGCTGCCGTTCGGGCAGATGCCGGGCTCCGCGTTCGTCGGCATCGCGGCCACCGACACGTTCACGCACGGTTGGGATCTCGCCAAGGCGACCGGCCAGTCGACCGATCTCGCGCCGGAGTTGGCGGGCGGCTTGCTCGCGGGTGCGAAGCAGTTCATCTCGGACGGGATCCGCGGCCCCGAGCCGATGCCGTTCGCGGCCGAGCAGGCGGCGCCCGCCGGCGCGTCGACCGCCGACCAGCTCGCGGCGTTCCTCGGCCGCAGCGTCTGAGTCACCAGCCACCCGCCGCCGGCGCCGTACGCGGCGCCGGCGCACGGGGGTCACGGTGCTCCGTCGCCGTGATCCACGCCATTGCCGGCGATCCTCTACACTGGTTCGGGAACAACCGTTTCGGCTTCGCCTTCGTGCGAGCGAGACGGGCCGGGTGTTCGTTCACGGCGTGAGATCGTGAACTCGGTTCCCGAAAAAAGGGGCCCATGGCCCCCACGCTTCTTCGAGGATGCAGAGTCCTCCGAGTTGTCCAGCGGAGATGTATGCGCGGATATATAGGTGACTGCGGCGGCGGGCGCGCGCGGTCGGCGGGAGCCGGTGGATGAGCCCGTCGCCCACGCTGAAACTCTCCGAGTGGGAGTTCGAGCAGTACGTGCAGGCCGAGGTGGACGGCGAGGCCACGCCCGAACAGCTCGCAGTGCTCGCCGCCGATCGGGTCGCGTGGCGGGCGGCGCTCGCGAGCTTGCGAGAAGACGCGGAGGAGCACCTCGCCAGCGCCCGCGCACTGCGCGGCGACGAGCGCGAGCAGGTGATCGCCGACCTCGAGTCGGAGCAGCGCCGGATCGCCGCCGCCTGGGCGCGCCACACGAATCAGCGAGTCGACAGGCCCGCGGCGCAGGCCGACGATGCGCGTCCGAGCCAGCGGGTCGCTCCCCGCGGCGCGGCTCGCGACGAACGCCAGGCCAAGGTCGACCGTGAGCAGCAATCGCGAGCGCCGGCGACATTGCAGTTGCAGGTCTCGTGGGTTCCCGGGCGAGTCGTCGCGTGGGCCGCGGGTGGAGGCGAGCGAGCCGACAGCGAGCAGCTCGGTTCGATGCTCACCGCCGCGAGCGCACCCGCGAGCGGATGGGCCAAGCACGAGGCGGTGTCGTTGCCGGGCGGCGCGCGCACCGATGCGCTCGCGATCCCGGTCGGCGACGTGTTGGGATGGTTGGTCGCGGCCGGCGCCGACCAGGTCGGTGCCGACATCGGTCCCAGCGTTCGCTGGCTCGGCCGGGTTGCGATCTGGGCGATGGAGCTCACCGCGCACGGCGCGATGGTTCCGTTGCTACGTCAGCGCAAGCGCAGCAGCGGCAGCGCTCGCGAGTCGAACGGTTCGTACTCCGTGCGCTGGACGCCGGCGCTGATCGACGCCGCGCGCCTCGCGCGTTTGGCCGAGAGCATGCCCGGCGTGGTGTGTGCGTTCGACCCCAAGATCGATGCCCGGGCGTTGATCCGTTCCGCGCTCACGGGCATGGTCGACGCGATCTGCCGCGACAGTGCGCGGCGGCTCGAATTGCCGGCGCCACCGCCGCGGGTGCGCACCGTCGCCGACGTGTCCGAGGCGGTCATCGCGCGGCTCGACGGCAGCGCGTTCGACGCACCGGTGCGCATCGCGGGCGAGATCGCGACCCGGGTCGAGCAATGGGCGCGCGCGGTCACGGGCGAGCGCGAGCGGCTGGTGGTACGCCTCGATCCCCCCGACAGCGGCAACGCGTGGCACCTGGCCGTGTTCGCGTCGGGCCCCAAGGGGGAGCTCGTACCGATCGAGCACGCCATCGTCGACGCCGGCTCGGGACGCGCCCGCCTCGAAGACGAGACCGCGCGCCTCGAGCGCATGCTGCCGGAGCTCGCGCGGCCGGGCGGGACCCGGCGCGGCCAGGTGATCCTCAGCCAGGCCGAGGCGTGGGAGCTCATGACCAACACCGGTCCGCAGCTCGTCGCGGCCGGTTTCGACGTGCGCGTGCCGGCGCTGTCGCGGCGCCGGCCGTCGCCGTCGTTGCGCGTGTTCGTCGACGCCGCCTCGGAGTCGATGGTCGGCGCGAACCAACTGGCGAACGTTCACTGGTCGGCGGTGTTCGACGGCGTCGAGCTCACCGCGGCCGACATCTCGCGGCTCGCGAAGGAAGCGCGGCCGCTGATCCGTTCGGGCGAGCGTTGGGTCGCGATCGACAAGGCCGACCTCGCGGCGGCGGCCGAGGCCTTGGCCGAACGCGCCAACACGACGGAGCTCTCGGGTGCGGCGATGCTGCGCCTCGCGCTGGGAATCGAAGGCTCGCCGTTGCGCGGCGGGGTCGACGTGGTCGGGGGCGGTTGGGCCGCCGACCTGCTCGCGGCCGCAGCCGACGTCGCCGACCATCCGGCCGGCGTTCCCGAGGGGTTCGTCGGTGAGCTCCGCAGCTACCAGTCGGAGGCGCTGGCGTGGCTCGGCTTCCTCGACAAAGCCGGTCTCGGCGGATGCCTCGCGCTCGACATGGGTCTCGGCAAGACGCCGACGATGCTCGCGCACCTGCTCGCCGGCGCCGGAGAGGGCCCGGCCTTGGTGATCGCGCCGCCCGCAGTTGTCGGCAACTGGACCGCGGAGGCCGCGCGCTTCACGCCCGGTCTGCGGATCCGGGTGCACCACGGCGCGCGCCGCGCCGCGCCCGACGAGATCGCGGCCGAAGTCTCGGAAGCCGACGTCGTGGTCACCACGTACGGAACCGCCGTGCGCGACGTCGAAGCGCTCGCCGCGGTCTCCTGGGCGCGCGTCGTGCTCGACGAAGCGCAGGCGATCAAGAATTCCGCCAACGACACCTCGCAGCAGTTGCGCCGGATACCGGCGAAGAGTCGCGTCGCGCTCACCGGCACACCGATCGAGAACGGGCTCGGCGACTTGTGGGCGATCCTCGACTTCGCGAACCCCGGCCTGGTGGGTCCGCGCCCGCAGTTCATCGCGCGCCTCTCGAGCGACGGCACCACGACGCGCGTCGAGGCCGAGGACGCGCTGCACGCGCTCAACGGGATCTTGGTGTTCCGGCGCACGAAGGCCGAGCCGGTGATCGCGGCCGAGCTGCCGGATCAGATCGACGAGCTCGACCGCTGCGCGATGACACCCGAACAGATCGGGATGTACCAGGCGCTGCTCGATGCGTTGGTCACGGGAACGAATCTCGCGGAGGGCGAGAAGCCGAGGCAAGGGCAGATCCTCGCGGCGATCACCGCGCTCAAGCAGATCTGCAACCATCCGTCGGCGTACCAACGCGACGATCGTCCGCTGGCCGGCCGCTCCGGCAAGCTCGCCCGCCTCGAGGAGATCGTCGACGCGGTGTTCGCGGCCGGGGAGCGAGTGCTCGTGTTCACGCACTTCGCCGAATGGGGCCTGCGCTTGGCCGAGCACCTCACCGAGCGCACGGGCACCTCCGTGTCGTGTTACCACGGCGGCTTGTCACGAACGGCTCGTGACCAACTCATCAAGGAGTTCCAGACGGGAGAGGGCCCGGGCGCGCTCGTCTTGTCGCTCAAGGCCGGCGGCACCGGCTTGAACCTCACCGCCGCGAGCCACGTCGTGCTCTACGACCGCTGGTGGAACCCGGCGGTGGAAGACCAGGCACGCGACCGCGCGTGGCGCATCGGTCAGACCCGCACGGTGATCTGCCATCGACTGATTTGCCCGGGAACGGTCGACGAGCGCGTCGAGGAGGTCGTCGCGGGGAAGCGTCGTATCGCCGACCTCGTGTTGCCCAAGTCGAGCTCGCTCGCCGATCTTGACAGCAATCAGCTGCGCGCCGCGCTCGGCATCCGGCCCGACGCGGTGCTCACCGAAGACGTCATGGCCGACGCGGTGACCTCGTGAGCCCGCCGCGCCGGCGCAAGGCGCCCGACCGCGGGAACGCGCGGCGGCGGTCGGCTCCTCAGCGCGATTTCTGGGGCAGCGACGCGACCAACGAGAATCCCGTCGAGCGCATCAGCCCCGCCGACGATCCCACCGTGATGCTGCGATCGCTCAACTCGCCGCCGTTGCCCGGGCGGGAGACGGTGGCGGTGCACTACTTCGCCGCGGTCGCCGAGAAGGCGTCGTCGCTGGCGATCGCGCTCGCCGCCGCGTCCGACCTCCTCGACCTCGGCGACGACGAACCGCTCGAACTGGCGTGAGCTGGCGGTCTCTGCGACCGCTCAGTCACGCCAGTTGCTCGGGGATGCGCGTCCAGCAACATCGCGTCCGCCGACGGTGATCGGCGGCTGACTCAGTACCCCGAACGCGCCGCGAACAATCTCTCTTCTTTCGCGCCGCGCGCGTCGATAACGCAGGGATGCTCGCTGCCGGCTCCGAGGAAGTTGTCGGCGCGGCGGTTCGAGGTGACGAAACAGCGATCGCGTCGCTCTACCGCGAGCTGCATCCCCAGCTGCTGCGTTACCTGCGCCATCACGTGGGGCGATTCGCCGAAGACGTCGGGTCCGAGGTCTGGCTGGGCCTGGCTCCCCAACTCGCCGAGTTCGGCGGCACGATCGCAGACCTGCGGGCGCTCATGTTCACGATCGCCCGGCGGCGCGTCGTCGATCACTACCGCCAATACGGGCGCCGACCGTCGACGTGCTCACTCGACGATTCCGCCGATCGAGCCGACGAGACCGACGTCGAGGCGGTGGCGGTCGAGAATGTGACCGCGCAGGGAGCCGTCTCGGCGCTCGTCCGCGGGCTGCCCGACGATCAGGCCGAGATCGTGTTGCTCAGGGCGCTCGGCGAGCTCGATGTCGCCCAAGTTGCGCAGATCGTCGGCAAGAGCGCCGGTGCGGTTCGCATCGCCCAGCACCGGACACTCCAACACCTGCAGCAGACGCTGCCGAGAAAAGCCGTAACGCGGTGACCCCCGCCGACGACTTCCCTTACGAGATGGACAGGTTCCCGGTCTTCCCCAACGACTCCCGTGACGCCAAGGTCGTGTTCGGTGATTCCTCGGCTTCGCAGCTCGTTCCCGAGGATCTGGTCGACATTGCCGAGCTGGTGCATGCCGCGCGCCGCCCGGGTTCCGTCGACGAGCTCGAGGGTGAAGACGTGATCACGGCGCAGATCGCCGCTTCGATCCGGGAGCACGCTGCGTCGCCCCGAGGCGATGCCGACGAGAGGATTCGAGTCTTGAGCAAATTCCGAACCGCCAAAGTGGCCGTGGCATCGGCCGCGGTGTTGGTGCTGGGCGCGACGGCGGCCGCGGCCGCGACCTGCACGCTGCCGGCGCCAGTACAGAGCTCCGTTGCGCGCAGCCTCTCCGACGTCGGGATCAAGATTCCCGTGCACCACAAGGTGGAGCTCGCCGCGAAGCACTCCCTGCCCGTCGCGAAGGTGGGTCCGAAGGTGAAGGCGCTCCACCACGAGCATCACAACGCGGCACCGGGCGCGTTCGGCACCGTTACCTCCGTGAACGGCGTGAGCGATCCCGGCACCTGTGGCATGTCGGGCGCGATGGGTTCGTTCGCGTTGATCGGCCCCAAGGGCAAGACGTTCACGGTGAACGTGAGCCCTTCGACCACATACGTCGACAAGGGCGTCACGACTCCAACCTTTGCGAACCTGTGCGTCGGCGACATCGCCGCCGCCAAGGGCACCGTGAACGGCGCCATCGTGACCGCCGACAAGGTGTTCGTGGCACCTCCGCCCCCGCCGCACGTGCCCACGGGCGCGGAAGGCATCGTCGCATCCGTGAACGGCGTGAGTGATCCGGGTAGGTGCGGGATGACCGGTGCCGCCGGCTCGTTCACGCTGACCGCGCGGAACAACAAGACGTTCACGGTGAACGTCGACACCTCGACGCCGTTCGTCGACCCCACGGTGACCACCCCGTCGTTCGCGAACGTGTGTGTCGGCGCACTGGTGCACGCGAAGGGAACGGTGGTCGACACGACCGTGACCGCGACCAACGTGTTCGTCGTCCCCGCACCCGAGCCGCCCGAGCACGGGCACGAGCACGAGCACGGTGTGTTCGGCGCGGTTGTGTCGGTGAACGGCGTGAGCACCGCCGGCACCTGCGGCACGTCGGGCGCGACCGGTTCGTTCACGCTGACCGGTGAGAAGGGCAAGACGTTCATGGTGAACGTCGACGGGAACACAAAGTTCCTCGAGTGGGGAGTCACCCCCGCGTCGTTCGCCACCGTGTGCGTCGACGTGTTGGCGGGCGCCGAGGGCGACGCCACCGGCACCACGATCGCGGCCACCGGCGTGTTCGTGCTCCCGGCCGACACGGGTCACCACGACGGCTTCCACGGGCACAAGGGCGTCGGTCACTTCCCGAAGGGTGACGCCGCGAAGACGACGCACAAGGGTTCCGAGGACGACGCGCAACCGCACCACGCAGTGACCGCCGTCGTGGCGAAGCGCGGCGGCGAGCACTTGGGCGAGGCTCGGCACGGCACGCGTCACGGGCACTGATCCGAAGCTGTCGCCAACGAGCCGAAACGTGTGAGAATGGCCGCCGTGCCCCTCGGCGGCCTTCTCGCACGTATCGGCGACGGACTCTTCCAGCAGGCCTTCGTTGTCTCCGACATCGAAGGCGCGCAAGCGGCGATGCGCTCGTCGCTGGGTTGCGGAGACTTCGTCAACCTCCCCGCTTCCGACCTCGACTACGACCTCCGCGGTGAGCGCGTCTCGTGCGCGCTGGAGCTCGGGTTCGCGCGGAGCGGCAACATGCAGATCGAGCTGATCCAGCCGGTGCGGGGCGCGGGGCTGCACGTGGAGTTCCTCGCATCGAACGGTCCGGGCGCCCATCACCTCGGGTTCATCGTCGACGACCTCGATGCCGTGGTCGCGCTCGGCGCCGAGAGCGGCTTCCCGAAGGTGATGGGGGGCCAGTTCGGCAGCTTGCGGTTCTGTTACCTCGACACATGGGACGCGCTCGGTCTGTACGTGGAACTGGTCGAGGATCCCGACGCCATGCTCATGTCGATCATGCCCTGGCGTTAGCGGGATGCGCCTGGGGGGGGGTCAACCCGCGATGGAGAAGCCGCCGTCGACCACCAGGGTGTGGCCGGTGATGTAGCGGGCCGCCGGGCTCGCGAGAAAGAGCACAGCCGGGGCGATCTCCTCCGCGCGTGCGAAGCGGCCCATCGGAGTGCGTGCGAGCAGCGGCGCCGTCATCTGCTCGATGGGCATCATCGGCGCGGTCATGGGCGTCTCGACGACGCCGGGCGCGACGGCGTTCACGCGGATGCCGCGGCGCGCCCACGCGACGGCGAGGGTCTTCGTCAGTTGCACGATGCCGGCCTTCGCCGCGCCGTAGCCAGGCACCATCTCGATGCCGAAGAACGACGCCATCGACGCCGAGTTCACGACGTTCGCGCCGCCGTCGAGCGCGCTCGACGCCAGGAGATCACGCGCCGCCGCGGCCATCCGGTAGGTGCCGAACAGATTCGCGCTCACCGTCTCCTCGAACACGTCGGGCTCGTACTCGTTGCGCCCTCCCGGGAGGTTCTGACCCGCGTTGTTGACGAGAACGTCGAGACGATCGAGGGACGCGGCCACTGCGGCGATCTCGTTCACCTCGGTCATGCGACACGGCCGGTACGCGAACCGCGTGAGGTCGATGTCGTACTCGTCGGCCGCGGCGCGGGTGCCGGTGATCGTGACCCGGGCTCCGGAATCGGCGAACGCGTGCGCAATCACGTAGCCGATCCCCGAGGTGCCCCCGGTCACGAGCACGTGCGCGTCCCCGAAGTCGAAGGTCAACGAGCTCACACTGTCTCCCAGCGTTTGGTCTCCGCGGAGCGGTACATCGCAAGCGCGAGCCGGAGCTCACCCGTCGCGTATTCGGCGCTCGCAGCCGGTGGCGTACCGTGCAGCACCGCGCTCGCGAAGTCGTGCAGCTCGGCCTCGTACGAGCGCAGGTAGCCGCCTTGCTCGCCCTGCTTCACGCCCTTCCAGTCGGTGCCGTCCCAGAGCTTGACCCAGCCCGAGCCCTCCACGGTGAGCTCCCCGCGCGTGCCGGTGACGGTGAACAGCGGTTGGTTCGCGATCGCGCCCGAGGTGAGCATCGCGTCGAACACCGCGACCACCCCCGACTCGAAGCGGATCAGCGCCCGGCACAGCGATTCGCCTTCCATGTCGGGCACCGGTCGACCCAGCGCCGCCACGACCTCGTCGGCTTCGCCCAGCCAGATGCGCAGCGGCCTCAGCCAGTGCGAGCCGGTGTCGATGACGACGCCACCACCGGCCGCGGCGCGGTCGAAGCGCCAGGGGTGCTCACCGCCGTAGAACTCGCCGAGCGGTGGGAAGAACGTCGCGGCCCGGGCGGTCACGACCTCACCGATCGCGCCTTCGGCGATCAGGTCGCGCACGGTCAGCACCTCGGGCCAGTACTGCGCGTTCTCCGCAACCATGAAGGCGGTTCCCGCCGCGCGCGCGGCGGCGAGGATGCGCTCGCACGCCGCGACGGTCGGCGCGAGCGGCTTTTCGAGGAGCACGTGCAATCCCGAGCGCAACGCTTCGGTCGCCACGACTTCGTGCAGGTGGTGCGGCACGGCGATGACCGCCGCTTCGAAGCCGCCGACCGCGATCGCGGCGGCCAGTGACGGGAACGGTGTCGCGCCGGTGCGGTCGGCCACTCGTCGCGCGTGCTCGGGTTCGGGATCGACCGCCGCCGTGACGGTGATCGGTACGTGCGCGCGCTCGATCGTGTCGAGATGCCAGTGCGCGATGGCGCCGCACCCGACCACGGCGGTGCGCAGGGTCACGAGTCCTCCACCTCCACCGGGAACCGTTCGAAGTAGTACGCGAAACGGTCGCGCACTGCGGCGGGATCGACTCCGAAGTCTCCGCGCAGGTCGTACGCGATCCTTCCGTGCTTGCCGCGGGGGTTGGCGGTCATGAACGCCTCGAGGCTCGTGCGCGCATCGGATGTCATCGGCCGGCCGTTGCGCTCGTAGATCTGCTCGACCATACCCACGTCGTCGGCCATGAACTCGTGGAACAGCACGTCGATGCTGCGATCCTCGGGGAGGAGGTGCCGGTCGCGAACGCACGCACGGAGGAGCCGGTCGACCCGGTCGACCCAGTACTCCGCGAGTGCCGCCGGCTCGATCGCCGGGCGGCGCATCCGATCCCCGTACGCCAGCATCGTGATCGCCGACTGGATCACCGAGACCGGGTCGCGGTGCGTCACCGCGAACGTCGCGTCCGGGAACGTTGCGAGGAGCGCGGGTATCTGCTCGAGGTGTTGGGGCGACTTCAACACCCAGCGGTTCGGGCCGCGCAGGAAAGTGAGCACCTGGAGGACGCGTTTCATGTAGGCGTAGTGCTCGTGGTGGTCGAGCGCGAGATAGAAGTCGCGCCACCCCGGCACGCGCGCGAGCCACTCGAGCGTGTACGACGCGAAATCGATGTCCTCGAGCTCGATCTCCTCCTCGATCGCGGTCGGATGCTGGTGGTGCATCGCGCGCAACCGCGGCACCATTTGCATCTGCGCCTCGTAATCGCGCCGGCACCGAGCTTCGCGGTCGTCGGGGCCGGTGTCGTCGGGGCGCGGGCACGGCTCGAGGCTTTCCCAGTAGGGGAGCGATCGCCACCGCGTATCGGCGGCGACGAGGTTCACGAGGTGCGTCGTTCCGGAGCGGGGCAGGCCGATCACCAGGATCGGAGCCGGGAGGTCGATGTCGAGGATCTCGGGGTGGCGGCGCAGCAGGTCGTGCACCAGCAGTCGGGACGTGAGGAGTCGGGTCGTGCGTTGGTGAATGGCGAGCCGGCCGAGCGGTCCGAGCCCGTGATCGGCTTCGACCGCGGCGACCATCGCTTCGAGCCGGGTGCGAAACGACGGGTCGCCGAAGTCGTCGGTCCGCGCGCGGTCCCGAGCCTTGGCGAGCATCGCGTCGGTGTCGAAGGTGACGTCGAGCGACGCGGCGTAGTCGAGCGCGGCGCGCTGTGACGCGTCGACGCGCGGCTGCGCGAGGTCGTCGATGCGGATGATCTCGGTCATCGAGTGTCGAGGCGATCGAGGCGGTGCGACGCGCTTCGCACCTCGCCCTCGAGCCAGCGGGTGAGCCAGACGTTGGCGCCGGCGTGGTCGGCGAGGAGCCGTTCGTGCGCGCGACGGTACGCATCGAGCGCGGGCCGATGCTCGGGATCGACCGCGAGTGCGAGCTCGCAGAGGCGGATCGCCGCGAGCGGGTCGGTGGTGAGCAACGCGCGTGCGCGCTCGGCGACGGCGTCGGTCCCGCCGGCGAGGTCGACGATCTCGCGCGCCCCGTGCTCCGGATCGGCGCCGTAGAGGTCGAGGGTGGAGTGCTGGTGGAACCAACCCGCGTACGTCTCCCAGATCGCGCGGACGCTCCAGTCGACGCGGCCGTAGCCCTCGCCCAGGTCGAGGTGCTCGGGCAGGCGGATCTCGCGCATGGCCGTCCACACGTCGTGCCCGGCGTTCATCGCGGTGACGGTCGCGTCGTGCACGTAGGTGACGGCGTCGCGTATGCGCTCGCACTCGGTCTTGATGGTGGCGGCCCCGCGCACCGGTCCGTGATGGCCGAGGAGGAGCACCTCCGGCTCGACGTCGATCACCCGCTGCACCGACTCGATGAAGGCGGGCGCGCTCCGCATGCGATCGCCGCGCATCGTGACGAGATTCGGGAAGTGCCCGAACAGCGCCGAGAACATGTTGCCGACGAGCGCGATCCGGTCGTCGGGCAGCCACACGACGAGCGAGTCGACGGTCTCGCCGCCCGGCACCGCGATGAGCTCGATCCGCCGGCCGCCGCAGGCAAGGTCGCAGGTGTCGTCGAAGGTGATGTCGGCGTGCGCGGGAGTGGGCAGCGGCGGGATCTCGGCGGCGTCGCCGCGCGCGTAGCCGGTCTGTCCCATGACGTCGGCAAAGAACGGGAGCGAGCGGCGGATGCGCAGGCCGTGGATGCGTTCGTCGTCGGCTTGGCACGAGGTGATGTTGGCCTGCGCGACGAGCTGGGTGCCTGCTTCTCGGAACGTCGCGACGCCCCCGATGTGGTCGGTGTGACTCTGCGTGAGGATGATGTAGCGAGTGGGCGCGGTGGTGATCGCGTCGTAGTTGCGCTTGTGCGTACGCGCCTCGAACCACATCCCGGTGTTCACGACGATGCGGCCGTCGTCAGTGGTGATGAGGTAGGTCGACGACATCCCGGGTGAGCACCAGATCGCCGAACCCATCTCGATCGCGGCCGGCGCCGACGCGGGGCCGACGGCGAAGAAGTCGGGTTGGGATCGCACGAAGTCCGACGGCACGTCGCGATGCTGCACGGTGTGCCGGGAGTGGCGCTACTCCGAGCGCGGCGCGACGGCCGGCGCCGGACTCTCTTCGGTCAGGCGCTGGGCCCGAACCGCTCGACCCGTATCCGATCGGCCGCCAGGCCGAGGTCGACGAGGAGGTGACTCGCGGCGTCGGCAAACCCGGAAGAGCCGCACACGTAGGCAGTGGTCGTCGGCGCCGTCGCGGCACGCGCGACGAGGCCGGCCAGGTCGTCGCGCGTGAGCCGGCCCGGCGGTCGCGCGAAGTCGGTCGGGGTCACACGCGTGTACACGACGGTTGTCTCCGGCCCGCGGATCTCGCCGGCGAAGAAGAGGTCTTCGGGCGAGCGCACCGACACCACGAGGTTCACGAGGTCCGTGCGGTTCGTGCGGCGCGCGAGGCGGAGCATGGCCATGAGCGGCACGACGCCGGAGCCACCGGCCACGAGGAGCGCGGGCGCTTCGGCCGTCCACACGAAGAAGCCACCGATCGGACCGCGGAGTTCGAGCGTGTCGCCGACGATCACCTCGTCGTGCAGAAACGTGGAGACCTCACCGTCGAGCAGGCGCTCCACCGTCAGCTCGATCTCGTTCGTGCCGTCGGGCGCCGACCCGACCGAATACGACCGCGACGCCGTGTAGCCGTCGGGTGCGGTGAGTCGCACCACGTAGTGCTGGCCCGCGAGACGGGTCGACGGCTGCTCGAGCGCGAGCCGGAACGTCTTGGCCCGCGCGGTCTCGGGCCGGATGTCGACGACGGTCGCGTGGTGCCACGGGTTCGGGCGCGCCACGATCGGGCCCCTATGCGCTCGTCGCGAGGTACTCGTGGACGGATCGCACCGCGCTCGACCCCTCGCCGACCGCGGCCGCGACGCGCTTCATCGATCCCTGGCGCACGTCTCCGACCGCGAACACACCGGGGAGCGACGTCTCGAACGGCAGGGGAGCGCGCGTGGTGAACGCCGATCCGCCTCCTGCCGGTTCGGGCAGCGATCGGTCGGTGATGATGAAGCCGCCCCGGTCGAGCGTGACGCACTCGCCCAGCCACGCGGTTGCCGGCTCGGCGCCGATGAAGCAGAACAAGCCGGCGCACACAATCGTGCGGGTTTCACCGGTCGGGTTGTGCTCGAGGGTCGCGTGACTCAAATGTGCGTCGCCGGCGAGCGCGCGCACCTCGGTCTCGGTCACGACGTCGATGCGGGGGTTGGCTTCGACCCGTTCGATCAGATACGTCGACATCGTCTCGGTGAGCGAGCTCCGGCGGATGAGGAGTGAGACGTGGCACCGCTGCTCGGCCAGGTAGATCGCAGCCTGACCGGCCGAGTTGCCGCCGCCGACCACGACGACGTCGGAGCCGCCGCAGATCCGCGCCTCGAGGTCGGTGGCGGCGTAGTAGACGCCCGCGCCTTCGAAGCGATCGAGGTCCGGGATCGGGAGCCGCCGGTAGCGGGCGCCGGTCGCGACGATCACCGTCCGGCTCGGGAGCTCGCTGCCGTCGGCCAGCACGATCACATGGAAGCCGTGCTCGACGCGCAGGCCGGCAACCTCGCACGGCGCGTTGAGCCGGGCGCCGAGCCGCATCGCCTGGATCGCGGCGCTCGCCGCGAGATCCTCACCGGAGACACCGTTCGGGAAGCCGACGTAGTTCTCGATGCGGGAGCTCGATCCCGCCTGTCCGCCGATCGCGACGGCGTCGAGCGAGATCGTGTCGAGCCCTTCCGACGCGCCGTAGACCGCAGCGGCCAGACCGGCCGGGCCGCTCCCGACGACCACGAGATCGCAGAGGTACCCGGGCGCGGGCCGGAACGTGAGCCCGAGATGCTCGGCGAACTCTCCGGGTGTCGGCCGCTTGAGCAGCGCGGTGGGCGTCACCACGATCGGCGCGTCACGGGGCCCGACGCCGAACCCGGCGAGGAGCACGGCCGGGTCGGGCTCGTCCTCGAGGTCGGTCCACGTGTGCGGGACCCTCGACCGGTTGGCGAACGCGCGCAGCGCGATCGCTTCGGGCGAGTACCGCGAGCCGATGATGCGTATCGCGCCCGCGCCTTCGCCGGCGCGCAGCAGCTCCCGGCGCGCGACGAACGCTCGGAAGATCGGGTCGGAGAGCTCCGGACGGCTGCTCATCATGCGCCGGAACTCGTCGTGTTCGATGGCCACGACGCGACCCGGCCGCGAGACGCGAGCGGTGAGATACGCGCGCTGGCCCGTGAGGAGATTGAGCTCGCCGAGGAAGCGGCCGGCGCTGTGGACCGCCACGACGACGTCGCCGGTCGGTTCGCGGCGCACGATCTCGACCTCACCGTCGAGGATGACGATGAAGTCGTAGCCGGCGTCACCCGCGCGGTAGAGCACGTCGCCGGCCTCGACCGCGCGCTCGGTACCGAACGTCGCGAGGTCGACCAGCTGGCTCTCGCTCAACGCCACCGACGCCACGTCATAGGTGTCGCTCCCGGCCATGCGCGCAGGATATGTCCACGCTCCTGCGGCTGCGACCTCCGGCGTCGCGTCCTACGTCGTCACCAGATCCGAGTACTCCGGGTGCTCCTTGATGAAGCGCGCGACATACGGGCAGCGCGGCACGACCCGCAAGCCGCGGCCGCGGATGTCGGCCAGCGCACCGCGCGCGAGCTCGCCGGCGAGTCCGTGCCCCTCGAACTCCGGGAAGACCTCGGTGTGCAGGACGACACGCGCGTCGCGCCGGTCGCGGTACGTCGAGAACCCCGCGAGCACGCCGTCGACCGAGATCTCGTAGCGGCCCGCGCCGGCGTTGTCGACGACGCGCACCGATCCGTCTCCCACCATCCCGCCATCCTCCCAGACCCGCCGCCATCCCGCCCCGGCGCCCGCAGGCGTCCGTAGACCACACGCCGTGTGGTCCACAGACGCCTGGAATAGAAGTAGTAGTTGCTTGTTATTTGTGGTACGTTCTTCGGAGATCGAGGAGGTTGGCCATGAACCAGCGGGTAGCACTCGTCACGGGGGCGTCACAGGGGCTCGGGCTCGCGCTGGCCCGGGAGCTCGCCGATGCGGGATGGACACTCGTGGTGGACGCCCGCCGGGCCGAGCGGCTCGCCGAGGCGGTGGCCGAGCTCGGGACCCGGACCACGGTCGTGGCGGTCCCCGGCGACGTGACCGACCCCGAGCACCGCGATCGCCTCGTCGCCGCGGTTGCCGAGCTGGGCCGGCTCGACCTGCTCGTCAACAACGCGAGCACGTTGGGTGCGAGCCCGCTCCCCGCGCTCGACACGATCGATCTCGACCTGCTCCGGCGCGTCTACGAGGTCAACGTGGTGGCGCCCCTCGCGCTGACGCAGCAACTGCTGCCGGCGATCATCGCCGGGCACGGCACGATCGTGAACATCACCTCCGACGCCGCGGTCGAGGCCTACGAGGGTTGGGGCGGCTACGGGTCGTCGAAGGCGGCGCTCGAGCAACTGTCGGCCGTGTTCGCGGCCGAGCATCCGGAGCTGCGGGTGCTGGTGGTGGATCCCGGCGACATGCGCACCGAGATGCACCAGGACGCGTTTCCGGGCGAGGACATCTCCGATCGTCCGCTCCCGGGTGAGATCGCGCCCGGGCTGTTCGCGCTGATCCAGTCGGACCGTTCGAGTGGACGGGTTCGCGTCGCGGAGGTCGGGTCGTGACCGCCGTGCTCGAGCGCTCCGCTCTCACGATCCCGCTCGAGCCCGCGCTCGAGGCGCACGAGCCTCCGGAAGCACGAGGGCGCCGGCGCGACAGCGCGCGTCTGCTCGTGTCGACCGGCGACACCGACGTGACGCACACGACGTTCGCCGCCCTGGCCGACCACCTGCGCGCGGGCGACACGCTCGTCGTGAACACGTCGGCCACGATCCCCGCGGCCATCGGAGGCCTCACCGCCGACGGCCTCGCCCTCTGTGTGCACTTCTCCACCGAGCTGCCCGGCGGGCTGTGGCTGGTCGAGGCGAGGCTTCCCGTGGGAGCCAGCACCGAGCCGTTCCCCGACGATCTCGGCGGCGCCGACGTGTTGCTGGCGGGCGGCGGCCGGGTGCACATGCTCGACCGCTTCGGCTCGTCGCAACGACTGTGGATCGCCGCGCCGCACCTCGCGACCACGGTGCTCGAGCACCTCGCGCTCCACGGCGAGCCCATCCGCTACAAGCACGCACCCGGCGCGTGGCCGCTCGAGGCGTACCAACAGATCTTCGGCCGCGAGCCCGGCAGCGCGGAGATGCCGAGCGCGGCGCGTCCCTTCACATCCGAGGTCGTGGTCGATCTCGTGCGGCGAGGAGTGACGATCGCCCCCGTGCTCTTGCACGCGGGTGTCTCCTCGCTCGAAGCTCACGAGATGCCCTACCCCGAGCGGTACCGCGTGCCCGACGCGACTGCTGCGCACGTGAACGCCGTGCATGCGAGCGGCGGGCGCGTGATCGCGGTCGGCACCACGGTGGTGCGCGCGCTCGAGACCACAGCCGATACGCACGGCGTCGTGCACCCGGGCCGCGGTTGGACCGAGCTCGTCGTGACTCCCGAGCGCGGCGTGCGCGCGGTCGACGGTCTCGTCACCGGTTGGCACGAGCCCGAGGCCACGCACCTGCTCATGCTCGAGGCGATCGCCGGGCGGGCCGCGCTCGAACGCGCGTACTCCGAGGCCCACGCCGAGGGTTACCTGTGGCACGAGTTCGGCGACAGTCACCTCCTGCTCCCGGGAGCAGATCGATGACCGGCGAGCGGGTCGCGCCCGCGTTGCCGGAAGGCCGGCGCGCGGTCATCTACGCGCTCCGCCGCCGTGGACAGGCCACCGCCGACGACATCGCGCGCCAACTCGACATGACGGTCAGCGGCGCGCGCCAGCACCTCACGGCGCTCGTCGACGACGGGTTCGCCGAGGCCGCCGAGCTGCCCCGGCCCAAGGGGCAACGCGGCCGCGCGCAGCTCTCGTACACCGTGACCGACCGCGCCGACGCACTGTTCCCGAAGGCGTACGGCGAGCTGACGAACGAGCTGCTCGGGTACGCGTCCGAGTCCGATTCCGGGCTCGTCGACACGCTGTTCGCCCGCCGCCGCGACGAGCGCATCCGCAACGCCACCGAACGGCTGGCGCGCCGGCGCTCCTTGAAGGCGAAGGTCGCCGAGCTCACCCGGATCCTCGACGACGACGGCTATCTCGCGACCTTCGAAGAGGTCGCGCCGGGCGTCTTCCGGATCATCGAGCACAACTGCGCGATCTGGGCGGTGGCCCAGCGCTACGGCCAGGCCTGCACGAGTGAGCTCGACTTCATCCGCGCCGCGCTCTCCGGCGCCGACGTGGAGCGCGTGCAGCACATGGTGGCCGGCGCGCCCCACTGTGCCTACGAGGTCCGCGCCCGCGCGCACACCGGCTGACGCGCGGCCCGGTCACGGGCGTGCCGGTGACGCGCGAGACTGCAGCGTGCGATCCTCGTTGCGGCCGGTCGCGGCCGGCTTTCTCGTGTTCGGCTTCTACGCCGGCGCGTTTTCCGTCGCCGCGATCAACATCGAGCGCACCTTTCACCTCTCGGACGCCGAGTTGGGGTTCTTGCTGGCGACGGGCATCGTCGCCGCGACCGCCATCGCCGCGATCGGCGGTATCGTCACCGACCGGTGGGGTGCCGGCGTCACGCTCGCGCGCGGGCTGATCATCTGGGGTTCCCTGCTCGTCGTCGAGGCGCTGGCGCCGCACATCGCAGTGTTCGCGCCGGCGATGACGCTCGCGATCGCGTC
>Ga0265339_10000478_pt1 | contig 31237 bp, 24 predicted proteins | sample 4CB219metaG_FD_202085 | JGI IMG/M metagenome (GOLD analysis project Ga0265339, IMG submission 202085) | Rhizosphere microbial communities from Carex aquatilis grown in University of Washington, Seatle, WA, United States - 4-CB2-19 metaG | ecosystem: Host-associated > Plants > Roots >... | reverse complement strand
CATCGAAAACGGCCGCTTCACGACCTGCAATTGCGGCGAGGATGCGCCCTCGTGGAGCATGACGGGCAAGAGCATCGACGTCGAAGTCGACGGCTATGCCAAGCTCGAGGGGGGCACCTTCGACATCCTCAACCACCCGGTGCTGTGGCTGCCCAGTGCGGCCTTTCCGGTATTTCGCGAGCGCCAATCGGGCTTGTTGTTCCCGCGCGTCGGCATCTCGAACCGCCGCGGCTTCCAGCTGTTGCAGCCGTATTATTACGAGATCGACAAGACCCAGGACGTGACGGTCAGCTTCGATCTCGAGACCTCATTGCGTATCGGCCTGATGGGCGAGTACCGCTACGCCCTGAGCCGTGAGACGCAGGGCGTTTTCGAAGCCGCCTATTTCAACGATTTGTTCCGCGGCCAGACCGACAACGTCCGCGTGCCGCCCGGTGCCGATCCCAACGCGCCGCAGAATCGCTGGGCGGTCCTCGGCCATCATGAGCAAGGCATTCCGCAGCTCGAAGGCACCAGCGGGTACGTCGACCTGTTGCTCGTCGGCGACGACCTGTTCCTACGCGAGATGAATACCTTCGCGAGAGACGAGCAGCAGGACGTCAAGTTGCGCACGTTGCCGTTCACGACCTCGCAGCTCGGCATTCTCAACGAATGGGAACGCGTTGCGCTGCAGAGCGAGGCGGTCTTCTATCAAGATTTGGTCGGTCCGCAGGTCGAGGAACCGACGCCGATCGGCACGCCGCCAGTCGGGCCAGGCACGCCGACGCCGGCACCGGTGATCGGCGAGAACGAATCGCTGGTGATCCAGCGTCTGCCCGACATCCGCGCACAGGCCCAGAAGCAGTTGGGATTCGGACTGATCGGAGATTTCACAGGTAGCGTGACCAACTTCCAGCGTTCGCTCGGCCTCGCCGGTGTGCGCGGCGACTTCAAGCCGTCGGCTGAGCTGCGACTGCCGCTCGGGTCGTCGCTCTTCGGCGCGGTGCGCGCCACCTTTCGCGAGACGGCGTACGGGCTGACCGATCATGAGATGAGCGGCGGGTTTACCGGGGCGGATCCGTCGCTCCCCCTGATCGACTTGCCGAGCACCAGTAGCCGCGAGATTTTCGAGCTGCACGGCAATGTCGGAACGGAGTTCTCACGGATCTACGACTTTCACTACTTCGGCCTCGACAAGTTGCGCCATACGATCGAGCCGCAGGTCGAGTATCTGTATGTTCCGCCGGAGAACCAGGACGATCTGCCGGTGTTCGACGGGATCGACCGCATCAACAAGCGCAGCCTGTTCACGTACGGGTTTGCCTCCCGGCTGCTGGGACGCAGCGAGGGCTCCGCGGACTCGAAGAAGGGGAGCGAAGTCTTCGAGCTGCTGCGCTTCTCGTTGATGCAGAGCTACGACGTCCTGCGCGACATTCCACCCACCACGAACATCAACGACGTCACCGGGCAGCCGGTCAATAACGAGACCGGCGATCACTTCTCCGACATCGACATGTCGATGCGCGTGAATCCAAACGCCATCACCTCGATCCGCGCGTACACGACGTACGACACCAGCGAAGGTGCCTTCTCGTCTGCGACCATCGGCGTGCGCTTGCGAGAGCCGCTGCGCGCCTTCGACAACGGCTCGCGAGCCCGCCTGTTCACACGCGCCAGCTTCACGATCGACTATCGCTACATCACCGATCGCATTCTGCAGTTCCTCGATTCGACCATGGCGCTGCCGGTGACCGATCGCATCGCCGGCATGTACGCCATCCGTTACGACGTCTTGAACAACCGCTTCCTCGAGAACTACGTCGGCATGCGGCTTCTTTCGTCATGCGATTGCTGGACGCTGAACGTCGGGTTCAAGCAGACGACCAACCCCAACGAGGTGCAGCTGCAAGCGCAGTTCACCCTGGCCGGATTGGGCGCCGCGTCGCCGGGCGGCGCCAACGCATATTGAGCACGGCGGTGCATTGGACCGGGCGGTGTGACCTGAGCCGGCCGAGTCGGCCTGGCCAGCAAAAGACGCTTTCGGCCGTGAGCGATCGGCTGTCAGCTTCCGGAGAGCCCAACAGACTCGGGCAGCCTGACCGAACGGGGAAGGCCGATCGCTGACACGGTTCTGGACCAAGCCGGCCAGGCGACTGTGGGGAGCCATTCAGCCCACTCGCGCGCGTGACCGGGCCTGTCAGCATTGTGAGCGCCCTCCCACCGAACGCTCGAGCCGCCACCACCCAAGCACGGTGCGCCGCTGGGCGAGCCGGCGTTGCTTGAGAATAACCTCAGCGATCGGCCGTCTCTCGAGCGCGGCCTTTGTGCCCGTTGGCGTTCCGAAGCTGACGACCAATCGTTGACGGCATCAAGCGATTTGCCGCCAAGCAGTCACGGCCCGCCGACGGCGAGGGCGACGAACACCGCGTTCGTGATTCGGCGTTCAGAGCCAATCGCGCGGTCGTCCGCGATACATGGCGGGATTGGATCCGCAATACTCCGGAAAGCCACGCGGGCTTGTGCGCCGGACCTGTCCATCGCGGTGCCCGAGGCGTCGTTGAGCAGCCCGTACCGCCGTTCGAGTTAAGGCTGTAACCGACGGCGCGCTCCGTGGTGACCGGGATGCAGCTGTCGCCGACGCTCATCGTGGTTGAGCAGGGCGGTTGCCGCGATCGGCGGCAGTTGGCGCGCGCCCGGTCGAACAGCTGAGATCTGCAGGTGGAAAAGAAAAAAGGCCCGGAGGATTGCTCCTCCGGGCCTTTGTGGCAGGTCGTGTTCTTCGATCAGGGCAGCGGAATCTTGATCTGATCGCCCTGCTCGCGTGAACCCTGGAACTGCACGTTGGCGCTAGCGGTGTAGTCGCCACCGGGGCCGGTCCAGGTCTCGCTGATGATTGCCAGGATGCCGTTGGCGTCGTAGCCGTCGACATTCGGGCCGGCCACCGAGCGCAGGCGCGAGGTGCCGGTCAGTGTCCCTTCGACGCCGACGCTATAGATCGAGAAGGCGTTGCCAGGCGTTCCCGGCAGGGTGTCGATGTCGGACAGCTGCGTCTCTTTGAAGCACTGCACACTCGTCGACGTAGAGAAGCGCTGCTCGAACTCGTTGTAGACGAGGAACTGAACCACCGTCGGCGCACCGTTGGCCGTCTGGGTCAGGAAGTCGTTGGCGCACGGTACGATCACCAGGTCGCTGACCACCGTGCTCGATCCGACGCCCGTTACTACGTTGGCACCGTCGAAGAAGTGGTTCAGCGTCAGCACGTTGGGGCAACCAACGAAGCGCGCCGGATCCGAGTCTTCGTCGAACACGCCGTACTCGGCATCCGGGCCGCCGATGTTGAGGACGTTCGGGTTGCCGTCCTGACGGCCTTCGATCGCCTTGATGCCGATGGCGTTGTACTTGTTGGCATCGATGCCGGCGATGTTGTCGGCGCCGGGAGCGTTATCGGGCGGGGCGCCCGACTCGACGATCGTCGCTTCGCCCTTCAGGTCGTTGCGATCGGTCGGCAGCTCGGTCGTCACGTCGACCTGAATGCAGAGCAACTCGCCGGTGAACGGAACTTCGAGGACCGGCGGAATGTTGCCCTCGTTGAACTGCGGCGGCGATCCCTGGCCAGGCGTGCTGGCCAGCGGCAGCGACGACAGACCGTTGTTGATCGACCACGACAGCGGCTGGCGCTTGGTCAGCGTCAGGCGGAAGTCGGTCTCCTGCCAACCCGGGATGCACTGGCCGCCCAGCGGGCAGACCGTCGACACGTCGACGTCCGTGCAGATCGTCTCCGGGGCATTCGAACAGTGGCCGTTCGTGTTGGTGTAGAAGCAGTGCACCTTGGTCAGAAACTCCGAGGTGTTGGTCAACTGAATCAGCGTGTCCTGCCCGTCCGCCGGATTCGCCTTGAGCAGCGGATACAGCAGGATCGCCGCCGTCTCGTTGGTCGTGACGCCGGTCGGGTCGATGACCCTCGCTTCGGCCGAGCCGACCGCTAGCAGGATCGCGGCACCAGCGAGCGCCCCCCGCCAAATCCCCATCTTCGTGCTCATCACCTGTCTCCTTTCCTCACCCGTGGAGAACACCATTGCTCGCTATCCAATCCCGTTTAGAAGTTCTCGGGAAGGGTGATGGCGTCCACCACCGGCCCGCCCGGCAGATCCGCAGTTGCGTCGTACCGGTTACCCGTCTGCTGGAGGTTCCACGCGGCGCGGGCGCTCGCGCCCGAATCTACGTAGTGGTACTCCTCCGCCACACCAATCACACCGCCGTCCAGGTCGACCGGGCTGATGCGCGTGAAGGCGCTGCCCGTGCCCAAGGTCCCGACGGAGAAGACGCTGTTCCTGTTGCAGAAGCCCTGGCTGAGGCCGATGCACTGCTCGTCCGACGTGCAGGCGGCGCCGACGCCCTCGCTGCAGTGGCCGGTCGGCGCATCGATGCTGGAGAGCTGCGTCGTCAGCCAGCAATCGACCGTCGTGCTGGCCGAGAACACCTGCTCCATCTCGTTGACGATGGCGAACTGAACCGTGACTTCGGCCGGTAGCTGATTCTCGAAGTCCTGCGTGCAGGGCACCAGAGTCAGGTAGGTGCGGATCGGGCACTGGCCGTCCGTGCACGCGCCTTCGTTGAACTCCTGGACGACCGGATCAGGCGTGCCGTCGACGAAGTGATCGAGGTACAGCTGATTGGCGCATGAGTTGTACTCGCCGTCGTGCTCCGGCGTGTTGTCCAGCAGCAGCTGATTCGCGGGGTCCCCACCGGCCAGATCCGGATTGGCGAGGATCGCCACCGCGTTGTGCTTGCTGACGTCGCCCGAAGCCGACGTGATCACAGCTTCGCCCTTGAGGTTGTTGCCGCCGAACGGGGTGCCGGAGGCGTCGACCTGGACGCACTTCAACTCGCCCGTGAAGCCGGGAACAACCGGCGGAACCGCGCCCGGATCGAGACCGGCGCCATCCGTTCCGAATGAATCAGCCGGATTCACCTGGCGGCCAGCGCTCACGACCCAGTGGGTCGGCTGCTGCTTGGTCAGCCAAATGCTGAAATCAGTTACCTGCCACAGCGGGTTGCCGCGGCTGTCCGGGGCGCCGTTCACGTAGAAGCAGTGCGCGTGCACCATGTTGTTGCTGGTGTTGGTGATCTCGATCACGGTGTCGTTTCCACCGGCGAAAACCACCTTTGGGAATACCAGCACCGATCCGCTGACATCGGTCGAAACCTCCGCCCGCGTCACCGAGGCCAACGCCAAGACGCTCACCAGCACTCCGCAGAGGCCCCACACACAGCGCATCCCCAGTGCCTTGCTCATCACCCGTCTCCTTTCGTGGCGGAGAAGAATCTCGCTCTCCCGTCCCGCCTCTCAACCGAGTCCGACTATCCTACGTGTCGACATTCGCGCAAACACAACGCCAGGCCGCTTCTCCGGCCGGTCGAAAGCTGCCTCCAGTTACTGGAAGGTCCTGCGGTTGTCAAGCGGAAAAGGGCGATATCTGTTGCAAACTTGCGGCGTCGAGAGCAGCGCCATCCTTTTGGTGTACTAGGAGCGCGATCGCGTCCCGTTTCCTTGACCCCGCGACCAACCCTCTGGTAATCGGACCGATCATTTTTCACCGGCCACGCCAAATGCTGAGCCGAATAAAGGGCTCGCATCACAGTCTGAGGCACGGGAGGTTTAACTGATGAGGTTGCGTATTGGAGTGGTGTGCGGGATGGGGGCCTTGGTGCTGGGACTGGCCGGATGCGGCATGTTCAAAAAAGCGCCGCAGGCTCCTGAGAGTGCCGCTGCCAAAAGTGAGGCGGCAGCCGCGGCGGCGAGTAAGCCGGCGCCGATGGCCTACACATCAGCCAACAATGGAATTCCCGGCGGGCGCATTTGGAAGTCGCAAATGGCCCTTGGTGACGTGAATGGCGACGGCTTTCCCGACATCGGGGTGGTCTCCCGTCTGGCGGATGGTCCGTGGATCTTCGTCGGCGACGGCAAGGGTAACTGGAAAGACTTTGCCAATGGATTGCCGCGCGAGCCGTTTTGCGGTGGCGGGATGGACTTCATGGACGTCAATAAGGACGGTCTCATGGACGTCGCCATTTCCGATCACTGCAAAGGCGTCTTCGTCTTCCTCGGTGACGGCAAGGGCAATTGGCGTACGGCGTCGTCCGGGCTGCCGACCATCGGCTCAGAGGACGTCGCTTTGGGCGACTTCAACAATGACGGATGTCCGGATCTGGCGTCTGTCGCCGCGGCCGAAGAAGGCGTGCGCGCTTTCCTCGGCAACTGCAAGGGTGTTTGGAAAGAGTCCTCAAAGGGCCTCTCCCTGACGGACTGGGGCAACGCCGTCGAGATGAAAGATGTGAACGGCGACGGCAATCTCGACATCATCGCCGCCTACGCGGCCGGTCCGCGGGTTTGGTTGGGCGACGGCAAAGGTAACTGGCAAGAAGCCTCCCAGGGTCTACCGGCGCCGGATATCCACGGCTTGTATTGGGGCATCGATGTCGCCGACGTGAATGGTGACGGGCGGCTCGATATCGTGTCGGGGTCGCAGATGCCTCCGTTGCCCGAAGGTTGCGGCGGTCCGGGTGCGCCGACCTGCGGCGGCGGCGGCGTCGAAGTCTTCCTGCAGCAGCCCGACGGCTCCTGGCAAGCCTCGAACGCAGGCTTCCTGCCGATGAACGCACTTGGCGTCGCGATCGGCGACCTCAACAACGACGGCAAGCCCGACGTCACCGCCGTCGGCAAGCGCGCGCTCGACGAGATCGGCGGCGTCTATGGGGTCTACACGTATTTGGGCGACGGCAAAGGCAACTGGACTCCGGTCATCCCGGTCGGCCTGCCGCAGACCGGCAAAGAGCGCACCTGGGGTGTCGGCATCGCCGACATCAACAAGGACGGGATCAACGACATCGCCGTGGCGTTCGGCGACGTCGTCGCACCGACATGGCATTCGGGCGCCAAGAAGGGCGACGACAAGGAGCCGAAGGCGCCGCCGTCGCGCGGCAAGTTCGGTCAAGTCGGCGTCTGGTTCGGACAGCGCGCCTCGCAATAAGCAACGCTCGTCGGGGCGTCCGTCGTTGTACGACGGGCGCCCCGCCCCGACGCGGTCAAGCCGCGTTGATTCGCCGTTGGCATCCGACCATGATGCCGGCGTGAAGCGTCTGGCCGGCTATCTGCGGCGCTACCGCGGGCGCTACGCGGTTGGCGGCGCCTGCTTGCTGGTCACTGCGTCGCTTGCGATGGCGGTGCCGTATCTACTGAAGCGCGCGATCGACGCGATTCAGCGCAACGCGCCGTTTGCCGAGGTGGCGCACCTCGCGCTCGGCATCGTCGCCATCGCCCTGGTGCAGGCGGTGGCGCGCACGTTCTCGCGCGCGCTGATCTTCAATGTAGGTCGCGACGTCGAGCACGACCTGCGGGCCGACTTGTTCGCGCATCTCGAGCGGCTGCCGCTCTCGTACTATCAGACGCAACTGACCGGCGATCTCATGTCGCGCCTGATCAACGACGTCACGGCCATTCGCATGCTGCTCGGCGTCGGCGTCCTGAACCTGGTGAATACACCGATCTACTACGTGTACGGCGTCGGCATCATGCTGACGCTCGATCCGTTGCTGACCGTCTTGTCCCTCTTGCCGTTTCCGATCCTGTTGCTGTTGGTGAAACGCGTCAGTCGTACGCTGATGGAGCAGACGCTGCGCGTGCAAGAAGGCTTGTCGAGCTTGAGCAGCGCCGTGCAGGAGAACATCAGCGGTATTCAGGTGGTGAAAGCCTACGGCGCTGAATCGGTCGCCGTGGCGCGCTTTGCGCGGCTCAATGATGAATTCACCCGTCAGAGCGTGGCGCTGGCGAAGGTGCGCGGGCGTCTCATGCCCCTGATGAAGCTGGCGGCCGGCTTCGGCACGCTGGTCGTCTTGTGGGTCGGCGGCAATCAGGTCGTAGGTGGGCGCATCGGGCTCGGCGATCTGGTGGCGTTCATGGGCTACCTCAACCTCCTCGCCTGGCCGACGATGGCGTTGGGGTGGATGCTGTCGATCGTGCAGCGCGGTCGCGCCGCGCTGCAACGTCTGGAACACATCTTTGCGATGGTCCCTGCGATCACAGATGCGCCGGATGCGACCGCGCTGCCGGCCATTCGCGGGCGCGTCGAGTTTCGCGATGTGTCGTTCGCGTACCCGAGCCGGGACAACGGGCACGCGGTCGTTTCGAACGTTTCGTTCACGATCGAGCCGGGTCAGAAGCTGGCGATCGTCGGTCGTACCGGTGCGGGCAAGAGCTCGCTCGTGCATCTCCTGCCGCGGCTGTTCGACGTCAGCGACGGCGCCATTCTGATCGACGATCGCGACGTGCGCACGCTGCCGCTGGCGCAGCTGCGCGGCGCGATTGGCTTCGTTCCGCAAGATCCATTTCTGTTCTCGCGCCGCATTCGCGACAACATCGCCTTTGCCGTCGACGCTCCGGACGACGCGTGGATTCACCGGGCGGCGCAGGTCGCGGGCGTCGCCGACGACATCGAGTCGTTCCCACGCGGCTACGACACCATCGTCGGCGAGCGCGGCATCACGCTGTCCGGCGGCCAGAAGCAACGTCTGACGTTGGCGCGCGCCGTCGCCGCGGCGCCGAAGATTCTGGTGCTCGACGACGCATTGTCGTCGGTCGATACGCGCACCGAGCACGCCATCCTGGGCGGACTGCGCGAGGTGATGGGCGGCAAGACGAGCATCGTCATCGCGCACCGCGTCTCGACGATCATGGATGCGGACTGCATCGCGGTGATGGACGCAGGCCGCATCGTCGAGGTGGGCACCCATGCGGCGCTGCTGACCTACGACGGCCTGTACGCGGATCTCTATCGCCAGCAGCAGCTGGAAGAGGAGATCGAGGCCCTGTGAGCACGCCGCCTCCCTCCAGCGCCGCGGCCGACATACCGCGCGAAGCCGATCTCGGCAAAGCCTATGACGCGCGCCTCATGCGTCGATTGTGGGCATACATTCGACCGTGGCGGCGTTGGTTCTACGCGGCGATGTTGTGCCTGCCGCTGACGTCGGCGTGCTCCCTTGCCCAGCCATATTTGCTGAAGATCGCCATCGACCGTTTCATCGCGCAGGGGGATCGCAGCGGGCTCGTCGGCATTGCCGGCCTGTACGGACTGGCGATGTTGGCGGAGTTCGGCTTCCTGTATCTGCAATACTATTTGATGATGCTGGTCGCGCAGCGCAGCTTAGCGGCGTTGCGCATCGACCTCGTGGCGCATCTGCAGGAGCTGCCGGCGCAGTTCTTCGACCGCAATCCGGTCGGGCGGTTGGTGACGCGGCTGACGACCGACGTCGACGTGATCAACGAAATGTTTGCCGCCGGAGCGCTGACGATCCTGATGGATGTTGCGACGCTGCTCGGCATCGTCTCGATCATGCTTTTCATCGATTGGCGATTGGCGCTGGTCACGCTGGGCGTCGCGCCCGCGCTGGCGCTGGCTGTGAACTTTTTTCGCGTGCGGGCGCGCGAGAACTACCGCGAGATCCGCGATCGCCTGGCGCGCTTGAATGCCAATTTGCAGGAGTCGTTGGCCGGCATGACCGTCATCCAGCTCTTCGCTCGCGAGCGACAGAGCCAGCGCCGCTTCGACGACCTCAACGACGATTTCCGGCGCGCCAATCACGCCTCGAACATCTACGAAGCCGCCTTGTTCTCGATCGTCGAGGCGATCAGTTCGATCGCCATCGCCGTCATCGTGTGGTTCGGCGGTGCAGAAATTCTCGCCGGCACCTTGGCGTTCGGTACATTGGTCGCCTTCATCGAATACATGCAGCGCTTCTTCGTGCCGATCCGCGACTTCTCGACCAAGTACGCGGTGATGCAATCGGCGATGTCGTCGGCCGAGCGCATCTTCGAGCTGCTCGACCAGCCGGTGCCGATCGCCAGTCCGGCACAGCCGCGCACGCCGGAGGAGGCGCGCGGCGGCATTGAATTCGAGCACGTCTGGTTCGCGTATGCCGAGGACGATTGGGTGCTGCGCGACGTTTCGTTCCGCATCAAACCGGGGGAGAAGATCGCGCTGGTCGGGCCGACCGGTTCGGGCAAGACGACGATCATCAAGTTGCTCAACCGCTCCTACGATGTGCGGCGCGGACGCGTGCTGGTCGACGGCGTCGACGTCCGGGAGTGGGATCTGGCAGCGTTGCGCCGTCACATTGGCGTGGTGCTGCAGGACGTGTTCTTGTTCACCGGTTCGGTGGCCAGCAATCTCACGCTGGATCGCGACGACGTCGCGCGCGCGACGGCGATCGCCGCGGCGGAGACGGTGCACGCCGGCGCGTTCATCCGGCGTCTGCCGCGCGGATACGATGAGCCGGTGCGCGAGCGCGGCAACAACCTGTCCGTCGGCCAGCGACAGCTGCTGTCGTTCGCCCGCGCGCTGGCGTACCAGCCGAAGATCCTCGTGCTTGACGAGGCGACCTCGAGCGTCGACACCGAGACCGAGGTGTTGATTCAAGACGCGCTGCGCCACCTGCTCGCGGAGCGCACGGCGTTGGTGGTCGCCCACCGCCTGTCGACGATCGAGCACGCCGATCGCATCCTCGTCCTGCACGCCGGCGAGTTGCGCGAGAGCGGCAGCCACGCCGAGCTGTTGGCGCGCCGCGGCCTCTACTACCGGCTGTACCAATTGCAGTATGCGGCGCGCGGCAGCGCGCCGCTTGAGACGTCCCAGCCCGCAGCGGCCTCATGAGGCGCGGGCGGCGCCGCCTGCTCGTCTTCCTCTCCCTTGCCGCGATCGCTTGTACGGCATGCGGCTGCGCGACCGGCTATGTCGTTCGCGCCGCGTACGAGGAGGCGCGCTTGCTGTGGCGTCGACAGCCGATCGATCGCGTGCTGGCGCGGCCCGACCTCGATGCGGACACGCGCGCGAAATTGGAGCTGGTACTGGCGGCGCGTCAGTTCGCGGCGGACACACTCGGTCTACGCGCCGGCGGCAGCTACACCTCGTTTGCCGTAGTCGACGGCGGCGAAGTCGTGCACGTCGTCACTGCCGCACCGCGCAACGCGTTGACGCCGTACACGTGGTGGTTTCCAATCGTCGGCGACGTTCCGTACCGCGGGTACTTCGAGGCCGCCGACGCGAATGCACTGGCCGGACGGATGGAGCGCGACGGGTACGACACGCTGGTACGGCCGGCCGTCGCATTCAGTACGTTGGGCTGGTTCAACGATCCGTTGCCGTCGTCGCTGCTGCGCGACGATGCCTCGCGTTTGGCCGAGACGGTGATCCACGAGCTGACCCACAACACGCTGTACGTGCCGGGACAGGCGGCCTTCAATGAATCCTTCGCTACCTTCGTCGGCTTGCGCGGGGCCGAGCTGTTCTTCGTCCAGCGGGCCGAGGCGGCGAGGGCGACGCGGGTCACGGCCCGCGCCGTCGATGCGCAGACCTTCGCGACGTTTCTCGACGGCGCGATCGCTCGACTCGATGCGGCGTATCGACAGGGCATCGACGAGCCGACACGCCAGGCGCTGTTCACCGCATTGCAGCGCGATGCGGCGCAGCAACACTGGATCACGGACGACTACGCTGGGTTTTGGCGCAGCCCGCTCAACAACGCGGTCATCGTCCAGGATCGGCTCTATGCCGATCGCCTGGATGTGTTCGACGCATTGTTCACTGCGCGCGGCGGCGATTTGCGCGGCGTGATTCGCGCGGTGGTCGACACGGCGAACCGAAAGCCGCGCGACCCGTGGAGCGCGGTTGCCGCGCTGCGCTGATTGGACAGCTCATGGCTCGAGCGCCGCGACGCGGCGTATGCCAACGCGTACCGAGACGACCAACACCGCGATCACCAGAGCGAAGACCGCGAGCAGTGAGAGCCCGACAGACACCCACACCGCCGGTGACAATGCCTCGCCGCGAAAGCGACTGCTGAACACTTCGTAGACTGGCCATGCTTCCAGCATCACGACGGCGCCGATGAACGAGAGACAGAGGATCATGTACACCATACCGCCGGCGCTGGCGGCGACCTTGGCGGCGTTGTCGGCGTCGAGGTTCGGGTATGTGGCGCCGACCGACAGCGCCAGCGCGACGATGGCGAAGACCATCCCGAACAGCGTCGCCGCCGACAGCCACATCATGAACGGCATCACCTGCAAGTAGGAGTTCGTCGCCAAGACCAGAATTTCGCCGAACACCAGCAAGGGAATGACTCCGATCCAAAACTTCGCCCACCACAGCCGTTGCACGGGCAGCGGCGCTCCCTTCACCAACCACAGCGCGCGTCCTTCCATGCTGAACGACGGATAGACGAAGCGCGCCGCCACGGACGCGATGACGAACGCGGCCAGTGCGAGATTGAGGAAGGCGATGACGTTCTTGAAGTAGAAGGTCACGAGCGGGCTGCCGTGCAGCGGCAGCACGCTGAAGTTGTACACGTACACGACCACCAGCGCGCCGAGCAGGATCAGCTGCGACCACTGGCTCGTATCGCGAAAGAAGGTCTTCACCTCCTTCGCGATCAGGATGCGCATCTGCAGCGGAAACGGGCGCGTGACGACGCTCAGTCCTCGCTCCCACAAGGCGCGCTGCGTGAAGCGCGCTTGTCGTCCTTCCTGGGCTTTGGTCCAGCCGCGCAGAAAGAGGCGTGTGACGATGCTTTCACAGGCCATCACCGCCACCGCGGCCGTGGAAACGAGCAATGCGTAGTAGAAGGCTGGACTGCCGTCGCGCAGACCGAGGAGCGGAAACAGCACTTCCGTGGCCCACGTGCTGGGCAGGAAGCTCGCGTCGGGTGTGCGCATGGCCGCCAGGAACGCGCCGAAGTCGGCGAACCCCTCCGGGTTGACCAAGCGCTCTGGGCGGATGACGCGGAACAACAAGTAGAGGAGGGCAACCGCGACGACCGACAGCAAGACGAGGATGTCCTTCGTCCGGCGCGCGGGAAACACGTTTACCAACACGGCGGTGACGGTCACGCCAATCGCGGCTGGAATGAGCACGAACGGCGGCAGGACCAGCGCCGTCGCGAGATAGAAGATCGGCCCGGTGCCGTGCACGACGCCGTAGGCGAGAAATGCCGGCAGGGCGAACACCAACAGCATCCAGGACGAGTCGAGCGTCGTCTCGGCAAAGCGGGCGTAAAACAGCTGCCGCAGTGGAATCGGCGCCGCGACGAGGCGATCGAGCTCGCGCGAGAGAAAGAACGTCGAGAGCGATGCGACGATGTTCGAGAACAACAGGATCGAGAAGAATGTGAGAAACACCATCCCGAGCAACTTGTATGTCAACACCGGACCGAACTCGGGAACGCTGAGAAAATAGCTCAGCGCGCGTTGGAAGAAGAGAAAGACCGCGGTGCCGAAGCCCAGCGCGAGCACGGCGAAGCCGCCGAGGCGCCAGCGCCCGCTGCGCGAGAGCCGCCGCCAGCGGTTGCGCATGGCCAAGCCGCGCGGCGACGCCAGCGTGCGCAGGGTCGCCCACGTCCGTCCTGCCGGCGCGCCCGGACCCTCCCGCACCGGGTGGAGCTCGAGCAATCGCGAGGCGCTACCGTTGGCCATGGTTGCTGCCTGTCACGTCGGCAGATTGGCCGCCGCCGGCGCGTCGGCGAAATCGAGCTCGGCACCGGTCAAATGCAGGAATACGCTCTCTAAGGTCGAGTCGTGCGCGCGGCCCGCCTGACTGCGCAGCTCGTCAACCGAGCCGAGCGCGATCAGATGTCCTTTCAGGATGATGCCGATGCGGTCGCATAGCTCGTCGGCGACCTCCAAACTGTGTGTCGACATGAAGACGGTTGCCCCATCCGCTGCCAGGGCGCGGAAGATCCGCTTCAGCAGGCGCGCGCCGCGCGGGTCCATGCCGACGGTTGGCTCGTCGACGATCAGGATGCGCGGCGCATGCATCAGCGCGCCGGCCATCACCAAGCGCTGCTTCATGCCGTGCGAGTAGCTTTCGGCCAGCTCGGCGCGCCATTCCGCCAGATCGAAGAGTTCCAGCAGACGTTCGCGCCGGCGCAGCTTGGCGGCCGCATCGACCGCGTACAGGTCGGCCGTGAAGTCGAGATACTCCGCGCCCGTGAGCTTTTCGTAGACGTGCGGCCGATCGGGAACGAAGCCGCACAGCGCCTTGGCCTGCAGTGGCTCGCGGTGCAGATCGAAGCCGCCGAGGTGAACCGACCCGGCGGACGGCTGCAGCAAGCCCATCATCATCCGAATGGTCGTCGTCTTGCCGGCGCCATTCGGTCCCAAGAAGCCGAAGATCTCCCCCGACCGGACGGACAGGTTCAATTGGTCGACGGCAGTCGTGGTGCCATAGCACTTGGTCAGCTCGGATAACTCGATCATATCGCCCTACTGTGCGAGGCGACGCGCGAAGGAGCAACTTCCTTGCCCGGTCATTCGACAGACAATAGCGGGACGATCGCGGCGCGCCAGTGTCTATCCAGCGTCGTGGCGCGGATCACCGGGTCGGTCTTTTGACTTTCTCGGAGCGCGGCCGCCGCTTGACTCGCTGCGTATCGAAGGGGGTTTCGACGGTCAGGCGGATGTGGCGCTCGCGCTGCGGCCCGGCCCAGCGATAGTGTGCCAGATCCACCGTATTGCCGCGGAAGAGGATTCCTTCGATCTCGAGCAGCTCGCGTTGCAGATCGGGGCGCCCGAGCGAGCCGCGCAAGCTGATGCGTCCGCTGGCGTTGATGACGCGCTGCCAGGGAACGACGCGCGACAGCGGGCGGGGCAGGTGGGACAGGGCGGTCCCGACCGCGCGCGCGGCGCGGGGATAGCCGAGAATGGCGGCGATCTGACCGTAGGTGGTGACGCGGCCGCGCGGGATGCGGCGAACCAGCGCATACACTCCGCGCGCGAAGCGCGGCGCCGTTGCGGCCTGAGTCGCGCGGCCCCGTGAACGCTGAGACACGGGCAATTCCAGCTATTTGTGCGGAAACACCTGCGTGAACGGGTGAACATCGACGCGTTCGAAGATGCCGTTGACGACGTACGGGTCGCGCGCCACCAGTTCCCAGGCTGCGCTGAGTGACTCGACGTCGACCACGATCAAGCTGCCGGCGCCGTCCGTCAGCGGTCCGGCCAGGGGGACCTTGCCCGCGGCGGACAGCGGTTCGAGATGAGCCAGATGGGCGGGGCGGAACGTTGGCCGTTTCTCTTTCGCATCACGCGCATCGTGGCCGATGATCACAAACAACATTAGGTAGACCTCCGCCGGGCTGTTGTCGGCTCAGCTAGCAGAGCTCCGGCGCCAAGGGGAACTCCTTCCTTCTTTGCGCCCTCATTCGTAAGGTTCTCGCCATGCTGGGCGGGGGACGGGGACTCGCGGCGCTGGCGTGCGCCGCGCTTTGGACGATGTCGAGCCTGCGCAGCGCATCAGCCGGCGAGTTTCTGTTTCAGCCGCCGGTGCCGACGCGCAACTTCGCACCGTTGCAGTTGCTGTTTCTGAATCCGCCGTTCGAGCAAGCGGCGACCCTACCGGCTGGGCAGTTTGCGGTTCTGACACAGACCGCCGAAAGCAACATCATTGCCACGCACCAAGGCGAGATCGACGCGACGCTGAAGTTCGAGCAGAACCGCACCAGCTTCGGGGCAAGATACTCGGTCGCCGAGAACTGGGAGCTCGGCCTCGATATGCCGTTCATCTCGCGATACGGCGGCTTCCTCGATCCGGCGATCGACTGGGTAGAAAAGCTGTTTGGCACGGAGAATCCCGAGCGCAGCCTGTTCAAGAACAATACGTTTGGCGGCTATGTGTTGGCGAAGAATGATCAAGTGTTTCTCGACCCAGGTCGCGCCGCCTTCGAGCCGGGCGATCTCGTCCTCTCGGTGAAGCACGCCTTCGATCTGCCGCCTGGCTGGCCGCGTTTGGCGGTGCGCGGGCTGATCAAGGCGCCGACCGGCGATCTGAAGGACGCCACCGGCAGCGGCGAGCCGGACTTCGGCGCCGGTCTGGCGGCGGACTACCAGCCCTGGTCGCGCTTGATGCTCTACACCAACGTCAATCTCATCTACCCCGTTGGCCCGATCACCTCGGCCGATCTGACGCTGAACCCGATCTTCACCGAATCCTTCGCGGCACATCTGGCGATCAGCCGGCGCTGGACCGCGATGCTCCATCAGGCGACCTACACCAGTCCGTTCCACACCGGCGCCGCTGTGCTGGACGGCACTGTCGTGGAGCTCGGGCTCGGCGTTGGATGGGCGTGGGACGAGCGATTCGGCGCGCAGCTGATGGCGATCGAAAACGTCAGCGGCGTCGAGCAGTCGTCGGACTTCACGTTGATGCTGGCGCTGCAGTGGACGCCGTGGGCGACGTCGACCGCGCTGCCCGACGTCGGTCCGCCGCTGCCACGAGTATCCGCACCATCGGTTGGCGATGCGTCGGCACCATTACCGCCCGTCGGCCCGGCCGCGCCTTGACCACTACCGCGCCGCTTACATAGGTAGGCCGCTTCGCTGCTATCGGCCTGAGGAGGAGTCCCGTGGGAGACATGTTGCGCGGCAAGGTCGCCGTCGTTACGGGCGCCGGCCGCGGCATCGGCCGCGGCGTCGCGCTCGAGCTGGCCGAGCAAGGCGCCAAGGTGGTCGTCAACGACTATGGCGTCAGCCTGGACGGCCGCGAGCCAACGAGCGATCCAGCCAACGCCGTGGTCGAAGAGATTCGCGCCGCGGGCGGCGAGGCGGTGGCGAATGGCAACTCGGTGGCCGAGTGGGACAGCGCAAAGGCGATCATCGACCAGGCGGTGTCGGCGTTCGGCCGGCTCGACATCGTCGTCACCTGCGCCGGCTTTCTGCGCGACCGCATGATCTTCAACATGAACGAGGAAGAATGGGATGCGGTGCTCGGCGTGCACCTCAAAGGCACGTTTAATTGTGTGCGCCACGCGGCGCCGATCATGCGCGAGCAACGCGGCGGACGGCTGATCACGTTCTCGTCGGGGGCCGGGATGTTCGGCAATCCCGGCCAAGCCAACTATGGCGCGGCGAAGGCCGGCATCAGCGGGCTGACCAAAGTGGTGGCGCGCGATTTGGGTCGCTACGGCGTCACCGCCAACAGCATTTGTCCGGTCGCTGCCACCCGCATGACGATGACCGAGGCGACGCTGAAAGCGCGCGAGATCCGCAAACAACAGGGCATCGTCCGGGAGGAGTCGGCCCTGCGCGAGTTGGAGAACCTCAAGCCCGAGGACGTCGGGCCGATGGTCGCCTTCTTGGCCAGCGACCACGCCGCCAACGTGAACGGGCAGATCTTCTTGTGCGCCGGAACCTCGTACTCGCTGCTCGCCCTGCCGCGCGCCGAGAAGACACTCTATAAGGAAGGGCGCTGGACGCTGGACGAGCTCGACCAGCTGATTCCGCAGACGCTGGCCGATGGTCTGAAGAATCCAGCGCCACCGAAGGCCGGATGATGCGCGGCACGCGACCGCGGCGCAGGTTGTTTCACCGCGTCGTTTCCCGCTGAGGGAGTTGAACATGGGGAGTCGTCTGAAGGACAAAGTCGCAGTCGTGACCGGCGCCGGGCGCGGTATCGGCCGCGGCATCGCGATGCTGATGGCGTCGGAAGGTGCGGCCGTGGTGGTCAACGACCTCGGTGTTAACCTCGAGGGGCAGGGGCGCGACACGTCCGCGGCGGCGGAGACCGTGGCGGCGATCAAAGACGCCGGCGGCGACGCGCTCGCCAATCACGAAAGCGTTGCGGACTATCGCGGCGCGGAGCACATCATCGAATCCGCCGTTGCGGCGTTCGGGCGCATCGACATCCTGGTCAACAACGCCGGCATCCTGCGCGATCGCATGATCTTCAATCTCAGCGAAGAAGACTTCGACGCGGTGATCGCCGTCCATCTGAAGGGCACCTTCAATTGCAGCCGCCATGCCGCCGTCCGCATGCGCGAGCAGAAGAGCGGTCGCATCATCAGCATGTCGTCGACGTCCGGACTCTACGGCAACCCTGGCCAGGCTAATTACGGCGCAGCGAAAGACGGTATCGCTGGCTTTACGCGTGTCGTCTCGCGTGATCTCGGCCGCTACGGTATCACCGTCAACGCCATCGCTCCGGCGGCGGCGACGCGCATGACCGCCAGCGTGGGCGACGCAGCGCGCCAGGCCCGTAGCAAAGCCGGCATCGCCGGGATGGGAGCCGAAGCGCGCAGCTTGTTGCCGCGCCCGCAGCGTGAGCCGGACGACGTCGCGCCGTTCGCCACCTATCTCGCCAGCGATGCCGCCGCCGGGATCAACGGTCAGGTGTTCGTCGTCATGGGAGGCATCATCTCGCTGACCAACTATCCGGCGCCCGTCCGTACCATCACCAAGGCGACGCGTTGGAGGCCGGAGGAGATTGCAGCACTGTTTCCGTCGACGCTGGGCATGGATCTCGTCAACCCGGCGCCTGCGCAGCCGCCCAAGACCGCTGGATGAGCCGACCATGGCGATGACGCATGTTTGGGGACGCTACTTCGACGACTACACGGTCGGAGAAGTGTTGAAGCATTGGCCCGGCCGCACGATTCGCGAAGCGGACGACACGTGGTTCACGCTCCTCACGATGAACACCAACCCGATTCATTTCGACGAGCACTTCGCCAGCCAGTCGCAACACGGTCGTTGCCTGGTCAACGGCACGCTGGTGTTCTCCATCGTCGTCGGCATGTCGGTGCGCGACATCAGTCAGACGGCGATCGCCAATCTCGAATACGAGTTCGTGCGCCATCTCGCACCGACCTTCCACGGCGACACGCTGTACGCCGAATCGGAGATTCTCGAGAAGACCGACTCCTCGAAGGGCGACCGCGGGGTGTTGTACGTCGAGACGCGCGCCTGGAATCAGAAGGAAGAGCCCGTGATGTCGCTGCGCCGGCGCGTCTTGTTGCCGCGCCGCCCAGCCTGACCGGCCGTCAGCTCGTGCCCGCGAGCGTGGCGGCCAGATCGCGCAATCGCTGGCGATCGACCTTGCCGCTGCCGAGCGTCGGCAGTTCCTCTTCGGCGACGAAGAAGAAGTGTCGCGGGATCTTGTAGCTCGCGAGCGCGAGGTCGCAGTGAGCTTGCAGGTCGGCCGCGGCGCAGGCCGGGTCGCGCCGGACAATGAAGGCGGCGACATTCTCGCCGCGCGTCGCGTGCGGCACGGGCACGACGTGCGCGACCTTCACGCCGGGATGTTGCAACAGCGTCGCTTCGACCTCGGCGGCTGCGACGTTGACGCCTGCGGTTTTGATCACGTCCTTGATGCGGCCGATGAAATGTAACCAACCGCGCGCATCGAGACGCGCGCAGTCGCCGGTGTGGAAGTATCCTTCCGCGTCGAAGCACTCCGCCGGCTCACGCTTGTAATAGGTGCGCATCAGGCTGGGGCCGCGAACGACGATTTCGCCCTCCACATCGGGCGGCAACACCCGGTTCGTCTGAGGATCAACGATGCGAAGATCGAGCCCTGGCATCGCTCTGCCGTGGGCGCCGACGCGGTCGGCGAGCGCATCGTCCCAGCGCGCGCAGGATGCCATTGGACCGGTCTCGCTCATCCCCCAGCTGCCGACGGCCTGATGGTCGGGTTGGAATAGTCCGCCGGCCCATTTTGTGTTGGCGCCCGGGCCTTTGCGGATCTGCAGACGGAAACGATCGAACAGTGGGTGACGGATCAGCGCTTCGGCTTGATGCGGCCAGGCGAAGATCGTGGTGCACCGATATTGCGTCAGCAAGTTGAGCGTTTCGTCAGCGTCGAACACTTCCTGCAAGAGGACGCAGCCGCCGCGCGAGAGCGTGGCGAGGGTTACGCCGACCAGGCCGCCGTTGAAGAACAGGGGTAGATACCCGTAGGTCACGTCGTCGGCCTCAAGGCCGAGCCGATCGGCGACGTTGTCGGCGCCAATCAGCATACTGGCATGAGTGTGTAAGACGCCTTTGGGGGCCGCGGTGCTGCCGGAGGTAAAGAAGATGGCTGCGTCATCCGTCGGCGCGACCGCATCGAGCGCGGCAATGCTCCACGGCGTCGAGCCTGCATCGCCGCGGGCCAGAAAATCTTCCCAGGGAATCACCCCACGCGGTAAATCCTCGCCGTCGCAGATGATGTGGCGCAGCGCGGGCAGCGATTCGATACGCAGCGGAACGTGATGCTGCTGTGGCAGCTCGGGACACAGTTCCATGAGCATGCCGAGGTAGTCATGACGCAGGAAGCGCGCCACGGTCAGCAGGACGCCGACGTCGGCATGGCCGAGCGCGTACTGTAGCTCTGGTGTGCGCAGTAACGTGTTGATCGGAACGATGATCGCGCCCAGCCGCCAGGCGCCGATGGCGCAGCGCAACCAATCGGGCCGGTTGGGCATCAGAATGCCGACGCGCGTGCCCTTCGAGACGCCGAGACTGGCGAGCGCCGCGGCTATTCGGTGTCCATCGGCGGCGAGATCCGCAAACGAGATGGCTTGGCGACCGAAGCGCAGCGCGGGTCGGCTACCACACGAGGCAGCGAGGGCTCGCAGTCGATGCCCGATGGTGTCCATCGCGGCCCGGCTCTAGCGCTGGGGCGCGGTGAAGGCAACGCGCGTCTCAGCCGATAGGGATCGGCTAGTGGCGCGACTTGCCGGAACCCGGCGGCGCCGTTAGCGTCATCGATATGGTGCGTTTCAACGGCTTGCGCTCGGCGGCTGCGCGTCGCTTCTTTCAATCATTCTTCCGCCTGCTTGTGCTTGTCGCCAGCACGGCGCAGTGGACGGTGTTGGCCTGGGTGCTGGTGGTCGGGGTTGGCGTATCCATTGGCTGGCCGGCGCACGTGCTCGGGGTGGCGATGCTGTACTGGCTCAACCGATCGCTGACATCGAGCGATCGGGGGCGTCGCCGCGGGCGCTCATTTCGTCGCTACAGCGCGACGGCATTCGTCTCGATTTTCTGTAGCGCGTTTCTCCTCGCGGCTTGGCTGGTGTTTGGGGTGACAGACGGCGTGCTGACCGGCGCCGCGTATGCGCTGGGATCCGCGCACGAAGCGACCATCTCCGTCGACCTGTGGAGCACGTTTCGTTGGGTCGGCTCGCTCGGGATGGGCGGCATCGGTTTGTTGATGGCGTACGGCTACCTGTTCGGCCAACGCGAGCTGCGCGTCAGCCGGCTGAGCATTCCGGTGCTGGGGCTCGAGCGGCCGCTGCGCGTTGCCCAGATCAGCGACATCCATGTCGGGCAGAACCTGAGCCGGGCGCAACTCGAGCACTTCGTCGAGGCGGTCAATCGCATCGAAGCCGACCTCATTTGCGTGACTGGGGACATCGCCGATTCCCCCTTGGCGGATATGCGCACGTTCTTTCCGATCCTCGCGCGCCTCAAGGCCGCGCATGGCGTGTTGGCGATCCTTGGCAATCACGACCACTACGCCGGGGCCGACCGCGTCGCCGACGCCCTGCGCCAGTGGACTTCGTTTACGGTCTTGCGTGATGACGCGGTGACGCTGCCGTTGGGACGCGCGCGTCTGCACGTCATCGGTCTCGACGATCGCGGCCGCGATTGGGCGCGCGGAGTGATGTTCGATGCGCGGCTTGCGGAGCTGCTTGAGACTGCGCCACGTGATGTTCCAATGCTGTTGCTGGTGCACCGGCCGGATATTTTCGGACAGGCTGCCGATGCGGGCGTGGTCCTCACCCTCTCCGGACATACGCACGGCGGTCAGCTCGCGATTCCATGGCGCGGTGGCCGTCGGCGAAATCTGGCGGAGTTTGTCACCGTGTTCAGTCGCGGACTGTATCAGCGCGGGGCCGCCTATCTGTATGTCAACGCCGGCCTGGGCGTGACCGGCCAGCGCATCCGCTTGTTTACTCCGCGCGAGATCAGCGTGTTCGATCTCACGCCGAGCGCGCCGCAGTCCGCCGGTGGATCGGCAGGAACCGCCTGAAGCCTGCGCCCAGATCTGCCGCCGCTATTGGGATAGCGCCGTCGCCGAGCAGAGCGAGATTTCCGCCTTCCCATACGAGAACGCACTGACCGCGTCGGAGGCAGGCGCGACAGCAGCGCTCGATCTCTCCACCTGGCCGCGCACTGACCGCTACGACGATATCGGCGAGCGCGGTGAGCAGCGCGTCGCGTCGTCGACCCGAACGCGCGACGGCGTGGTCATCCGGGCGGAACGCCGACACCACGAGGCTGCGCTCGAGGTTGAATTGTCCGCGCCCCGGTCCTAGCCCGAACGGATCGCGTCCAACGTCGTCGCCAAACGCGGCGAACAAGCCGCGATCGAGCACCACCAGCCGCGCCGCGCCAAGCGCGCGTGCCGTCGCCGCCGCGATGCGATGCGGTGTCTTCATGCCGCCGACCGCGACCGCTAGCCCATCGGCGCAGATCGCGCTCACAACGCGTAGCGTGGCGGCGACCGAGGCTTCGCTCACGAGCCGCGAATGGAGGAGCGCGACGTTGGGCTGCGCCGCCAGCGCGACGTTACCGTACAGCGTCGCGACAGCGGGTGGCGGTTCGGCATGGCGCTGCCACCCGGTAGGATACAGCGCGTCGCCGGGCTGACAGAGCTCCGCGCCTGCCGCCGTCAGGCGGGCGGCCAGGGCAACACAGCGGCGGTGGTGCCAGGCGCGCTCCTCGCCGAGCCGGCGAATCGCCGCGGCAGGCAGCCGCAGCTCTTGTGCCAGACGGGCGACCGGTAACATCGCGAGAGCGGCGAGGGAGAGTTGTCGCGAGCGCGCGTGCGCTTGCACGCGGTGCAGGCTTCGGTCGCCGATGCGCGGAAGCTCAGCCCATGTCAGCAGCGACACTTGCGCTGCATTATCCATGCGCCGTTCTATCATATATTATGCGAATAGTCTAATAAATTAATTGCGTGGTTTCCCATCTCGATCAGCTTTTTCGCGTCGCAGCGCCGCCAGCCGATCATCGGCGTCGCGCTGAATACGCGGCTTCCGTTGCAGAACGATGAACAGCACCAGCACCGCGAATGCGATGCCGAGCCACATCCTTGGGTCGGCGTGCAGCGCGTCGACGACAAGATTCGTCAACTGATCCAACTAGGGATTCTCCGCCGCGAGGGTAGATGCCGCCGGAGCAGCGCTCAACCGGAAAGACATCGGGCGGGCGCTTCGCAGCAAATGTCGGCAATGAGGGCGTCTTCTTGCGCAGGGTGCTTCTGGCGTCGTTCCGCGTTGCAAACATTCAATCTGTGTCGCATACCTTCAGAAACTTCCATCTAGACGGGACGTGGGTGACGCGGCTGGGCGGACAATTCGAATGGCGCACCACGCGTCGGGGTGAGGCGTGACGAGGGTAGGGCTGCGCCGATCGATCGGCTTTTGGACTCTCGCCGGCGCCGCGTTGGTCTTGAGTGCAGCGGCGTTGCCTGTGCATTCCGCCGCCGCGGCGCTGGACGTCAGCGGCGATGCGAATTGCGACGGAATCGCCGACGCGCGAGATTTTCCAGCTCTCGAGCAGGCGCTGTTCAGCGGAAGCACCTGTGCGACGTCGGACATCAATCGCGATGCGCGCTTGAGCGCCGCGGACCTCATAGCCTTGGTGCGGGTCCTTGGTGCACCGGCTAGCACGGCGACGGCGACGGGATCGGCTACGGCCACGGCGACGGCTAGCCCGACCAGCACCGCGTCGGCGCTCGGCACGCCGACGGCGACGGGTTTGCCCCCTACCGCCACGCTGACGGCAAGTCCGTCCGTTGCCCCTAGCATCACCGCTACTGCGGCGGCGAGCGGGACCCGCACGACGCTTGCAACGCCTACATTCACGCCATCTTTGCCGCTGACGCCTACCGGATCCGCGACCGCGACTGTGCGCGCCAGCGACACGCCTGGAAATCCGACCGAGACACAAGCAATTGCGACGAGCACGCTTTCGTCCACACCTGCGGCGACAGACACCTCGACCCCGGCAGCGACGGCGACCGTCGGGCTGACGACAACGCCGACCGTGCAGACGGCAAGCCCGACGCAAGCCGACGCGGCAACACAGACAGCCAGCCCGTCCGGCAGTCCGACTGCTGAATCGACCGTCACGGCCGCGGCGACAGCTTCGAGTACGCCGACCGGCGACGACACGGTTACGCCGACTCGTACGGCTTTCGCCACGCCATCGCGGACGCACACGACTGCGGTCGAAAGTCCCACGCCGTCCTCGACCCCGACGCGTACCGCAGCATCGACTGTCACGGGTACGCTGCCGCCCAGTTCAACACGGACGCGCACGCAGACCCCGACGCGCACCGAGACGCCGAGCGCCACCTCGACTCGCAGCTCCACTCCGTCACGCACGGCGACCAGTGCACCGGAAGCGACCGCCACGCGTACGGTCACCGCGTCACGCACGGCGACCAGTGCACCGGAAACGACCGCCACGCGCACGGTCACGCCGTCACGCACGGTGACCAGCGCACCGGAAACGACCGCCACGCGCACGGCCACCGCGTCGCGCACGGCGACCAGCGCACCGGAAATGACCGCCACGCGCACGGCCACCGCGTCACGCACGGCGACCAGCGCACCCGAAACGACCGCCACGCGCAGCTCGACCCCATCTCGTACCGCGACGAGTGCACCTGAAACGACCGCCACGCGTACGGCCACCTCATCCCGTACCGCGACTGAAGCTCCTGTGGCGACGGCCACCCGGACCCTGACTGCGACACGCACTGAAACGGTGACGGCGACGCCGCTTGTCGCAACGGCGACGCGCACCCCGAGCTTCACGGGTACGCCGACTCGCACTGCCACGCTGCTGCCGTCCGCGACCGCGACGCGCACTGAGACCGCGACGCTTGCACCGGCGGCAACCAACACCGATACGCCAACGCGAACGCCGACTCGAACCGGGACTGCGACATTCACCGGAACATCGACGCGCACCGATACTGTCACGCGTACGCTGACGCCGACACGGACGGATACACCTCAGCCCAACGCGACCGCGACCGGCACGGCCGTTTTCACGTCGTCTCCGACTGCGACGCAGACATCGTCGCGGACCCCAACGCCTACCCGTAGCGAGACGCCGACACGCACCGAGACGCTGACGTGGACTCCGACGCGCACGGGGACGGCGACGTGGACGCGGACGCCGACACCCACGACGACCGCCACGCTGACGCCGATTTTCTCTTTCACGCCGACAGCGACGCGTACCGATACGCAGACGCGCACGCCGACGCGCACGCCGACGTCCTCGCCGACGGTCACCAACTCGCCGACCCCGCCTTCCTCCCGCACGGCGACTATTACGAGGACACCCACGATCACTCGTACGCCGACGCGCACGCTGACCGTGACGGCGACTCCGACAATCACTCGAACGCCCACTCCGACATCGAATTTGTCGGGTCCGCGGATCGCCTTTGCAGGGCCGATCTCGCAAGACGGCTGTCCGTTCTGCTGCGAGTTCTCCTGTCAACTCACGCCGACGCCAACGCCGTTTATCGACGACAGCGGCCGTCGCGTTTTCATCCAAAGCGTCGGGCAGTTCTTGCTGGTCGTCGAGGGGCAGCGCGGACCGTCGAATGCGAATCCAGGTACCAACGTGTTCCCATCCGGCTCCGATCGCGGAGATCTGCAGATATTGTTGAGCCGGCCGATTGGTGACCCGCAAGATCCGTCCGGCTTCGGCAGTACAGCCGTCTGCGACATGGGCCCGCCTCCGACGCCGTTCGGCGGCGTACCTGGTATCAATCCCCCGATCTTCGACGGGAGCCAACAGGTCACCAACGCGGTACAGGACCTAGAATGTCGGTTCTCGGTCAATACGCTGGCCAGCATCAGCACGGCTTGCACAAAGACTCGCTTTGGCGACTTCGGCTACATTTCGAGCGCCACGCGAACCCAGTATTGTTATCAAGTTCCGGCCACCGGCGCCTTCCAGCCTGGCGATACAGTGGTATCCGCGCAGCTGCGCGACGTAGCGGGTAACCTCGGCCCGCATCTCGAGTTCGTCGTTCGCGTCGTCCCGTGACCCGCCCGCCGGCGGGGTTGTCCTTATCGCGCAAAATACAGTTTCCCCACCGGGCTCTTTGTGGCATAGAGCGAACCGGTCGTCGTCGCGGCTCGGTCCGTTGGCACGGCCATGGTGGGCCGAAACTGAATGGCGATATCGGAACGAAGTCGCGTCAAAGGCGACCTGACGGCAGAATTATCGGGTTGGCGTCCGCATTCTTCACTCGCGGCACGTCACGTCCGTTTTCCGCTTGACTGCGTGGCAGCAAATTGCGATAAGCCGACACGCGTTCATGGGGAGAGGTCTAGACCCCGGTAGCGCGGTATTGGGTGCAGTTACCGAAAGGAGGCGTGCAATGCGAGTGCAGAAGCGAAGCCCGTGGCTGAATGGCCTGGGAGTGGTGCTGGCGGCCATGGCCCTGTGTGGGGCTCGGGCTGAGGCGGGTGTCTCCTCCGACAAGCCTGGGTCGATCGTCATTTGGCCAAAGGTGATAGCGGATGGGACGCGGGACACATTGATCACGCTGACCAACACGCGCAACGAGCAGGCCTACGCGCACTGCGAGTACACGCAGGCGTTGGGATTGTGTTCGATCACGGGCGATTTCTGTGACCCGCAGGCAACGGTTCCGGGATCTCCGGGAATCTGCTCGCCGGTGACGGGTAACGTGTGCGAAAGCCAGTGGCGCACGGCTGATTTCGACGTGGTGTTGACGCGCCAGCAGCCGACGATCTGGCGCGTATCGACGGGTCGAATCTTCGATCCGTTTTTGGCGGCCGACGGCGCTTGCACGGACATTCCTGGCGTGCCGCTCCGTCAGAGCTGCCCCGGTCTGTTCTTGGTAGGCCAGGTGCCTCCTGCGACCGATCAGCCGTTCCGCGGCGAGCTCCGCTGCTTCCAGGTCGCGCCCGACGGCTCGCCGCTCCCGGCTAACGGCCTGAAGGGTGAAGCAACCATCGAGACCCTCGGCTCCACGCAGATCAGCGAATACAACTCGATCAACGTCGAGGGTAACACCGCGCCCACGCAAGCGGGCCTCGTGCGCCTCAACGACATCGAGTACAGCGCCTGCCCGGAAGCTGTCGAAGTGACTCACTACGCACAGGGAGCTGACGACCTCGTCGCCGCCTCGATCGATCCCGCCGTTTGCACAGGTTCGGGATGCCCGGTGGAGACCGAGATCACTCTCGTGCCCTGCCGAGCCGACTACATCAACGAAGTGGGCGCCTCATTCTCGACCAACATCCTGTACACGAACGAGTTCGAGCAGACTCTCTCTGCCGACAACCCGTTCGATTGCTGGGCGAACTTTGATCTGCGCGATCTCGGCTTCGCTTCGGCGGCATTCAGCGGCTCTACCTTCCAGCGTACTCGGATCATTCCGAGTGGCTCGGGTCTCTGCATCTCGGGGTCCACGTCGCTGAACGGCAGTCCGAATGGTCCATGCGCGGATGACGCTGACTGCGGCACGGGCGGCGTCTGCGGACCGGTCACCGGCATCCTCGCGATCGTTGAGGAATTCCACAACACTGACGCGTCGCTCACCACCCCGCCGACGGTGGCGCCGGGAACGGATGCCGCCAACGGCTATTCGGTCGATCTCGGTGTCGCTAACGCCCTCGGCCGTCCCGGTCACTGCCGCGGTGATCTCACCCAGACCTGCCAGGTTGACGGAGACTGCCCTGCTGGGTTCTGCCGCATCAACACGACGACGGCGTGCACGACCGACACTGCCTGCACGGCCCTCGATCCGGCGGACTTCTGCGACCGCTGCATGAACGACGAAATCAGCTTCGAGGCTGGCCCTATCGTCGTCCAGCAGTGAGCCGACGAACGGAATGAGAGAAGGAGAAGGGCGATGCTGAGCATGAAGAAGCTGAGTGTGGTTGGCCTGGTCGCCGCCGCGTACCTGGGGCTCGTGCCGTCGGTTCACGCCGGCACATTCTCGGACAAGGGCGCCGCGGTATTGATCTGGCCCACCATTATCGTGGATGAGCAATACGATACGGTCGTTCAGATCACGAACCAGGCGGCCGTTCCGAGCTCCGCGCACTGCTTTTACATCAACGCGAACAACCGCTGCACCAACACCGGCGAAGTCTGTGAGTCGTCGAGTGAATGCGAGGACGGTGGGTTCTTCGGGGCCTGCGTTCCCGGCTGGATCGAGACCAACTTCGACGTCCTGCTGACGCGCGATCAGCCGCTTGCCTGGAGTGCCTCGGAAGGGTTGAGCAATTCTGACCTGCCGTGCCCAGGTGGTTTCGGGAGCAAGTGCACAGGTAATGGTGGTACGCGCGTCCCGCCCGTTGGCGAAGAGCCGTTCGTCGGCGAGCTGAAGTGCATTCAGTCGGATCCGATCACTCGGTTGCCGATTCCCTGCAACGATCTGAACGGTGCTCCGTGCCGTAACGATCTGGAAGGTTCCGCAACTCTGACCGGTGTGGTCGGCGACGGTATCGATCCGGAGCGGTACAACGCAGTCGGTCTACGTTCCGCCGGCCACAACAACGGCGACAATACGCTGACGATTGGCGGCGCCGATCCTGCCGCGGCCGAATACCAGCCCTGTCCCGAGGTCCTCGTCTTCAACCATATGTTCGACGGGGCAGTCGATCCGGTAAACAGCGATAATACCTTCCAGTCCGTGCTCAGCTTGGTGCCGTGCACGGAGGACTTCCTGGTCCAGACCGTGCCGTTCGTTACCGCGCAATTCCTTGTCTACAACGAATTCGAGCAGCGCTTCTCGACCTCACGTCCGGTGCAGTGTCTGTTGGAGAGTAACATTTCAAACATCGACACTACGCAACCGGATCGCTCGATCTTTAGCGCAGCGGTAGCTGGTACTGTCGCCGGACAGACGCGCATCACCGGAGTAGGTGGTGGTCTTATCGGCAATGGTATCCTGTTCACTTCCAGTGGACCCGAGGCATTCTCCGGTGCGGGCTACAATCTGAACCAGTTCGCCGATCGCGACGAGCCGGACTTCATCCGCATTCCGTAGCCGAACTCTCGTGAGTAACGCGACGGATTGTGGAGCGTGTGTCTCTCTGAAGGAGGAGAACCCATGAGTACGGTCAAGGGACTGCGAGCCGGCGTGATGGCGAGCATCCTCGCGGGGGTCGCCCTGGCGGCTGGGATTGCGCAGGCGCAGGGCTTCTCGACTGAGCGCCCGGGCTCGATTCTGATCTTCCCGAAGGTCGTCAACACTGACGTCAATACGGTGATTCAGATCACGAATACGTCGAACCAGCTTACCTACGCGCACTGCTTTTACGTCAACGGCGCGACGGTGAACGGCCAGCCTCTGTGGCAGGTAACCGACTTTGAGCTGGCCCTGACGCGGCAGCAGCCCACCCACTGGGGCGCGTCGACCGGACGCGCAGTAAATCCGGTCGACTCGGTGGGCGGTTTGGATCCGGGCCTCGTGCCTCCCATCCCGCCGGGCTTCACTGGCTATCTCGTCTGTGTCGAAACGTCGGTCGACGGAACGCCGGTTAGTGCGAATTCGCTGATCGGCGTAGCGACAGTCGGCGCGATCGGCGACGGCGGGCCTAATGTGGTGAGCAAATACAACGCCGTCGGCATTCCGGGTTGCGGTAGCACGCTGGGGCCGTGCGGAACTGATGGCACCGCCAACGATGGCGACAATGTCCTCTCGCTCGACAATCACGAATACGCGGCGTGTCCTGGCGGCGTATATGTCAACTTCGAATCTGAGGGTGGTCCCGATCCGGCGCTTGTGAATGCCGGAAACACCGCGTCGACGGTGAGCACCAACCTGTCGCTGGTGCCATGTGGCATCGATTTCGAAAACTTGATTCCGGAGACTACCACGATCGCGGCGCAGATCCGCGACGAGTTTGAGACCGTAAGCTCAGTGTTCCCGATCGGCGTGGATTGCTACTTCGAGGATCCGCTGAGCGCTTCGCCCTTCGGTGGCGCGTTCACATTGTCATCGAGCACATTTGGCACTGCGATCCTGCGCCCGCCGCTGGGGGGCAATGGTGTCCCGGTTGGGGTGCCGGTGGTGGGTGTGGCGAATGTGCTGCGCACTGCTGATGACGGTAGCCAAGACACCGCAGCTACGAATCTGCACTTCTGCACCGACGAAACCGCTCCGGCATCCTGCGTGACCGTCAATTCCGAGATCCGGCTTCCGACCTTCCGATAGGCGGACCGGAATGGCGGTGGGTGAAGAGATGAAGCGCGCAGGCAGGGAAAGGAGTAACGAGATGCGTACGATCAATGCCCAGAGGAGCGCCTCGCGACTGTCGCCGGCGATTCTGGCGGCATCGCTGATCCTGGCCCTAGGAGCTGGGAGTGTATCTGCGCAGGTGTCTTCCTCGGACACGGCGGCTGGTTACGTCGTTCTGCCGAAGATAATGGTTCACACGACTGGCGGTACGCCGCCGGTTGATTCGGGCGGGACGGCAATCGATACAATCGTCCAGATCACCAATGTGAACCAGGCAACCGCGGTTACGGTCGACTGCTGGTGGGTCAACGCGAACAAGCATTGCGGGACCGATAGGGGCCCGATCTGTACGACCAACGCGGATTGCTCTCCCGGGTTGCAGTGCGTGCAGGGTTGGATTCCGCTGGACTTCCAGTTCACTTTGACGCCGGGCCAGCCCGTTGGGTTCCTGGCATCGAACGGTCTGAGCGCGTTGCCCTGCGATCCCACGTTTCCGGGTATTCACTGCATCGGAAGTGCCGGCGGATCGGTGCGGCCCGTGCCGGAAGATCCGTTCGTGGGTGAGCTGAAGTGCCTCGAAGTGGATTCTGACGATACGCCGATTATTTCGAACGACTTGAAGGTTGAAGCGACGATCGTTACGACGACGGTCGGAGGCGGCGTAGCAACGACAGCGGCTTCTTATAACGGCGTCGGGTTCACGGCCCAAGCCGCCGGTAGTGGTGGACCAGCCGATCCGATTTGCCTTGGCACGCCTCCCTTGGGTTCGACGGCCGACTGTGCGGCGACCTACGCACCCTGCCCGAATGTGTTGCACCTCGAGCATTTCTTCGACGGCGCGACGACCGAGCTGGGGAGTATCGCCAGCACGGAGCTGACGCTCGTGCCGTGCAGCGAGGATCTTGGCTCGCCAGCCGATCAACTCGATTTGACAGTTACGGCGAACATGCTCGTGTACAACGAGTTCGAGCAGCGCTTCTCGACGAACTCGCGAGTGCAGTGCTACCAGTCCGTGCGACTGTCTGACATCGACACGCAGCCGGGTGTCGCTGGCGACCAGTTCTCGATCTTCTCCGTAGGAGTTGAGGGAACGATCACTGGCCAGACTCGCATCCGCGGCATCCAGGGACCGCAGGGCCAATTGGGCTACGGGTTGACGGGCGTCGCGTGTGAGAACCACAGCGCTGTGGCGGACGGTA
>Ga0265339_10000477_pt1 | contig 31259 bp, 22 predicted proteins | sample 4CB219metaG_FD_202085 | JGI IMG/M metagenome (GOLD analysis project Ga0265339, IMG submission 202085) | Rhizosphere microbial communities from Carex aquatilis grown in University of Washington, Seatle, WA, United States - 4-CB2-19 metaG | ecosystem: Host-associated > Plants > Roots >... | reverse complement strand
GAATAGTCGACAAAGGTCTCGGGAATTTCGACGTTTTCGGCGAAGCCCGACACCAGGTCGATGTTACGTTCACCGTAGCGGTTCACCGTCGAGCGCAGCTCGTGGTGTTCGGCGATGGCTTTCTTGAATTCGTCGCTCAAGTCCGGCAGCTCGGCGAGCACAAGATCGAGGTCCTTGCGCGAGAGCGTCAGCAGGATGCAGGGTGTGAGCGTGCGGATGGTTACATCCGAGGGTCGGTCGGAGACGAGGTCGGTCTCACCGAAGAACTCGCCTTCGGTCAACAGCGCGATTCGCAGGTTGGTGCCGTGGACCCCCTTGCTTAAGACCTCGACCTGCCCGTGGGCGATGATGAAGAACGCGCTGCGATCCTCGCCTTCGACGATCAACTCGTTGCCGAGCGAGACCTCTTCGGTCTTGAATCGGCCGGCCATGCGAGCGATGATCGCGTCGGGAAAGCCAGAAAAGAGCGGCACGCTGCGCAGGGCCTCAGGCGGAAACGAGCCGACCCCGCCTGACAAGTCGACCCCGATCCGCTGGGCCTTGGTCAACTCGACCTTGGTGCGGTTGACCCGGTAGGTACCGCCCCCCGCTTGCACCCACGGCAGCAGGCTCAGGAGCCAGCGGGGCGTGATCGACATCATCTTCGGCGATGTCTTGGTCGTGCTGGCCAGGTTCCTGGCGACCGACGTAGTCACGCTGCGCTGCAATAAACTGTCTGACATGATTGGTGATCCCTATGATTTGCGTCCTGGTTGCAATGGATCGCCATCAACGATTTGCGGCCGACCCAGCAAGTGTCGTCGAGCGGAACTCTGTGGGTTGGAGCAATTCTACGTCGCACCTTCGCGGTCGCAAGAACCAAATGGATGAGAGTAACGATTGCGGTGAATTTAGCAACTGGGCAAATAGGGGGCAAATTTTGACTCATGAAGTTGACCTCCGTCTACTCTGCCGGCAAATCGGATTTGCCAGCAAATGCGACGGAAATTCTCGCCCTTGGCGCAGTGGCGTGGTGAACGAGTTCCCGGTGGAGCGAGTTGGCACGGGGAACGCCTATCGCACGCGGATTTACGCATGAACAAGGCGATTTGGCACAACAATTGCTCATCAAATACTAAACGTCACTAACTTTACCATCATAGTAATTATTATGGAACTCGCCCAAATGGACTCCGACCAATTGAATGCTCTGGCAGACCACGATTTAGCGCGCCGCGTCTACAGTTTTCTTACAGACCGGCTTCGACCGTCGACTCGCAATTTGCAGGTAGAGTCGCGACAGGGTGTCATCACATTGAGTGGTCACGTGTGCTCGTTTTACGAGAAGCAATTGTTGCAGGAAGCGAGCCAGCGCGTCGCGGGCGTCATTGGCATTCGCAACGTGTTGGACGTCGCCTTACACTCCTCCCGACCTGCCTCATCGACGTCGGGAACGCGTCGGCGGGGCGGCAAAGCCAGGCGATTATCAAGGAAAGTCGGTGCCATCGCGCACTCCATGCGCGGCGACGATTGGAACTAATTCCCGGGTGGCATGGCCCGCCGCGGTGACCAAACACCGCCTGCGCCAGTTGAGTAGTCGCCGCGGCGGCCGGCACCGGGGCTAATTCTCGTTCTCCAAAGGGCAACTTGTTGCATCCCGTCATAGATATCAACATGAACGTTCCACTTCAGCGTATTTCGTCTTGTTGACGGACTCGCCCGACGATATACTACAATGACTATCAACATAGTGATGTTATGGTGCTTTTTCGGTGATCAATGGAAAGGTTTGGACGCCTATTGTTGGATGTTTGGCGTGAGGCCTGCCGAAACATGCCAATCGCAGAGGGTATTGCCGCCAGCGCATCGGACTTGTTTGCGCGGCTGCCGGTCGACTTCGTATTGGTTCGCCGGCTTGATTCAAGACGGCAGTCAGTGGAAACCGTAGCGACGGGCGTTTGCCATTCCGGCCCTTTACCTGGTCAGTTGCGCAGCGAGCTCATGCCGGAGGCGTGGGAGCGATTGCTCGAGTGGTGCGCGAAGGGGCAGATCGTCAGCTCGACGTCGGCATTCGCAGCCGAATTGCCCGAGGGTCTTTTGCCGCACGACTTGTTGGGAGAGGCGATTGTCGGGCCATTAGGCGCAGCCGAGGAACCTATTGGCCTGGTGGCTTTTGTTTCGCATGAGCCAAACCGTCTGCAATCGCGTCATGAGCGCCTGCTCAGGCTGCTGCTAGAGCCATTCACGCTTTGGTTGGAGAACGACCAGCGTCTGCGTGAAGTCAACGCATTGCGCGAGGCCGCCGAAGCCGAGAACCGCTCATTGCTTTCGCGGCTGGGGCGGCACGACATCAGTGATTTGATCATTGGAGCCCAGACCGGTTTAAAGGCAGTGATGGAGCGCGTCGAGCAGGTGTCGCGGACCGACGTTCCCGTATTGATCTTCGGCGAGACGGGATCGGGCAAGGAAGTGGTTGCGAGAGCGATCCACCAACGATCAAGGCGCGCGTCTGGCCCGTTCCACCGAGTGAATTGCGGCGCCATCCCGCCGGAACTCGTCGATTCGGAGCTCTTCGGCCACGAGCGCGGCAGTTTCACGGGCGCCGTGAGCCAGCGCAAGGGCTGGTTCGAGCGCGCCGACGGCGGCACGTTGTTCCTGGACGAGTGCGGCGAATTAAGCCTGGCCGCGCAGGTGCGGCTGTTGCGCGTCTTGCAGGATGGCACTTTTGAGCGCGTCGGCGGTTCGGAACAAGTGACCGTTGACGTGCGCTTGGTTGCGGCCACCCATCGCGACTTGCGGTCGATGACGGCGGAGAACCGTTTTCGCGAAGACTTGTGGTACCGACTGGCTGTGTTTCCGATTCGCTTGCCACCGTTGCGGGATCGGACGCAGGACATTCCGGTAATGTCGCGCCACTTCGCAGAACGGGCCGCACAGAGGCTGGGAGTCAGACCGTTGTTTCCTTCCGCCGCGGAATGCGAGCTACTCGCCTCTTACTCCTGGCCGGGTAATGTCCGTGAGTTGGCGGCAGTCATCGAAAGGGCAGTGATCCTCGGGGATGGCAAGCGTTTAGAGGTCGCCAAGGCCCTTGGACCACCCCAATTGCCGCCGGTAACCGCAACAGCACCCCAGGGCGAATTACCCGAGCCTGGGCCAGAAGGCACCAGCGACGATTTCGCAACGCTCGACAAGATCATGGCATGCCACATTGAGGCCGCCCTGCGGCGCAGCCATGGCCGCATTGAGGGTCCGTTCGGCGCCGCAAAGCTGTTGCAAATCAACCCGCATACGCTCCGGGGCCGAATGCGCAGCCTGGGCGTCGATTGGCGCCGCTTTCGCGCCAATGGCGAAATCGGCGCCTGTCGATAACGCGACTCCTGCCCGCCTTGCGAGGCAACGAAAAAAGCCGCCTCGCGCGTGGCGCGCGGGCGGCTCTCAAGTCAACGGATTGTCGAATGCATTAGCAGCAGGTGCCGCAACAGCAGGGCGTTCCGTCGAAGCAGATCGAGCAGGTGCAACCCGCTTCCATGCAGCAACACAAGCAGTCGCAACAGGCCTCGATCATGTCACAGCACGATTCGTCGCCGCAGACGCATGTAATGCACACGCCGTCCGCCGTCTCCTCGCAGTTGCATTGGCACATCGCCAGGTTGCACTGGAAGATCGTCAGCCCGTTCATCGTGCAGCAGCAGGTGCACAGCTTTTGGCAAAGTGCCTTGCATTGATCCTGCATCCTGACAAGTGCCAGTTCGTCTTCACAAACGCAAGTAATCTTCATCCCGCCGTTGCACTTCTCGATTTTGATGGTGCAAGTGGGCACGGCATCGCCGGACGAAATCGAGGTTGGCATCCGCATGCCGTGGCTCGTCATCTGGGTGGACCGATCGAACATCACGGAACTCGACATATAAAACTCCTTAAATGGTGCCCATTTCAGGGGTTGGCCGCGACCATTAGCGTCCATGTCCCCGTGAAAAGAGAACGAGAAACGTCGCTTCGAGCTCCTCCGGCATTTCCGGTCGGAAACACGAACTATCTTGAGCAAGCCTCCCGTTGGCGGGTCGGAACAATTCACAATCAGTAAAACATAGCTTGCCCGCGGGGTGGTGATTCGCCGTTGCTCATTCGCACCCTCTCGGCGATACCAAACTTCCTAAGACACTATCCATCAATGGGTTGCGACTGACGCGGCAAATCGAGGTTGTCGGCCGTGGTGCCGATTCCAGGCGACTTGAACGGGCACGGTTCGTTCGATAGAATCTTCTCCGGAAATCGCAACGCTGAGCTGAAACGCAGAGCTGACCGGTCAACCGGAGGCTGAGGCCAGAGTGTCCCAAGTGGAACGCTGGCCTTTTTTGTTTGAGTGAAAGAGGCCCTCATTCATCACAGCCCCTAATACAGGACGGTCTAGCCATGTCACGCTGGTTCGAAGACAACTCTCTGTCCATCGGGCATACGCCGCTCGTAAGACTTAACCGGGTCACCGACGGAGCGCCAGCCACCATCCTGGCCAAGATCGAAGGGCGCAATCCCGCGTATTCTGTCAAGTGCCGCATCGGTGCGGCGATGATTTGGGACGCGGAAAAACGCGGCTTGCTCGGCGCCGGTAAGGAGCTTGTCGAGCCCACCAGCGGCAACACGGGGATCGCCTTGGCGTTTGTGGCCGCGGCTCGTAACATACCGCTGACGTTGACCATGCCCGAGACCATGAGCGTTGAGCGCCGCAAGTTGCTCGTGGCCTACGGCGCCAAGCTGGTGCTCACCGAGGGCGTGCGCGGGATGGCCGGGGCGATCGCTCGCGCGGAGGAAATCACCGCCTCCGATCCTGATAAGTACGTTCTGCTGCAGCAGTTCAAAAATCCGGCGAACCCGGCGATTCATGAGCAAACCACTGGGCCCGAGATTTGGGACGACACCGATGGCGCGATCGACATCCTCGTCTCCGGCGTCGGCACGGGCGGTACGATCACCGGGGTTTCGCGCTATATCAAAGGTCAGAAGAAGAAGCCCATCAAATCGGTGGCGGTCGAGCCGGTATCCAGTCCTGTGTTGTCGCAACAGCGTGCGGGGCAGCCGCTCAAGCCCGGGCCGCACAAGATCCAGGGCATTGGCGCCGGTTTCGTGCCCGCCGTATTGGACTTGTCGTTGGTCGATGACATCGAGCAGGTGACCAATGAAGAGGCGATCGCCTTTGCTCGTCGGTTGACGTTGGAAGAGGGAATCCTCGCTGGGATTTCGTGCGGAGCCGCGGCCGCCGCCGCGGTACGAATCGCCAAGCGTCCCGAAAACCAGGGGACAACGATCGTGGTCGTTCTTCCCGACTCCGGTGAGCGATATCTTAGTTCGATTCTCTTCGAAGGCGTGTTCGACGCGCAGGGAAAACCCCGATGACGGCAATTCCAGAGAAGGTACCCACGGTTTCGCTGAGCGAGCCAGATTGGGATATCGATGCGATCGTGGCCAAATTGCGAACGCTACGAGATGAGTCGCTGGCGGCCCGGCGCCGAGTAGGCAAACCCGTCAAACTTCCCTCGCGCGCGGCCTTGGTCGGCATCATCGAAGAATTAAGCGCAGCCTTGTTCCCGAATCGACTGGGTTCGCACGTTCTGGTTGGCGATGGTGTCGACTACTTTGTCGGCCATACGCTCAACATGACATTGCGAGAACTGGTGGGTCAGGTGCTCTGTGAGCTGCGTTTCGTCGCGGGTCAGGAAGTCGCCAGCGACGAGCAACGGGAACAGGCCATCGCTATCGTGCGAGAATTCGCCGCTGCGCTGCCCGGCATTCGCGCGCTATTGGAAACGGACATTCATGCCGCGTACGATGGCGATCCGGCGGCCCGTAGCGTTGACGAAGTGCTCGCCTGTTATCCAGGCATCCTGGCGATTACCCACCACCGCCTGGCGCACACGCTGCATCGGCTGGGCGTGCCGCTGGTCGCGAGAATCATCGCCGAAATCGCCCATTCGACGACCGGGATCGATATCCACCCGGGTGCGCAGATCAAAGGAAACTTCTTTATCGACCACGGCACCGGGGTGGTGATCGGCGAGACGGCCATTATCGGTGAGCATGTGCGGCTGTATCACGGCGTGACCCTGGGAGCGAAACGATTTCAGGTCGACGAGACCGGGGCGCTGATCAAGGGAAACGCGCGCCACCCGATCGTCGAAGACGACGTCGTGATCTATGCCGGCGCGACGATCCTGGGCCGAATCACGATCGGCCGCGGGTCCGTCATCGGGGGCAACGTTTGGCTCACCCGCAACGTTCCGCCGGGCAGCAATATCTCGCAGGCCCAAGTTCAGAGCGAGAACTTCTCCTTTGGTTCGGGCATCTAAGTCTTGACTAGCGCGAGCACGCGTCCGGCGACCGTCGCCGCCTGGTTGCGCAGCTCGGGCACGGCGGTGCTTTCCCAAAAAGCGGGCTTGCATAAGGTGCCGACGACGAACAGGTCGGGCACTTCCTGGCCCCCGGTATCGACGGCGTTACCGTCGGCCGTGGTCTCGATCCCCAGTGCCAATTCGTCCGGCCGTAACCATCCGTGGACCAGCAGCGAGCCGATCGCCGGGTTCGATTCGGCACTATTTGACGGCACGGGGCCAGTGCAATTGATTACCCAGGCGCAACGCGATTCGATCATGCGATCGGTTTTCCGCTCGCGCAAGAGCAGCCGAACCGATTCATCCCCCGCCTGTACCGACTCGACGCGTCCCGCGACGACGCGCACTTCACCACGATCGAGCATCGCCTTGAACCGTTCCGCCACGGCCACGGCCATCCGATGGCGGTGGACTTCCCAGAACGGTCGCAGGCGCGTAAGAAACCGACGGCGCTCGTCGCTGGACATGGCCCGCCATAAGGTTGCCGTGTGGGGTCGAAGCCCGTCGACGATGCTGCGCCAATCGGCGCCCGAGGCGGCCAATTCGTCCGCCTTTCGCCTGAGCTTGCGCGACAGATCAAGTGCGCGCACCCCGCCCTCTCGACGAAAGAGCTCTTCCACCAATGGTTGCAGATTGGCCGGCGCCACCGGTGCCGCGGCGTGGGCTTTAGGCAAGAGCCCGTTGCGTGAGATCATCGTAATCGGCGCCCGCCGCGGTTCCTGCGCCAGCGAAAGGACAGCGTCGATTGCCGTTAGCCCACTGCCCAGGATCGCGACCGGTTCGTCAGGCCGGACGACGTTCATGCCAAACGGACGCCAGGGGTCGGCGATGAATCTGGTCCTCGGTCCGCTCCACTTGGCGCCAATCGGATCCGAGGGGGGCCGGTGGCCGATGGCGAGGACGACCGCGTCGGCGCGAAACGAATCGCCCCTTGCCAGGTGGACCATCCAGCCGCCGGCCGGGTGCCGCCCGATGCGGCGAATTTCATCGAAGACCACGGAGAACGTCGCCCAGGCACTGGCTCCATGCGCGGCGGTGAGGAGCGTTTCGCGGATGTATTCGCCGTACCATCGCCGCGGCACGAAATCGCCGGCGAGCACCTGGCCGCGACGCCGCGAGGCCCAGTCGACAAAATCGTTGGGGCGGTCGGGCCAGGCACTCATGCGTCCCGCTGGGACGTTGAGCAAATGCGACGCATCGCGCGTGCTGTAGGCCAGTCCCTCCCCGATGGTCCCCTGCCGTTCGACGAGCACGACGCGCACCGTGGTTCCCGCGCCCTCCGCGCGGCGCAGCACCTGGGCCGCCGTCGTCGCGCCGCTGAAACCACCGCCGACGATTACCACTGTCGGTGTGCGGTCGCGCGGCGTTGGCCGCACGTCGTCCGGTGTCACGGGCCGTGGCACGAACTTGCGGAAATCTCTGAGCGGCGGCGCATAAATGTGGACGGTCACCAGCACCTGGCCCGTCGACGCGTTTCGCACGGTGTGGACGCCCGCATCCTGGCCGGAAGTCACCTCTCCGGCTCGAACCGTCGTCTCGTATTCCAGGTCTACGTAGCCGTCGGCGGCCGTGCGATAACACCCCTCGACGGCATCGCCCTCGACGACCTGCATCACGCAGATCGAGCCGGTGTGGTCGTGAGGAACGCTGGATTGTCCTGGGAGCCAGGTCATCACGAGCAACTCGTACTGCTCGCGAAGCGCAACCGAAGCGCGATGGTAGCTACGCGGGTTAGCCTCAACGAATGCGGCCACATCATCCGGGGCGAGCCTGGTCGCCTCCATCGCCCGCGCCAACGTTGCCAGCGAAGGCTCCGGGCCCATGTCGTCCAGCTTCCGTACCAAATCGAGCAACCGGCCTTTGAGGGTTTGCATGGCGCAATTCTAAATGGGGAGCTGGCTTCTAAACAAGCGCACGTGGAAGCGCTCGTGGCGTAGCTCGACGGAATGTAACGGAACTCGTCTTGACAAAGCTTTGCCGAGTTGGACCTGCGGCGGGGCGACACGGTGTACGTTTCGCCGCGGCGGACGAGATTCTTTGCGCTGGAGTACGTGATCTGATGGCCACTCATAGTTGTCGTGTTCATGCTGGTGGCGACGGCCGACGGCGTTGATCGTCTTATCCAAACTGACCGTCGGCGATGAAAACCATGGAAAAGATGTTGCCGCCCATGTGCTCCTTGACGATAAACCGTCGCTCTGGCGGCTTGGTTGACAACAATGCGGCAACAACGAAAGGCCCTCAAGGTGATGTCGGCCGTGGGTACTGATGAATAAGTTCCGTTAGATTCCCAAACTGGGCTTTCGCGAAGGAGGAGCATATCGCATTTGCGGTCTCGCGGTATTGGCCAAACCGCTCTCAGGGTCGCGCAACCAGAAGCCGTTGATCTGGCTGATAATAATATTAATATATACTATAATATCTAAATACTTTATGTTGAACGTGTCATATAAAGTGTCGATGGGAATTGCTATCGCCGTTCAGATAGCGCCCCTGAACAACCTTCCTTGATTTGCCGGCCAACCTGCGCGGCCCTGATTAAGTGGTTGTGTCAAAGTCGACGGATCCGTAATGAAAGTGAAAAGCATTCTGAAATGACGTGGTGCTCCCACGTCCATCGTTCGCCCACACGTGTGTGGGCATTTTCTTCCCCGACTCGACCGTCCCGGTCATCGGGGCGGTCCCAAACCCACGGAGATCGCCCCATGATAACGATTCACGAAGTTCCCACTGCGACCGAGCCCGCCTGGCATGAGGGCTTCCTGGCACTCTTGCCCTCCATTTACGACCGGGTTCGTTTCGCGTTCCGAGCGCTGCGTCCCGAGGCAAAGCAGGAAGCCATCCAGGGGTCGCTGGCCAACGCCGCAGTCGCATACTCACGCCTCCACGAACAGGGTCGGGCCGACATCGCCTACGCCACGCCACTGGCCAACTTCGCCGTCCGCCAATTCCTCGCTGGCCGACAAGTGGGTAACCAGCTCAACCGCAATGATGTGATGTCACGGCACGCGCAGCGGCACCACAACCTCGTCGTCGAGCGACTCGATCGTCGCGACTCCGACGGCGAATGGAAGGAGATCCTGGTCGAAGATCGACGCTTCACACCCGCCGAAACAGCCATCGCCCAGATTGACTTTGCTGACTGGCTCTCTCAGTTGTGCCTCCGCGATCGGGGTATTGCCACCACATTGGCAGCGGGCGAGCGCACGCGGGACACCGCCAAGAAATTTGGGCTCACGGCGGGTAGGGTCTCGCAGCTTCGGGGAAAGCTGAAGCGGAATTGGGAGAAGTTCCAGGGCGAGGCGGTCGATGACACCGGCGAGCTGGCGATGGCGGGTTGCTGATCGGTCAACAAGTTGCGCGCCCCAGGCTACCCTGTCGCTGGGGTAGCCTGGGGTGGTCGAAGGCCAGCACGACGCCACGTTTCACACTCCTGCTGCCAGCGACGATATCGAACAGCTTGGACTGCGACTTTTGTCTGGAGGCACTTGACGAGGCGCTGAGTTTGGGGCGTCCCGAGGTGTTCAACACCGACCAAGGCTCGCAGTTCACGAGCACGGCCTTCACCGGTCGGTTGGCATCGAGGGGCGTCGCGATCAGCATGGACGGTCGTGGTCGTGCTCTCGACAACGTGTTCATCGAGCGGCTGTGGCGGACGATGAAATACGAAAACATCTACCTCAAGGAATATGCGACGGTGGACGAATTGATCAAGGGCTTGACGTGGTACATCAACTTCTACAACCGACGGCGTCTGCACCAATCGCTCGGCTACAAGACGCCGTGGGAGGTCTACCAGAGCGGGGCTGCGGCGTGAACGTGAGGGTGGTTGTTGTGCCCGCGATCGTCGCCCTCCGAGCGGCCCCCGGGGGCCGCTCGGAGGGCGACGAGGGCTCAATCGGTTCTATCTTAAGTCGCTGCCAAAGTGGTCCAACATACGGGGTCCACTTCAGATGTCGCCCACCCGCTTCATTATGTGATGACTACCACTGACGCGAACAGTTACGAAGCCGCCCTTTTCAAAGGCCCGCACAACTTTAGCCCCGGCCAGGGATCGCATCCTAGATTCTCACGACGATAGCGACTTCGATCGCACCGGAGGTGCGGTCGATTTTCGCCAACCCCCAAGGAATCGTTTCCTTGACGTCGCGGTAATGCAATACCGTCTCCCTGAACGCATCTGCGATATTGTCGATCGCTTCCTGCTTTGTCTCGCCTTGGCTAATCACGCCAGGCAGATTGATGCAGTGAGCCGAATACCGCGACCGTCGCGATGGCGACCGGTTGAGAACGGACGTGCTTCCCGCCGAGGAATTTCTCCACCGTTTCCTGCAGCACGTCCTACCGGACCGTTTCCTCCGCATTCGGCATTACGGCCTGCTGGCCAATCGAGCTAAACAGAAACATCTGGCGCAGTGCCGCGAGTTGCTCGGCGCTCGACCGTGCAAGGCTGACAAGCAACCGCAAACAGCCACGGAGTGGATGCGAGTCCTGCTGGGGATCGACATCACGTGTTGCCCTGCTTGCGGTGAGCAGCTCCATCGCGAGTTGCTGCGGCGGTCGCTCGGCTCACCCCGTGATGCGTGCCTCCCGCCCCAACCCAAACGAATTGCGCTCTGCGATAGTTCCTAAACCCGGTGCCATGACGATCCCAACCGCCCCTTCAAGCCCAGCAAGCACCAGCCGCAAAAGCGGCCCACGACGAGCCTCCGCGCTTCCCCGTCCTTCGGCGTCATGGCGGTGCGTTCCTTGGCCTTCCGCAGGGCGCCGAAGTCCGCCGACTTCGTCGCTGCACTGCCTTCCCTACCAATTGCTCGGCGGAACTCGCCGCCCTCAACAGTGGCACGCTCCTCGCCTCGTCTGATCCAATCCCCAACAAGGCCCTCCATCCGAGCCCACGCTCCGCGGCTCATTTCAACGGGGTTTTATCGGTCATCGCTGCGCGACGACGCGATAAAACCCTATACGTTATGTGGCCCAGGCGGTTATGTGGCCTCCGCATGCGTTACACGCGATTCGCACGGTAATCTCTGATGCGAAGGCCACATAACGAAACGTCCTATAGCGACCTAAGAACTCAATCAAGGACTTGTCAGCCCGCCACGGCTTCTTCGTTTTCGTCGTCGTATTGCCCTCAATCTCGCAACACGCCAATGCGTTCGCCTTCATCTCAAGATCCACTTCCCCGTAGTTGTTGGTCGTGCTGAGGCAGACATCGTTTAGCGTTATGTGGTCTCCCTCTCAGCTCCCAAGCCGAAATCTGCTGGTGAAACGACGCGGAGGCCACATAACCGTCTGGGCCACATAACATCTCCTCGACCGTGAGGCCCCGCCGGTGACGGAGAGACGTCAACAGGCGGTCGAGATCGTCAACCAGCAGCCAAACTGCCGCGCCTACCTGCGCCAACCTGACCCAGAAACGGGCCCTCGAAAACTATCTGCACTCGCGCGCCGTTGAAGACGTCAGCGGCCTCGAGTTGAGTTTCGGCGACGACGACGACGACGTTGCCGAGCTTGTCGGGTAGGCCTGTTTCGAACGGCAGGTCCATGAGCTGGCTTGGCGTGAGCTGCCGGGGCGCGCTCGAAAACGGAGTCGCGAGACGGCGAAGCGATGGCTGTATCAGAAAGCCATTAGCCGGATGACGCTGGAACGACTTGCTGAACGCGATCCGCACGGCGAAGTCATCTCGTGGCTGGCGATGGTGACGAGCTTGGTAAAGGCAACCGGACCACTCTGAACGGGCAGACACCCCCTTTGTCGGCCTCGTCACCGATTGGGCAACGGAGCGGTCCAAGCCGTTGATCTGTCCATTCGCGACGAGCTGGGCCCAGCATCCACAACGTCACGAACAAACGAACCTTCCCTTACCTGGAGGATTAACCAATGGAGACCTTAATGATTCTCGGAGTCCTAGCCGCTGTCGCCTGTTGGCTACTCCGGCCATCTACGCCGACCAATCCGCGCCGTCGTCACCGAGGAGGCCGGTGTCGTTGCCGCCGTCGCTAGGATCCGCAAGGGATACGCGCCGCTGTGGAGAACACAACATGAAACGAACCGCCATCCAACGCAGACGATGCGGTGCCGAATCTCTAGAAATCCGCGCCTGGCGCAACCAGCAATCGCACTGCGCGGCCTGCCACAAACCAAAAGGCGAAGGTTGGCCGGCGCACAGCGCTCATCATCTACTCAACGGGCGCCATGGCCGACCGAAAGATGTGCGTAACTTGCTCATGCTCTGCGGAAATTGTCACCGATTGGCTGAGCTGGAACGGATTCAGCACCCCAACGGCGGATGTTGGCCGGTCCTGACTTTGGCAATGTGCTTGTCGCTGAAACTCGAAAGCGACCCGGAGAATTGGGATCTTGCTTGGCTGGAGGAGCACCACCGCATTGGCAAACTGCCGAGTCGATTGCCGCTGCCGATGGCTTTCCTAATCGAGCGAAGTGAATACGCGAACCGAGTGGTTGCTTGACACCGTGTGCATCGGCGCGCCGCGAGTGGTCTTCGAGCCATTGCTTGGGGCGCCCGCGGGTCGTGATTTACAAACCATCACCAATCAGACGAGGAAAGATCGGCATGCCTTTGATACTCAACGTCGGCGTCTCGAAGAAGATCGGTCTGCCGAATTACAGCAGCTGCGGTGCAAGCTGCCACGTCGAGTGCGAGCTCGAAACGGCGCTCCTGGAGCATGACCTCGATGGATTCCAGGAGCGGGTACAGCGGGTCTATGCCGCCTGCCGGCAGGCCGTGCAAGACGAACTGGCCCACCACCAACTCCCGGCTGCCGGGAATCACCAGGATCGAAACGGCCGAGATGGTAACGGTCAGCACGTTGCTAACAGGCAGAACGGCATGCAAACCACGTGCCCCCGACCGGCCCATACTCGAGCTGCAATCGACCGGCACGACGGTGCTTCCGTTGCGGTGGCGGCTCTCGACACAGATTCGCTTGAACGTAGGCCGGCGACCTCTGTGGTCATGTTGCCCGATGACCCCTGCGCAAGCGAACGTCAGATCAATTTCTTGAAGGATTTGGCCACACAGATCCACGAACTGGGCATTCGCCGCCTCGAGGTCTTGGTTGCCAACCGCCTCGTCGCTCATTTGCAGCCACTGACGAGCCAGGAGGCCAGCCAGTTGATCGAAGCGCTAAAGCGCGTGCGTGCGGCCGGAACCGAACTTAGGCAATTTTTCTCGCGAGACGCTATATGAATACTGAGCCATCACTGGCCCTGCAGCCACAAAAACCGCTCGGAAGCGATCCCCTTTCGTTCAGCCAGATCAATACCTGGTTAGCGTGCCCTTTGAAATACAGGTTGAGGTACGTCGAAGGCATCGCCAGGCCGATGGCGGCAGGCGAGTTCATGGCCCGGATGGTGTATGCCGGGCTGGATCACTACTACCGCCAGAAGCAAGCCGGCGAACCGTTGAGTGCGGCGGATCTGGCCCAATATGAGCATGAATGCTGGGATTCGGCTGCGCTTGCCAGCGGCGTGAGGTTCGCCTCGACGGTCGAGGAGCAGGCCGCCCGCCAACAGACGATTGACCTGCTTTCTACCTATTTGGATCGTGTCCCGCCGGTCGAGCCCCGGCCGCTGGAGGTCAAACGCACCTTGAAAGCGCCACTAATCGACCCTGACAGCGGCGAGGACCTGGGGCTGCCGTTGGTGGGCACGTTGGATCTTTTGGTGCCCGAAGCAAACGGACCTTTGATCGTCGCGTTCAAGGTGGTTGCCCGCAACAACCCGCAGCTGGAAACGGCCGCGGAGATCCAACTGGCATGCCTCGCCTATCTGTTGGGCAACGCCTATGGTTTGCCGGAAACCGGAATTGAAATCTGCCAGCTCGTGAAGACGAAGGTGCCGCAGATCGTCTGGCACCGGTACGCGGCCCGCGAGGAAATCCATTTTCGGCGTTTGTTCGCGGTCATTCGCGCCTTCTTGGGCGACTTGCAAAGGCGTCGGTTCGTCTTTCGCCCGGACCTGGGTTGTTCGTGGTGCGATTATCGTGACGGGGCATGTGCGGACTGGGCTGGATGAAATACGCGCCGACAGCGTAGTGGCGATCGATCGATGGGCGTCGGGCGGAGTTCGGCTAATGGCTGAGCCCAGTGTCGCCGATTTGTCCGGCTCCCAAGGAAGCGATCTCAAACCTCGACGCACAACTAATCGCGAGATGCTCAAACCAAATTCGACTTCGGTTTCCCGTCTGGCGAACCGCCCCACGCCCGAACCACCGGGTGTCCCGGACGGCTTCGAAAACACCACGGAAGACGGGAGAGCCTTCCCTCCAAACTTGGGGTCATTACAATGGAAGAGATGTTGCCCACCGTGTACCTCGATGCAACGATTCCGACTTTCTATTATGAGGACCGGCCCGGAACGATCATCCGCGCGTGGCGGGAAATAACGGTCGAGTTTTGGGATCGTGCTCGACCCAATTACGAGTTATTTGTCAGCGACGAAACCCTGCGTGAGTTGGAGGATGTGGGCTACCCGGAGTCGAAGCGACAGAAATGTCTGGCCCTGGTTGATACGTTGCCCAGGCTGGCCGTCACGCCGGTAGTCGAGGACCTAGCCGATTTCTTTGTGCGCGAAGGCGCCATGCCCGCCAACGATCTCGGCGATGCCTTCCATCTGGCCTTCGCCACCTGGTATCGATTGCAGTACCTTTTGACTTGGAACTGTAAGCATCTCGCCAACGCCAACAAATTCGAGCACATCCAGATTCTCACATCCCGTCGGCGTTTATTGGCACCGCTGCTGGTGACGCCGGAACAACTGCTGGAGATGTACCCATGATTTCGGTCCCGACCATTGATGAGTTGCGAGAGACGCGTCGACGTCTGGCGGAACAAGCTGGGCTTGATATTCAGCGTTACGCGGCCCTGCTGCGAACAGGCAGTGTCCAGCAGCGCCCGGGAACATATGTGACAGCGCCACTTTTGCAACAAATGGCACCGCTGCCGCTTCCCGGTAGCCAGCCCGCGCCATTCACGACTGCACCACCCACCAGCAGGAGGGAGTGAAACCGGTATTGAAATCTGCCATCTTGTGAAGACGAAGTTGCCGCAGATCGTCTGGCACCGGTACGCGGCCCGCGAGGAAATCCATTTTCGGCGTCTGTTCGCGGTCATTCGCGCCTTCTTGGGCGACTTGCAAAGGCGTCGGTTCGTCTTTCGCCCGGACCTGGGTTGTTCGTGGTGCGATTATCGAGACGGTGCATGCGCGGGCTGGGTTGGTTGAAATGTGCGTCGACAACGTGGTGGCGAGCGCTCGATCGATAGGCGCCGGGCGGAATTCGGCGAAAGGCTGAGCCTGTTGTCGCCGATTTGTCCGGCTGTCAAGGAAGCGATCTCAATCCTCGACGCACAACCAACCCCGGGATGCTCAAACTAAACTCGACCTCGGTTTGGTGTCAAAAGACAACCCGGCCGGCCACGATGGCATTTCAATCTTCTGTCGTGGCCCAAATCCGTCGGCTGGTGCGGTCGTTTCAGCGGTTCACGAGCTTTGCGCCCGGTGTCGCGCCGTATGGCACTTCTCAAGGCCGTTATGCGAACTGGAGCTGCTCGATCGCGAAAAGCGGGGCACCCAGCGTCGGCTAAAAGCCGCACGATTCCCCAATTACAAAACGCTGGAGGATTTCGACTTCGCCGCTCAACCATCGCTCAACCGGGTGCTGGTGGCCGAACTGATGCGCTGCCAGTACATCGAGGAGCGAGAGGCGGTGATTTTGATTGGGAATCCCGGCACGGGAAAAACGCACGTTGCCACGGCCTTGGCGATCGAAGCCTGTCATCGGGGCTATCACGTGCGGTTCTTTCGCGTCACCGAGCTGGTGACCCAATTGATGGAGGCGCGCGAGGAGCGGCAACTGTTGCGGATGAAGGCTCAACTGGCACGGTTGGATCTGATCGTGCTCGACGAATTGGGCTATGTGCCCGCCAGCAAGCTCGGAGCCGAATTGCTATTTGACGTCGTCAGCACGGCCTACGAGCGGCAAAGCCTGATCGTGACCACAAACTTGCCATTCGGCCAATGGACCGAGGTGCTGGGCAGCGAGCGATTGACCGGCGCTGTCTTGGACCGACTCACCCATCGCTGCCACATCTTGGAGGCGACGGGCGAAAGCTACCGGCTCAAGGACGCCCGCCGCCATCGTGACAACGGTGATGGCGACGAGGTAGATTCCGCGGAACTAGACTCACCGGAGTCCACCGCATAACCGTTGCGACCCGCTCCTCCTCCGGAGGAGGAGCGGGGGCTTTCTTCCTCAGGAGACCTTACGTAAACTAGACCCTTACCCTTCCGAGCGCTGCACTTTTCAACCGTTGCGCGCTGCACTTTTCAACCGTCGTTCACAGCCGTTTCTGGGCGCTTTGGTGACCGTCTTCACGACCATTTTAACTGCGAAGTGCAGAAGGAGCATTTTCATGATCGACTTTGACTCGCCCTGGAAAGAGGCACTCGACGTCTACTTCGAGCCGTTCATGGCGTTTTTCTTTCCGCAAGTGCACCTCGAAATTGACTGGGCACACGGCGTCGAGATGCTCGACAAGGAACTTGGCCAGATCGTGCCTAACGCGGAACGGGGTCGGCGCATTGTCGATAAGCTGATCAAGGTTTGGCGCCTCGACGGCCGAGACGAATGGGTTTTGATCCATATCGAGGTTCAGAGCCAGGAAGAAACGGATTTTGGTCAGCGGATGTATGTCTACAACTACCGGCTGTTTGATCGTTATAATCGAGGGGTGGCGAGCTTCGCGATCTTGGGAGATGACCACCCCGCGTGGCGGCCGGACCACTTCGGTTACAGTTTGTGGGGCACAACCGCGGGAATCCAGTTCGTTGCCGTAAAACTGCTGGACTACGCCGCCAACACGCTGGCGCTGGAAGCCGATCCGAATCCGTTTGCCGTCGTGGTGCTGGCGCACCTGAAGACGCAGGAAACGGGTCACGACCTACAGACGCGGCGTGCGTGGAAGGTGCGGCTCGTCAAAGGGCTTTACGAGCGGAGGCTGGACGCCGACAATATTCGCGAGTTGTATCGCTTGATCGACTGGATCATGGACTTGCCCAAGCCGCTGGAAGGCTTGTTTGTAACGGAAATCCGTGTTTTTGAAGAGGAGAAACAGATGCCATATGTCACGAGCGCGGAACGACTGGGCCGTGAGGCGGGGTTGGAGGAAGGCTTGCGCCAGGGGCTGCAGAAAGGCCGGCAAGAAGGCCGACAAGAAGGCATGCAGGAGGGTTTGCTCGCAGGTATCGAGTTAGGACTGAAGCTCAGGTTTGGCGCTGACGGTCTCATGCTCTTGCCGGAAATCCGACAGATTGTCGACCTCGATGTGTTGCGGACGATCCACCAGTCGATCGAGACAGCAACCAGTCCGGAAGAATTGCGCAAGGCCTGGTCATGAGCCAAAGTTCGTCTTGCGCCGCCTGCTACAGCTACGCGCCTTCCCGACCAGACCAGCAACGGAAAGAAGTTTAGAAGGGCGAGACGGCTCCATCAATCGTTCTCGCCGTCGTTTTCGATCCGGTCAGTATTCGCGAGTTGTTCTGGTTGATCGACTGGATCATGGACTTGCCCAAGCCGCTGGAAGGCTTGTTTGTGACGGAAATCCGTGTTTTTGAAGAGGAGAAACAGATGCCATATGTCACGAGCGCGGAACGACTGGGCCGTGAGGCGGGGTTGGAGGAAGGCTTGCGCCAGGGGCTGCAGAAAGGCCGGCAAGAAGGTTTGATGGCTGGTATCGAGCTAGGACTGAAGCTCAAGTTTGGTGCTGACGGTCTCAAGCTCTTGCCGGAAATCCGACAGATTGCCGACTTTGAGCTGCTGCGGAAGGTTCACCAGTCGATCGAGACAGCAACCAGTCCGGAAGTATTGCGCAAGGTTTGGTCGCCTGCGTGACGATGGTCCTGGCCTACTGGAAGGTGGACCGCCCGTTAGTCGAAAACGCGCTGGCCATCTACGACCCGGACAGCGGCATGTTCGGCAACGGCGCTCGCGCTGTCGCGCGGGCCGGCGAATTGGGCCTGGACGCCTGGATGCAGCGGGTCCGTGACTGGGGCCAAGTCAAGGCGCTGATCAGGCGGGGGCAGCCTGTAATCGCGGCCGTCCGGGAGGAGGCCGGCGAGCACCTGATCGTCGTCCACGGCTTCACCAAGGCTGGGGACATGATCGTGAACGACCCGCTGGACCGCGGCAAGAGTGGGACCACGCGAAAGGCCGACGAACTGGGGCGGGCGTGGTTCGGCTGCGGTGGTCTCGCCTGCGTGATCCGGCGGCCAGCGGCCGACTGAGCACCGGCCAAGCGTGCTGGCGTCGTGCCTTCGATACAACTCGTTGGTCGCCCTTGTGGGCGCAGGCCATCCAATTGATGTCACCGTCCGCAAGGACCGCCAGGTCGAGGATCGACCAACCCGCGGCATGGAGTCGAGCCTGGCATGCGTCGATAGTCTCGGCGGCGGCGGCGCTCATGGCACGTCCCGATCCGACCGATAGTTGGGAATGCCGCCCAGGAAATGATCCGCCAGTCGATTCCAGGACACCGCTTGGAGGCTCCAGCACGGCAGGCCATCGATCGCATCGCCGGCAGCCCCGACCATGGAACGCATTTGGGCGGCCAATTCACGCCGCGTTCGCAGACTTTGCGAGGGGCCACGCATGGTCCGCGACAATTCCCGCGACTCGTTCATCAGCTCCCCGTAGCGGCGGGTTAACAGCCACCCGGCGGCGAGCCAGGTTTCAGGGTTTGGCCACGAGTTGCACATCTCGTTCATCGTCGGTCTCCGGTTGCTTCTAGGGGAGGCGACCATTCTAACCGTGGCGATCGGCGCCGAATAGCTAGGGTGAGATCGCTCCTAATAAGGAAGCGATCAACGTGGGGAAAAAGCCATGCGCGGAGCGCAAGCCGTGACCTTTCTTTTCCATCACGTTGCCCCGGCCAGTGCGAAGCGTTTTGGTCGTCGCTGGCGAGAACTCGCGCGGAAAACTCCAGAATGTCGTGGTCGTCAGCACCGTGGAAATCAGGGGTCGAGCCGCGGTTACGTTCGCCGGCGAGAGTGACGTTACGGTGGGTCAGGGCCGGTATCCTAACCCAAGTTAGATAGTTAGACTCCGATTTCCGACCCAGAGAATTCCGAAAATCCGCGTCGTACTAACGGACTTGGGTCAGGAATGGTTCCTGAAATACTCGTCCGAGGCGGCGAAGGCGGCGATCACGTTTTCATTGGACATGCCGTGCTCAAAAGCACTGACCCACGTCGCGACTTCGGCGTCGTCCGCGGCCCTGCCGAGGAATTGCTGGTAATCGCCCTGAATGCGGATTTGTTCGCGCTCAGGGCTCGCCGCGAAGTCATAGGCGACCGCATTTCGTGAGACGCCTTGGGCCAGCGCCTGGACCCAGACTTGTTCACCCGCGGTGTCGGCAGCGCGGCCAAGGAGATCCTGGTACATCGCATCGACCCAAGCGAGGTCGGTTCCGCCATTGTGGGCGTAGAATTCCTGCGAACCCACGAAGCCCGCCTCGAGCCGCTCGTCGGTCAAGCCGGCGCGCATCGCCTGGGTCCAGGAGAGCAAGCCTTGTGAATCGGCGGCCCGCCCGAGGAACCGCTGGTAGGCTGACTGTATCACGATGTGAAAATACTCGTCGCTGTGCGTGAGGGCGTCGGTGAAACGAACGGTCGACATACCCTGGTCAAGCCGCGCACTCCAGGACGCCAGTGCGCTGGGGTCGACTTCTCGCTGAAGAATGTCTTGGTACGCCGCGGCGACATACCTCTCGTTTGCCGTTTCGAGCGCGAGGGACGGCTGTTGGGGTGGGACGGGCGGTTGCACAGGTGGGTTGGGCGTCGCGTTGATGGTCAGCGTTTCGCTGGAGTTATCCCCCAACGTCGCATTGGTGGGCGCGCCCAGAGCGAACATGATCGTCGGGTCAGCAGCCGACCGGCTTCCGTCGAGTAGCGTACCGGTGATCGTTCCTGAAGTCTGCCCCGCCGGAATGATGAGCGGGCTGCCCGTGACGCCGGTATAGTCGACGCCATTGGTCGCCGTGCCGCCCAGCGTGAATGGGACCGTCGTATCGAGCCCCGAGGCAGCCGACAAGTTCACGGTAATACTGAAGGTTCCGGCGTTCTCGTTGACGCTTTGGCTGGCCGTTGCGAACTGCACGGTCGGCTGCTGACGTGAGGAGTTGAGCAAGCCATAAATGTCGAGGCCATCGGCCGTGCCGACGAACACCTGTCCGTCGGCGACGGTTGGAATGGAGAACTTGATCGCGCCGTCAAGCTGATCGCGGCCGCCGGGTGCCTGGTCGCTGGTGTAAAGTTCGTCGGACACGTTGGTCGCGTCGTACGCCCGCAATTCACTGGTACTGTGGTCCACTTGCCAGATAATGCCGTTTGAATCGCCGTTGGCGGAAATCGACGACACCGATCCCGGGAAGGCGTAAGTGTCGGGCGACGTCGCCGTGAATGATGTCATTTGGGCGTTATTCACCGAGAACGATTTCAGGTTGTCGTTCCAGCCGGTGAAGTAGGCGTTGCCGTCGAAGTAGCCGGGCGGGCCGTAGGCGGGACCAGCCACCATTTGTTCGGCGACGACCTGGTCGGCTTGAGGATTGAATTTCCCCAAGTTGTCGCGATCGAGGAGGTACATGGTACCGACCTTGCTGCCTGACAACATCAAGTGGGGGTGATCGGCGCTGCCGGCCGAATCGGGCAGGAGCACTGGGCTGCTGGAGCCCAAATCGCTGTCCTGCGCATCGAGTTCCTGGGTATTGAACGGCGAGAAGTAGTCGACGACTTTCAATCCCCAGCCGTTGCCATTCTGGTTGGACGCGCTGCTCGTCGGATCTACTTCCAGCTTGAGGATCGTGTCACCGTAGTCTTGCTGGGCAGGGAATCCGTTGCCGTCGAGCGAGGTGTCGAACGTGCCATTACCAGTCGAGAGGTAGAGGTTACCTGCATCATCCGAGGCGATGCTGCCGCCCGACTGCCAGATGCCTCCCTCGGCGCCGTTGGGCGTGTCGTTGAACGCGGCGACGGTGGACATCGTCGCGGCATCGACACCGAGGATCCAACCGTGGTAGTTGAAGAGGTCGCCCAACGAGCCAAAGCCGACGTAGATCACGCCATTGACTAGCGACAGGGCCACGCGCTGGAGCTGGATCTTCGCGTTGAACGTCACCGTTCCGTTGACACTGTCGGTGCCGTCGCCATTGACGGCCGGACCGCTCACGTATTGATAAGACCCGTCGGGATTGAGGATCGTGTCACCCAGTACGTCGGGTCCGCCAAGCTTTTCACTGCCGTCGGCGAGGTCGACCGCGTGCAAGCGGTAGATGAAATGCGTTTGGCCGCCGATAATCTCCTTCGTCCAGACATCGACATACAGCGTGTTCGTCGAAGCGTCGATGACCGGAGTGCTGGTGATGCCGAATTCGGGACTTATGTCAGTGTCGTTCACGTCGGCGCTCGACACGGTGGTGACGCCCGCGGCCGGGTTGATGAAGCTCGTCTGCCAGAGCACCGCGCCGCCTTGGGAGTCGATCGCATAGAGGCTATCGTGTTCGGTGGCGACGAAGACCACATTGTGTAAGCTCGGGCTTGGCCCGGAGGTGATATTTACGTTTTCCATGTAGAGCGGCTGGGCATACACCTGCCCGTCGACAGGGGTCGACTGCAGCTTGCCGAAGTCGGCGGCGTTGACGTTGGCCGGCGTTAGAACGGTTTCATTGGAATTCTGGCCCAGATCGGCGGGACCGTTGCGGTACGAGAGCACGTCGGCGGAGAGCAGGTTGCGACCTTCCAGGGTTTCGACCATTCTTGTGCGTCGGCTGGATGTCACACTGCGGTAAGGGCGTCGGCTCGATTGCATGGGTGTGGTTTCGCGGTATCGGAGTTCGGAAAATGTACAGGCGTGCGCTCTCTACAGGACAATTTGTAGCAATCGCACTACTGGTAATATGGGTAGTATAGATAATTCAGGATAAATTGGGTGAATGTTAAGTCAAGCGATTTTTGGATAGCAGCTCACACAGCCGCAGGCAGCGGAAAGCGGGTGCGCTCCCAGCTCAGTCGCCCGATCACAACCGGACGGTAGCCAAGCAACTGGCTGGTGGATGACGAAGCCGGCGCCAGCTTCATCCGTTTTTTCTGCGCGGGCGTAGCCAATTACAGCCCACGCCACCGCCGCGGGAGGCCATTCCACACAGGAAAATCGCAGCCTAAAAGTCAATTGCCGCGATTGGCTCCTTGCCGGCGCGAGTCGCTAGCGCGTCGAAAATACGCATGTCGAGATCGCTATTGATCAGGTGGACCGAGCCGTCACCGAAGACGAAATTGACGCCGGCCACGTGGCAACTGCTGGTGGCGTCGCCGTCGGTCACAGTGGGGTTGTTGGGCAGGTGCTCACCGGCATGACTGAGAACCAGCGCCGCGGAGATATCCACAGACGTCGGGTCGAGGTTCGAGATGACGGCGCCCCCAGTGACCGCGCCGGTCCAAGTGGTAAACGACATGCGTGTGCAGCGCTCGCCGACGAACAACGTGGAGCTCAGCCCATCGCGAATGTCGGCGAACCTGAAACCTCGGTTCCGAAGGAACACACCGTCATTCGTCGCCGGGCAGTCGCTGACGTCGCCGTTGCCGTTGATCCCCACGTAATTCCCATAAGCCACGTCGACTGTGGTCTGGCTGACGACATAGTAGGGCATTGTAGAATCGGACGGGCAAATAAAGACCGGCAGCCAGGTAACGCGGGCCTTGGCATTGGCCGGGTCGCCGACATCGAGTCCAAATTCGATTTGGTTCGCCACGGCGATCTGCTCCAAATCGGTCAGGATCAAAGAACCCCAACCCCAGCCCGGCCCCAATTCATTGCCGCCGGCATCGACCGCGGTCAGGTAGCCCGGCGGAATATGGCCCGTGTGGTCGTGGTAGACTTGGATCGCCAACCCGATCTGCTTGAGGTTGCTCTTGCATTGTGTGCGGCGGCCTGACTCGCGCGCCGACTGCACGGCGGGCAGCAACAACCCAATCAGGATGCCGATGATCGCGATAACGACCAACAGCTCAATGATGGTAAATGCGGGTCTCGTTTTCATGTCGTTATCGCTTCTTTTTTTGGGACGAAGAGCCCACGTTCCCAAGCCTTTCAACTCCCATGGCAATTGGCGGAAGTCAGAGGAAACCCGCCGGATGGGCCTCACTCATCTTTGTGACCTTTGTACCTAAAACGCAAGGTTCGCCTCCACGCCATTGATATCGGCAGCGGCGCCGAAAAGCTTGGCGGGCCGCTCACGCTGGCCGATACCAAGTTTGACGGTACGAACTATACCTATGTCGCCGGAGTAAGTGTGGCTGGGGACGGCGCTAACAGCCAGAACGGGCGAGTCACGCTGGATGGTCTTCGCAACTTGCAACGGGCCGCGCTCACGCTGGTCGACGGCACTCTCTATATTGCCTTCGGATCGCATGGCGACACAGGGCCGGCCCACGGCTGGGTGATCGGAGTTGATACCCAGTCGCTCGCAATCTCCGCTGTGCTCTGCACGACGCCGAACGCCTTCTATGGTACCATCTGGCAAACGGGTGACGAGATCACGTCGGATGCCGATGGCAAGCTCTACGTGGTCACCGGGAATGGAACATTTGATTCGCAGCTCAACGCTGACGGGCGGCCTATCAATGGCGATTACGGCGATACCGTGCTTAAGTTGGCGCCCGACCCCACGACCGGCCCGGGAAATCCGAGCATCAACGGCCGGGGACTCAAGATCGCCGATTACTTTACGCCTTCAATCCAGTCGCAGCTTGACGCTCACGACCTTGACCTTGGCTCGGGAGGATTGATGTTGCTGCCTGATTCGGCGGTCAGCGCGGCGCATCCGCACCTATTGCTCTCGGTTGGTAAGCAGGGCCGGCTTTATCTGCTTGACCGCGACAACCTGGGAGGCTTCAACCCCAATGGCAATAACGTGGTGCAAGAGCTGGACGGCGCCGTGAATGGAGCCTAAGACACGCCCGCGTACTTCAACGGCAGTTTTTATTACGCCGACCCGAGCGACGTCGTAAAGAGCTTCTCGATCGTCAGCGCGGCCTTCTCGACCAGTCCCACTTCGGAGTCGAGCGATTCGGTTGGTTTCCCGGGCGATACGATCAGCATCTCGGCTAATGGCACGGACGATGGCATCGTCTGGCTGAGCGACCGCACCTCCAGTCAGTTGCGGGCCTACGACGCAAGCAATCGCGCGAATGAGCTCTACACCGGCGATCAAGCCGCCGGGGGACGTGACCAGCTCGGCACGGCCAACAAGTTTGCGGTTCCGACCATCGCCGATGGCCAGGTGTTCGTAGGTACCACCAATAGCTTGGAGATCTTTGGGTTGCTCAATGGTCCCACTCCGCAGATTCAGGGTGCGGGTGAGGCGCTGGTCGGCAATGAGCCGGCACCGTTCACGGGTGTTACCGTCGCCACATTTACCAGCGGCGACGGTAGCGCGTCTCCCGACGACTTTAACGCCACGATCAATTGGGGTGACGGCTCAACGTCACAGGGTACGGTGTCGGAATCGGGAAATACATACATCGTCAGTGGAAGTCACACCTACCAGAGCCTGGGGTACTACAACTTTACCGTCAGCGTGATCGGCGATCTCGCCGCGGCGACGATTGGCGGAGGCGCGACGATCCACGACGCTTTCCTGCCGGACGGCACAACGCTGATGACTCCGAATCAGTACTATATCGCCCAGGTCTACGTCGATCTGCTGCACCGGTCGGTGGACCCTTCCGGGTTGGCGCTTTGGAGCGGGCGGCTCGATCAGGGGTTGTCTCGCGCCGCGTTCACCTTCGCACTCGCGCACGGCGACGAGTATTACGCCATCATCATCCAGGCCGACTACCAGGCCTACCTCGGCCGCGCGGCCGACGTCAGCGGCCTGAACAATTGGACCGCGGCGATGCGCAATGGCATGAGTGATGAGCAATTGGAGGCTGGCTTTGTCGCTTCCAATGAATTCTACGCTCACGTGGGCGGCACCAACAAAGCCTTTGTCGATGCTCTGTATTCCGACCTGCTGGGTCGACCCGCGGAATTCGATGGTCAGGATATCTGGTTGAAACAAATGAACCAAGGCGTATCCCGATACAGCATTGCCCTGTCGTTCGCGACAAGCCCCGAGCGCGAGGCGTCGCGGATTCAGGCGGATTACGAGCGATTTTTGGTACGTCCGGCCGACCCCGATGAGGTCAGTTTCTGGGAGAATGCTTTTATCCACGGCCTGAGCAACGAGGACGTGGCCGCCGATTTCACCGCGTCGCCTGAATACTACAATCGCCATAGCCAGCCCGCGTGAGCTTTCTAATCCGGACGATTCGGTCCTTCCTACTCTGGATCGCGCTGATCGTGTCGATTCGCCCTCATCTGACTGCCTGCCGGCTACGCCAGCGCTTCGCCGTTTCATAGCACTGGTTCCTGGCACGGTCCAGCAACGCTCCCAGGGCTGTAAATGGTTCTGATACTCGAAGAAGCCGAGTTTGGTGATTGAGTTGCTGCCGATCGACAGGTCGCCGACGAAGGGTTCCGTCGTAGAGCGTGTCACTGTGGATGATGAAATCGCGATTCGATTAGACCGCTCCAGGCTCCAGGCGTGACTCGGACCGACGTGCGCTGTTACGTACGCAGGCCGCACGATCGATTGGCTGCGAAGCGTGTTATTCGCTCAGACCTCCAACGACCGAGCGTCGGACAGGAATCTTGTTGGCGGGAATTTCTTTGTTGTCCCATGGGTGAGCAATTACCCTGGATTCCGGACAGGATTTGATCCCAGGTGACGGGAAGTCACCGACTCGCCTCATCTGGCTCAGGGAGTATGCGCGATAATGATAGTGCTTCAAAACGACAAGCGTCGTCGTTGGCGGCCGCTAGACCAATTCCGCCGCAGGCGTCTCGGAGCACTCGAAGCGCTCGAAGGACGCGAGTTGCTTTCGACCAACGTATTGAGTTATCACGATGATCAGGCCAGCACGGGACAGAACCTGAACGAAACGGTGCTCACTCCCGACAACGTGAACATTGGCACGTTTGGCCGCCTGGCCGACGTCCCCCTCGACGGCCAGGTTTATGCCCAGCCGCTCTATGTCGAGAAAGTAAACATCACCACGGGCCCGAGCCCGGGCTTACACAACGTGGCCTTTATCGCCACCGAACATGACAGTGTTTATGCCATCGACGCGAACGATGGCATGGTCCTGTGGCACGACAGTTTCATAAATCCGGCGCTCGGCATTACCACAGTACCGTCCGCCGACGTGGGAAGCGACGATCTTTCGCCGGAGATGGGTATCACCGGCACTGGAGTCATCGACCAGGCTTCGAACACGCTCTACATCACCGCCAACACCAAGGAGGTTCGTGCCGACGGCGTGCATTACATTTACACTCTGCACGCGCTCGACCTGTCTACCGGTGTCGAGAAACCGGGTGGGCCGTTGGTGTTAGGCAATACGATCGACAATCATGCCGGCGATGGCAAGTTCATTTACGTCAGCGGTCCGCGCGTGAATGGCGTGGGCGATGGGAATATCAATGGGCAGGTCCCGTTCAACGCGCTCACGCAGCTTCAACGGCCAGGCCTTTCGCTGGTGAACGGCACCGTTTACATCGGCTTCGGTTCTCACGGCGATAACCCGCCGGCGCACGGCTGGCTGATGGGAGTCGACGCCCATACCTTGACGCTCACGGCCGCGTTCAACACCACGCCCAACGGCAGCCTGGGTAGTATCTGGCAGTCGGGCGACTCCGTCGTCGTCGACGCCCAGGGAAATCTTTACGTGAGCACCGGCAACGGCAATCGCGATATTTTCAACGACTACGGCGACTCGGTCCTCAAGCTGGCTCCCGATCCGACGAGCAATCCGCTGGCGCAGAACCCCAACGGGTGGGGACTTAAAGTCGTGGATTACTTCACCCCGAAAAACCAGGCGGCCCTCAACGATTCAGACTTGGACGTGGGGTCGGGCGGTATCATGCTTCTGCCCGACTCCGCCGGCAGCGCGAGCCACCCGCACCTGTTGGTTCTGGCCGGCAAGCAAGGAGTCATCTATCTGATCGACCGCGACAACATGGGTGGCTTCAACCCGAACACCGACCAGGTGGTGCAAGAGGTTGCCGCACTTTCACACAATCTCAGTACGCCCGCGTATTTCAACGGCAGCATTTACTTCGCCTCCCAAAACCAGCCCATCGAACAATTCATCGTGTCGAAAGGTGCGATTTCCGGGCCGGTTTCCAGCGCCAGTGATGCTAACGGCATACAGGGCGCGACGCCATCGATTTCGGCCGACGGCATTGCAAGCGGCATCGCCTGGCTACTTGACCCAGGTACGAACCAGCTCCGTGCGTACAAAGCCGGTAACCTGGCCGACGAGATCTTCACCAGCAGCCAGGCGCCGGGAGGGCGCGACCTCGTTGGAAAGGTCGTCAAGTTCAGTGTGCCCACCGTGGCTGACGGCGAAGTGCTAGTCGGCGCGTCGAACAACTTCGACATTTACGGGTTGCTCGGCTCGTCGACGCCCAATCAGCGGCTGGTCGCGGCGGCTTATCAAAGCATCCTCGGCCGGTCCGCGGGTTCGGCCGAAGTGTCATTCTGGACTACCGAAATGGATACCGGAAGGGTATCTCGTTCGCAGTTTGCCAGTGCCTTGGCACAAAGTGCCGAGTACTACGGGGACCTGATCACCGCGGCCTATCAGCGGTACTTGGGCCGTGACCCCGACGCGCCCGGATTGCAGTCCTGGATCAGCGCAATGCAAACCGGTCTCAGCGACGAACTGCTGGAAGCGAACCTCATCGGCTCGCCTGAATTTTATGTCGATAGCGGTGGAACCGACAAAGGTTGGGTCGACGCCATGTACTTCGACGTCCTAGGCCGCGCCCCGGACAGCCCTGGCGAAAACAATTGGATCGGCGTACTGGCCGCCGGAGCGTCGTGGGCCGCGGTCTCCTACGATTTTACCTCCAGCCAGGAGCGCGAGGGAGATCGCGTCGCGGCCGATTATATGCAGTTGCTTGGGCGCACGGCGAGTAATGCCGAAATCGCGGGCTGGGTACAAGCCATCCAACAGGGCGAGGCCAATGAAGACGTCGTCGCTGGTTTCGTCGCCTCGGTCGAATATTTCGACGTGAATTCGGACGGCCCGTAGAGTTGACCATCGCAGTTTTGCAAGCTCAGAATGATCGCATGCCGTTGACCCCAAGCCGGTGGCTTTTGGCATAGAGTTCGCCGGCAAATGTCGACATCCTTTTCCCATCTGAGCTTGCCCAAACGGAATGTGCGTCAAGGGGCAAGCAGAGCCCGGCCGCAGGGCGAGGTGGGCTGAGCTGCTGGACTACCGATCGCGGTGGCTGCGAATCACGCCTCGACGCCCGCGGATCTCGTCGCCACGCTTTTTCGACTTCTGGGCATCGGCCCTAACCGCGAATTCTATGACGCCGAGGGGCGGCCATACCGTATCTATCGCGGCAGCCCGATCCAACCGCAGTGTCGGCTGATGTCCGTCACTCAGACAAGAGCGTCGCGATCAATCGAAGAACATGGGGTCATCAGCGTTCCAATGTACCAGAGAGATAATTCGTCGGAACAACTCACGATTCCTTCGGCCAATCTCACCTGTAACTCACTTGGCCGAATCGGGTGGTAGCAATATTGGACGGCCGCTCTCACACGGCATATACTCGCAACTCTAGGTCAACCGTCAGGCGGTCGAGTTCAAGATGCCTGGTTACGACCGACCGCGTTTCCCACGGTTAACGACGCTCGTTCTTTCCCCAGAGAACAGGAACCGGACATGTTACGAGGCAGATGCCGTCGTTTTGGCCTCACCCTGATTGAGTTACTGGTGGTGATTGCTGCCATCTCGATCCTCGTCGGCCTTCTCCTTCCGGCAGTTCAAGCGGCCCGCGAATCAGCCGCACGAAACAAGTGCCAGAACAACTTGAAACAATGGGGCTTGGCCCTGCACAACCACGAGTCGTTACTTGGCTTTTTTCCTTCGCAGGGGGATGTCCAGGTCGGCCATACCGGCGACCCATGGTCAGCTCAGACCCGACTGCTGACGTACGTTGAGCGGAGCGACCTTGGTAATCAGATCAACTATTCGCAGTCGAGTGACGGGCAGGCGATGGCCATCAACCGCGTCCCTCTCCTCATGTGTCCGTCCGAGGTGAATGACCACGCGCAGTCCAGCGCCACGGCCCCCTACCCACTCAACTACGTCGTGAACGTCGGTACTTGGTTCGTCTACGACCCAGTGAGTGGATCAACTGGCGACGGGGCGATCGGGATGAACCGCCACACGAGATTCGCCGACTTCAGGGATGGATCCAGTAGTACCCTGGGCATGAGCGAGGGGAAGACATTCACGCCAATTCTGCGGGACGGCGGCAACCCAGCGACTCTCGGGATCACCGTGCCCAGTCTGCCGCCCAAAGTGACAGCTTATGGGGGTGCCCTAAAGCTCGACTCCGGACATGTCGAGTGGATTGACGCCCGTGGCATACAGAGCGGCTTCACCACGACTTTCCCGCCAAATACGCGAGTCCCATATATGTCTTCCGGCATCACATATGATGTGGACTTCACAAGTTATCGAGAGGGGAAGACGGCCGCTATTCCGACATATTCAGCCGTCACAGCACGCAGTTACCACGCCGGTGGAGTCAACGCCCTGCTGATGGATGGAAGCGTTCGATTCGTTGGAGAAACAATTTCGCAGGCCGTGTGGCGAGCGCTCGGAACCAGGTCCGGGCGCGAATTCGTGGGAGATTTCTGACCGCTTACTGACGTGTGTCAAAGTTATAGCGCAAGCCCTACCAAAAGTGGCAAACTAGCCCTCGAATTTGCGTTGAAAAGGGCCAAGCCGACTTCTGGGGCCACCTTGGCGATTCTGCTCGCCTTTCGAGCCGGATTCCAGCGTGAGCCTATTGTCAAGAGACGCTCGGAGATGATCGGACCGAGTTGGGCCGCGCAACTGTTGCGCAGTGGCAAGGCCGACACCAGCCGTTTCTGAATCGCGGGCCGTTGGTGAGCCGGGCCGTGTAACTGCTGCGCGGTACAGTAGTGGCTTTGGCGATTCTCCGGTCCCCACCGAGTACCTCTGCTCAGTCAGTCGCTCCCTTGCCGGCCAAAGCCACCACGATGGCCCGCTGGCGAGCGCGCCGCCCGGTACCTGCCTTCGGGGCCGCCACCGCGACGTCAGATCTGACGCCGCCTGGCTTGCTCGGGAGGCTGATCGTTGGCTGGGCGTCGTGGCCAGCGGTTTCAATCCTGGCGTCCTCGGGCTGGCGCCTTCAATTGAAGTGGCTCGCGTCCACAAGGAAGTTGCCGTTGTTGCCCAACGGCATGTAGGGGAGCCAGCGGGCGCCGTTGACGGTGTTGGTGCGGGCGTTGCGGCCCGGATACCAGGCAAACCCCACGCTCACGTTGTAGGCGTCCTGGGTCGAGCCATTCGGCCCGGGGTGCGCATTGGCTGCCATGTACATCGCATTGGTGTAAAGCGCCAGCCGCTCCGTCAGCGGCACCTGTGCGGACATACCCAAGATCACGGAGCCCACGAGTCCGCTGCCGACGAGCCGTTTCGCATCGGGGACGCCGACGTAGAGCCAGGTGTCGGCACCTTGGTCGAACTTGTGGTGCCAAAAGGCGTTGATTTGGTTGATTGCCCGGAACTGATTGTGGTTGTCGGGACGATCGCCGATGTAACTTCGGTCATGGACCGTGCTCCAAATGCCCAGCGAGTTGGTCCCGCTGAAAGCCCATTCGAATTGCCCACGCCACTGGCTCAAAGTCGGCGACAGCCCGTATTGGCCATAGTTGTCGTTGATCATC
>Ga0265339_10000474_pt1 | contig 31375 bp, 27 predicted proteins | sample 4CB219metaG_FD_202085 | JGI IMG/M metagenome (GOLD analysis project Ga0265339, IMG submission 202085) | Rhizosphere microbial communities from Carex aquatilis grown in University of Washington, Seatle, WA, United States - 4-CB2-19 metaG | ecosystem: Host-associated > Plants > Roots >... | reverse complement strand
CGGGGGTAAAGGCGAAGTAGGCGATGGCGCGCTGCTCGGGGACGGCGTGAGCGTAGCGGGTGAGGTTTCGCTTGTAGAAGGCCTCCAGCTCGACGTCAGAGGGGTTGATGGTCTTGCGCAGGTCGTCCCCGGAGATGACGGCGTAGTCGAACTTGATCTTGATGTTTTGCTTGCGGTAGGAGTCGCGGACTTCCTGGTCACCGACTGAGACGCCTGCGGTGATGTAATCCTTGAGCCGCTCAACGATGATCTGGCGGCGGACGCTCTCCTCGAAATCGGGGACGGACATGTTGAGGCGTTCATTGATCAGGTTGGTATAGGCCTGTTCGCCGATGAATTTGCCGTTGGGAAAGAGGACCGCGCCGGTGGGTCCGGTGTGGAGGTACTTGGCCACGTCGTCATTGTTGGCGGAGAAACCGAGCCTGGCGGCCTCAGTGAGCATGATCTGCTGCTGGACCATCTGCTGGCCGACCTGTTGGGTGAAGTAATTGAGGATCACCGGGTTGTCGAGGTACTGCGGGCTGCGCTGGGAGATCTGCTGGCGCGCGGCCTGCTGGACCTTCTGGAGGCTGACCACGTCAGCGGCGTGGAACAGCTTGGAGTACCAGTGAGGGTAGATCTCAGCAAAGGTGTCGGGCGAGGCTGCGGAGCCGCTCATAAGGCCGGGGATCAGGTAAACGACCATGCCGACGGAGGCAGCGCCGATGATCACAATGTAGATGGCCTTGGCTATTTTGGTGTCTTTTTGCAGAAAACGAATCATGGGTGGGTTTTGCTCACTATTCTCCCGTTAATTATAAGTTGTCGGTTGGCGGTTGTCAGTAAGGCAGGGAAGGAGGGACGTAGGGGTCAGGGATCAGGGATCAGGGGTCGGGGATCAGGGACGCAGGTGTCAGGAGTTTTGGAGTTCTACTACTTGTTCGGCGGAGTTGGGGGCGCGGGCGGCTAGGGATTCATCGTCAGGGAGGAAGAGCTGGAAGACGGTGCCGGAGCCTGACTGGCCAGATGCGATGCGGCTGCGTACGCGGAGTTCGCCTCGATGCTTGTCGACGATCTCCTGGCTGACCCAGAGGCCGAGGCCGGTTCCGGTGGCGTCCTTGGTGGTGAAGAAGGCCTCGAAGATGCGGGCGCAGACCTCGGGGGACATGCCGATGCCGGAGTCAGCGACGGTGATGCGGACGCCGGGTTCGTCATCGCGCCAGCGGCGGGAGGCGTGGAGGCGCACGACGATGCGGCCGCCGGCGGAAGTGGCGTCAATGGCGTTGCCGATGAGGTTGGCAAGTACCTGGCGGATTTCGCCGTCGAAGCAGAAGACGGTGAGCTCGGGATCGAGGTGGCGCTCGACAGCGATGTTGAGGGTGTGAATGCGGGTTTTATAGAGGTCGAGGATGGAGTCAATGAGCTCGGCGGGATGAGCGCGGCCGGGCAAGGTGGATTGGCGGTGAAAGCGCAGGGTTTTCTGCGCGATTTCAGAGATGCGGCGGGCCTCGTGCTCGGCCATGGTTGCGTATTCGAGCGCGGGCGCATTGAGGCCGCAATGGGTGCGAAGAAGGTAGAGCAGATTGGTCAGCCCTTCGAGCGGGTTGTTGATCTCGTGGGCAATGGAGGCGGCCAGACGGCCGGTGGCGGCCAGCTTTTCAGAACGGCGGAGGGCCTCCTCTGCGCGGGCACGCTCGGTGACGTCGCGGACGATCATGCCAACCCAGCGCACCTGGCCAGGCATGGTGCGAACGGGATAAGCGTTGACCAGCCATGCCCAGGGTATTTGAGTCTCCGGGAATCGGCCGCGGAATTCCATGTCGGGGACCAGTTCCTGGGAGGTGAAAACGCGCTGGAGGGTTTCGTCGAACTGGGCGGCGACCTCAGGATTGAGAAGCTCAGCGGGGGTGCGGCCCAAGTGGGCGCCGATGGGGAGGCCGGTGAGCGAGGCAAAGACCTGGTTGACGCGGACAAAGCGGGCGGAGCGGTCAAAGAAGGCGAATCCGATGGGCGCGTTGGCGAGGAGTGAGTCGAGGAGAGAGAGGGTGTCGCGCAGGCCGGCGCGCTGCTCCTCAATGGAGGCGACCATGCTGTTGAAGGCGGAGATGAGATCGCCGAATTCGTTTTCGACGGTTACGGGAAGGGGAAACGCGGAGCTGGATTCAGGATGAGCGGAGAGCGCGCGGGTGCCGTGATGGAGGACGGCCAAGGGGCGGGTGATGAGCAGCGACATGAGCCAGGCCAGAGCGAACGAAGCGGCGATCCAGATGGTGCCGAAGATGAGGGTGGCGCGAACGGTGTCAAAGACCTGCTCGTCGTCCCAGAGCGGATCGGATTCGATCCAGGCGTAGCCACGGAGATCGTAGCCCAAGTAGATGGGCTTGACGGTTTCCCAGCGATTACCGCCGAGGGAGAAGAAGCGAGGCGCGTGGCCGGTGAAGTGGGTGAGGACGGAGAGTTCGACCGGATTGAGACTCACCTGGCCGGCCTGGCCGGCACTGACGTAAAGCTCTTTTCCGCTGACATCAGTGATTTTTGCGCGGAGGACGCTGGGGGCCGCGCCCGCCATGCGAACGGCGACGGCGAGGAAGTCGGGGCGCTGGACTTCGTAAGCCTCTTCAGCATCCACGCAAAGAGAAGTGACCTGGTGCTCCAGGCGCTGGCGATCGCGGTCGCGCATGTCGCGGTCTTCCATGTGAGTGAGGAAGACGGCGAACAGGCCGATGGAGAGCGCCTCAAGCAGCACCAGGCTGAGGAGCATCTGCCAGCGGAGCGACCGGGGCCACCAACGGAGGCGGCCGAGCCGAGAGAGATGGGGAGTTGAATTCTTCAAGGTCTTCGATCCGGTGCCAAGAGCAGTTTCCGAAATGCCGGAACTCCCGTAGGGGATTCTATTTGGATGCGGCCAGCGCGCGGGCGATTTGTTTTCCGTGAAAGCGGCCGTTTTCAATAAAGATCTCGCTGGTGCGCGAGCCGGCTACGATGACGCCGGCGAGGAAGATGCCGGGGACATTGCTTTCCAGACTTTCAGGATGACAGAACGGCATGCAGTCGGGGCCGTCAAAGCGGACGCCGAGGCTTTCAAGGAAGCGGAAATCGGGCCGGTAGCCGGTGAGGGCGAAGACAAAATCATTGGCCAGAATTTCGTGTCCGGAGGGAGTTTCGACGGTGACGGAGTCCGGGTCGATTTGGACGACATGGGAGTTGAAGATGGCGCGGATCTCGCCGTTCTTGATGCGGTTTTCGATATCGGGCTTGATCCAGTACTTGACGTGGGGACGGATGTCAGGGCCGCGATGAACCAGAGTTACGCGGGCGCCGTGCCTCCAGAGCTCGAGCGCGGCGATGGCGGCGGAGTTTTTGCCGCCGATGACGAGCACGTCGGCGCCGAAGTAAGGATGAGGATCGTTGTAGTAGTGATGAACCTTGCCGAGGTCTTCTCCGGGAATGTCAAGGAAGATGGGGATATCGTAATAGCCGGTGGCGACGATGAGGTTGCGCGCGCGGAGGGATCCGTTGCGGCCAAAGCGGTCAAGCAGGTGGACGGTGAAGCCGCCGCGGCCGCCTTCGACGCCGGTTACGCGCTGGTACTGGCGCACGTCGAGTTTGTAATGTGCGGCAACCTGGCGGTAGTACTCAAGGGCTTCATTGCGAGTGGGCTTGGCATTCGGGCTGGGAAAGGGGATATCGCCGATTTCGAGCAATTCCGATGTGGTGAAGAACGTCATGTGCGAGGGATAGTGGAACAGGGAATTGCAGACGCAGCCCTTTTCCACTGAAACGGTTCGGAAGCCGGATCGTTGCGCCTCAATGGCGCAGGAGAGCCCAGTGGGACCGGCGCCGATGACGAGCACATCGAAGAGGGTGTCCGCGGCGGGCTTGGCTTCTGGCGCGGGCATGGTGTGGGGCTGAACGTCCGGCACGGAGTCGAGGGGGTAATCGGGCATACGCTTCTAGATTAGGGTACTGGGGCGGAGTTGAGGGGCATGGTGGAATGGTGTAACACTATGGTAGAATGGTGGAAACAGGCTGGAGGGGCTGATGGCTCTTAACATCAAGGATGAAGAGACTCACGCAATGGTGCGAGAACTTGCGGCGCTGAGGGGCACGACACTGACTGCTGCCGTGAAGCTTGCCGTGAAAGATGAAATCGAGCGGGAGAAGGCCCGACAGGGGGGGGCGGATTCGCGAAAAAAGAGGAAGCGGTCCGAGGTGGTGCAGGCATTCGCGCGGGAGTTCGTCAGCCGGGTAAAAGAACCGATCCATTCCTGGGATATTGACAAGCTTCTCTACGACGAGAGCGGGCTGCCCAAATGATCGTGGATTCGTCGGCGCTGGTTGCGATGCTCACCAACGAAGAGGATGGGGATGCACTGTCCGTAGTGATGGATGGTGCGGAAGTTGTTCGCATGTCCGCGGCATCCTATCTGGAAACGTCGATTGTGATTGATGCTCACCGCGATGCCGCGTTGAGCGCCCAACTGGACGACGCGATTCTTGACTCCGAGATTGTGATTGAGCCCGTGACGGAGGAACAGGCCCGCATTGCCCGCCAGGCTTATCGCGATTATGGAAAAGGCAGCGGGCACAGGGCGAACCTGAACTTCGGCGACTGCTTCAGCTATGCGCTGGCGAGGGTAAAGCGGGAGCCGATTCTGTTCAAGGGCGACGATTTCGGACACACGGATCTGCGGCCGGCGGTTTCCGCGTAGGGAAGACGAACCCGGCCCAGCGCCCAAAGCGAGCTGCCGGACCGGGCGCGCCTGGCAGACTATTTCGCACTCACTTCGACGATCATGAAGGTGTCCGGCTTCATCTTGGGGCGAGTGCCGGCTGCGGCCGGCTCAAACTCCGCTGTGGGCAGGTAAAGCTTGTGCGCCGAGGCGTCCAGACCCATGGTGCGAGCGCCGTCGGGGGTGGTGACGGTCTGCTCCACCTGGTACGCGCCGCCGTTTTCCCCTGCGACGATGAGCTTGCCGTCGCGGCAACTGGCGAAGGCTTGATGGCCGTCGAATTGCGCCGCATCCACGCCGGCGCCGATGTCAACGCTGCCCAGAACTTTGCCGTCAACCGTGCTCATGACGACGAGTTTCTGCGGATTGCGGCAGCCGATGAAGAGGCGGTGGGCTTTCTTATCGAGAGCCATGCCCACGGGATGACCACCGGGCGCGACCGGCCAGCGCGCGATGACCTTGCGCGTTTTCAGGTCGACTTCGGCGATGAGGTCCTTGTCTTCGAGGTTGACGTAAGCCTTGCCGGCGCCGTCAGCGGCGAGGAATTCAGGCGACCCGCCGAGATCGACCGTTTCCACCTTGCCGCTGTTGGGATCGATGTCAGGCTTGAACACCATGAGCATGCCCTTGTCACCTGCTACGGCGAGGACGAGATTCTGTCCGGCGTCGTAGATGATGCCGTCGGAGTCGGGCATGGTGGCGAGCTTGCCGAGCACGGCGTAGGTTTTCAGGTCGAAGACGATGATGGCGCCATCGCCGCCGCCATCGGTGATGAAGCCGCGATTGAGGCTGGGAACAAGGGCCACGCCGTGGGAGCGTTTCTGGCCGGGAATGTCGCCGAGCACTTTGCCGGAATCGGCGTCGATGACCTGGGTGTGCGTGGACCGCGTAACGAAGAGCCGATGGGTGGGAGCATCCACGGTAACGTAGTCCCAACCGCCCTCGCCACCAATGTGCAAGGTTTTGGTCACTTGCCACTGCTGGCCGTGGAGCGGCAGTGAGCCTGCGAGCGCGAGCGCCAGCGGAAGTATTGCAGCTTTACCGATACGCATTTTCAACTCTCCTCTGCTTCCGATCGATTGTGGCGACTTTCAAGGAACGGTGTATGGACCCGGTGAGTACGCTATCACACTGAACCTAATGATTCGTTGAAGGCAGATGAATGGGAGGTTACGATTGCCTCGCGGCTCCTCCTCCCCGAGAGATCGCCGAGTTGGCAATTTTTGCCAATCGGCATAGGATAGCCGTTATTGGAGGAGCAGGATGCCGACGCGCAACATCAATTTAACCCCGCAGTTGAACCGGCTTGTTGACGCGAGAATCCGCAGCGGAAAATATGCCAATGCGAGCGAGGTACTGCGGGCGGGTCTGCGTGCGCTGGAGCGGAGCGAACGCGAGGATCAGGCCAGGCTCCAGGCGCTTCGGGCCGCTCTTGAAGCAGGCGAACAAAGCGGCGTCGCAGAAGGGGATGTCCTTGGCGAAGTTCGCGAGCGAGTCCGTCGGCGCGCGATGGTAAGTGGCGCGAACTGAGACATGGCGGCGTACCGGTTTTCCAGGTTGGCGCGGCTCGATCTGATCGAGATCGGCGATTACACGCTGCATCGCTGGGGAATCGAAAAGACCTTTCGCTATCTCGACAGTCTGGAAAGATGTTTCGGACTGATCGCGGCGAATCCAGATATCGGCCGGAGATGCGACCGCATCCGAAAAGGCTATCGCCGGATGGAACACGAGAGGCACGCGATCTTCTATCGGATCGAGGATGCCGGCGTGATGATTATGCGCATACTGCACCAACGCATGCTGCCTGAGAATCAGGCAATGGATGAGACGGACTAAGCCGTGGCTCTCGTTCTCTACACCATCGGTCACTCCACCCACTCAATCGAGGAATTCATAGCCCTGCTGCGCGGGCACGGCGTGGCCCAGGTGGCGGATGTGCGATCGATTCCGAAGTCGCGGCATTGTCCGCAGTTCAACGGGGATGTGCTTGGGATTTCGCTGGGGAGCGCCGGGATTGGCTACGCGCAGATCACGGCGCTGGGGGGGAGACGGCATTCCCGCAAGGACTCAGTGAATATGGGTTGGCGCAACGCGTCGTTCCGCGGTTATGCGGATTACATGGCGACGGCGGAGTTTGCGCAGGGGCTGAAGGAGTTGATTGATCTGGCTTCAGCGCGGCCGACGGCGACGATGTGCGCCGAAGCGGTACCGTGGCGCTGCCATCGCTCACTGATTGCGGATGCGATGACGGTTGGAGGCTGGGATGTGCGGGAGATCCTGAGCGCGGCACCGGCAAGGATGCACCAACTCACGCCGTTTCTGAAGGTGATTGACGGGAATCTTTACTATCCAGCATTGGGGGACAGGCTCTGACTCGCCTGCGTTTGTTGCAGGTGAGCGCCGGAGCGGGGACTATTGATGCTGCCCCTCGGGCTGTGACTTTGCTTCGGCCGGCTTTGGCGTTCCGGCAGCCTTTGCCATCTGCAACTTCTCGAGCGTCTTCTCAAGCCGCTTGTGAAATTGACGGGTGTTGGGATTTTCTGCGCCGACTTCCTTAATATCCTCTTTGATCGCGCAGCCGTCGCCTTTCACAAACAAAGTGACTCTGTCGGTATAGACAATCAGGTCGCCGACGACGAGAAAGGAAGCATGGAGATCGAGATCGTTTACTGAGGCGAGAGAGTAATCACTCTTATTGCCCAGGGTGTCCTTTACGGCGACCCAGAGGTCGTCGCATGACATGGGATAAACTCCCTTAACGGGACTCACATTTACGCCTTTCGATTTTGCAGACGCAGAAGCAGCAAGCGAGAGGATCAAAAATAATGCGGCAAGTGTCCTGACCATTCAATTCCCCTTATCACTGCCCATCAGACGCAGGCCCGGAGGCAGATCGTAACCCAAAAGAATTATAAACATGCGCCGAGGCGGAACCTGTGATGGCCGTCAGGGCAAACTGTGACCGGCGATACCCTAGAATGTGGGTGGCATTAAGGAGTTTAATCTCATGACGGTTATTTGTCAGCAGGATCTTGTCGACACCATTGCGGGCGCGCTGCAATACATCAGCTACTACCACCCCGAGGACTACATCACGAACCTGGCCAAGGCGTACGAGAAGGAGGAATCGCCGGCAGCGAAGGATGCGATGGCACAGATCCTGATCAACAGCCGGATGTGCGCGGAGGGACATCGGCCCATCTGCCAGGACACGGGGGTTGTCAACGTATTCCTGAAGGTGGGGATGGAGGTGCGCTTTGCCGGATCGGATGGCGCGAGCCCGTCAATGAGCCTGCAGGAGATGGTGGACGAGGGGGTGCGGAAGGCATATCTGGATCCCGACAACAAGCTGCGGGCGAGCATGCTGGCCGATCCGGCGGGGGCGCGCAAGAACACGCGCGATAACACGCCGAGCGTGGTGACGGTGGACCTGGAGCCCGGTGACAAGGTGGAGATTACGGTGGCGGCGAAGGGTGGAGGATCGGAGGCGAAGTCGAAGTTCGCCATGCTGAACCCGTCGGACTCGATTGTGGAGTGGGTGCTGAAGACTGTGCCGACCATGGGGGCGGGCTGGTGTCCGCCGGGGATGCTGGGGATCGGCATTGGTGGAACGGCGGAGAAGGCCATGCTGATGGCCAAGCAGAGCCTGATGGAGCCGATCGACATCCAGGACCTGATGGCGCGCGGGCCCCAGGATCAGACATTGTCTACGGCAGAGAAGCTGCGACTTGAGATCTATGACAAGGTAAACAAGCTGGGGATAGGCGCGCAGGGACTGGGCGGGCTGACCACCGTGCTGGATGTGAAGGTGCTGGATGCGCCGTGCCACGCGGCGAATTTGCCCATTGCCATGATTCCCAACTGCGCCGCTACGCGGCATGCGCACCTGGTGCTGGATGGATCCGGGCCGGTGTATCTTGATCCGCCGAACCTGGAAGCGTGGCCCCAACTGACTTACAATCCGGTGGGCGCGCGGCGGGTTGACCTGAACACGGTGACCAGGGCTGAGGCCGCGACGTGGAAGCCCGGTGAGGTGCTGCTGCTGAATGGCAAGCTGCTGACCGGCCGCGACGCCGCGCACAAACGCATGACCGAGATGCTGAACCGGGGTGAGAAGCTGCCGGTGGACTTCCAGGACCGGTTTATTTATTACGTGGGGCCGGTGGATCCGGTGCGCGACGAGGTGATTGGGCCGGCGGGGCCGACGACTGCGACACGCATGGACAAGTTTACCCGGCAGATGCTGGCGGAGACGGGATTGCTGGGCATGGTGGGCAAGTCCGAGCGCGGGCCGGCGGCGATCGAGGCGATTCGCGAGTTTGGCGCGGTGTACCTGATGGCGGTGGGTGGCGCGGCATATCTTGTTTCAAAGGCGATCATGAGCGCGCGGCGGCTGGCGTTCGACGATTTGGGCATGGAGGGCATCTACGAGTTCGATGTGAAGGATATGCCGGTGACCGTGGCCGTGGATGCGAAGGGAACGAGCGTACACCAGACGGGACCGGCGGAGTGGCAGCAGCGGATTGCGGGTGTGCCGATACTGCAGTAAGACAGGGAACGAGGGACCAAGGGACCAAGGGAACAAGCGCGGGAGTCTGCTTCTCCGGGAAATGGCTCTGGCGCTTCAAAAGGGGGCCGGTGAGTGACCACTGTGCTGATACGCCCAGCCGTGCGCAGCGATCTGCCGCGGCTCACGGAAATCTACAACCATTACGTCGTCCATACGCCGGTCACTTTTGATATCCGACCCTTGCGGGTGGAAGAGCGCATTCCATGGTTTGAGCAGTTTGGTCAGACTGGGCGGTATCGGCTGCTTGTGGCCGAGTTGGACGGCAAAGTGGCGGCCTACGCGGGCACAACGCGCTTCCGGCCCAAGCCTGCCTACGACACTACCGTTGAAACCACGGTGTATTGCGCGCCGGAGTTCATCGGGCAGGGATTGGGCGGGCAGCTTTACGCGGCTCTGTTTCAGGCACTGGGGACGGAAGATGTCCACCGCATAGTTGCCGGATTTGTGCCGCCCAATCCGGCTTCAGAGGCGCTTCACAAGCGCTTCGGATTTCGTCCCGTTGGGACCTTCTCTGAGACCGGCGATAAGTTCGGAAGATACTGGGATGTTTGCTGGCTGGAGCGGCCGTGCCAGGGAACGGCAGGGATAAGCCGGGCCTGATCCAGCGCTGCGCACGACTGTGATCCCCGCCACAGCCGTCCATTGAGAAATAGCGCACACTCATCATCGGAAAGGAGCTTCCGGAAGAAGCTCCTTTCGGCTTTTCAGGGGAAAAGGGACACCCCCCACCCCCCCCTTTTGCATGCAATGCATGCATTGCAAGCACTGCTAGCATTGCTTGCACTGGTAAGGCTCGGGTTTGGGGAGAATCTCCCGGTACGGATTGCAGCATTCCGTGATTCGGGAGGAAAAAAGGGACACCCGCCACCCCCTTTTTTGCATGCAATGCAAGCACTGCTAGCATTGCTTGCACTGGTAAGGCTTGAGTTTGGGGAGAATTTCCCGGTACGGACTGCAGCACTCCGTGATTCGGGAGGAAAAAAGGGACACCCCCCACCCCCCTTTTTGCATGCAATGCAAGCATTGCTTGCACTGGTAAGGCTCGGGTTTGGGGAGAAGTCCCCTTACGTAGAGTCGGCGAGTCAGGCCGCGCTCCAACCTTCGCACGATGAAGCTGTGCAAGGGATGGGGCGCGCCTGTGCTCCCTGAGGCCTACTTCTGGTCTGTTGCTGCGGGCGTTTCGCCGGTGACCAGGTTGCCGTTGATGTCGCGGACCTCGACGGGGCCGAGGCCGGCGTCCTTCAGGCTGGACTCGATCTTGGATCGATCTCCCGCGGTGACGATGATGAGTTGGTCGGGGTGCAGGTACTGCTTTGCCGCGCGGGCGATGTCGTCCGGTGAGACGGACTGGAATTTGGCCGGAAGGTTGGCGTAGTAGTCCAGTGGCCGGTCATACAGGAACAGGCTGTTTACGGCGCGGGCGATGGCGGAATTGGTTTCAAATTGGCCGGGCAGAGAGCGGATGGAGGCCTCCTTGGCCGCGGCCAGCTCTTCCGGCGTGGAGGGATGATCGGGGAAGTTGCGAATCTCCATCATCATCTCCTTCGCGGAGGGTGCGGTCACGTCGGTGCGGACCAGAGCGCCGGCGAGGAAATCGCCTCCCGCGCGATACTCGTTGAAGGCGGAGAAGGCTCCGTAGGTGTAGCCGTGCACCTCGCGCAGGTTCATGTTGATGCGGCTGCCGAAGCTGGAACCGAGTGTGTAATCGAGGACATCGAGCAGCTCCGAATCCGGCGAATTGGCGGGCACGCCGATGCCGAATGCGAGCATGGCGGTCTGCGGCGCTCCCGGCTTGTCGACAACGACTACGTGCGTGGTGGGAGCTTCCGGCGAAGCGGGAATCTGCGGCGCGGGATCGGCTTCGTTCTTCCAGTTGCCGAAATACTGCTCAGCCAGCTTGCGGGCCTCCGCCTGATTCACATCGCCGGCGAGCACCAGCACGGAATCGTTGGGGCCGTAGTGGTGCTTGTAGAAGTTGGAGAAATCACCCGCTGCGATGGCCTTCACGCTTTCCGTGGTTCCGTTTCCTGAGTGCCCATAGGGCTGGTCGCCGAAGAGGAGCTTGGGCCCGGCGCGAAGCGCAATCTGGACGACGTTGTCAGTCTCCTGCGAGATGCGGACGAGACGCTGCGCGCGGTGGCGCTCAATGTCCTCGGTGCGGAATGCGGGGTGAAGCGCCACATCGGCCAGCAGGCTCATGCCTTCGCCCGCGTGCGAGGTAAGCACATCCATGCTGATGGCGCTCGAGTCCATGCCTGCGGTGGTGTTGATGTGGGTGCCGATGGTCTCCTGATCTTCGGCCAACTTCGACAGGCTGCGGGATTCGGTGCCCTCGCCCATTACCTCGGACACAAGGGAGGCCAGGCCTGCGGTTGCGGTCTGGTTATTCTCAGCACCGGCGCGGGAGACGAGATCCGCGGTAAGCAGGGGTAGGGAGTGCTCCTCCACCAGCAGCACCTTCAGGCCATTATCCAGAGTGAACTCCTTGGGAGCCGGCAGATGGAGGGCCGGCGCGGGTCCCGGCGCGGGCTTGTTCTTGCGCCAGTCCTGCGCTTTTTCAAACTCTGGCGAGTAGGGGTTGGTGATCTTTACGCTTGCGTCCGTGTCGTCGGGGCTGCGCGGCACGTCATCCAGAACCTTCTTGCCGGGGACGCAGAAGACCACGACGGCGGAGTCTTTGGAGAGATACTTCTGAGCAGCGGATTTTACGTTGGCCGGAGTGACGGCGTCGATCATGGCCACGTCTTTGGGCAGGAAGCCGGGATCGCCGGTGTATTGGTTGTACTTATCCAGGGTATCGGCAACGCCGCCGAAGCCGCCGAGGCGCTGCAGGCCGTTGATCTTTCCCGTGAGCTTGAGCGCCTTGGACGCGGCGACCTCTTCGGCCGTCGGGACGTCCTGCTGCAGCTTGCCGAGCTCCTGCCAGAAGGTGGCTTCCAGATCCTCGAGTTTGACACCGGGCTTTGCGGTGATGTCGCAGGTGGCGAGACTGGTGAGCTTGAGCTCATCGGTCTCGCAGTTGACGGATTGCGCAACCTGGGACTTGATGACGAGCGCCTGTCTGAGGCGGCTGGCCTTGGCACTGCCGAGAGCGAAGATGGCAGTATCGACGCTGTACGCCTGGGGCGTGAATGCCGGCGGCGTGAGCCAGGCAATGCTCAAGCGCGGCAGCTTTACCGTATCGGTAATGGTGGCGCGGCGCTGAGCCGTAATGGGTGGGGTGACCACGTGCACCGGCGCAACTGCCGGGCCGCGGGGGATGGGGCCAAAGTATTTGGTGAGAAGCGCCTTCAATTGCGCAGGGTCGAAGTCGCCGGCGATGGCGATGGAGGCGTTGTTGGGGGTATAGAACTGCTGGTGGAAGTCACGCACGTCCGCGACGCGCGCCGATTCGATATCCGCGTGGCTGCCGATGACGGAGCCGTAGTAAGGGTGGTCCTTGGGGAAGAGCAGGTGGAAGACGGCCTCTTCGGCAACATTGTAGGGCTGGCCTTCGCCCTGCCGGCGCTCGTTGCGAACCACGTCGCGCTGGTTGGTGAGCAGCTTGCGGTCGAGACCTTCCATGAGGAAGCCCATGCGGTCGGATTCGAGCCATAGGGCGAGCTCGAGCTGGTTGCCGGGCATGGTCTCGAAATAGTTGGTGCGGTCGAAATCGGTGGTGCCGTTCACGTCGGTTGCCCCGGCGCCTTCCACGTACTTGATGTGGGCTTTCTCGCCCACGTGCTCGGAGCCCTCGAACATCATGTGCTCGAAGAGATGGGCGAATCCGGTGCGGCCGGGGCGCTCATTCAGGGGACCGACGTGGTACCAGAGGTCGACGGCGACGAGCGGCAGCCGGTGGTCCTCGTGGGTGAGAACCGTGAGGCCGTTGGGGAGAACGAATTTCTGGTACTTGATTTCGGGGAGCTTGTGCGCGGGCTGCGCAAGAGCGCAGGATACGGCGGCAAGAAGTGATAGCTGGCAGAGCAATTGGCGAAGCATGCGATGCACGGGAGCCTCCTGAAGAATGGCTGGAATGGGACCACCGGATGATACCAGAGTGACGCGCAGTTTCATGTCATCCGAATGTATGAACGAGGGGGCGGCGGATCAGCGCCAGCGGAAGATGCGCAGCGCCGCGGCAAAGGGAATGACGAGCCATGCCAGCAGGATGGCGACGGGAGCGGTGAGGTGCGCGAGGCCGATGCCCTGGAGCATGTTGGCGCGGAGAGCGTCGTTGGCCGCAGTGAGCGGGAGCGCCCTGACGAACGGCTGAATGACGGCAGGGAATCGCGAGGCGGAGAAGAAGACGCCGGAGAGGATCCACATGGGCAGCATGACCAGGTTCATCAGGCCCGATGCGGCTTCCATGGTACGGGCGCGTGATGCGATGAGCAGGCCAAGCGATGAGAAGACGAGAGAGATGAGCAGGCAGAGGAACGCGAGCTGAACGATTGATCCGCGGAAGGGGACGCCGAAAGCGAAGCGGGCGAAAGTGAGGAATACGACCACTTCGATAACCAGGAGCAGGATGCGCGAGAACAGGAACGAGGCGAGATACTGCCAGCGGGGCATGGGGGAAGCGACCAGGCGCTTGAGGAGCTTTTTCTGGCGGGCTTCAACGATAGCGAACACGATGCCCCAGATGGCGGAGCCCATCAGGTTCATGCCGAGCAGGCCGGGAATGACGAAGTCGATGTAGCGGGCGCCGACCTCGTGGATGAGGTTGTTGGAGGTGGGGACGGCGTCGTGGTGGCCGGCGGCGGACTGGATGGCGCGATCTGCGAGCAGGCGAGCCAGGCGGCCGTCGGGGTTGGTGTCGTCGTACTTGAAGACGACGCCGTCAGGAGTTTGAACTGCGAGCAACAAGATGGTGCCGGTGGCGAGGGCATGCGTGCCGGCGGCCTCATCCATGTTGGAGGCGCGAAGGACCGGATCGGCAGCCAGCGCCCGGGTGAGCTGGGGCGTGGTGGCGGCGACGGGCAGAACATCCGGCGGGCGATTGCGAAATGCGATGCCCAGGCCAACGGCGAGAAGGATCGGAAAGATGAAGACCCAGAAGAGCGCTTCCGGCTCGCGCAGGAAGAGACGGAAACGTGCGGAGGTGAGCTGGTAGAGCGAGCTGGATTCAAGCCTACTCATCGCGCAGGTTCCTTCCGGTGAGGGAGACGAAGACGTCTTCGAGGGTGGCGGAGTGAGTGCGGAATTCGGCCAGATGAAGGTCCTGCGCATCGAGAACGCCGAAGATGCGGGGAACGGTTGTATGCAGATCGGAGACGCAGAGCTGATGCGTGCCGGCATCAACGCGATGCGACTGCACGCCAGGGATGGCAGTGAGTTGGGAAACATCGAGCGGTGCATCGGCGGGCGAGACGGCGAACTCGACGATGTGATCGCCGCCCACCTGGGCGATGAGCTGTTGGGGTGTGCCGAGGGCGATGACGCGGCCGTGGTCCATGATGGCGACGCGGTCGCAGAGGCGCTCGGCCTCGTCCATGTAATGCGTGGTGAGGATGATGGTGCGTCCGGCGCGCTTGAGGTCGTCGACCAAGTCCCAGAGATGACGGCGAGCTTGCGGATCGAGTCCGGTAGTGGGCTCGTCGAGGAAGAGCAATTCGGGGTCGCCAACCAGCGCGCAGGCCATGGCGAGGCGCTGCTTTTGTCCGCCGGAGAGCGTGCCCACGCGGGCATTGCGTTTTTCCTCGAGCTGGGCCGTGGCGATGACTTCGTCCACGGAGATGCCGTGAGGAAAGAAGCTGCGGAAGAGACGTAGAGTTTCAAAGACAGTCAGCTTGTCAGGGAATTGCGTTTCCTGCAGCTGGATTCCGATTCGCCGGCGCAGGTTGGAGGCATTGTGTTTCCAGTCGCGGCCGAGGAGCGTGATGGCGCCGGCGTCGGGAACAGTAAGGCCCTCGCAGATTTCAATAGTGGTGGTTTTGCCGGCCCCGTTGGGGCCGAGCAGGCCGAAGCATTCACCGGGCATGACTTCGAGATCGATGCCTGCTACGGCGACGACATCGCCGAAGGCCTTGCGCAAGCCGCCGATGGAGAGGCTGGGAGCCGGTGTTGATACGGGTTTTGCAGCGGTCTGCGTGGATGGGGCCATGGCAGTGAGCGTCCGTGGGATGTGGGTCCAGAGTACGCGAAAGGGAGGTAGCAGGACAATCGCGAAGGGATGAAATGCCGGCTATGGCGCGGGAAAGAGATAGCGGAGCATAGGGCGGACGCGCGCCGCCCAGCTCGATTCATCGTGCGAGCCATCGGGAGAGCGCTCGAAATGGAGAGTGTTGCCGCGGGTCCAGCCGTTGGCAATGAGCCGGCGGGCGAGGCGTTCGGCATCCTGTGCGGTCCTGTGGCCTTCGCGGTCGCCCGCGTCAAGCCACAGCTTGGGCTTTTGCCAGGTCGTGGGACCGTACTCGTTGACATACCCGAGGATGCTTTTGTGATTCCACCAGACGGAAGGCGAGAGAACGGCCAGCCTGCCGAAGTGCTGCGGGAAACGCAGGCCGAGATAGAGCGTGACCAAGCCGCCGAGGGAGCTGCCGCCGAGCCCGGTGGATTCGCGGCCGGCGCGCACGCGGTAATGGCGGGCGATGAAGGGCATGAGATCGTCGACGATGAGGCGGCCGTAGCTTTGGGCTTCGCCGCCGCCGCGCTGCCAGTCGCGGTCGGGCGTGTACTCGGCGATGCGGCGATCGCCGGTGTTGTAAATGCCGACGATGATGAGCGGCTCGACTTCGCCGGCCTCGATGGCGGCGTCGGCGTGCTCGCGCATCTGCCAGGTGCGGCCGCGGATGAATGACGTCTCCGGATCGAACAGGTTCTGGCCATCTTGCATGTAGAGGACAGGGTAGTCGCGCCCGGGATGGTGGTCGTAACCCGGCGGAACATAGACGATGATATCGCGGTCATCGGGGAGAAAGCGGCTATGGAACCCGCGATGCATGCGCAGGCGGGGATGGGGCGGTGCGGGGATGGGCGTCGGCGCGGCTTGCGGCGTCTTTGGAGCTGAGTGAGCTTCAAGATTCAATCGGTCGCGTTCCTTTGCCGTTGCCTGGGGTGCCGGAGAGCGGGCCCGTGGCTGTTACAGTATCAAGAAAACGTCGGCCTTCCAAATCTGGAGCAAGGCATGAATCGCGAATATCACAAGTGGCACTCGCCCCGGCTGGGGCGCGACATGGAGTTGCTGGTCTTTGGACACGCGGGGCTGCCGGTGATTGTGTTTCCCACCTCGGGCGGGCGGTTCTACGAGTTTGAGGATCGCGGGATGATCGGCGCCCTTGCCGGGAAGATCGATGCCGGCCAGTTGCAGGTGTACTGCGTTGACTCAGTGGATATGGAGAGCTGGTACAACCGCAGCGTGCAACCGCGGTGGCGGATCGCGCGGCATGTGCAGTTCGACGAATACGTGATCAACGAAGTGGCGCCGCTGGTGCGGCAAAAGAACCAGGACCCTCACCTGGTGGCGCTGGGATGCAGCTTCGGCGGGTTTCACGCAGTGAATGCTGCGCTGCGGCATCCGGATGTCTTCACGGGAATGCTGGCTATGTCTGGCGCGTTTGACTTGTCGAAATTCCTGAGCGGGTATCACGACCAGGACGTTTATTTCAATCAGCCCACGCAGTTCCTGCCGAACATGGGCGACCCGTGGTTCCTGGAGCGCTATCGGCGCAATACCTACGTGCTGGGGACGGGCTGGGACGACCAGTGCCTGGGGCAGAACCAGAATCTGGATCGGATCATGAGCGAGAAGGGAATTCCGCATAAACTTTACATCTGGGATACGCGGAACTCGCATGACTGGCCGACGTGGCAGCGGATGGTGCAGGAATATCTGTGAGGCAGGGAACAGGGAACAGGGAACAGGGGACAGGGAACAGGGGACAGGGAACAGTGAACAGGTAACAGGGAAAAAGACTTGCCCGCCAACTTTTCGGGATCGCAGAAACTGTGAACCGCAGACTGACAACTGACAGCTGAGAACTGAGGTTGCCATGAGCACATTGAATCCGTATGAGAGCTTTCTGGATGGGCGGCCTGTGATGGACGTGCTGGCTGAGACACCGCGGGCGATTGCGTTGCTGCTGGACAAGATGGGCTCCGGTAAAGCGTACGAGGCGCCGGCGCCGGGTAAGTGGAGCGCGGGCGAGATTGTGGCGCACATGGCTGACTGCGAGCTGGTGTTCGGGTTCCGGATGCGGCAGACGCTGGCGGAGCACGGGCCGACCATACAGCCCTTTGACCAGGAGAAGTGGGCGAAGACGTACAGTGGCATCGAGCCCAAGGAGGCGCTGGCTGCGTTCACCGCGCTCCGCAGATGGAATCTGCTGATGTTTGAGGCGGCTCTGCCCGCGGCGGCGGATCGGACGATGACGCATCCGGAGCGCGGGACGATGACGTTCCAAACGGTGGTGGAGACGATGGCGGGGCACGACTTGAATCATCTGGGTCAATTGAGGCGCATCGCGGGTTAACCGATGGAGGGCCACGCCGAGAGAAAAAATTACTGCAAGATGTGAGGTTGCGCACGTTCCAAAGGGAGTAGGACTGCGTCTTACTTCCGGAGGAATCCCGTGCAACGTTTCTTTGTTCTCGCTTGCCTGATCGCGTCCGTTGTGGCCGGAGTTGCACAAACACCGGCCCCCTTGACCTCCAAATCTTCAACGACAGCGCCCGCCGCGGCAGCGCCTTCATCCGTGAAGGACGTTCCGGTGCGTAAGGTGGTTCTCTACAAGAACGGCATCGGCTACTTTGAGCATTCCGGCTCAGTCAGCGGCAACCAGCGGGTGGCCATCGACTTTACTTCTTCGCAACTGAATGACGTGCTGCAATCTCTGACAGCGCTCGACGAGGGCGGCGGGCGGATTGCGGGCGTGAATTACAACTCCACGACGCCGCTGGCGGAACAGTTGAAGGCGCTGGCGCTGGGGATGACGGACGAACCCACGTCGACTGAGTTGTTCCAGGCATTGCGCGGGCAGCGCGTGGAGGTGATGGGCGGGCCCGGCGGGCCGATCACAGGGCGCCTTATGTCGATTGAGACGCGCACGGAGAAGACCGGCGGCGGAGACGATGCGGCGACAGTGGACAAATACTTCTTGACGCTTGTAGCGGCCTCGGGCGCGGTGCGGGTTATCGAGCTAACGCCGCAGTTGAGCGTGCGGCCGCTGGATGCGGGCCTGCAGGGACAGCTTGACCGCTACCTGGAGTTGCTGAGCTCGACGCATGCGAACGGGTTGCGGCACCTGACCTTGAATGCAGTGGGGACGGGCGAACGCGAGCTGCGCGTGAGCTACATCAGCGAGGTGCCGGTGTGGAAGTCGACCTACCGGATTGTGTTTCCGCAGGCGGCCGGCGGCCGTGAATACGCGAACGCCATTGTGCAGGGGTGGGCGGTGGTGGACAACACGGTGGGCGCGGATTGGGACAATGTGCGGTTGTCGCTGGTGGCGGGCGCACCGCAGAGCTTTATTCAGCCGCTGAGCCAGCCGCTCTACACGCGGCGGCCGGAGATTCCGATTTCGACGGGCGTAGAGACTACGCCGCAGACGCATGAGGCGGCGAACAAGGGACAGGATATTATGGGCAGCGAAGAGGCCGTAAAGGAGTTTGATAAGCTCGCTGCGCCGGCACCTCGCGCGATGCAGAATACCGCCCAAAACGTCATCGGGACGCAGAACCGGAACTTTGCGGCTCTCGCCTCAGCGGGAATCGGGGAGGGCTCGGGCGGCAGTATGGGTGTGGGCGGTGGTGTTTACCGGCCTTCCGACGCAATCAACGAGGGGGATGTTTCCACCAATGCTTTCGATGAGTTCTTCGAGTACTCGCTTGCCGCGCCGGTGACCATCCACAAGAACGAGTCGGCGATGGTGCCGATCCTTCAGCAGGAATTGCCCTGCGAGCACGTGACGCTGTGGAATCCGAAGGACCGGCTGCCGCTGCGCGCCATCTGGCTGCAGAACAAGTCGAAGCTCACGCTCGATTCCGGCAGCTTCTCCATCTTTGAGAGCGGGGAGTTTGCCGGCGAAGGGCTGCTCGATCCGATTCATCCGGATGAGAGACGGCTGCTGTCGTACGCCGCGGACCAGGCCATGAGGGTGCACGCGGAGGGCCTCGGCGGAACCAATCGCAACCATCACCTGAGCATCCACAAGGGGCTCATTGTGGAGACCTTCATGGATCTGACGGGGACGGCTTATGAGGCGACCAACTCCGGCGACGAGGATCGGACGGTGCTGATTGAGCATCCGCGGCAGACCGGAGCGGGATGGACGCTGGACGGCGACCTGAAGGCGGCGGAGACCACGCCGACGCTGTACCGGATGCGGCTGGCGGTGCCGGCGCACGGGACGGCAAAGCTGGAGGTGCGGGAGCACGGACCGCAGACGACAGTGGTGGATTTGCGCTCAAATCCGCAGCAGCAGGACTTTGTTCTCACGCTGACGAAGCAGTTTCCGAGTGCGGCCGCACAGCTTCAGCCGGTAATCGATGCGCAGGGCGCGGTAACCGATCTGGACGCGAAGATCGCGGCATCGAAGGCAACCGAGCAGACGGCGGCGGCAGACGAGCAGCGCGATCGCGAGAATGTGACGGCTCTCAAGGGGAGCGACGCCGCGAAGAGGTTTGTGGAGGAGCTGAATCGCGCGGAGGACCAGTTGCAGGCGGCGCGCAAGCAGACCGCGGATCTGGAGAAACAGCGCGATGCGGCGCTGGAAAAGCTGGACCAGGTGATTGCCGGCCTGAGCCTTGACTGGAACGAAGAAGAGACCAAGTAGTTTCAGCCCTGCCGTACACTGAGAGAAATGCACGGGGCGGCGCCTGCATTCTTGCGCCGCCTTGCGTAAGTGACGGGAGGGACGGCATGAAGAAGATCGGCGTTCTGTTCGGCATGGAGAACAGCTTTCCGGGCGCGCTGGTGGAGGCGATCAATACCCGGAACATAGAGGGCATTCAGGCCGAGTTCGTCGAGACAGGAGCGGTGCACCTGGACCGCGCGCCGAAGTATGCGGTGATTGTTGACCGCATTTCGCACGACATCCCGTTTTACCGTGCGTTCCTGAAGCATGCCGCGCTCAATGGGACCATCATTATCAATAATCCGTTCTGGTGGTCGGCAGACGACAAGTTCTTTAACTACACGCTGGCCGCAAAGCTGGGCGTGGCCGTGCCGCCCACGGTGATCCTGCCGCACAAGAAGCATCCTGAAGGAACCACGGACCGCTCGATGCGGAACCTGGAGTATCCGCTGGCCTGGGACGCGGTGTTTGCTTACGTGGGCGAGCATGGCTTTATGAAGCCGGTGGACGGCGGCGGATGGAAGGACGTGCACCACATCCACAACCGCGAGGAGTTCTTCCGCGCTTACGACGAGTCGCGCGACCTGTGCATGATGTATCAGAAGGCGGTGGACTTCAAGGAGTATTTCCGCTGCTACGTGGTGGGGCAGAAGAAGGTGCACATTATGCCCTACGATCCGCGCCGGCCGCACCACGAACGCTACGTGAAAGATGCGCCCAAGTATGACAAGAAGCTGCTGAAGCGCGTGGAGCGCGATGCGCTCGCGCTTTGCCGGGCGCTGGGGTACGACCTGAACACGGTGGAGTTTGCGGTAGAAGATGGGATTCCGTACGCCATCGACTTCATGAACCCAGCGCCCGATGCCGATCTGCACTCGGTGGGGCAGGCGAATTTTGACTGGATTGTGCGGGAGATGGCGGATTTGTCGATTGCGAAGGCGAAGACCGCGCCGAAGCATCTTGAGCTGAGGTGGTCGTCATTCCTGGATGACGCGCCGGCGCCGGCGAAAAAGGCTGCGGTGAAGAAACGCGCCACCACAAAGACAAAGAAGCCAGCCAGGCCGGCGGCCGACCCGACGCCCGCCGAAGCGCCAGATTCGGAATCGCAAGTGCCGGCAGGTTAGGTTTGCCGATCTCACCCAGGGGATGGATCGATGAGAGCTAAGGCTTTAAATGCGCGGAGGCAGAAGGTTGGCGCAGTTTGCCTGATCGCGATCGGCTTTGTTCTTCTTGGCTTCGCTGCATTTCAAGCCATGAGAATATCGTCTTTCATTCAGAATGCGCGCAGCGCAGCCGGAACTGTGACGGCGCTCAAGGCCGAGCGTGGAATGGAATCCAGCTTCACCTACGCCCCGGTCTTCTCTTTCCACACCGCCGATGGCAAGGTAATTTCCATTACCTCAAAGGCATCCTCCAATCCGCCGTCCTTCAAAGTTGGAGATAACGTCCGCGTGTTGTATCCTCCGGGGAATCCGGCTGGGGCCAAAATTGACAGCCCTTTTCAACTGTGGGGTCTGCCCATACTTTTAGGTTGCACCGGAATTCTATTGTTCGTAATTGCCGCTGCCGTCTTCTTTGTCTTGCGAATTCTGATGCGGAACTCGATCGCATTCTAGCCGAGGTTGCGCGGCTTTCTCCGCGACATCGGCATCCCGTACAATGACCGCAAGCTGTCCCACTGAGGAGCGCTCATGCGGCCATCGTTTTCCCTTGGCATCGAAGAGGAATACCAGACCATCGACCCGGTGACGCGCGATCTGCGCTCGCACATCCAGACGGAGATGCTGGCGACGGGCAAGCTGCGGCTTCAGGAGCGCGTGAAGGCCGAAATGCACACCTCCGTGGTGGAGGTGGGCACGCGCATCTGCAAGAACATTGACGAGGCTCGGGACGATATCTACGAGCTGCGGCGCGAGATGATCAAGCTGGCCGCGGAGCACAACCTGAAGCTGGTGGCCGGCGCCACCCACCCGTTTGCCGACTGGCGCACGCAGGAGATTTATCCCGACCCGCGCTATCACCAGGTGGTGAAGGACCTGCAGCTGGTGGCCCGCGCAAACCTCATCTTCGGGCTTCATGTGCACGTGGGCATCGAAGACCGCGAAGAAGCCATTCGCATCATGAACGCTATGCGGTATTTTCTGCCGCACATCATGGCGCTGGCCACGAATTCGCCATTCTGGCTGGGCTTGAACACCGGCTACAAGGGTTATCGCGCAAAGGTCTTTGAGAATTTCCCGCGCACCGGCATCCCGGATGCGTTTTCGAGTTACAGCGAGTTTGAAGAATACGTGAAGCTGCTGGTGAAGACCAACTGCATCGACAACGCCAAGAAGATCTGGTGGGACATCCGGCCGCATCCGTTCTTTGACACAGTTGAGGTACGTGCCTGCGATATTCCGCTCCGCGCCGAGGAGACGGTGGCCATTGCCGCGCTGATTCAGGCCACGGCGGCTTATCTTTGCCGGCTGCACGAGTCCAACCAGGATTTCCGCCAGTACGCCCGCCCGCTGCTGATGGAGAACAAGTTTCGCGCGGTGCGCTACGGACTTGACGGCAAGCTGATCGATTTCGGCCGCCAGGCGGAGATCCCCGAACGCGACCTACTTGAGGAGTACCTGGTGCTGATCGATCGCGAGGTGGACGAGCTGGGCAGCCGGGAAGCAATCAACGGAATTCGGAAGATCATGCAGACGGGCACCGGGGCGGACCGGCAGCTCAAGGTCTTTGAGGAGACCGGCGGAGACCTGAAAGCCGTGGTGGATTACATGGCGAAGGAAACCGGCGAAGGGCTATAGGGACAGGGTTCAGGCGCCGGGTGCGCGGGATCAAGAACCCTGCCGTGAGATCATCGCGCCTTCAGTTGGTTGGCGCTGTTGCCTGCGCCAGGAATGCCGTCGTTGGCACGGTGACGGATCCGATGCGTCCGGAGTTCACGTCCACCACCACCACGCGCAGCGAGCCAAAGTCAGACTTGGCTGGAATTCTCTCGTCAAATGTGAGCCCGTCGGTCACTGCATGCTGGTAAGTTGCGGGTTTGAGACGCAGCCCAACGGTCAGTCCGGTCACATGCGCCCTCATGCCGTCCTCGGCGCGCTGCACCAGGAAGATGTCAACCTTGCCTGACCACACCGGATGCTCGGGCGCCGCTGCAGTGGAGGGCGGCGTTTCTCCGGGCGTGCTCTTTGTTGCCGCCAGGTTCTGCTGTTTCAGATCCAGGTCTGATCCGGCAATCGTTACCCGGATTGCCTTGCCCACGGAATCCACCACAGGCCGCGCAGACACGGTGATTTCGCTGGCATCCATGGGCTGCCAAATAGCTTTGGCAAGACGTTCTTTCATCGATGTCGGCTCTTTGTCGTACTGGTAGCCGGTCCGGTAACGGACGGTGGCATCGCGGTGGTTGAGCAGTTTCACGGTCAATACGTGATACTTGCCATCCGCCGTGTCTTTAGGCGAAAAGCCCAGAAGGTAGGTGGCCGCGCCGTCGTCAACCACACCGTTCAGCTCGCCCTCAATATTGCTGGAGCGGCGAAAAGCATGGCCACCTGTTGCTTCGGCAATCTCGCGGAATACTCCCTGGATGGGATGCAGGTCCTGCTGCATTTGCGCCTTGAGCCGATTGCTGGCGGTAAAGTTGCGCGCCATTGCCTGGGGGTGTATGACGTCGGTGTCGTCCGATCCCCTTGCCTCAGGGCCGAGCTGCTCGTACTGGAGAGTTGCCACGGTTCCAGCCACCTGCGGGGGGAGTTGGGTGGGGTTCTGGTAGGTTGACGAGACCTGTACGTTGCGGTTGGCAAGGTCCGCGGTGATCACGTTTGCTTCCAGGCGCGATGCATCCAGCGGATACACGCTGACCTGCGCGTTATTCATGGCTTCCTGCGTGCGCAGCACATACGGCTCAATGTACTTGCTGTGCTTCTCGATGGTGTCCGCCAGGTAATTCCAGTCCGCGAGGGCATTATCGCTGGTGACCCACACCAGGCTTTTGTGGCCGGCCATTGGGGCCAGGTGATTGGCCACGTTGACCAGGATGTCGAGCGCGGCGGGTCCGGGAATGCTGCCCAACTCGCGAATCTTGGGGTCGAGTGCCTCTCCCTGCGACTGCGTGTCGAGGATGAAATTCCCGTTTACGCTGAGCATGTCTTCCAGATTGTGAACGGTCTCGAAGTGTTGGCGATTGCGGTCTTCCTCATCGCGCGCGTTAAGTAGATCCTGCGCGTTGGGAGTCCACTTGGCCAGGACCACCCGCACCTTTTCGTGATCGGTTGTGGCTTCCTGGAGTACCTGGAACTCGTGGAACCGCATGATGTAAAGCGCAACCGGATCCGCAGCCGGCGCCTTTGCCAGGAATTGCAGCATTTGCTGACGCGCGTCCACCAGGTCGTTGTAGTCAAGATTGCTGGGATCAAGCAGGAACACAAGCGTATTTCTGTTCCGCGGCCGCGCAGAAACCGCGGGATGCTGATTGGAGAAGGCCTGCTGCTCTGGTGCGGTTTCCGCCGGCGCGGCTGCCGCAGCCTGCCCCGGAGCGTCGGCCTCACTGAACGAGCTGACGTCCTGCTTGACGCCGTTGTCATAGACTTCAAGGTCATCGCGCGTGAGACCGGTGATGGGATGACCTTTCTTGTCGAGCGCAACCACATTCACATCGACCAGTCGCGCGTTAATGTGCAGGCGATAATCTGTTGCCTCAGGCTGCGGCAGCTGAGCAGCGGCCTGAAGCGGCTGATCCGGCAGGCTGGTTGCGGCGGCGGCGGTGATCTCCGGAGCTTCAGTTGAAGCAACGGAAGCCTGACTCGGTTTGGCCCCCGGCGCATCCGTGAGGATTTCTTCCGCGGGCTGGCCAGAGCTGGTGTCGGCAGACTCGACTGGCGAGGGAAGCGTTGCATCGGGCGCGGCGCCAGTGCTGCGCTCTTCGTTCGCTGACAAAACGCGCGTTTCCGAGCGGTAAAGATGATAGCTGGAGAAATCCGCGTGGTTGAGCAGCATCTGAGGCGGGCCCATGGCGCGGCGCACGGCACCTTCGGCGTCCGGGATATAGCGGATGGTTGGGGCAATGGAGAAAGAGGCGCTGTGAAGCGGGCAAGTGTACTCCACGCCGCCCAGCATTACAGGGCCATAATCCACTGCGATGTCGGCTCGGGAAATGGGATCGGACGGTTCAAGATCGGCCTCGATCACCAGGCGCAGGACAGCTCCGGAGGCGGGATCGACGGCCATTTCGCCGTGATAGCCGGTCATCTCCTCGAATGGATGGTTTTCCATGCCGTAGTCAGAAAGCGTGCAGCAGTAACTCACCTGGTAATGCGAACGCTCTCGCGGCACGGTAAAGCGGAATACGGCCACAGGCGAATCGAGCGGTCCGGTTTCCCAGCGCTCCCAGGCCAACTTATTCTGCGCCGCATCCATAAGCACCAGGGAGAGGACGGGGCCAAACACACCCCAGGTTCGCAGACCCTCTTCGATTTGCGGAGGCTGCGCCGCGGCCTTGGTGAGCGGGGCCGCAATTTCCTGGCCGTCGCGGTATTGCACAATGTTCCGCGAAATGCGAAGGGCACGGACGGGGGCCGACGCGGCAGTCGCCGGACCGGTTGCTTCCGGGGGGTCACCCTGGTAGTGGGTGGTGGCGCGGGTGGCATAAAAATGGGGGAGTTGCGGAATGGTCTGAGTGACGTAGGCTGCGGCCAGTCCCATGATGCGGCGCTGCTCAGGCAATGCCGGTACGGGCGCAGATGGGCTCTCCGATGACGGAGGAGCAAGCAGAATGGAGCGATCGGCCAGCGCAACAAGAGCCCGCTCGGAGTGAGGGCCGGCGAGCAGGCCGCGCCAGTGCGCTACCCGAGCCGAAGAGAACCGCTCCGTAAGCTGGAGATCGGACAACTTTGCCGCCAGGTCCGTGTCTGAAAGACCGTGCGTCTGTGCCAGCATGCGTTCGAGCTGATCTGTTGATACCGGCTGAAGTGCTATTGCGGACGATGAGATCGCCAGCAATACGATGGGAAAAAGCACGATCCATTTGCGCATGGCGCAGCCCCCTCAATGGACGAGCGTGGCATATCCGGGGCGCCGAAATGTCACTCAATAGTCGCAGGCCGGCGCCACGGCTGTTAACCGCCATTGTATGCCGGATTGCGGTACTTTACACGCCAATCCGCATGGGTGCGTGAACCGGCCTTTCGGGCGGTCATAAAGGCCGATAAGGCCAATGAACTGGTAAGTTCGGTGCCAGAATTCCAGCCAACTGGTTATTCCCATTGGCAGAGAACTGGTTATGGTCGCCGGCTGAAATTGGCTATGAACGCTGGCCGCTCCGAACAATTTCGACGTATTGCGAACGTCGTGACGTCCCCATCTTGCCAGGAGCTCCTAAAAACTTAGTTGACAGTTTTCGCAACTGGGGATAATCTCCTAAGTCATTAGGAGGATGCCATGGCCCGGCGCGAAAAGAATCCGCTTACCCGCCTCGAACTCGCCATCATGCAGGTGGTCTGGAAGCAGGGATCAGGCAACGTGACCGAAGTGCAGGAAGGGTTGGACCAGAAGCTGGCGTACACCACGGTTCAGACCATGCTCAATATCCTTTGCCGCAAAGGCAAATTGAAACGCAGGCTCCAGGGCCGCGCTTTTGTCTACAGCGCTGCGGTCACACAGGACAAGGCTCTTCGTCACGCCGTCCGCGATCTGGTGGACCGCATGTTCGGCGGCTCCAGCGAAGAGCTGGTCATGAGCCTGATCAAAAGCCGGGACATCGATCCCAGGCGCATTGCCGAGCTTAGCCGCAAGCTCGAGGCGGAAGGGAGCGGAGAATGACCGGCTTTGAGAACTGGGCCCTCGCATACCTGGTGAACGCCGCCTGGCAAGTGCCTCTGCTATTCGCCGCAGCCTGGCTGGCCGCCCGGATTGCGGTCCGCATCGGCCCCGGCGCCGAACATCGCATCTGGGTGGGCGCGCTACTGGCTCAGATCGCGCTCCCGGCGTGTTCCCTCGCTCCCCGCCGCGTGTGGAGCGTTCTCGACAGCCTGATCTCCTGGGGCGGCGCATCCCGCGGCGGCGAGGTGCGCGTAATTATCGCTCCCGCGGCCGCGATGGGAACGAGCGCGCTGCACCTGCCGCGCCTGGTCTCCGTCATTGTCCTCGCGGCCTGCGCCGGGGTCGTGTGCTATTGCACAGCCCGTCTCGCCTGGGGATTGCTTAAAACGCGCCGCATCGTTCGCAAATCCGTGCCGCTTCGTCTTGAAGGCGTGCATGCCGCCGGTTGGACGCGTGCCCGCGCAATCTTCGCCGGGATGCTTCGCCACCCGGCGTTTACACCCGCTCTGGCAACTTCGTCACTGATTGCGGGGCCGGTAACGGTGGGAGCGCGCACACTCCTTGTTCCCCGGGGATTCATCGCTCAATTGCCGGAGGCCGAGTTCGAAGCGCTGCTGGCCCATGAATTTGCTCACATGGTGCGGCGCGACTTTGCCAGGAACCTTGTCTATGGGTTCCTGTCACTTCCGGTTGCATGGCATCCGGCGGTCAGCCTTACGCGCGGCCGCCTGGCGGAAAGCCGCGAATGTGTCTGCGACGTCATGGCGGCTCAGGTTGTCTCCGGGCGCGAACGCTACGCTCGCAGCCTGGTGCGCCTCGCCTACATTTTGTCCGCATCAACGCCGACTGGAGCCATGCACGCATTGGGCATCTTCGATTCCAACAACCTTGAGAGGAGAATTATGAACTTGACTGGAAAACAAATGGAAATCCGCGGCCTCCGCCGGTTGATCGTCCTTGCCGCTTGCGCCGCCCTCGGCGTTGCCGCCTGCGCTTCGGCGCTCGCGCTGCGCATGGAAGTCAACCAGCAATCCCAGACTGCAAATACGCCAAAGCACGTCGATGTCGACCATCTGAAAATCGTCTATAAGGTTCCGCCAACGTACCCGCCCAAGGCCAAGGCCGATCGCCTCACCGGCAGCGTGGCCCTTGAGGCCATCATCGGCAAGGACGGCTCGGTGGAGAACATCAAGGTGATCAAGAGCGTGCGCGAGGACCTCGACCAGGCCGCCATCGACGCCGTGAAGCAGTGGAAATTCCAGCCGGCGCTGCTCAACGGCGATCCCATTGAAGTCAAGACCACAATCAACATCAACTATTCGCTCAAGAAGTGAGCTCCGCCTAACCAAGCCTGGCAGCCAAGCCGGCAAGAAGGTCCAGAAAACGGGAGCGGCGCATGCCCGCCGGTCCTTTTCATTTGTGTGACTCTTCCGTTAGTCTCACCAGATAAGCATCTGAGTTCTTTGGAACTTTCATTTCAGGAGCCTCGTCCGCATTGATGCCGGAAACCACCGCCCATCTGCTCTCCCTTGACTTCCCAGCCGAGTTCGCGCCCGGTGCGCGCTCGGCAGTCAATACCTGTCTGCGCATACGGCCCGAGGAAAAGGTCACGCTCATCACCGACCGCGCCACCGAAACCATCGCCGCTTCAATCGCGCATCAGCTTGAGGATTGCGGCTGCTGCTGGAATGGATTCGTGCTCGAGGACCTTGCGCCGCGCCCGCTCACCGGCATGCCCGCCGCCGTCCTTGCCGACATGGAAACGTCGGAAGTCTCCATCTTCGCGGTCCAAGTGCAGGCCAATGAGCTCCCCTCCCGCATGCAGATGACCGACGTCGTTAACCGGCGACACATGCGCCACGCGCACATGGTCAACATCACGCCGCAGATCATGTGCGACGGCATGCGCGCGGACTACGATCGTGTGGATCGCCTCAGCCAGCAGGTCCTCGAACGCGTGCGCCGCGCGCACCGCATCCGCGCCACCACGGCCGCCGGAACGCACATTACCTCTGAGATGAATCCCAGCTACAAATGGTTTAAGACCTCCGGAATCATCTCCCCGGAGAAGTGGGGCAACTTGCCCGGCGGCGAGTGCTTTACCGCTCCCGGTGAAGTAAACGGTACTTTCGTAGTCGATGGGGTCGTTGGCGACTGGCTCTGCGCGCGTTACGGCCTGCTGCAGTCCTCACCGCTTACTATCCAGATTGCCGCCAACCGCATTGTGAGCTGCTCCAGTTCAAACTCTCAGCTTGAAAAGGATTTCTGGGACTACACCCACACCGATGAAAACTCCGATCGCGTGGGCGAATTCGCCATTGGCACTAATATCGGCGTTGAGCGCGTCATCGGTAACATTCTCCAGGACGAGAAGTTTCCCGGCATTCACATTGCTTTCGGCAACCCCTACGGCGAACACACCGGGGCTCCCTGGCGCTCCAACACGCACATTGACGTGGTCGGTCTCGGTTTCAATGTCTGGCTGGAATCGGATGCCGGCGAAGAGCAGATCATGCGCGAGGGCAAGTTCCTGATCGAGGCTTGATTCCGGAGTACAATCTCAAATCAGCCTATTCGTGAACCGCATCTGTCCCCGCGTCATCTATCGTTGGGTAATGACAATAACCGCATCTTCCGGCGCACTCCGCAGTCTCGGCAACTCCGACCTCATGCTTACTCCCATCGGCTTCGGCGCCTGGGCCATTGGCGGCGGAAACTGGGAGTTCGGCTGGGGACCACAGGACGACAGCGACTCCATTGCGGCTATACATCGCGCCCTCGAACTCGGCGTCAACTGGATCGATACCGCCGCCATCTATGGTCTCGGTCACTCCGAGGAAATGGTCGCGCGGGCGCTCCAGCAATGGTCGGGGCCGCGCCCTTATGTGTTCACCAAATGCACTATGCGTTGGCATCCGGATCGCACCATCTGGCGCTCGCTCAAAGCTGCGTCTCTCCGCGAGGAGCTTGAGGCTTCCCTCCGCCGCTTCCAGGTCGACGCGATCGACCTCTACCAGATTCATTGGCCCAATCCTGAAGAAGAGATCGAGGAAGGCTGGGAAACTCTGGCCCGATTCAAGGAGGAAGGCAAGGTGCGCTGGATCGGCGTCTCCAACTTCAATGGGGATCAGATGAAGCGCGCGCTCAAAATCGCCCCCATAACCAGTCTTCAGCCGCCCTATTCCATGCTGCGGCGCGCCATTGAGGCGGAGATCCTGCCCTTTGCTCAGGCCAATGGAATCGGTGTCATCAACTACTCTCCCATGCTCTCCGGACTGCTGACGGGAAAGATGACAGCGGAACGAGTGGCGGCTTTTCCTGCTGACGACTGGCGCCGCCGCAGTGTGGAGTTCAACGAGCCGCGCCTCAGCCGGAACCTCAGGTTGGTGGAATTGCTGCGCGAAATCGGCGCTTCTCATTCCGTTGAACCCGGGGTCGTGGCTGTTGCGTGGGCGCTGCATCATCCGGCCATCACAGCGGCCATCGTGGGCGGTCGCAACGCCCGCCAGGTGGAAGAAACTGCTCCCGCGCTCACCTTCCGCCTGGAAGACCATGAATTCGCGCGTATTGGAGCATTCCTGGCCGAGCACGCGGCGTGAACCTATCGGACGCAGCCTCAGACAACGGCGCAACAAAAACCCGGCCCTTGGGCCGGGTTTTTGGGAAGGTTGTTGCGGAACGGAATCAGGCTACATCGCCGCCACAAAGTCGGGCAGGACGCCGGCCGCATGGTTCTGCAGAAGCGCGGTCAACCGGGCGGCCATGCAGGAGTAAATCTCGGCTGTGCGAAATGCATTCACCCTCACGCCTTCGCTGGCCTGCGTGAATCCATACTGCGCCAGGGCCATCAGCACCAGTAACCGGATTTGCATGGCATCGCTGCGCAGGGTTTCCAGGACCTCGCGGTCAACGCTGGCGTCATTGCGGGCGGCAAAATTGGCCATCTCCAACATCACCCGCGCGTTCTGGTACATGATCCAGAGCCCCTTCGGGCCTTCCATGCGCTGCCAGGCGTCTGCCGGGGTGGCGTTCACGCCTTCTTTCCAGAGAAACTCGTCGCTTAGCTCCCGTGCGCTCCAATCCAGGCGAAGGCGCGACAGAAGCGAATCCCATGATTCGTCTTTGCGGCGGCGTGTACTGGACCGCCAGCGTCCAAGGCAGATAACGACAGCCGCAAACGCCACGAGTTGGAGAAGCGGAAGAATCATTGGTGACCCTCGTGTCGGGCATTGGTAACCTGCTTTGGTTACAGATTTACCTAGCCGTCATCCTTTTCGATGTACTACTGATATCAAACTTCATCGGCGAATGCCAGCGAAATCTCTCAAATTCAAGCACTTTTTCTCAAATTTAGGTAATCGAAAGGGATGTGCACCTAGAGCAGTTCCATAGTCGCCGTGCCCAGATAGCCGCAATGGCGGAACCATGCGTTGGCGTTTGTTGGGGTGATGGTTTTCAGCGCTTCTGTGATGGCTTCGTCGAGTGCTTGAGAGGTGCGAGCT
>Ga0265339_10000461_pt1 | contig 31691 bp, 22 predicted proteins | sample 4CB219metaG_FD_202085 | JGI IMG/M metagenome (GOLD analysis project Ga0265339, IMG submission 202085) | Rhizosphere microbial communities from Carex aquatilis grown in University of Washington, Seatle, WA, United States - 4-CB2-19 metaG | ecosystem: Host-associated > Plants > Roots >... | reverse complement strand
GTACATCCGGCGCGGCACGGCATCGTGACCCTGCTCGACACCGTCCTGCGGTTTCTGCTCGGGGGCGCCATCGTCTCGGCCTTTGCCATCGCCGGTGAGCTCTTCACCCCGAAGACCTTCGCGGGAATATTCGGCGCGGCTCCGTCGGTCGCGCTCGCCACACTGTCCATGGCGTACGTCTCGCAGGGCGGCGCGTTCGTGGCGGAGGAGGCGCGCGGGATGATCCTCGGTGCGGTCGCGTTCGTCGCCTACGCGACGGTGTCGATGCTCGCCGTCCGGCGTCCGGGAACTCGCGTGTGGCTGGACGCAATCGCCAGTTGGCTGCTGTGGCTGGCGGTCGCGTTCTCACTCTTCGGCCTCTGGCGCCGGTGGGCGTGATGCCGGGGGCGAATCTCGACGGCCTCATGAAGGCGGCGTGGTGGGAACACGGCGTCCGATTCCTCTTTGGCGGCGCCGTGACCGTCGCAACCGGGGCGATCACCAGCCATTACGGTCCGTCGGTCGGCGGATTGTTCCTCGCCTTTCCGGCGATCCTGCCGGCGAGCATCACGCTCCTCAAGCGACACGATGGTCGGTCGGAGGCGGCCCAGGCGACCGCTGGGGCCCGGCTCGGCGCCACGGCGTTGATCGCCTTCGCAGCGGTGGTGGCGTATCTCGCCTCCCGCGCTTCGGCCGCGCTGACGCTGACCGTCGCCAGCGCGACGTGGCTGTCGGCAGCACTGGTGTTGTGGTGGCTCATCTACGGCCGCGACAGCCGAAGCCTGCGTCGCAGGCGCTCCCGATGACGAGGCGCAAAAGCTCCCGCCCGCCGGCGGCCGCTCTGCTCCTGATCGATGTCATCAACCCTTTCGACTTCCCGGGCGCTGCGGCGCTGTATCGACGGGCGCTGCCGGCGGCGCGCCGGCTGGCGGCGCTCAAGCGCACCCTGCGCGCGCGCGGTGTGCCGGCGATCTACGTGAACGACAACTTCGGTGGCTGGGATCTCGGCTTTCGCGAGCTCGTCGACCGACTGCGCGGCGCGAACGGCTGTGGCGCGCCGATCATCGAGCTGCTCGCGCCGCAAGCGGGCGACCATTTCATCCTCAAGCCGAAGCACTCGGGGTTCTACGGCACCAGCCTCGAGCTCTTGCTCGACCACCTCGGCGCGCGGGTTCTCGTGTTGACCGGCTTCGCCGCCAATATCTGCGTCTGGTTCACGGCCAACGACGCGCACATGCGCGGCTACCGCGTGGTCGTGGCGCGCGACTGCGTAGCCTCGGAGCGCAGCCGAGACACGACCTACGTGCTGGAACAAATGCGCCGCGTGATGGACGCCAAGACGATCGCCGCGCGCGACGTCTCGCGGGTCATCGGAGCTCCCGGTACCAGAGCGGCCAACGTGCGTTCCGAAATAACTCGCTGAATCTACAAAGTCCGGGCGGGTTCGCCGCGTCTCAGCCCGCTCTGGCTGGCAAGACGGACGATTTCGACGCCGGGCCAATTCTTGCTTCAATCGCGCGCGATCGACGAAGTCACCCACCCACAGGAGGAAATCGAAATGCCCGCGACTAAGCAGGCCCGCGCCAAGAAGACATCGACTGGGACGTCCAAGCGCACGGCAAAAACATCAAGCAGTCGGCGCTACAGCAAGAAGGCCAGTGACAAGGTCGAAAAGACCATGCACGAAAAGAAACAGGGCACGCTGCGCTCCGGATCGGGAAAGAAAGTGACCTCTCGCAAGCAAGCGATCGCCATCGGCCTCAGCGAGGCGCGCAAGGCCGGGGCGAAAGTTCCCAAGAAGAAAACCAGCTCGTAACCGACCGAGCAACCGTTACCAGCAGCGCGCTTGCCGCGCAGTTGTCCTAGTCCGTCTGCTGCTCGCGCGTGCGTTGCACCCGGCCACGGCAGGAAGATTGGATATTCGCTATCGAGCGAAGAGCATGCACCGTCGATCCTCTGCGGTCCCGACAAGACGCGGCATCTCGAGAAGATCAGTGCGTTCGCCGAGGACGGATTCGACCACATCGCCATCCACCATGTCGGCCCCGATCAACCCGGGTTCTTTCGCGTTTCCGCGGAAGAGATACTCCCAAGCGTGCATCAGAAACGGTTCTTGACCATCAGTGCGGGCGAGTGGGACACAGTCACATGCCCCGCTTTCGCCCGCACAAGATGTATCCGGGGGCCCTGCTGGCGCAGGAGTGCTGCTCGTATCAGGCGTCGACGCAGCTGCTCATGCGGATGAAGGGCCGCATGGCGGTCATCATTCACAGCGACCGCGACTGCTCCAACGTCCTGCCGAAGACGCGCGGCGCCTTACAAACCGACGACGGCTACCGGTTCCTCTGCACGAACATGAAAGAGGACGAGCTGGTGACCGGGCAAGGCAACGCCAAGCTGCGCCGCTCGATCGAGCTGGTCAGCGAGGCGCAGAAGCCCGAGCTGATCATCGTGCTGGCGACCTGTCCGACGGTGATGATCGGCGACAACATCAAGAACGTCGTGCGCAAGGCGGGCAAGGATCTCGGCATCAACGCAGTCGCCGAAATGACCAACGGTCTGAAGCCGAAATCGCCGGCAGAGGTGGTGGACAACCTGTACACACTGCTCTGCCGCGGGGCGCGGCCGCCGGCCGCCGGCATGGAGCTCGAGAGACGGGTCAACCTCGTCGGCATCGACTTGGCGCCACGCGAGCGCAGCGAGATCGAGGCCGGGCTGCAGGCGCTCGGCCTGACGCTCAACGTGGTGCTGAACGAGCGCGCCTCGCTCGACCAGTTCCTCGCCGTGGCCAACGCCAAGTGGAACCTGCATCCCGGCCCCTTCATGATGCTGGACTTCGACGAGCAGTGCCGCAGCAAGCACGGCCAGGAGCCGATCGAGGTGCCGTTGCCCTACGGCGTCGAGGCCACCGAGCGCTTCTACGCCAAGATCGCCGCCGCCACCGGCGTCGCGCCGTTGGCCGGCGACGGTCCGTTGGCCGGCGACGGTCCGTTGGCCGAGTTGCGCGACGCGGCGCGCGCGGCGATCGACGTCTCCCGCGAGCGGCTGCACGCGCGCGTGTGGCGCGAGCGGCAGCGGCGGCCGCGCTGCGCCTTCAACATCGGCTCGTTCCGCAGCTTCGACCTGCGCCGGCTGGCGCACGAAGAGATGGGAGAGATGCCGTGGATCGACGAGCTCGACTTCGATCGCACGCTGTTCATCCAGGGGCCGCAGGACGCCGCCAACCGCGAGCGCACCGCGCAGGTGCTGGTCGAGCTCGGCATCGACGTGCCGTTCGTCATGTTCCCCGATCCCGGCTCGCTGGCCAAGCACATCACGCCGGGCGAGTATGACGTCTTCATCGGCGCCGACTTCCTCGCCGACCAGCTCTCGAAGCTCAATCTGCCGCTGCTGGACAAGTCGCGGCTCTGCCTCGGCTACGGCGCCGTGCGCGCCAACCTCGATCAGCTCGATGCCGCCATGACCCACTCCTTCTACCGGCACTTCGAGCCCTCGCAGGACATCTCCGGACCGGTGGAATAGCGTGTACGAGGATCTCCGCCTCGACGACCTGGTCATTCGCTCGTCGAGCCACACCGCATTCTTCGGCGTCTATCTGGCCACGCACGCCATTCTCGACGGTATGTGCATGTGCCATGCGTCGGTCGGCTGCAAGGTGAAGACGCAGGAGCATCTGACGGCGCACGACGGCGTGATGGATGCGCACAACCGGCGGCGCTATTCGCAGTTCATCGACGAAGATTTGATCAACGGGTCGACCGCGCAGCTCGAAGAGGAGATCGTCGCCTGGCACAAGCGGCAGCAGTCGGGCGTCGTCGTCATCGACGGCTCGACGCCGATCAGCCTGCAGGCGCAGTCGATGGCCGGCGTCATCCAACGCATGGAAGAGCAGACCGGCGCGCATGTGGTGCACGTCCCGGCGCGCAACTACGAGTCGGACTACTTCAGCGGCTACGCCGACACGATCGGCACCGTGCTGCGGCGGCTGGAATGGAACAGCGGCACGCCGCGCGCCGACGAGGTCAGCATCGTCGGCTACGTCTTCGACCGCTACGAGGCGGATCAGATCGGCAACGTCGCGGAGCTGCGCCGCCTGTTGTTGAACCTGCGCCTCAAGTCGCCGGCGGTGTTCATGAGCGGTGAGCCGTACGCGCACCTCAAGCAGGCGGTCAACGCGCGCTGCCACCTAGTGCTGCCGCACGCGGCCTCGCAGCAGAAGGTGCTGCAGGGGCTCGGCGTGGAGTACTGCCAGACCGGTTTGCCGATGTCGCTCGGCGGCACCAAGGCATGGTTGCGCCAGGTCGGCGCGAAGCTCGGCGTCGAGCAGCGCGCCAACGAGGTGATCACGCACGAGATGAAGCGCCTCAAGCCGCTCGCCGAGCTCGCCCGGCGCCAGCTCGCCGGGCGCCGCTTCGCCCTGTTCGCCGATGCGCCGCGCGCCGCCGGTGCGGTCGCGACACTGATGGACGTCGGCATGATCCCCGGCCTGATCGGCACGTTGCATTTCCACTGCGGCGGCCGCGCGGCGGTCGAAGCGCAGCTGCGCGAGTACCACGAGATCGAGCTGCCGCCCGGCGTCGAGTGGCTCGAAAACCCGACACCGGCGGAGGTGCGCGCCGCCCGCATCGACGACTGCGAGGTGGCTTTCGGGACGACGATCGAGCGCCAGCAGCTGGCGTCACGCGTTCCGGCGTGGGTCGAGTACGGCTTCCCGAGCGAGGATCGCCACTTCGTCTTTCCAGCCCCCGACCTCGGCTTCAACGGCGCCCTGCGCCTGTGGGAGCAGGCCATGCAGGCGCTCGCCCAGGCGCGCAGCGGCGCGCTCGATCGACGCGACTAGCGCCGCCTTCGCGATCCTCAGTCGCCCGACTCGCCGCCGCGCACCAGCGGCAGGGCGTCGCCGCAGCAGCTCGGCGCCGCGGCAACCGCGGCGGCCGGCGCTTGCTCCGCCGCCGCGCCATCGTTCGAGAAGCCGAACAAGCCCTCCAGGAAGACGTCGAGCTCGTTGTCTTCCATCGGCGTCGGCACGTGCATGCGGGTGTTGCCCTCGATCGCCTCGGCCAGCCCGAACCAGCTCTGCACGAACGGATCGTCAGGCTTGTAGCGCACCACCGTCTGGCGGCGCCGCTCGGCGTCGTACACGACCTTGTTCCACTCCAGGTAGTAGACGACGTGCGTGCCGATGCGCGCCGCGAACTGCTCGATCAGATCTCGGTCGTAGGCGAGGTCCTTCACGTTGGCGATCAGGCCGCCCATGCGAACGTCGCCCTCGTTGGCGTAGTTCTGAATGCCGCGCGCGATGTTGTTGGCGGCGTACAGGCTCATGAACTCGCCGGAGGTGACCACGTAGACCTCCTCGGCGTATCCCGAGCGCATCGGGACGGCGAATCCGCCGCAGACCACGTCGCCCAGCACGTCGTAGAAAATGTAGTCGTAGTTCTCATCGAAGATGTTCATCTCTTCGAGCTCTTCGAAGAGCCGTCCGAGCCCGCGACCGGCGCAGCCGACGCCCGGCTTGGGGCCACCGACCTCGATGCAGTCGACGTTGGCGCCGCCGTCCATGACGATGTCGCTCTGCTTCAGGCCGGTGCGCCCGGCACTGAGCAGATCCATCAAGGTGATCGGCGGGAAGCTCTTGATCAGGTTGCGCGAGGAATCGCGCTTCGGGTCGCACCCGACTTGCAGGACGCGCCGGCCCATCTGCGCCAGCGTCGCGGTCAGATTGCTCACCACGGTCGACTTGCCGACTCCGCCCTTGCCATAGAACGCCAGCGATCTGCTCATCTTCGGCCCGTACCGCGCGGCAACCCCATGGAGCAAGCGAAAACCACGCCGCTCGGAGCTGCCGCTCAGGGCACCCCCGCAACTGCCTGCCGGTGCCGCTGACGGGCGCTCCGTCACGCGCCGCCGCGGGCGCGTGCAACGATCACCATCACAGGCTCCTCGCCTTTCGCTGACGGTCTCAATTGCAACAGGTCATGCGCTGCAGCGCGTCGCTGGCCGAGAACTGGATCGAGGCGATCGCCGGAACGAGACGCTGAAAGCCAGACGGCGCCACAGCGTGCCCGCGCCTTGCACAACCCGAATGCCCAGTCGGAAGGCAGCTGCCATCAATGTGCATGAGCGCCGGGATGTCATCGCGCCAATGACGTCCATCTATAGATGGAGAACGTCCAACCATCGGCAGATGCCTTGTATTTCTTTCGGCCGACACGGCGCTGCCCAACCGTGCGTGGCACCGGCGTTGCTCTGACGCCATCTAGTCCTTCAGCGTGACACCGAATGAGTACGCCTCACAGCGATGCCTGCCGCAATTCGCAACGTGTGCGGACGAGCCGCCGCCGCGGCGCTCGACTCGCTCACAACCGCGCCTTTGCCGTCCCGCTAGGCTGAGATGGTCGGGTCGATCCGCATCGTCATCGCCGACGATCACGCGCTCTTCCGCGAGGGACTCAAGTCACTGCTGCGCTTGCAGTCGAACGTGACGGTCGTCGCCGATCTCGAACGCGCCGACGCGCTGGTCTCGACGCTCGACTCGACGCCGTGCGATCTGCTGCTGCTCGATTTGCAAATGGAGCGGGCCGCGTTCGGCGACATCGAAGCGCTCGCCGCGCGCGTTCCGGTGATCGTCGTGACCGCGTCCGAACGCACGGAGGACGCCGTGGCATCTTTGCGCGCCGGGGCGCGCGGCCTGGTCTTCAAGCGGTTCGCCGTGAACACCTTGATGACCGCCATCGAGACGGTGATGGAAGGGCACGTCTGGCTGCCCCCGTCCCTGCAGTCCGAGATCGTCAGCAGTCTGCAGGAGCCCGGCGCCGTCGCGCTGACCCGCCGTGAGCGAGAGATCGTGCGCAGCGTCGCGATCGGCTCGCGCAATGCCGAGATCGCCACAAAGCTGGGCATCACCGAAGGCACGGTGAAAACGCATCTGAACAATGTATTTCAGAAGCTCGGAGTGCGCGATCGCGTCGAGCTGGTGATGTACGCCGTGCGCATGGGCATCGTCCGCGTCGAGTGAGCACGGCGCGGCGCACATGCGGCGAGCAGGCGCACGCAGCTGCACGCATCGTCCGCGGGCACAGTGCCCGAACACTGGTCAGCTGTTGAGCAGCGCTGCCTGCTCCTGAGGCATCGACCGTCCCGCTTGCTGCGCGCCCCCAACTCAGCAACCGCAAGATGGCGTGTTTTGTCCATCCTTCGATAGAGCCCGATCTATCTGTTCATATAGATCATGATCTAACGTCGGATAGACTCCACCTTCCCCCGTTAGGCTGGCACTCACCTTGCTCTCGGGCGAGGCACACGGTTGGCCTTCACGCCGCTAACGCCCTTGTCCGCCAAGGGCCGACGAGATCAGCAGGCGTGACGGCGTCACGTACTCAAATCAAAGGGGAGAGTGATGCGGACACGACGAAACAGAATGAATTGGTCGCGCGGGTGGTTGCTCTTGGGACGGCGCCAAGTGTCGGCAACGGCAATGAGCGGCTCAGCATTCGTGGGAGCGTGCCTATCATGAGACTCTTCGCAAAAGATCCGTCCGCCACATTGCAACGGAGCGAGAAGCTTCCGTTCTCGGACAGAGTCACGCGGTTGAACCAGCGGCTCAAGGAACCTGAATGGCGGCGCTACGGCAGTTTGTTGATCGCCGGCAGACTGCTCGGATTGGTTGTCTTGGTCGCGATCATCGTCGCCGTGCCGCGCATCCTGGAGCTCGTCAGCGGAACCGCGGCCGTCGCACAGGGAGACGCGGCCACCGACGCCTACGCGGCGATCAAGCCCGCCGATCACATCAACGCCATCAACACCGCCTGGGTCCTGCTCGGCGCGTTCCTCGTGTTCGGCATGCAAGCGGGCTTTACGATGCTCGAAGCCGGATTCTGTCGAAGCCGCGAAACCGTCAACGTGCTGGTCGAATGCGTCTTCGACACTTGTGTCTGCGGCCTCCTGCATTGGGCGTGGGGCTTCGCGTTCATGTTCGGGCAGGGCAACGCGTTCATCGGCTGGGCCGATCCGAACGATGCGAGCAAGAGCCTCATCTTCATGCGCGACGTCAGCGTCCTGTCACTGTACGGCTCGTCCGGCATCCCGATCTTTGCGCACTACGTGTTCCAATTCGCCTTCGCCGACTGCGCGTCGACGATTTGCTCCGGCGCGATGGTGGGCCGAACGCGGTTCGTCGGCGACGTTCTGTATTCCATCGGTGTGTCCGGATTTATTTACCCGATCTTTGGCCACTGGTGCTGGGGGCCGGACGGCCTGCTCGCTACGATGGGGACCGACGGCCACTTCCTTGCCGGCCTCGGCATGAACTTCCACGACTTTGCCGGCTCGACCGTCGTGCACTCGATCGGCGGCTGGGTGGCGATTGCGGGAGCGATCATGCTCGGCCCCCGCTTGGGGCGTAAATTCAAGCGTGACGGCGGCGGCCCGATGCTGCCGCACGATCTGACCATCGCAGTGGTCGGCGGGCTGATCCTGTGGTTCGGTTGGTACGGCTTCAACCCCTGCTCGACGCTCTCGATCATGGACGCCGCCGGCGCCGGTCGCGTCGCGATGAACACGACGCTCGCCGCGTGCACCGGCGGTCTGGCGGCGGAGTTCGTCATGTATTTCATGGTGAGAAAGTGGGACACGCCCGGCATCGTCAACGGCTTCCTCGCCGGCCTGGTGGCGATCACCTGCCCTTGCTACTGGGTCAGCCCGGTCGGCGCCTGCATCTTGGGCGCGGTGGCCGGCGTGTTGGTGATCGCGGCCATGGAGCTGCTGGAATATCTGCGTATCGACGATCCCGTCGGTGCCTTCCCGGTGCACGGCGTGTGCGGCATTTGGGGCACGATCTCGTTGGGCCTGTTCGCCAGCGGCGAGTACCAGGCCACGGGCTCGAGCCCGTTTGGTGTGCCGTCGATCGTCGCCAATTCGCCCGAGGCGCTGACCGGCCTGTTCTACGGTGGCGGCGCGCAAGTGCTTTGGGCGCAGTGTATCGGCAGCCTGATTGTGTGTACCGCAACCTTCGCCGCCGCCATGGCTATGTTCGGCGTGCTCAATTCCGTCGGCCTGCTGCGCGTCACCAAGGATGGCGAGTTGGAAGGCTTGGACATCGATCAACACGGAATCTCGGCCTACCCCGACTATCAAATTGCGCCATGGGCCTCGGTCGGCCACGCAACGAGTGACCGTACGTAACACGCAGCCGCTCGAGCGCGGGAGGTGCTCCTGCCGGGTTGAGCCGCGCGCTCGTCTCGCAGGAGCATCGCCCGCGCGCTGCCGCCGCGAACGACCTGGCGAACGCATTCTTCGCCGCAGGCGTGCCGCTGCACAGACGCGATTCGAATGGCGGACGGAGCGGGTTTTTCATCCTGAGTGATTGCGGGTCGCCCGAGCGCTGGTAGCGTTTGCTCATGCAGCGGCTGTGCTTTGCCTGCCTGTTCGCGGTGGCGCTCGTCTCCGGCTGCGCGACGGAGCGCCGCATCACCAATACGACCGCAACCGCCCTGCAGCAGTTGCTGACCAGCGAGGCGAGCGATCGCGCCCTGGCGCTGATCGCGTGGCCGTACACGCCGGGCAAGTCGTACTTCGTTGAAGTCGGCTCTCCGGCCGAATGGGGCGACCAGTTCTACCTCCAGCAACGCGTGAACGCGTATCTGGTCGACCACGGCGGGCACATCACACTCGATCCGGCGGCCGCCGACTACTACGTCTCCGTCCTCGCCGGCGCGGTGGGCACGGACGAGAAGGACGTGCTGTTCGGTATGCCGCCGGTGACCAGTGTCATCATCCCGTTCTCACTGCCGGAGCTGGCGCTCTACAAAGCGCAGGATCAAGAAGGTTTCGCGAAGATCGAGGTCGTCGTCAGCGATGCCAAGCACGGCGGCATCGTGCAGCGCTCCGGACCGACCTTCGGCCACACCTACGTACACAACCGCTCGGTGCTGTTCGTCGGGTGGTACACGACCGACACCAGTCGCCTGAAAGAGACCGATCGGGTCGATCCGACGCCGACGCCGTCGGCCTCGTAGTCGCCGCGCGCAGCACCCTCGCCGTCAGCGCACCAGCCCACGGCCGCTGGCCAGCGGCACTTGCAACGCGTCGAGCATGCCGGCCGGTGCGGCGCAGACGAACGGAATCGCATTGACGATGCGCGCCGCCGCAGTGGTGTTGCCGCCGCCCGCGGCGCTACCGGTGTCGTCCAGCGGATCGAACGTCACGGTGAGGTTGGGGCGGCCGGTGAGGATCACGCCGTGCGCGCCGTCGCCCTTCGGCAGCGGCCACTCGGGCGCAATGTCGTTGACGATGCGCGTCACATGGTCGACCACCAGCAGCGGTCGGCCGCCGACGATGCCTTCGATCTCGAGGCGGAACGCGCCCATCGTTCCCGCATCGAATTGCCCGAGCTGCGTCGTCACCGTCTGCGGCAGCGCGCGTTTGACGACGCGCTCGCGGATCTCGTCGAGCTCGAGCCCGAGGCCGCGCGCCATGAGGCGGATCGGGCCACCCCATACCATCGTCGGGATGCCCGGAGTCAGCATCGGTGGCGTGGCGTCCATCGGTTGTCCCATGCCGACGAGATTGCGCACCGCATCCGGTTGCGCGTAGGTCGAATAATTGAAGAGCTCGAAGGCGCGGATCTCGTCGACGCGCTCGCACAACCCGGCCAGCAACAGCGGGACGACATCATTGATGAAGCCGGGATCGACGCCCGACACGAAGATCGAGGCGTTGCCGGCGGCGCACGCCTCGCCGATGCGCGCGCGCAGATCGTCCGGCGCCGAGGTCGGATCGTACAGCGGATAGACCGACGTCGAGACGACATTCAGCCCAGCCCGCAGGCAGCGCTCGATGTCATCGAGCGCTTCGGTCGGCCGGAAGTCGCCCGAGGCGCAATACGCCACCGCATCGGCGCCGGCGGCCAAGGCGGCCTCGATGTCGTCGGTGGCGCGCACGCCGGTCAACGGCACACCGCAGAGGTCGCCGGCGTCCTTCCCCACCTTGGCCGGGTTGGAGACGATGACGCCCGCCAGCGCCAAGGCCGGGTTCGACAGTACGATGCGCAACGCCGGCACGCCGACGTTGCCGGTTCCCCATACGATGACGCGATATGGCATGGCGCGCACCCTATCCGCCGGCCGCCGCGACGCTCAAGGCGAGCGGACCGCCATAGCGGAGCTGCGGTCGGCAGCGTGGTAACGAAGAATCACAATCTGCCGGGCAGCGAGCATGCTCAATCAGCGCGCCGGCGCCGCTCGATCGCGGGCGCCGCGACGCAACTCAGTCGCCGTCCGGACGGCTGGAGCACGTTTCCCGTCCGCCGGCGCGGAACCGACTTGATAAGCGCGTCGCGTGCCGGGATATCCAGTGAAGGGGGTCTCCATGCGACGACGTGTAACGATCGCGCTGTGCGCGAGTGCGTTCATTTGTTCCTTTGCCTTTTCACCGGCCGGCGCGGCACTGACGTCGGATCAGCTGGTCTGTCAGGGCAAGGTCGCCAAGAGCGGCCGCTCGTACGTCAAGACGCGGGTCAAGGTCATCAGTGCCTGCCAGGATTCGATCAACGCCGGCGATCTGGCGGTCGGCACCGACTGCACGGTCGAGGCCAAGGCGGCACCGAAGCTGACCAAGGCCGAGCAGAAGCTGCGCGACAAGATCGCCGCCGGCTGCACCGATGCCGTGGTCGCCGGCCTGGACTTCGGCGGGCTGTGCGCCGGCGTCGCCACGGTGACCGACTTGGCCGACTGCCAGCTCGAAGAGCACATCGCCGCCGCGGACGCCGTGACCACCGCCACTTACGACGACGGCCGCCGGCTGTGCTTGGGCGGCGCCAATGCGGGGTTGGTGTGTACGGTGGCGGCAGACTGCCCGAGCAGCAGCTGCGTGCTCGATCGTACCGTCGGCGCTTGCGTCGGCGGCGCCAACAACACCCTGGCCTGTCGCGAGACCACCGATTGCCCGGGTGGTGCCTGCGCCCTGAGCGAGGCGCAGCAAGACTGCGCCAAGGCGCTCGGCAAGCAGTTGGGCAAGCTCGAGGCCAAGCGCCAAGGGCTGCTGCAGAGCTGCAAGAAGAGCGTCGGCAAGGGCAAGCTGCCGCTGACCACAGACTGCGTGGCGCTGGCCCAGGCCAAGATCGACAAGGCGATGAGCAAGACGGTCGCGTCGATCGAGGCCAGCTGCCCCGATGCGGTGACCGCGACGATGAAGTTCGGCGGCGCCTGCGATCTGGAGACCGACGGCGCGTCGGTAGCCGCGTGCGGAACCTGCACCGTCAATCGCGGTGCCGACGAGCTGATCTTGTCCGAGCACGGCTCCAGCGCGCACGGCGGCACGGCGGTGCTCAAGCAAATCACCAACACCGCGGACTGCGTCGGTGGACCGATGAGCCGCTGCCGGCTGAACGACTACGTCATCCGCAACGACAAGATTCGCGTCATCATCCAGGACATCCAACGCAATCTGTTCGGCGTCGGGCAGTTCGGCGGCCAGATCATCGACGGCGATATCGTGCGCACCAGCGGGCCGGACCGCGATTCATTTGAAGAGTGGAGCGTGTCGCTGAACATCGAGAGCACGGCGCACTACACGGCGCTGACCATCGTCAATGACGGCAGCGACGGCGGCCCGGCGATTCTGCGCGCCACCGGCGTCGACGACCTGCTCGACTTCATCAACCCGAGCTCCGTCGTCGCAGCATTCGGCTTCCCGCTGCCGGCCAGCGCCAACGACACCAACATCCCCGTGACGGTCTCGACCGACTACATTCTCGAGCCCGGCACGAACTACGTGCGCGTCGAGACCACGGTGCAGAACCTTAGCGCCGCGCTGCTGAAGATTTTCTTCGGCGAGTACATCAACGGCTCCGGCCAGATCGAGATGTTCCAGCCCGGCTACGGCTTCGGCGAACCGCTGGTAGGCACCAGCTGCCCGGTCGCCGGGCACCGCAACCTCTGCAACTTCACCGCCTTCAGCGGCATCGACGATGCCGACGGCGTGTCGTACGGCTACGTCCAGACGAATCCAGGCTCGAGCACGTTCACGACTTCAGGCGTGCACGTGCCGCAGCTGCAGGTCGAAGTGTTGCTCGCGTTGGCCGGCTTGGCGCAACCGCCGTTCGGACTCCAACCGAGCGGCAACCCGGGCGACTCGCGCACCTTCACGCGCTACTTCGTGGTCGGCAAGGGCAATGTGTCCGACGTCAGCGACGCGCGCAACGAGATCGCCTGCCTGCCCACCGGCACGCTGAGCGGCACGATCACCGCCGGCGGCAACCCCGCGGTGCGGGCCGATATCGCCGTGCTCGGCAACCCGGCCGACGGCCCCGGCCTGGCGGCGGTGTCGCGCAACGTCGTGACGCACAGCTACACCGACGACAACGGCAAGTACTCGCTGACGCTGCCGCCGGGCACCTACAACGTCATCGCCAACCTGGACGGCTCACCATACGAGGGCGGGCTCGGCACGCCGACGCAGCATCCGATCACCATCGCCGCCTTCGGCACGCAGACGGTCGATGTCGCGCTGCCTGCCACCGGCGCCATCCGGGTCACGGCACAGGATCAAAATGCCGACCCGATCGCTGCGAAGGTTTCCGTCGTCGGCTTCGACCCCAGTCCCGATCCGCTGGTCACGCAACCGGTGCCGTTTGTCGGCACGCAGACGACCGGCGTCTTCCGCGAGCGGTTCCAAGACGGGCTGCCGTACGGCGTGACGAAGGCGATCTTCGTCGATCCGTCCGGCGATTCCGGCGTGCTGCCGATCGAGCCGGGCAACTACCAGGTCTACACGTCGCACGGCGGTGAGTACTCGCTGCACAGCGCGCCGATCACCGTGACTGCCGGGGCGACGCAGACGGTGAACGCCACGGTCGAGCACGTCGTCGACACGACGGGCTTCGTCGCGGCGGACTTCCACGTCCATTCGATCGACAGTCCCGACGCGCAGGTGTCGCACCGCGATCGCGTCGGCACCATGCTGGCCGAAGGTATCGACTTCTTCGCCACCACCGACCACGACTTCCGCTCGAGCTTCCAACCGGTGATCGACGCGATGGGCGCCACGGCGCTGATCGGCACCACGCCCGGCGAGGAGATCACCACCTTCGACTACGGCCACTACAACGCCTGGCCCGTCACCGTGGATCCGAATCAGGTCAACGGCGGCGCGGTGGATTGGGGTGGCGCCGCGCCCGACGGCCTCGACTACCCGTCGGCAGGAAACTTCGATCTGCCGCCGGTCGACATCTTCGCCTTGGCGCATGCCTCGGCGCCCGGCGCCAGCAACACCGTGCAGATCAACCACATCGATTGGTTCTTCAGCGTCAACAGCGGCACCGGCGGCATGGGCATCGATAGCGGTGTCGTACCGCCGCAGTCCGCGCCGTCCGCCGTGCTGGCGCCGGCCCGACGACTCAATCCGTCGATCAGCAACTTCTTCACCGACACCTTCGACGCGATGGAGATCTGGATCGGCGACAACCGCACCGAGATGTTCACCAACTTCATCGGCCAGAACAGCGGCGATTGGTTCAACCTGATGAATCAGGGCATCGTGCGGCCGGGCGTCGCCGACTCCGATACGCACAATCGCGTCCTCAACGTGTCGGGATTGCCGCACAACATGGTGGCGATGCCGACCGACGACCCAGGTCAGCTGAGTGGGCTCGCCGACACCATCTCCGCCAACGTCAACGCCGGCCGCAGCATCGGCACCAACGGCCCGATGGTGCGCGTCACCGCCACCGCGGCGTCGACCGGACAGACCGCGTCGCTGGCGCTTGGCAGCCCGACCACCATCGCTACCACTAACGGTGCGGTCGACGTCACCGTCGACGTGCAGAGCCCGACGTGGGTCGAGTTCGATCGCATCGAGTTCTACGTCAACTCCACGACGACGCGCACGACCGTCAGCAAGGAAACCGGCAATGGTCCGGTCAGCGTCAAGCGCTACTCCATCACGCCGAACTTCGTGAAGACCGCACCGGCCGATTTCACCGTCAACACCGAGCCGGCGCCGGGCACGTCATCGAATCGCTTGCACGCAACGACGACGCTGTCGCTCACCGGCCTGACTGAAGACGCCTGGATCGTCGTCATGGTCAAGGGCACCGACGGCGTGTCGCGCCCGCTCTATCCGGTGCTGCCGAACGACCTGAAAACCGTCGGCAACACCACCCTGGCGCAGCTCACCGACGGCAACCTGAACGAGAACGGCATCACCGCCCTCGCCTTCACCAACCCGCTGTTCATCGACGTCGACGGCGGCGGCTGGAGCGCGCCGGGGCTGCAGATCGCGCCCTGAGAGGGCGCGGTTCTTGGCGGCGCGTCCGACCGCACACGTCGGACGCGCCGCCTATTCCGCACGACGCGTGGCTACGGACAGCTGGCCGGCAACGTCGACGTCTTCGACAGGTACTGCACGCCGGTCCCGCCGGCGATCGGCTTGATGGTCGGCGACTCGAAGCGCGCGCACAGGCGATGCGTCGAGCTATCGGCGGCGTTGTCGATGGTGATCACCGCCATCACCACATCCGACGTCGTCAAGGCGGTCACATCCAGATCGTCGGCGTTCTGATCGCCGCTGGCGGCGTCGCCGTCGCCGAGATTCTTGGCGACGACGGTCAGCGAGCGATCCGGCTTGATCAACGCCTTCAGTACGCCCGCGGCGCCGGCCGCTGCGCCGCTGTTCTTGAACTTCGCCGCAGCGGCGGTGTTGGCGCTCCAGCCGGGCGCCGCCAGAGCGTAGCGGGCGCGGTTGGCGGGATTCGACAGCTGATAGAGCTCGACCGAGCCGACGAGTCCGGGCGGATCGGCTGCCGCTCCCTTGTCGATGCTGCCCGCCGTCGCGTCCTTGGCCACCAGCACCATCTTCGCCTTGCCGTGCGCGGCGTACTTGTCTTGCATCAGCAACTTGAAGCCGCTGATCGGCGCGAACATCGCCGGCGGCGACAGCGCTGCCGAGATCTGCACCAGCGAGGCGCCGATCTCGCTGGTCGAATTCGCCCCGGCGCCGCCGCCGGCGGTCGTCAGGTCGTAGCTGACGAGCAGGTCGAACGTACTGCCGAGCGGCAGCGTGAACGTCAGCGAGCCGGAATCGCTCAGCGGCGTCGAGCCCGGGGTCGCCTGGCTGGCCGCGCCGCTCATCACCGTGCCGAAGCCGGTCGTGCTGACATCCCACGTCGCGGCGGCCGTTGCCGCCCCCGCGACCGTGACGGCGCCCGTCAGGCTCCCGGTGATGGTGACGTCGGCCGGCGTGCCGGCGGTCTCGGCGCCGCTCGGATCGACGTGCACGATCCAGCGCGTCGGCAGCGTCGCGGTCGTATCGCCCGAGAATGAATAGGCGTGGCTCGAATACGAGCCGCTCGCCATCAGCGTTTCGCCGTGCGCCTGTAAGAACGACGGGGTGAGCGGCGCAAACACCGAGCGCACGCCGGTGCCGAGTGGGGCGTTGAGGTTGGTGCCGAGCTCTGCCGAGGCATACGCCTTGGCGTCGAAGTTGGGCAGATCGCCAATCGGCGGCAGCGGTCCATAGACCGTATCGTTGCGGCTGGCCGCCGACCCGTTGGCGACGAAATCACTGGTCAAATTGCCCGAAGCGTCGTTTGCAAATCCGACGTAGACGCGCGAGTCGAGCGGCCCGGCGTTGACGTAGGTGATGGTAATGGCGTCTGCGCTCGCGGCGCACAGCGCGGCGAGCGCCACGCCCGCGACGGCGCGCTGCGCGCACCGGATTGCCCCCTTGCTCATACGCTCCCCCCTGTAAGTGCTGACTGCGGACGGCCGACGCTACCAGACCGCTCATCGCGGACGGAAGCAAAACCATGCGGCGGCAGCCGTTTCCCGCGGCGCGCGCGACGCGAGATCGCCGCTGCTACCAAAGCACGCGGCAACGATCCGACGCGCGCAACTCGCACGGCCCGTCGCGCCGCCGCGCGAGCTGCGACGCGGTGCTGTGGCATCTGCGGGCAAACGGTTGAAAAAGCTTCCGCACGTTCACTTTCCAGTTGCTCAACGGTCGGCTTTGAGGACTATTGTGGCCTTGTTCAGTCGGGGTGCGGGAAGACGGCCGGGCAAGGGCGCTTCCTGTCAGAGCTGGATTGCAATGGAGAGGTCGTTCGAGGGACGCGGCCTCTTTTTGGGGGTTAGGAATGGACGTCAACGTGTTGATGGGGGCGGGCACGGGATTGATGTTGAGTGCGCTGCTCGTCGCATCACGGCAGGAGTGCGCGCATTGGGTCTTGGCGCAAGTCGACGGCGGTGAACACTGGACGCCGCCGCTGGCCGGATTCGTTACCGGAACCGCGATCTTCATCGCCGCCGCAAGCTTGTGGCTGTTGGGGATGGGGCCGCACTAGCCGACGCGCTGTCTCGGTGTCGCGACCGCGCCGTCGCCGCGGACTGCACTCAGGGTGCGTCCGTCGCGGCGGCGCTTTGCGCCAGATCCTCGGCGCGGCGGCGCGGCTGGGTCGCCAGCAGCGCGGCGATCGCGGCGAGGGCGACCGCCGCGCCGCTCGCCTGCAATGCGGTCATGCGCTCATCGAGCAGGATAGCCGCCCCCGCACAGGCGATCAGCGGAACGCCGAGCATCAGGATCGAGACGACGAACGCCGACGTGTGGACATGCGCCCAATTGATCAGGAAGTGACCAAGCGTTCCCGGCACCATCGCCAACGTCAGCAGGACCAGCCACTCCGACCCGCGCGGTGACGACAGCGGCTGGCCGGTCGCGAGGCAGATGCCCAGCATGATGACGCCGGCAACGGTCGTCATGCCGATGAGATAGTCGATGGCTGCGTTGCGCCGGCGTATCCGCTTCGACGCCAGGAAGTAGGCCGTGAACGCGACCAGGTTTCCGATCGCCAGCAGGTCGCCGCCGACGCTCCAGCCGGGCAGCCCGCTGGCCCCGGCCACCACCAGTACGACGCCGGCCAGCGCCAGCACGGCCCAGCCCACGGTGCGCGGCGCGACGTGCTCGCCAAACCATCGTCCCGCCACCGCCAAGACCAGCAGCGGCTGAAGGGCCCCGATCAACGCGACGTTGGCGACCGTCGTCTGCTTCAAAGCGTTGAAGAACAACACTTGATGCAGGGCGAACAGCGAGCCGCCGATCAGCGATCCGGTCACCCAATCGCGACGCCACATGCGCCGCGTGCGGCGCTGCGCCAGCGGCAGCAGCCAGAGCAGCGGGATCGAGAACCACAGCCGATAGAACGAGGCCACGAACCCGTTCACCGGCACTGCTTTGATCATCACGTTGCTGCAGCCCCAAGTCAGGACGGCGATCGCCACGGCGGCCAGCGCGCGGCGCTGTAGCGGTGCTGATGACATCGGCGCACGACCCGAGCACGCGCCTCTTGTCGATACAACCGAGTGACCGCGGCGCGTGTCTACGTTTGCGCAGGCAGAAGAGCCCGCCCGGCCTGGTTCGCGCCCACGCCGCGTCGACGGCGTTGTGTCGACCCTCGATCCCCCCTATACCCGCCAGCACCATGGACTGGCTCAAGCACCTGCTCGATATCTTCTTGCACCTCGATGTTCATCTCAACGACCTGGCGCAAACGCTCGGTCCGCTGCTCTACGTGCTGCTGTTCGCGATCGTCTTCTGCGAGACCGGATTGGTCGTCACGCCATTCTTGCCGGGCGATTCACTGCTCTTCGCGGTCGGCGCGCTCGCCGCGGGTGAGGGCTCGGTCATCGATCTGCCGCGCATCACCGTGCTGCTGTGCATCGCGGCGGTGCTGGGTGACGCAGTCAACTACGCCATCGGCGCTCGCATCGGCCCGAAAGTATTCACCAGCGAGACCTCTCGACTGCTGAACAAGGAGCACTTGCTACGCACCGAACGCTTCTACGAGAAGTACGGCGGCAAGACGATCATCATCGCGCGCTTCATGCCAATCATACGAACCTTCGCACCGTTCGTCGCCGGTATCGGTCAGATGCGCTACGCGCGATTCGCCGCCTATAACATCGTCGGCGGCGTGGCATGGGTGGTGGCATTCACCTGCGCCGGATACTTCTTCGGCAATTTGCCGGCGGTGAAGAGCAACTTTCACTTCGTCATTCTCGCGATCATCGTCATCTCGCTGGTTCCCCCGGTTGTCGAGCTGGTGCGCGCCCGCCGCGGCGGCGGCGGCAGCAAGGCGTTACCGGCCGGCGAGTAGCGCGACGACGGCGCCACGGAAACTCCGACAGACGTAGCCCGCGCATCGCACGTCAACGGGAGCGTCCCGGGCCCGCGTCCCCATCGGCGATCGGCTGGACGCAACGGCCGGGTGTGCCGCATGGCGCCGGCCCGCTCAAGACTGTGCGAGCGAGCCGCTTTGCCTCGCGGCCTGCCCGCCGTCGTTCATGCACGCGACCAGCGGTTCGGCGCCAGGATGGAACAAGGGCGGCGGCCTCGCAGCCGCCGCCCTTACTGAAGCTCAGCGAGAGAAGTTGTGCATGCCGCCGGAGGCGCCGCCGACATGTACCGCGCCGCCTCCGACGTGAACTGCGCCGCCGCCGCCCATGCTGCGCTGCATGCTCGGCATGGCACTACCGCCGCTCGGCCTGCTCGGCATCGCCGGGCTGCCGCCGCCATGGAATTCCGCGACCGGCGCGCGCTCGTAACTACGCGCGTAGTTGCGCATCGGCGGCGGGCTCGCGCCGTTCGACATTCCGGCCCCTGCGCTCGGCGCCGAGCGAGTGTACGCCGGCCTCGCCGGCATCGTGCTGCTCTTCGGCATGTCTCCGACGCGACTCGCCGTGGTCGAGCGCGACATCGAGGGCGCTTCTGCCGACGCGTAGCGACGGCCGGCGCGCGACGCGTCGCTCGGCCCGGCGGTCGCCGAGCTCGATGACGCGCTGCGTAGCCGGTCAAACGGCGGCAACGTCGAATCCTTCGGCGCAGCGGCGCTGGCCGGCGCGCTGCCGGACTTGCTCAGCGTGCTAAAGGTGCCACGCGAGGTGCTGCGCGTGAAATCGGTCGCCGCCGTCTGGGCGCCGCGGTTGAAGCTCGTGGTATTCGGCGCCGCGCCGTGGTCGCTCAGCCGCTGAAACGCCGTCGCGGTGTTGGCCTTCGGCATGTTCGCCAACGGCGGCGGGCCACCGGCGGCGCGGCTGCGCTCCATCGCCGTCGGATTGCGGTTGAAGGCCGCGGCCGAAGGGGCTGCCGACGCCGTCGGATTGCGGTTGAAGGCGGCGGCCGAAGGGGCTGCCGAAGCGGCCATGTTCGAACGCTGCGCGGTGAGGTTCGTGAACGCGCCGCCCTTGCTGTTGATTGCCGGCGGAACGCTCGCGCCGGACCTGCTCATATTTTGTAGCGCATGCGGGTTGTCGACCGGCAGCGCGCCGCCGCGCCACGGCTTGGCTTCAGCCGCGGTAAGCGACGCAAGCCGCGCCTGCTGCACCGAGCCGCCGACGAAGTTGTTCTTCGGCACGCCGACGAAGCCGCCCGGAGCGGTGCTGTTGCGGTAGAAATTGACCTGATTGGCGTTCACGGTGTTGCCGTAGTTGTTGATGACGACATTGTTGACGACGCGCGGGCCGCCCCAGCCCCACCAGCACGGCGAACCGACGAAGCCGACCGGGCCCCACCACGGGATCAGCGGCTCGCCCCAGCTCAATGCAGTCCAACCAAAGAACGGCACGCCGAAGCTGATACTGACCGAGACCGACGGCCCATAGAAAGCAACCAACGCCGGTGAGTACAGCGGCGCGACGATGACCGGCCCAGGGGCCCAGCCCCAATAGCCGCTGTAGACCCAACGTCCGTAGTGATACGGCGCCCAGCCCCACGGAGCCGAGTCGACCCACGAGTAACCATACACCGGGTCATTCAACCAGCGACCGGTCGTATACGGCGCCCAGCCGCTCGGCACCGAATACGGCACCCACACGCGCCCATAGCTCTCGGTAGTGCGCCAGCTGCCGTAGCGCTCGAGGTCGTCTGTCCCGTACACCTCGGACGCGACGGAATATGAACGCGGCGCCGCCAGGACCTGCTCGGCGCGTTCGTAGTTCCAGCGATCCCAGTCGTCGAAGGCCGGCGCGGTCGCGAGCTCGAGCGCTGCCGCGCTCGCACCGTTCACCTGCACCGCTTCACCGGTCGCGACCGTGATCATGTGGCCGCCATTCGGCGTCAACGACGCGGAACCGGCTCGACGCACGGCGAGGCTGGTCGCGTCGGCGTTGACGTCGACGCGGTAATACCCGTCTTGCGCGCTCGTGAAGTGCGCATTTGGCGTATCGACCTCGATCAGGTGACCCGCCGCAAACTTGCGCAGGTCGAGCACGACACTGCCCTGCGTGACTTCGAGCTGCAGAAAGTCCGGCTCGAGACTCTTGACTCGCAGTTGCGCTCCATCGCCGGCGCGCACGTACGAGCCGCTGTCGATCTGTAACTCAAAGCGCCCGTCGCGCGTCGCCAACGCGTCGCCTGCGGCAAGCGGGATGTTCACCTGCGCGGCTTCCCAATCGCCGGCGCCAGGCCGCCAGAAGGAGACGTCGCCGTCGACCAAGGCAAGACGCGGCGGTGTCAGCTTCAACGCGTTGTTGCCGGCGCCGCCATCCACGGCGGCGCGTACCGGACCCGTACCCATGATGAGTATCGCCGCGACGGCAACGGCGCTTGACCCGATCCGGTGCACTAGCCAGTGCGCCGACGGGCGGCTCATCGAAAACGGACGGAACATTCTTCGCGGACCTCACTCCGCCCGGATTCGCTGTGCAGCCGGGCGGTTACCCACTCAATTCATCCAACAGGACTCGTCAGCCCGGACGGTGCGAAGGCTCCAGCGCGACGCGGAAGCCGGGCCAACGGTGGTGGCGCCGTCGAACGCCGCTCGTCCGCGCGCCGCCAGCGTTGCTCCCGGCGCACGGGGCGAGTCCCGTCGAATCGGGCGGAATGTGTGCACCCGAGTCATCTCAGTAAGTGTGATGCTAGGCTGGCTCATTCGGTTTAGCCAGTGGGGCGTACGATCGGTTGAGACGACCGCCTCGAGCGTAGCCACCGACGAACATCGGTGACCGGTTTGTGCCGGCGTCGGCAGCGGTTATCATCCGGCGGCCGCAACAGGGGGAAGCGCATGGTAAACGCCTTCGACGATTTCATTCTCAATGAGACGTACGAGCACGGCTATCCCCACGAGGTTTGGGCTCGGCTGCGGCGCGACGCGCCGGTATACCGCTACGAGCGTCCCGGCGTCCGACCATTCTGGGCGATCACCAAGCACGCCGACGTCATCGCCGTTTCCAAGCACCCGGGGCTGTATGAAAACGCTCCTCGCCTGGCAGTCTTCCCCGGCCTCGAGCCCGAGGCACCGACCGACGAACCACCGCCGGCACGCCATCTCCTCAACATGGATCCGCCCGAGCACGGCCAGTTTCGGCGTCTGCTCAGCAGCCGCTTTGCGCCGCGCCAGCTGGTGCCGAAGACTGCTGAGGTGGAGCGCATCACTCGCGATATTTTCGATGCACTCGTGCAGGGCAGCCGTGCCGGCGAAGCCGATTTCGTCACCGCCTTCTCCGCCAAGGTGCCGCTGGCCGTGCTGGCGGAGATGCTCGGCGTTCCGCGCGAGGATTGGCCGCTGCTGTTCCAATGGACCAATGAGACCATCGGCGCCAATGATCCGGAGTTCCAGCAGCAAGGCGAAACCGCACAAGACACCGCCGAGCGTTCGCGCACCGAGCTGTTCGGCTATTTCTGGAAGATGATCGAAGCGCGGCGCGCCGCGCCCACCGACGATCTGATCAGCATTCTCGCCAACGCCACGGTCAACGGCGAACCGATTCCGCCGTTCGAGTTGCTGTCGTATTGCTACCTCATCGTCGTCGCCGGCAACGAGACGACGCGCAATGCCACCACCGGCGGCTTGTTGGCGCTGATTCACAACCCCGGCGAGCTCGACAAGCTGCGCCGCAACCCGGCGCTGGTCGACACGGCGGTGGAAGAAATCGTGCGCTGGACGTCGCCGGTCATCCAATTCTGCCGCACGCCCAAACAGGATGTCGTCTTGCGCGGCCAACGCATCCGCGCCGGTGAGAATCTGTGTCTCTTCTATCCCTCGGCCAATCGCGACGAGGACGTGTTCGATGCGCCGTTCGAGTTCCGCATCGACCGCTCGCCGAACCCGCATCTAGGTTTCGGCATCGGTGAGCACTTCTGTCTCGGCGCCAATTTGGCCCGCCTGGAGCTGCGCGTCATCTTCCGCGAGCTGTTGCGCCGCCTCGCTTCCGTCGAGCTCGCCGGGTCGGTGTCACGTCTGCGCTCATCGTTTGTCGGCGGCATCAAGGCGATGCCGATTCGGTTCACGCTCGCCGAAAGCGGCCAGTGAGAAGCGCAGCCGACTTTGCTCTTTATAATTTGCTCATCACTCAAACGTATCCGAGCGCGTCGATGATGTTCATGTTCGCCGCTTTGCGCGCCGGGTAGAGGCCGAAGAACAGACCGACCCCGACGGACACGGCGAAGGCGACACCGACGCTGATGCCCGAGACCGGCACCTCGATGCCGTAGAGAAAGCCGATGTACAGCGGCAGACCGGCACCGATGAGCGTCCCGGCAACGCCGCCCGCGAAGCTCAGAATGCTGGCCTCCATGAGGAATTGCAGCAGGATGTCACGCCGCCCGGCGCCCAGCGCCAGGCGAATGCCGATGTCTTGCGTGCGCTCGGTGACGGTCACCAGCATGATGTTCATGATGCCGATGCCGCCGACCAGCAGCGACACCGCCGCGATGGCGATCAGTCCAAGGCTGACCGCGTCGGAGATGCGCTGCACCAGCACCAGGTACTGATCGAGCGATTCGACTTTGAAGCTCGACAGCGAACGGTGACGCGACGCGATCACGGCGTTGGCTGCCGTGACCACCGACGGCACCGCCCCGGCGCTCTCCGCTTGGAAGTACACGACATCGACGAAGCGGACGCCGGAGAGATTGCGGAACGTGGAGAACGGGATGATCGCGACCAGGCCCGCCGCCTCGCTCTTCTGCAGCGCCGCGGCGCTCTCGACCCCTTCGCGAAACACGCCGACGATCTGAAAGCGCAGGCCGAAGATGCGGATCCACTCTTCGCCGAACTGGGTCGTGCCGTAGAGCTTGAGCGCCAGCTCCTTCGAGATCACGGCGACCTTGGCACCACCGCTCTCCTCGGTCTGGGTCAGGAAGCGACCGCCGACCACCACCAGGTTCCGCACCGGCTCGTACTCCGGCGTCACGCCGAGCACGCTGATGGTCTCGGGCTGGTTCTTCACCGAGATGAGCTCGTTGCCGCTCAACACCGGCGCCATGGCGGCGACGTAGGGTACGCGCTGGCGCAGCGCGTCGACGTCTTCGAACGCCAGCTCTTCCGGATTGACCCCGCCGCCCGTGCCGTACGCGAAGACCAGATTCGATCCGACGCCCTCGATGAGACCGAGGACGTAGTCGCGTCCCAACAAGCCGATCGACACCACCGCCACCACACTCGCCGTGCCGATCGCCATGCCGAGCATGGTCAACAGCGAGCGACCACGCTGGCCCGACAGTCCGTCGATCGCGAAGCGAAAGAGGAGGCTAAGCCACTCCGTCGTCGGCCGTTCCATCGCGGATGTGGATGATGCGCTCGGCCGCTTCGCCAACCTCGTGGTCGTGCGTCACGAGGATCACGGTGGTGCCGGTGCGGTTGAGATCGCGCAGCAGGTCGAGGATCTCCATCGCCGTGCGGCTGTCGAGCGCGCCGGTCGGCTCGTCGGCCAAGACGATGCGCGGCTCGTTGACCAGCGCGCGGGCGATCGCCGCGCGCTGTCGCTGGCCGATCGACAGCTCCATCGGCTTGTGATCGAGCCGCTCGCGCAGCCCCATGCGCTCGAGATGCAGGCGTGCCGCGGCGCGGCACTCGCGCGGCCGCTTGCCCGCGTACAGGGCCGGCAACGCGGCGTTCTCCAGGATCGTCAGCTGCGGCAACAGATGGAACGATTGGAAGACGAAGCCGATCTTGCGATTGCGCAGGCGTGACAGCTCGTCGGCCGTGAGTCCCGACACCAATTGGCCGTCGAGCCGATAGCTGCCCTCATATTCCTCGTCCAGCAGGCCGAGGATATGCAACAGGGTCGACTTGCCGGAGCCCGAACGGCCCATGATGGCCGTGAACTCGCCTTGCCGGATGACCACGTCCAGACCGCGTAGCGCGGTCACCGCCGCCCCATCGCGCTGATAAGTCTTGGCAATGGCGCGCATCTCGACCAGCGGCTCGCTGATGATGGCGAGCCGCTGCTGCGGAATGCGCTGTGTCGCGGTGATTTGTCTCGGGCTCACGCCGGCGTCGTCCTGTCTTCCCTCGTTCGATCCACGGGGCCCAGGCGGGGTTTCCCAGCTGCCGCTGATAGCACAGACACGGCCTGGGCCACCCCCCACCCCTCCTTTCTCAAAGGAGGCGCAGGAAGCAAGAGGTGGACAGCCTGGAGACCGCGGGCCGGCCGCGCGCCGGCTCAGCTTGGCTGATCGCGGCGCTGCGTCGCGACTTTCATGCCGTCCACCAGGCCGGCGGTCGGTCCGACGACGACGATCGCGCCTTCGTCGATCCCATTAGCGATTGCGATGTCGGACACGCTGGTCAAGCCCGTCGACACCGGCACTTTGTGAATGTGCCGGCCGTCGACGCGGAACACGTAGCTCTGCGAGCCTTCCGTGCTCACCGCTTCGGCCGGCACGATCAGCGCGTTCGCCGCTTCGTCGACCACCACCTCGACGTCGATGGTCATCCCGGGCACCAGCCCGTCCGTCGGCGGCTCGAGGCGCGCCAGCCCCTCGGCGACCGAGCGGCTATCCTTCACCACGACGTTCGGCACCAACTCGGAGATGGTGCCATTCCACGACCGTCCCGGGAACGCATTGGCGCTGATCCGCACGCGCTGACCGGGCTGCACGCGGCCGAGATCAACCTGGTCGATATTGGCGCGCACGCGCAGGTGCTCGAGGTCGGCGAGCCACAGGATCGGATCGCCCTGACGCACCAACTCGCCCTTCTTGGCCTGCGTCTTGTAGATCGTCCCGGCAAACGGCGCCGGCATCTGCGTCGCGTCCAACTGGGCGCGGCGCTCGGCGATGCGCTTGTCCAGGCCCGCGATGCGCAGCGGCACGTCGCGTTCGAGATAGCGGACTTGCGCGTCCGCCTCCGCCGCGGCGCGCTCGCTCTGCGCGTAGGCGTCGTGTGTCAGCGCGCCCTCGCGCAGCAGCGTCGTGTCCGTCGTCAGACGCTCACGGCGCTCGGCTGCCGTGGCGCGCGCCGCGCGCAGCGACTCTTGGGCGACGAGCTTGTCCGACTCCGCCGCCGACAGCTCCGCCGCCACCGGCCCGGCATCGAATTGCGCCATCGACTCACCCGCTGCAACGCGCTTGCCGGGATCGGGAATGTCGACGATGCGGCCGTCGAGCCGCGCCCGCACTTCGATGTCGTCCACCGGCTCGACTTTGCCGTTGGTCGACACGACGACGCGCAGCGGCGCGCGTTTGACCGCCACCGCTTGCACGGTCGGCGGATCTTGTCGGCCGCACCAAATCGGCACAAAAGCCAACAGCGCGACGACCGGCAGCAGCCACAACAGGCGGCGGACGAGTGGGCTCATGCAGACGTGCGGCCGTTCACGGCTCGGCCGGAACCTCGACGGCGGCCGGCGCCAGCGTCGCCGCGAGCCGGCCGGTCTCGCGTTGCACGGCGGCCCACAAACGCAGTGGCGCGAGCTTCGCTTCGACCAAGGCGCGCGCCTCGCGGGTCGCATCGACGCGCGCCGCCATCGCCTGGCCGAGCGAGCCGCGCTGCCCCTGCAGACTGAGATCCGCCAGGCGCTGGCGCTCCGCCGCCATCTTCGCTCGCTTGTCCGCCACCGCCGGCTGCTGCAGCGCTGCGCGCAGCTGGCGCATCAACTCGCGCAGGTGGGCGCGCGTATCCTCGCGCATCGCGTCATAGCGCAGTCGCGCCGCCTCGGCGGCCTTGGTGGCGCCATCGACCGAGTTGCTGGTCTGGAATCCGTCGAAGACGGGAATCTTCAGGTCGACGCCGACCGCTAGCTCCGACTCGAAGCTGTCGAAGCGGCGCGTCCCGTAGTGGAAATAGCCGCCGCGGATCGCCAACGTCGGCAGGTAGCCGGCGCGCGCCGCGGATACGCCGAGTTCTTCCATGCGCTTGCGCAGCTCGAGAGCGCGCAGCGCCGGTGCGGCGCGCGTCGTTTCCTCGCGCTCGGGATCGATGCCGGCGGTCGTCACGACCGGCAGATTGTCGGCCGCCACCGCCAGCGTCGGCGCGGCGTCGCTATCGACGCCGACCAGCCGCGCCAGCGCGATGCGCGCCTCGACCAACGTCGCCGCGTCGTCGTCGGTCGCCAGCCGCGCCTCGTCGACCGACAGCGCCGCCTGATCGCGTTCGCCGGGCAACGCGCGACCGGCGTCGAGCAGCAGGCCGGCTTGCCGGTTCAGCCATTCCGCATCGGTCACCCGCTGGCGGTCCAACGCGCCGAGCTGCTCCAAGCGCACGACGTCGAGATAGCTGTTCAAGACGTTGTCGCTGATCGTCTCGCGCTGTTGCGCCTCGACGACCTGTGCGACCTCGGCCTCGAGCTGGCTGCGCTCGGCGCTGCGCCATTGGCGTAGGTCAAACACCATCTGCTCCAGGTACAGCGACAGCCACGGTTCGGACGAGCCGAGCGACGACAGCGGATAGCGTTTCAATTTGTATTGGCCGTTGAGCGCGTCGACGGTATCGTCCTGCCGATTCGAATAGCCGGCCTGGCTGCTCACCGAGGCGCGCGGGTAGTAGATGCTGCGCGCCGCCGCGGCGGCGTCGTCGGCCTGCCCCGCTTCGAGCCGCGCGATCTTCGCCGCCGGCGCATCGCGCAAGGCGCGCGTCACCGCGTCGTCCAACGTCAGCGTGTCCGTTCCCGCCGCGCGCCCGGCTGCGGCGCACACCGCAAACGCAGCGCACCAGACACGCGCAACCACAACGACTTTCCACTCCATTCGCGATGCGGCCATCGCACGGCGACGACGAAGAGGCAACGCGCCGCCACGCCGCCCGCAGGTCGAGCGCCGAAACGGGCTAGTGGCCCGACGCCGCGGCGCCGTCCGCCAATCGGCGCGCCGCTGGTTCAGGCGCATGGCGGCGCTGCGCCATGAACGAAAAGAACTCGCGCGCCTCGCGCAAGCGCCGCTTCATCACGTCGCGATCGCGCAGCATATCCTTGACGATGCGGATGATCGGGCGCGGACGCAGATAGTAGGCGCGATAAAATCGCTCGAGCGCGTCGTGCATCTCGGCGCTCGACAAGCTGTCGTACGACAGCACCGCCTCTTGGATGCCCTTGTCCTGCACCAGGCCGCCGCTGCGCTCGAGCGGCAGCCAGCCTTCGGCTTGGGCCTGCTGGTAGAGCTCGGTCCCGGGGTATGGCGCCGCCAGCGAGACCTGCAGACTGTACGGATCGATGCCCTTGGCGAACTCGATGGTGGTGGCGATGGTTTCCGGCGTCTCGCCGGGCAAGCCGACGATGAACGTGCCGTGCACCAAGATGCCGAGCGCATGGCAATCGCGCATGAAGGCCTGCGCGCGGTCGATGCGCGTGCCCTTCTTGATGTTGTTGAGAATGTGCTGATTGCCACTCTCGAAGCCGACCAACAGCAAGCGCAGGCCGTTGTCTTTGAGCACCTTCAGCGTCTCGTACGGGACGTTGGCCTTGGCGTTGCACGACCAGGTCATGCCCAGCTTGCCCAGCCCGCGCGCGATCGCTTCGGCACGCGGCCGATCGTCGGTGAAGGTGTCGTCGTCGAAGAAGAACTCGCGCACCTGCGGAAATAGCTTCTGCGCGTGCGCCATCTCGGCGATGACGTGCTCGGCCGAGCGCGTGCGGTAAGTGTGCCCGGCAATGGTTTGCGGCCACAGACAGAACGTACAGCGGCTGCGGCAGCCGCGGCCGGTGTAGAGCGACACGTACGGGTGCTGCAGATAGCCGATGTAGTAGTGCTCGATGGTCAGATTGCGCGCGTAGACGTCGGTGACGAACGGAAAGGCGTCGAGATCCGTGATCGGCGGCTGCGCAGCGGTCCGCGTAATGCCGCCGTCCGCGGCGCGCACCGCAACGCCCCGCACGTCCGCGTAGGCCGCGCCGGCGGCGATGTCGCGAACGGCGTAGTCGAACTCGCCGGTGGTGACGAAGTCGACCGCCGGGGCGGCACGCAGGCTCGCCTCGGGCTGGGTCATCGTATGCGCGCCGACCAGTCCGATGCGCACACCGGGCAGTGCCGCCTTGAGGCGTGCCGCCGTCTCGGCGTCATGCGGCAGCGACGGCGTCGACGTATGAATGATGATCAGCTCGTGCCCGGCGGCCCTTCGCAAGGTGTCGTCGAGCGTCAGCTCGTCTGCCGGGGCATCGATCAGCGTGCTGCCTGGGATCAGCGCCGCCGCCTGCGCCAGCCAGGTCGGATACCAGAACGACCGCACTTCGCGGCGCGCCTGGTAGCGCGAGCCGGCGCCGCCGTCGAACCCCTCGAACGAGGGGGGATTGAGGAACAACGTCTTCATCATCTGCCGCCCTGCTCTCACCAGCCTTCCGCAACGCCCCCGAATTTCAGCCTAGCGAACGCGCTTCGCCGACTGGGTTCCCACGCGGTTGCGGCAACGGCTCGGGACAGTACCGCAGGGCCTGGGTCAGATCAACGCACGACGCCACGACGGCTGGGCCGTTTCGGCGGCGCGCGCGACATGGTAGCGGCGAGCCCGCATGAGCCCTCGTCTGCGCCGCGCCGTGCGCCGCACCATCATCACGGGGCTGACGCTCGCCGTCGTCGCCGCGGCCGCCGGCCTGTGGCTGGCGCGGGCGCAAAAAGCACACGATTGGGTCGCCGCGCAGGTTGCCGCGGCGCTCGGACCGAGCCTGCAATTCGCCGACGCGCACGTCACGCTGTGGCCACCGCTGTCGTTCACGCTGGAGGATCTCGCCTGGCTCGACGCCGGGGGCGACCCGGCGGCGACGGCCGCTCGGGTCCACGCGCGCATCAGCCTGCGCGGGCTGCTGCGCGGTCATGTGGTCATCAGTAGTGTAGGAATCGACCGGCCCGCCGCCACCTTGGCCCGCGATCCCGACGGCGCCCTGCGCGTCGGCGGCCGAGCCCTCACCAGCCCAACTGGCGCGCCAGCCGCCGCCGCAGCGAGCGCCGACTGGGATGCGTTGCTGCCCTCGCTGCGCATACGCGACGGGTCGCTGCTGCTCATCGACCGCACCGGCGATCCGGTGCGCCGCATCGCGCTCAGCGACATCCGCGCCACCATCGAGCCGACGCGCCCGGGAGCGCGACTCACATTGACGGCGACGGGTGTCGGCAGCGGGGCTATCCGCATCGCCGCAGCGCGCCTCGGCGCGGTGCAAATCGACGGCACGCTGGCCAGCTGCGCGCTGCCGTTGCGCGGCGACCTGCGCATGCAGGCCGACGATATCCAGGCCGCCACGGTCGCAGCCTGGCTGCCGGACGGGATCAAAGACGCCGCAGTGCAAGGTCGCGTGCGCGCCGGCGCCGACCTGCGCGGCACGCTGGCGGCTGGCGAGTTGCACGCCTTCGCGGAGTTGAGCGACGGGCGGCTCGATTGGCGCGACGTGCAAGTGGTGGCGCCAATCGCCCTGCGCGGCAACGCCGCCTGGAGCGACCGCCGACTGTACAACGCCAGCGCCGACGTCGAGGCCGCCGGCGTGCAACGCGGCGCGGTCGATGTGCGCACGGTGCAGACCTCGCTCACCTGGGACGGCAACGTGGTGACAATCGCCGGCGCGCGCGCCAACGCCTTCGGCGGGACGTGGGTGCAGAGCGGTCACGTCGCCTTGACCGAGCAGCCACTGGTCGCCGGCGAGTTGCACGGCGACAACGTCGACGGGGCCGCCATGTCGCGCGCGCTCGGCAGCCTGTGGCCGGAGTTGCGCGCGCTGCACGCCGACGGGCCGCTGACCGTGCGCGCCAGCGGTCGCGGCGTCTTCGGCCAGAACCTGCGCGCGCACGTCGATCTGCAACAGAAAGGCGGCTCGCTCGGCTGGGCCGTGGTGCGTGCCACGGCGCCGCTCAGCCTGGCGGGCGACCTGAACGAACAAGGGGCGACCTGGTCGATCGCCAACGGCGAGGTGCGCAGCGCCGCGCTGGCCGTCGATCGCGGCGCCATCCACGAGGTCAACGCGCGCCTCGGGTTGGCCAACGGCGCGTTGCGCGTCGACTCGCTCAGCGCCACCGCGAACGGCGACACCTGGCAGGTTTCAGGATCCGTGCCGTTGCAGACCGGTTTGCCCGGTTCGTTGCGCGCCAGCGGCCGCGCCGGCCGTCTCGATCTGCCCGATATCGAGGCGTCGTTCACGCACCAAGACGGCGCCCTGCAAATCCCGTCGTTCCGCGCGCGCGTCTTCGGCGCCAACTGGACGGGCGGCGTCGCCTCTCTGTCCAGCGCCGGCATGCAGGCGCATGTCAGCGCCAGCGGCGTGAATCTGCAGGCGCTGCTGGCGACGCTCGCCGATGGTCCGGGGGCGCCGCAAAGCCCGGGCGGGATCGCCACCCTGTCCGCCGACCTGACGCTGAACGGCGAGCAGCAACGCGATCTGGCGCTCGACCTGCGCCTGACGGCCGGCAGCTTCGCGTGGAACGACCTCGTCGCCGACGCACCGGCGCATTTTGCCGGGACGCTGCGCTCCGAACCGCGGCTGTCCATCCAGTCGGCCACCGCCAGCGCCGCCGTCGCGCGCTACGGC
>Ga0265339_10000459_pt1 | contig 31760 bp, 26 predicted proteins | sample 4CB219metaG_FD_202085 | JGI IMG/M metagenome (GOLD analysis project Ga0265339, IMG submission 202085) | Rhizosphere microbial communities from Carex aquatilis grown in University of Washington, Seatle, WA, United States - 4-CB2-19 metaG | ecosystem: Host-associated > Plants > Roots >... | reverse complement strand
CGGTTGGGACGGGCATTTGAAGTTTGGAATCTGCTGTTTGCCGTTTGTTTCGGATTTCGTGCTTCGGATTCGGGATCCCAACGCCGGTCAGCACCCTTCCGGCTGGATCTCCTCCGCTGGCCCGCTAGGTTGCGTCTCTGGGGGCTTTTCGGTATTATTGCTCTGCGAGGGGAAGATTGGCCAGACGGCAGGCTCTTTGCCGCCGGCGATAGGCCCTCGACGGATCTGCCACTGCTCGCAGCCCTTCTTGACGGCGTAATACCCCAGTGCACCCAGCCCTACGACCGCAGCTAATCCTCGGATAAAGCTCATAGTGGGCCTTTCTGGTTCCTCGCCCCGCCTCTTTATTATAAACCCGAGCTTGGCGCAGGACAGGGGATTTCGGCCTGGGGGAAGGAACTACGGCCACAGAGGACACGGAGGACACAGAGAGAAAACACCCAGTGCAGTGCGTCATTAGTAGCGTGACCTCTGACGGGTAAGCCCGAATGACGAAATCCGAATGGCGAATCAATGACGAAGCACGAAGATCAGTCCTGTAGCCGTTTGTTTGATCAGTTTCTTGAATCAAACATTGAGAGACTGAATGTTTGGCGCTCGCCGCGGTATCCGGATGTCCGGAAACTCGTCATTTGGGCTTGTTTCGACATTCGAGCTTCGTCATTCGGGCTTTGGAAAGACGAAGATAATGTAGGATCTAATTGACGCGGTACAAATGACGTAACAATTTGGTGTTACTCGCCGTCGGATGATCAGGGTGCGCGTCCAAATCTCGCCTGGCGCATCGCGGGTTGTCGTGACGGTTCTTATCTCTGAGTTCTCGGTGTCCTCTGTGGCGGTCTTCTTTGGCCGAGGAAAAAAGCTTGCATTCCCTCCTCGAAACGACTAAACGATTGCGGGCCGTGAGTGCGCCCATGGCGCTGGCGACGGCTGCGCAGGCCGCGGCGAGCCAGTGGATCCGCCTATTGGCTGATGGCTATTGCCTAATGGCTGATGTTTTGGAAGGTGAGGCATGAAGTTTTACCTTGTTGACAAGATTGAGTCGATCGTCCCCGGAAAGCGGATCGTGACCGTGAAGGCACTGTCGCTGGCCGAGGAGTATCTGCAGGACCATTTTCCGGCATTTCCGGTGCTGCCGGGCGTGATGATGCTGGAGGCCCTGACGCAGTCGGCGGCATGGCTGGTACGGATCGCCCAGAACTGGTCCAATAGCGTCATCGTCCTGTCGGCGGCGAAGAACGTCCGCTACGCCCACTTCGTGCAGCCGGGCGACTTGATGCGGTGCGAGCTGGAGGCCATTGAGATTGGCCCGACATTGTCCAAGTTCAAGGCCACCGCCAGTGTGGGCGAACACACGACGGTGACGGCGAGGCTGGAGTTGTCGAGTTTCAATCTTGTCGGCCGGGGCAGCTACCTTGCCAGTGCCGACGAGTCGATTTTGGCGCAGCTACGCAAGCGGTTTGAGCTGGTAGGCGGCCCGGCGGCGCTGGCGAGCGCCCAGGCGCAATAGCGAGCCCGGACCGCAAGCGACGGGTCGGCAGACGAGTGGACCTGCGACTTGCACGTGTGATTAGCGCGACGCCGGGCCAGGCGCCCAGGTGTCTGACCTTGCGAAATGGCAAACCCCCTTATGTGCCTGTTGACAAAGGGCGGGCTAACCTCTATACATATTGGACTTTTGATACGGGAATACTGATGGCATCTGAAGGAGATAAATGCCAATGCCGATGAGCGAACAAGAGATCTTCGAGAAGGTACGGGAGACGCTGGTGGAAGCCCTGGGCGTGGATGACGATGAGGTCACGATGCAGGCCTCCCTCACTGCCGACCTTGGCGCCGAGTCCATCGACTTTTTGGACATCGTTTTCCGCCTGGAAAAGGCGTTTGGCATCAAGATTCCCCGCGGCGAGCTGTTCCCGGATAACCTCAATAATCCAGAGTATGTGCAGAACGGCAAGCTTACCCCAGCCGGCCTGGCCATGCTCAAGGAACGCATGCCGCATGCGGACTTCAGCGACTTCGAGAAGGACCCGGACATCTCCAAGATGATCGAGATGTTCAAGGTCCAGACGATCGTCAACTACGTCAAGACCAAGGTTGGCTAGCAGACCTAAGCCACCAGCCACGAGCCACTAGCCACAAGGGCCTCCGAGTCGCGTTTGACTCTGGTGGCTTGTGGCTGGTGGCTAGTGGCTTTGAATTGACGAGGATTTTCTGGTTCGTCAAGGCTCTTGGATTGGAATAACCTATGCGTTGGTTCTGGATTGACCGGTTCGTGGAATTCGTGCCCAACAAGAAGGCCACGGCCATCAAGAACGTCTCGCTGGCCGAGGAGCATCTCCACGACCATTACGAGGCCTTTCCCATCATGCCCACCAGCCTGATGATCGAAGGCATGGCCCAGACGGCGGGCATCCTGGTCGGGCAGGCGCGTAACTTCAAGGAAAAGGTCATCCTTGCCAAGGTCACCAAGGCTGAGTTCACCGACATCGTCCTGCCCGGCGACCAGATCACCTACCAGGCCGAGATCGAGAACGTCGCCCCCGAGGCGGCCTCCATCAAGGGCACGGTGCTTAAGAACGGCAAGGAGATCGGCCAGATCCAGATGATGTTCAGCCACATCGACCAGAACCTCTCGGGCATGAAGTTCCCCGATGAGAACTTCGTCTTTACCGGCTCGTTCGAGCGGCTTGTCGCCCCGTTCCTGGAGGCTGCCAAGCCTGCCGCGGAGAGCGCCTGATGCCGCGTCGCGTCGCCATAACGGGCCTGGGCGTCGTCAGCCCCGCGGGCGTGGGTATCGAGCCGCTGTGGCAGGCGCTCCTGGAAGGTCGTCAGGCCGTCGGGGCCGTCTCGCTCTTTGACGTCGGCGAATTCCCCTGCCGCATCGCCGGGCAGATCAACGACTTCTCCGCCCGTAACTTCGTGCCCAAGGACTATCGCAAGAGCGTCAAGGTAATGGCCCGCGATATCGAGATCGCGGTGGCCGGCGCCGACCTGGCCTTCAAGGACGCTGCCCTGACCACCCGCGCCGCCGGTGGGGCGCCCATGACAGTCCCCGCCAAACGCCTCGGCTGCAACGTCGGCGCAGGACTGATCTGCACCGACCTCGATGAACTGGGCATGGCCGTCAACACCTCCCTGACCGAGGGCAAGTTCGACATAAAGAAGTGGGGCTCCACCGGGATGACTAACCTCAACCCGCTGTGGCTGCTGAAGTACCTGCCCAACATGCTCTCGTGCCACGTGACGATCATTCATGGCTGCGAGGGCCCGTCCAATTGCATCACGTGCGGCGACGCGTCGGGTCCGCTGTCTATCGGCGAGAGCCGCTCGTGGATCGCCCGCGGCGCCGCCGATGCGGTCGTCGCCGGCGGGGCCGAAAGCAAGCTCAACCCCATGGGCCTTCTTCGCCAGGGGCTGCTCAAACGCCTGTGCACCACGCGAAACGACGCGCCGGGCACCGCATGCCGCCCGTTTGACGCCGACCATGAAGGCACCATCATTGGCGAGGGCGGTGCTTTGCTGATCCTCGAAGATGTCGACCACGCCGCCAAGCGAGGCGCGCGGGTGTACGCGGAGGTGGCCGGGTTCGGCGCCTCGTGCGATCCCGAGGGCATCAACGTCACCAGGCCGACCGTCGGCGGGCTGGAGTTGGCCATCACCAACGCCCTCCGCGACGCAGGCATCAAGCCTGAGCAGGTGGGAATGATCGTGGCGCACGGCACGGGCGTACCAGAAGAAGATAAGCTTGAGACTGCCGCCTGGCGGGCGGCTCTAGGCGCCGTCGCCGACAAGGTGCCGGCCTTCACGGCCACCGGGGCAACGGGCAGCCTTTTTGCCGGCGCTGGTGCGACAAACGTGGCCCTGGCGGCAATGGCCCTGCACAAGGGCATCGTCCCGCCGACCGTCAACTTCACCAAGCCGGCCGACGGCTGCAACCTGAACTTCGCCACGCAGGCGCGTCAGGTCAAGATGGAATACGTAGTCGCCGCGGCCTTTGGCATCGGCGGGCAATCGGCCGCGGTGGTGCTGAAGAATAGCCACTAGCCATTGGCCAATAGCCAATAGGTATGGCAGGCTTTAGCGCGGTGCGAATAATTTGGCTTTGCAGGCGTCTGGAAACGGGCAGGGCTGCGACGTGTGTCAAGATTCGCCATACCCATTGGCAATTGGCCAATGGCTATTGGCTTTCCTGGAAAACTAATGAAGAGAAGAGTCGTCATAACCGGAATGGGCAGCGTTAACCCGCTGGGCCATGATGTTCAGAGCACCTGGCAGGCGCTCCTGGCCTGCGCCAGCGGCATTTTCAAGAACGAGCTCTTCGACGCCAGCACATACCCCACCACGTTCGCCGCGCAGGTGCGAGGCTACAAGCTGGCCGACCACGTGCCCGACCCCGAGCGTCATAAGTCCGCGGGGCGGCACTGCAGCTTTGCGCTGGGTGCGGCGGTGGAGGCCTGGAAACAATCGGGCCTGGACAGCTACGCCAAGCTCGACCGCAGCCGTTTGGGCCTGTACCTCGGCAGCGGCGAGGGCAGCATCGACTTTGCCCCGTTCACCAGCTTGCTCGTGGACGCCTGGGCCCAGGACCATGTCGACACCCGCAAGTGGGCTCAACTGGCCTTCGAGCGGATGGACCTCTACCGCGAGGTGGAGCAGGAATCGAACATGGTGGTGGCCCACCTGGCCGCCGAGTTCGGTGTGAGAGGCCCCGCGTTTAACGTGCTGACCGCGTGTGCCGCCAGCACGCAGGCCATCGGCGAGGCGGCCATGCTCGTCCGCGAAGGCCACTGCGACACGGTAATCTCCGGCGGCGCCCACAGCATGATCCACCCGTACGGCGTGACCGGCTTCAACCGCCTGACCGCGCTGAGCCAGCGGAACGACGATTTCGCTACCGCCAGCCGCCCGTTTGATATGACTCGCGACGGCTTTGTCCTAGGCGAGGGCGCCAGCGTCCTGATTCTGGAAGATTACGAGCAGGCCAAGGCCCGCGGCGCAAAGATCCTATGCGAGATCATCGGCTACGGTTCATCCGCCGACGCCTACCGCATCACCGACCAGGACCCCGAAGGCGATGGCGCTGCCACCAGCATGAAGGCGGCCCTTGCCGACGCCGGCGTGACGATACACGACATCGACTACATCTCCGCCCACGGCACGGGTACCAAGCAAAACGACCAGGTCGAGACCAAAGCCATCAAGGCCGTCTTTGGCGAACTGGCGCCCAAGGTGCCCGTCTCCAGCGTCAAGAGCATGCTGGGGCACCTCATCGCCGCCGCTGGCGCGACCGAGCTGATCACCTGCGTCCTGGCCATCCGCGACCAGATCCTGCCGCCCACGACGAACTACCACCACCCCGACCCGGACTGCGACCTGGACTACATCCCCAACGCCCCCCGCAAGGCCAAGGTGGAGATCTGCATGTCCAACTCCATGGGCTTCGGCGGCCAGAACAACACGCTGATCATTAAGCGATAGAATTTATCCGCAGATTACGCAGATTTCGCAGATAAGAAAAAACGACGGGACCAGGGACTTCCGGCGGAGACTGGCGCATTGATTCACAAGTCCCAAAACCCATATCCCAAGTCCCGCCGCTCTTTAATCTGCGAAAACCTGCGCAATCTGCGGATCAATGTTGTTGTCGTTTGGGTTTCTTGTATTGTCCCTTGACCTGCTCGGCGGGATATTTCAGTTCGTTCTTGGCCATCTTCGCCTCGAAGGCGGCGGCGAGGTCGATGTCGGCGGCGTTGGCCATGGAGAGAACGAACGACAGAACGTCGGCCAATTCGTCGGCGATCTCGGCCTTAGCGGCTGGCTCTTTGAGAAGTTCCTCCACCTCCGCATGCGTCAGCCACTGAAAATGTTCCATCAACTCCGCCGCCTCCACTGCAATGCTCATTGCCAGGTTCTTAGGCTGGTGAAACTTCTGCCAATGCCTGGCCGCCACCCACTGTTGGAGACGCTTTCGCAATTCGGCGACGGTGGTTGTTTGGTCATTCATGCAACTGATCCTCTCACATGGTGTACAGTCAAACGGGTTTGGCTTTGAACTCGCTTGCGATTTCGCAAATAGGTACCAGGCGGCAGCACGAGCCTTGCCTACCGTTCAAGCACGCTCAGCAGTCCAAAGTGGTCCGATGGGAACACGTCTTTGTCTTCCGCAATCGGGCCGGTGCCGATCATCTTGATATCCGCGCCATGCCAGCCGGTGCTGCGAAGGAGTATGCGGTCCAGGCGGCGACTGCCTTCGCCAGGGTATGCGCGCTGCTTGGCCAGGGTGTTTCGCTGCATGTCCCACGTCAGGCCCGGTTCGTCGCCGCGGAGCGTTCGCCAGAGGTCCACGTAGCTGGGCGGGATCGCGGCGGTGTCTGGCCGGTCCTCGTCGCCGAAATTGAAGTCGCCCAGCATCACCGCGTCGGTCGAACGCTTGAGCATCCGCACCGCCATCCATATCTGCAATGCACGCACACGCCCCATCTGCAGTGGGCTCTCCAGGTGCAGGTTGCACACGTCCAGCGTCGAAACGCGGTCAAGCGCGATCGGCACCTTGACGCTGGCGACAACCGCTACGCGACCCTCCATGCTGGGCATGCGATGCACAACCGTGCGGTCAATCCACAGCCGTGAGAGGATCACCAGGCCCCCGGGCGGCCGCTGCGTTGCGTCGGCGAGAGTGGAGTAGTACGAGCGTACCCAGGGCTGCTGGCGCAGTGCCTCGAGGAACCAGGGCATGACCTCCTGCAGGGCTATGATGTCGGCATCGCACCGGCCAAGGAGCTCCAGCAAGGCAGGCGTCCGCCGCGCGTCGAGTTGATCGACGATGACGTTGTAGCTGACGATCCTGAGTTCCCGGTTAGCCATATGCGTGTCGTTCTGCCAGAGATTGAGCATTGTACGCTATTGTCGAGACTGATTGAAGAGCACGCCAACGGCAAGAGAGCGCGATTTCAGGATTCAACTGATTAAGCGGATAAGACCAGGGACTGAGACGATGACTGGCTATCTCAAAGCCTTAATCAGTTAATCCTCTTAATCCGCCGAATCTCGCTCTCTTTCTGAGGACGCGGGCGGCCCGTGGCGTCACCCGCTTCCACGGTATATACTGCCGCATACACATGACCCTCGACGAACAATTCATGAAGACCGCACTGTTCTGCGCCGCCCTGGGCCGCGGGCAGGTCGAGCCCAATCCCATGGTCGGAGCAGTCTTCGTCCGCAACGGCCGAGAAATAGCTCGCGGGTTCCACCGGAAATTCGGCGGTCCCCACGCGGAGGCGGAGGCCGTTCGGGCGGCGGTTGCTGCCCGTGGCGATCTCCGCGGCGCGACGCTCTACGTTACGCTAGAGCCATGCTGCCACACCAACAAGAAGACGCCTCCGTGTGCGCCGATGCTCGTGGAACTGGGCCTGGCCCGCGTGGTGGTGGCCATGGAGGACCCCGACCCCAACGTGCGAGGACGCGGTATCGAACTGCTGCGGCAAGCGGGCGTGACGGTGGACGTCGGCGTCTGTGAGCCGGCTGCACGCAAACTGCTGCGGGCGTACATCAAGCTCCGCACGCAAGGCCGGCCTTGGGTGATCTGCAAGTGGGCCCAGACCGCCGACGGCTACCTCGCCCTGCCTCCGGGCCAGGGGCGGTGGATCAGCGACTCGCTGTCTCGCGGCGAGGTGCACGAGCTTAGAAGCCGCTGCGACGCGATCCTCATTGGCTCGGGCACCGTCCGGGCGGACGACCCGCTGCTGAACAATCGCAGCGGCAAAGGCCGCGACCCCGTGCGTATCGTGCTGGATAGCACACTGCAAATCCCCATGACCAGTCAACTGGTAACAACCGCGGGCGAGCTGCCACTCTTGGTGGTGACGACAGAGAAATCGCTTATCGATTTCGCAAACGCAGCGGGCGCCCTGCGCCAGGCTGGCGCCGAGATTCTCCCGTTACCCAGCGGCCCGCACGATCTGCCCGCCCTGCTTGACGAACTGGGCCGCCGCGGTATGACCTATCTGCTGGTTGAAGGTGGTCTCGCGGTTCACACGAGCATTCTGTCTGCCGGCCTGGCGGACGAGGTGTTGGCGTACATCTCGCCGCGGATACTGTCGCCGGAGTTCGGACCGGAGGTGCTGGCAAATCTGCCTCGCTTGCACATCGATGAGGTGATCGCCCAAGCCAATGCGTCAGTGGCCCAGGGCCACCCGCGGTACGAGCTTGACGAGAAGTACCTGCTCGGGGATGACCGTGTGCAGCGATTCGTGCGACAGCCCACGGACGCGCCACCTTCGTTTGCCGACGAAGTCCATGAATGAATCTTCAGGCAATCTGACGATCCAGGCCGACTGGCTGATCTCCGGCGACGGGCGGGTGATCCGTAACGGCGTGCTGCACGTCCGTGACGGTGTGGTGCAGTCCGTCGAGGCGCAGCCGCCGCCCGGGCCGCATCGCGAGGCCCATGGCATGGCCATCCTGCCGGGCCTGATCAACGCCCACACGCACCTGGAACTGAGCCACCTCCGCGGCCAATTGCCGCGCGGCGTACCCATGCCCGAGTGGATCTCCCACCTGGTCCGCCTGCGTAGCAGCAATGAGCAAATGCAAGCCGCGGTGGTCGACGGGGCTCGCCAGGCACTGGCCGGCGGCACGACCGCCGTCGTCGATATCAGCCATAGCAACCTAGCTTGGCCCGTGCTTGCCGGCTCGCCGCTGCGACGACTTTGCCTGGCCGAGGTGCTTGGCCGCGGCGTGCTTCGCCCCCTGGCGTGGCACCGGTTTATGCGGAGCATAGCCGACGTGCCAGCCCCCGATGAGGTTGCCCAGGCGGGCATCTCCCCGCATGCGCCGTACACGACTTCGCCTGCCATCTACCGCCACGCGGCTCGGTTCGCCCGGCGGCGCGGCTGGCCGCTATGTACGCATCTGGCAGAAACGCCCGCCGAGCGGGAGTTTCTAATGCACGGCCGCGGGGAACTCGCCGACTGGGCCCGCAAGTGTGGTCTCGTCTCGCCGCTGTATCGCGGGGATGGAATGGGGCCGGTGGACTTTGCTGTGTGGGTGGAGGTGCTCGGCGCAGGCGGGGATCAACCCCGACACGGCAGTGCCGGGGCTTTGAAGACGGGGAGAGTGGATACTGGGAAGGGTGCTGAAAATGTTGACGCCGATATCCCGGTGATACTTGCTCACTGTAATGACGTGGACGATCGTGAGATCGAGATCATCGCGCGGTCCGGTGCGAGCGCGGTGTATTGTCCGGGCAGTAGCGAGTTCTTTGGACGGTCGGGGCACCGCTACCGCGACATGCTGCAGGCGGGCGTGAATGTGGCTATCGGCACCGACAGCCTGGCCAGTAACGACTCGCTGGATATGCTCGCCGAGATGCGCCGCGTCGCCGGCCAGGGACGGGTGGACTCGGCCACTATCCTCCGTATGGCCACCACCAACGGCGCCGCTGTAATGGGCCGCGACGATCTGGGCACGCTCGCTCCCGGCAAAGCCGCCGACTTCATCCTCGTGCCCGTCTCGCCGCAGACCAGCGACCCCCTGGACGAAATCCTCCGCGGCAATGCAAAGGTTGCAGAAACGTTCGTCGCAGGGCACACTACAAGTGATACGTTTCGCATCTAATCAGTAAACGAACGTTGCCGGCTGCGAACTACGCTGAAAGGCAAGCCGGCATTAGAGTCGTGCACAACGTTGACATCGGCTTGCCTTTCAGCGTCGTTAGACTACAGCAGAAGTTTCTAGTCTGCTTGACGGGCTACTGATCAACCGACGAATTGAAAACCAGGGAGACCATATGAACCCGCTCTGCCTGATGCTCCTGCTGCTGCCCGTGATGATTGCTGGCTGCGCGCCGGCGCAGCCGCAGACCTACTCCTCCGTCGCCACTGCGGGGCAGCCCGCCAACCTGATTGTCGAGGGCCTGCGGGCAGGGCCTGTGATGATGAAGTTCGCTAACGGTGAGCTGCGATACCTGCAGGCTGGCGACGGCAGGGGTCATAATGTCGAGATCGTGCGGCGGGTGTACTTCGCCGTTCGCGACCAGCGGTTCGACACGCCGAGCCCCAAGTTCGACAAGATCACCCTCGTCCGCAACGCCGACAGCTTCACGGCCGATATGTCCGCCCGCGTAACCAGCAAGGACGTTGCCTACGCGTGGACGGGCAAGATCGAAGGCAAGTCCGACGGAACGATCATGTACACGGTAAGCGGTACGGCGATGAAGGATTTCCAGTCGCCGCGGATCGGCCTGAACGTGCTGCTGCCGACCAACCCTCTCGCGGGGCAGCAATTGATACTGTTGGTGCGGCATGCTGACCAGGATAAGGGATTGTTCTCCAGCATGAAGCCTGAGACCTTCCCCAAGCTGCCGGCCTCATGGGACCCAGGAAAGTTCGTTGGTATTTGGTACGAGCCGAAGCTTCCGGGCCTCAAGGGGGATTCGAGCGTTAAGATCGTGATAGGCGACCGTGAATCCGGCATCGAGGACCAGCGGCAGTTCGGCGACAGTTCCTACAAGATGTACGGTTATCTCGGGTATCCGTTCCCCCGGGTGGCCAAGGACGCCAAGGCCAGCCAGATACTGGTTATTAAACCGTCGGACCCTGCCAGTGTTCGCTCGGCCGCAGCCCAGCCGGACGTTATCCCTGTGACCCTGGGTAAGGGAATGGCCAAGGAAGTCATCCCGCAGATCAAGCTCTCGCACGAGGCCGCCAAGACGGGTGATTTCAATACGGCCGCCAATGCCAAGAATAAGGACGCCAAGGCGCTCACGTGGGGTTTCAATCCGTGCATGCATCTGTACGACCCCGACACGCTGTTTGAAAACGCCCCGACGGTGATTGACCAAGTGGCGGCCGTGCGGGCCAACGCTTCGCAGGCACGCGTCACCATCGACCCCATCACGTTCCAGTGGCCGTACGTCGGCGCCAGGCCCGATGGCCGCGTGGGCACGATTCTCGGGGCGGCCTGGAGCGTGGAGATGGTCAAGCAGTTGGCATTGGCCGGCGCCGACGAAGGGGTCTTCCGCCTCGCTGACGCGGAGTGGGAGAATTCGCCCGCCGGCGACGCACTGCGGAAATTGGCCCAGATGTCCGGCAAGGCCCTGCTCGAGACGACCGTGGACCTGCCCGGACGGGTGCCTGTGAGCGTGCTGGCAGTGCGGGACAACCCCTCGGTGCGGACGGTCTTTCTGGTCAACCGCGTCAATCAGCGGCTGAAGGTCGTGTTGTCCAAGGTGGCCCAGATGCAGGCGGTCGTCGGCCCGATCCAGTTGGGCAATGACCAATGGATGGCGGGCAAGGACATCTACACCTGCAGCGACGGCGGGATCCAGCCCAAAGGCTCAGACGTCGAGATCGTCATCGGACCCTACGCGGTGCTGGCGTTTACACTAGCAGAGGGAGAATAAAGCGAAATGTCGAATTGCCAATTTCCAATGCTCAATCAACAACGAAAACAACCAATGTCCAATAGGGCTTCTGCCAATTGGAAATTGAGCATTGGACATTGATCATTTATTTCTTGCCCATCGCGCGTTGCTGCTTGAAGAAGTCTGTGAGAATCTGGCCGCACGGCTCGGCCAGCACGCCGCTGGTGACGGCGACGCGGTGGTTGAGTCTGCCGTCGGTGCACAGGGTGTAGAGCGTGTCGACGGCGCCGGCCTTTGGGTCGGTTGCGCCGTAAACCAGGCGGTCGATCCGCGCAAGCACGATCGCCCCCGCGCACATGCAGCAGGGCTCCAGCGTAACGTACAGGCAGCAGCCGCTCAATCGCCAGTCGCCCAGGGCTCCCGCGGCGGCTCGAATCGCCAGCATCTCCGCGTGCGCCGTCGGATCGCGATCGATGATCCGCCGGTTATGTGCAGCCGCGATCACCTGCCCCTCTCGCACGATGACAGCCCCGATGGGCACATCGCCCAACTCCTGCGCCGCCTGCGCCTGCTCCAGGGCCGCATGCATAAAGGTGTCATCGTATTCAAGGTGTTCGAGGGTCATGTGGGCATTCTACCAAACGCGATTCGCCGGGTGCCACGGCTAAGCGAGCGTTGTTTGCTCGCGCGGCCGTGCGGGACGCGGCTTGGCACCAAACACGGCCGCGCCCAAACGACGGACTTAGCCGTGGCACCCTCCTGCCTGCAGACTCAACCTGCACGGGCAGGGCCTTTCCCTCAGTGGCACTGATGGAAAACCCCCCAACCGCGAAAAGTGGGCGTATTTCGCTAAGCTTTGCCCTCTCTTCAAGCCGAGACTATGCATGAGCGAGGACATCACCGTTGATCCCCCACAATGGGAAGTAGTACGTAGTACCGCACGGCCCGCCGCAATGCCGGCGTGACAGTGCCAGTTGTAGGAGTCTGGGGAATGAGTTGCATCCGCAGTAAGAGCCGACAAGCCCCCACGCAGTCCACCGACGAACTTCGCCGCCTGCAGGTGGAGAACGAATTGCTGATCCTCCAGAACCAGGCCCTGCACATGGAGGTGCAGGCGCTACGCGTCATGTGGCTCACACAGCACAACCAGGCGCGGATGGCCGATATGTTGTCGTGCGCCTGAAAAGGCTGGAGACCGTAGGCTGGAGGCTGTAGGCGCAGAACAGCTCTCTTTCAGCCCAAAGTATTCTTCCTCTGCTTCCTCTGCTACCTCAGCGTTTAAACTGATGTGTCGTCGTTCTACTTCTTCGCCTTCACATCCAGGCACTTGATCTGGTGCTGGTCGCGGACGATGAGCTTGCCGTCGGATAAGGCCATCGGCGCCCACACCATCCCACCCTTGCCGTCGAGAACCTTGGCCTTGCTGAGTTCCTTGTAACCGTCGGGCGATGCCTTGACCAGGTACAGCGTGCCGGTCTTGCCGTCCATGATGAATATCTTCTTGTCGGCGATCAAAAGCGCCCCGCCGCTGTCAAAGGCCACTCCCGCGTCGCCATTCTTGGACTGCCACAGGATCTTGTCATCCGGCGTGAAGCAAACCAGCCCCTTGCCATTGGTCGTGGAGTTGGCGTAGAGGTGCTTTTCGAACATCAGGGCGTTGTGCATCCAGCTCTCTATGTCGCGATTCTTGAACTCTTCCTTCACGGTCCACTTGCCGCCGGAGTTGCTGACTTTGATCATCGCGCAGCCGGCCTTGTAGGCGGCCGTGATGAACAGCCGACCATCGCCCACGTCCGTTGGCGTGGGGATGGGTATCATGCAGTTCCACTTATACTTCCACAGGATCTCGCCGTTGGCGGCGTCCACGCCCGCGACGCCCTCGTTGCTGGCCATTACGATCTGCTTAACCTTGTCAATCGTAACAGGCAGCGGCGACTGGTACGCCATCCGCCCAATGCCCTTGGACTGCCAACTGATCTTGCCGGTCTTCTTGTCGTACGCAACCACGCCGACCTCGGCGGCCTGCGGTGCGACGATCACCATGTCGCCCATGATCAGGGCCGACTGCGCCACGCCCCATCGCGGGATGTTGAGATTAGGGATGGGTCTCTTATCGCTGGACCAATCCAGGGCCAGGTGGTGCTTCCACAGCAGGGTGTGCTGTTGGCGGTCCCAGCATCGCAGGTCGCCCATCGCGCCGATAGTGACGACGACGTCCTTGTCCACCGCAGGTGTCGAGCGGGTGCCTTGGTACTGCAGATCGCCGGGGGCGTCGTAGCTCTCGCGCCACTGTTCCTTGCCGCTGGCCAGGTCGAGGCACATGACAATATCCGTGCCCTCGTCCTTGGCGTTGCCCTTGCGGTCCATCACGTAGACCTTGCCGTCAAAGACGGCCGACCCGCCGAATCCCTGGTTCACGTCCACCTTCCACAGCTCGGCCGGCCCCTTGTCGCCGAAGGTGTCCACCAAGCCGGTCTCAGTCGACAAGCCGCTGCGGTCGGGTCCGGCAAAGCAAGGCCAGTCGCCGGCCTTTGCCGACATCGCGACCATGGACATCACAATGATGCAAAGTGTACGCATAGCTGACTCCCTTTAGAGGACTGACTCAAACGCCTTATGGGCAATTGTAGTCGAGCGTATCGGTGGTGCCGCATTAGAGTCAAAAGCACCAAATCCGAATATCGAAATCCGAAACAAACGGCAATGATCCAAACAGCAAATTCCAAACCAGAAAGGCAACGGACATGTGGCTTGACAGTCGAGTTGGCTCTGCCTTTTTGCTCCTTTTCACGTGGGAAAAAAAGAGCAAAAAGGCAGAGCCAACTCGACTGCCCAACCGAGGTGCCGATGTTGCTCTTGTTTTGGATTTGCCTTCTTGGTAATTGCCGTTTGTTTCGGATTTCGAGATTCGGATTTCGAGTTTTTGACTGCGGACAGCTCGTTCCTTACGTCAAACGTCTTGTGATGGTGATCGCACGTTTGCCGTCGAATTGCCCCAGGCGGGCGGCGAAGCGGGGCAGGCCACCAACGCGGACGATGACCTCGCCTTCGGGAGAAACGTCGCTGACGAGCAAGTCGCCCGCGGCCAGGCCCTGGAAGGATGCGGCGTCAAGTTGCTCCTCGATGCCGACGGAGATCTCGACCTCGTCAGCCAAGGTCAGCAGGGACTCCACGCAGGCAGTCGCGTCGGCCAACAGCAGCAGCTCTAGCGAGCCCTGGGCCTGCTCGACCGTCACGTTCAGCGAGGCCAACACTGCCGTCGGCGCGGGAGACTGCGGGCAGTGCTCCGGCGAGGCAGGCAGGGGCAGGGCGGCTGTGAGCTGCTCGACCGCGGGGCGAAGCAGTTGGCGATCGAGCGCCGTCAGCGGCCCTCGCGGCTTGATGGCCCGGCCATCGCCGCCCAGGAGCAGGTCCAGCAGGATGTCGGCCAACTCGGGAGATAGTTGCAGGACGGCCTTGGGCGTCGGGGTCTGGGGAAGGGCAAATCGGCAAGTGGGCTCGCAGGCGGCCAGCGCATCGGCGGGGCTGGCTACTGCGCTATCGCAATGGACATCCACTGCCCGGCGCAGCGACTGCGACAGTGCCGTCGCAACGCACCGCGCCAGGACCTGCCTGGCCCATGCGGGCAATCCATTACCATGATCGGCCAACTCCATCGCCCACATTGTAACGAGGTATCTGCAGGATGAAAGGGATGAAAAGCGAAGAAGCGACGAGCAAAGAGGTACGAGCGATGCGTAACGAGACCGGTCTCGGCAGTTTTGGCAACCAGTCTAAAAAAGAACGAGGCGTCCCGAAGGACGCCTCGTGAAACATCGAATCATTCTTACTACGACTACTACTTCTTCGGGCCGGTAACCGCGCTGTCGCCGGTCCACAGGTGCTGGGTCCAAGCGGCACTCACAGTGGTGCCGAGGTACGGGGCACCAGCGGTGGTGGAGTTGGAGCAGGTGTAGATGTTGTCACCGTTGACGATCGGCGTGCGGCTGTTCTGCACGGAGAGATTAACGTAGAGGAAGTTCATGTACTCGCCAGATGAGTGATTCTGGCTCATCGAGTGCTTGAAGTCGGTTGTGGTGGCCGTCGGAATGGCATAGGAGGCATCTGGCTGCACGCCGTACTCGCCACCCATGTCTGCCATCAGGATGGCACTGGTGTTCTGATCGGACGCGCCGTTGAGCACGTTCGCGCCGCTCGTCACGCCGGCAGCCCAACCGTAAGAGGTTCGGTTGAAGCCATCGGTCTCGGCGGTGAAGTCATAGCGATAGACGCCAGTCGTCGCATCCTTCACGTCCGTCTCTGACTTACCGTTGTTATCGGACGGGCAGACGAACATCTTTTCCGACTGGTCACCGTCACGGAGCATGACGAACTCGTTGGCGGTGATGGAGCGGGCAAGTGCAGCGGCGGGGGGGACGGGGTTCGCGGTCAGGCGGTTGGCGCCGACCGACTGGCCAGCGGCCACGCCGGCGACCCATGGGAACGTATCAGAGTTGTTTGCCTTGTAGATGCCCATGGCCTTGGCGGCATTACTGAGGTTCATGGCACAGGCAGCTCGCTTGGCCAGTTCACGGGCCTTGGCCAGGCTGGGCATCAGGATAGAAACCAATAGAGCGATGATGGCGATTACGACTAGAAGCTCAATCAGGGTGAAACCTTTGCGTCGCATAAGCGACCTCCTTCCCGAGTACTACCTTCGCTCACACCGCCGACACCTGCCAATTGCGAAAATCTGAAGGATGGAAGATCATGAGGACTCCCAATGCATCAGGCAGGTTGACTCGGCCTAACCAACAAGGTCGGCCTGGAGTGAAGGGCCTTTCTCCGCACGCAGCGGTACTAGAAGCTTAATTTATCCATAGGCCCGGACACAAGTGGCTCACAGCAGGCGTGAACACATAGTCCTGGGCAGGGTTACCAAACGCCGGACCGATCTACAGAGACGGTGTCTTCAGGCAGCCCAACCAGGCAGGCTGACGCAAGATACATGCAGCCGCACTTGCGTGGGGGACTTTGGCACCTTGGCATACTGGCACCATCTCACACACATGATATTGTTCCCCCAGAGTGCCTGTCAATACCATGCGCCAAAAAAAACGGCCCGTTTCACGGTTGACCAATTCGGAATAACTGACGTTGTACTCCATTTAACACGATGCAGACGGCCAGTTTACCGGGGGTATGCACGTCGAGCGCATCAGGGCACGAGCGTGGGCTTGCCTTTTTGCTCTTTTTCTTTTTCGCACGTCCCAAAGAGCAAGAAGGCAGAGCCCATCCGGACATCCTTAACGCCTCGCATGTCGCCGACAGACAAACCGAAAGCCCGCGTTCGACCAAGAATAGCCGCATTCTAGCCTTTAGGTCTACAAGCCCGCTCATGTTTCTGACGGAATCCTTCGATAAAGATATGAGCGGCGACCGAAAACTGAATCTAAATCGCGGTTCTTAACGCGGAGGTATCAGAGGCAGCAGAGGAAAGCAACGAATGCTCAATGCTCAATTTTCAATGATCAATGAATTTCCAATACTGCAATTCTCAATACTGGCAGCCGAGGTCCGTATTGAGCATTTGTGTATTTGAACTTGATTGGACATTGAAAATTGAACATTGGACATTTCTTGTCCTCCTCTGCTTCCTCCGCGTTACAACAAGAACCATCGAGGAAGATGCAGGACTGGCCAGGGTTAATCTGGCGGTCTATACTTCAGGGACTTTGGGGCTCTAAAAGCCCCTGTTTTACACGCAGGAGAATTATTGATGGACCTGGCCACAGCTAAAGCAACGCTTGCGAAGCATCACCAGGAGCACATCCTGGCCTTCTTTAACGACTTGACGCCGCCCCAGCAGGCGGCACTCTTGGAGCAGGTGGCCGAGATCGACTTCGACCAGCTCGACCGGCTCATCCGCACATATCTGAAGATGGTGCCGGCCATGCCGCGGGGCAAAATCGAGCCTCCCCACATCGTGCCGGTCCGCTCGGCAGACCAGGCCGTCCTGGATACCAAAGCCCGCGCGTTTGCGCAGGGCGAGAAGTTGATCGGCCAAGGCAAGGTGGCCGCGTTCGTGGTTGCCGGCGGCCAGGGCACCCGACTGGGCTACGAAGGCCCCAAGGGCTGCCTGCCATCCACGCCGATTCAGAAAAAGCCCCTCTTCCAAGTGTTTGCTGAGCAGGTACTGGCCGCCAATCAGCGGTACAAGACCAACGTGCCTCTGTACGTGATGACCTCTCCGGCCAACGACGTGGTCACCCGCTCGTTCTTCCGACAGCATCGTTACTTCGGCCTGGACGCAAAGGACGTCTGCTTCTTCGTCCAGGGGACAATGCCGGCCTTTGACTTCGAGGGCAAGGTATTGCTGGAGTCCAAGGGCGGCCTGGCCCTGAGTCCCAACGGGCACGGCGGCAGCCTGCTGGCCTTGCGAAAGAGCGGCGCCCTGGCCGACATGGCCCGCCGCGGCGTGGAGTACATCAGTTATTTCCAGGTGGACAATCCCCTTGTGCGGGCGATCGATCCGCTATTCATCGGCCTGCACGCCATGGAGCAGGCGGACATGTCCGCCAAGGTCCTGCCCAAGCGCGAGCCGCTGGAGAAGCTCGGCAACGTGTGCGTGGTCGACGGCAAGACTTCCGTTATCGAGTACAGCGACATGCCGGAGGACCTGGCCCGCGCGACTACCGAGGACGGGCGGCTGAAGTTCAGTGCCGGCTCGATCGCCATTCACATCCTGAGCCGCACGTTTGTGGAGATGTTGACCGGCGGCGGCGACGTGGAACTGCCCTGGCACAGGGCCCAGAAGAAGGTGCCCTTCGTGGACGAGCTTGGCCAGCAGGTCAAGCCCACCGAGCCCAACGCAGTGAAGTTGGAGATGTTCGTCTTTGACGCCCTTCCGCTGGCCAAGCGCGTTGTAGTGCTCGAGACGCTGCGAAACGAAGAGTTCAGCCCCATCAAGAACGCCAGCGGCGAGGATAGCCTTACCAGCAGCCTGCACGACCAGATCCGCCGGGCTGCAACGTGGTTGGAACTGGCCGGCGTGAGCGTCCCGCGCGACGCCGATGGTCAGGTGGCCGCGGCAATTGAGATCAGCCCGCTGTTCGCAAACAGCGCCGCCGAGCTCGCCGAGCGTGTAGCCGAACTGCATCTATCCATAGCCAGTGGCGACAACGTCTACCTGGGCAGTCGCGGACAAAGCGGTGGGTTGAAGTAAAACTAATCCGCAGAAGACGATCCACAGATTACGCAGATTACGCAGATTTTATGGGACTGAGGGTTTTTCGAGTGGGCTCTGCCTTTTTGCTCTGTTTCCTTCGGGAAGAAGAGAATAGCAAAAGGGCGGAGCCCGCTTCTATCACGCGGCCGCACGAGCAGGGGAAACTGCCTCGCTTGGCCGGCGATAAGGGTGACTGGTGGGACTTGAACCCATAACCCCCGGGACCACAACCCGGTGCTCTACCAATTGAGCTACAGCCACCATGTTCCCGCGAAGTCGCGGGCCCAATTAGAATATCAATGCCCCGTTGGGCTGTCAAACCCATTTAACGACCCGCGGAGCGCGGAGCGTGCAAATCGGGTAGCGCAGGCGAGCACGCCGAGGATTCCCAATTCATTCGCGTATGAAGGCCGCTTGCGGTTTAGCGGGTGTGCGGCGGTGGAATGATCATCAAACTACAAGCGGGCTTCTACAGGTAAGGCCCAAACTTGAAGTTTGGCGCATCCCGCCACGGCTGCAAACGCCGCAGCCGTGCCACCCCGTGCCGCAGCCGTGACACCTTCATGCCACCCTCACGACACCTTTCGGATGATCTTTGGCCCCAGGAATCGCACCAGGGGCATGGGGAGTTTTCGCCAGCATGCACCGGCGAAGTGCAGCTTGGTGCTGGCGGCGGGCGGTGCGGGCATGGACTTGCCCTTGGCTAGCAGGTATTGCCAGTGCAGCGGGACCTCGGTGGCGCCCCATTTTTGCTTGAAGACATGCGTGCCGCTGTCGCGGGTGGAGCGTCCAAAGTCGAAGCTGCCAACGCGACGGTCGCAGCAGGTTGCGAGCATGGACCAAAACAGCATGGTGTTGGCTTGCCCGCTGCCGTGGCGCCAGTCGCTGCCGGACCAGGGTACGTACACTCGGCGGGGGTCGGACAGCGTCAGGGCGGCCCCGACGGGCGTGTCGCCCTCGCGGATGGAGAAGACCTCCGCCTGGGGGCCAAACGCCTCAAGCAGTACCCGGAAGAACTGCAGGCTGTGCGGCGGGCTGCCGATGTCCCGCATCGTACGCGTGTATACGAGGTAGAAATCGTCCAGCAGTTTGATCCCGCCCCAGTGGGCCGCCATGTTGAGGCTCAGTGCCTTGCGGACCTGGTTTCGCGTCTTGGATCGCAGTTGCTCCATCAGGGCCTGTTGCCCCGCGGGCAGGTCCAATCGCATGGTCACCTTATCGGTCCGCTGGGGCATGGGCGTCGTTAGCGGCTGGTACTGTCGCAGCTCGATCCACGAGGCCTTTTCCTGGGCCATCAGTTCCTGACTGGCTGCCAAGAGGCTGCCGGCGGCGTCGGCATCGTCCGCGAGCAGTCCGCTGGCGTCGAGGTAGGGCAGGCTCGAGAGGTGGCAGCCAAACAGCAGACTTCGCTGGAGCACCAGCGGCAGCACGCCGACGATCTTCCCCTGTCGCCTGGCCGCGATGAAGTAGCCGGTGTTGGCATAGGCGTCGCTCATTACTGTGACCCATCGCGGGTCGTGGAAGACCGTGGCGTCGGGCCTGCTGTCGAGGTAGGCCCGCCAGTCCGGCGGCTCCAGAGAGTCGATCGTGCATGAACAGGCGCGGGTCTCGGTAGCTTGTGATGATGAAAGATCGCTCATGCGGCGGCTCCGGTGTATTGGTGACGGCCTAGCACCTCGTGTACCAGGGCGAGGTAACTACAGGCCCAATGTGACCAGCTATGGTTCATGGCGTGCAGGCGGATGGCCTGGGGGTTCCACTTGATCTGGTGGGCGCGGTCCAGGGCCAGCGCCCATGCATGCGGCGTGTTGGGGGCTACCACCGTGCCCAGGTCGCCGCGGTCGATGGCATAGCGAGCGGCAGCCACGCCGGAGGTGATCACCGGACGGCCGCACGCCATGGCCTCGAAGTACACAGAGGGCCAGCCCTCTCGACGGCTAGCAAGGACCAGCCAGTCGCAGGCACCCAGCCACGTGGGGACCTCGGCGTACGGCCTGGGTCCGGCCAGGGTGACGTCGGATGCGACGAGAAGGCGGTCGGCAAGCTTTTCGAGGGTGGCCTTCAGACGTCCTGTGCCCACAAGCGCCAGGTGCATAGGCGTATGGTCCGCCTTGAGCAGGGCCAGGGCCTCGATGAGGACGGCCTGGTTCTTGTTATCGTCCAGGCTGCCAATGCACAGGGCGATTGGGCGGTCGATGGGCAGGTTCAGCTCGGTGCGGCACTGCAGGCGATTGAGTTGAGTGAACATATCACAGTCGACGCCATTTGGCAACATCAGGGCATGGGCGGGCGTGCAGCCGAGATCGATGGCCTTGTCGCGCAGGTGCGGCGCAACGCCGATCACCCGCGCCGCGTGTCGCATGGTCCAATGCATCATCCGCCCGGTGAGCACGAGCCGCGGGTACAGCGACAGGTCCGTGCCGTGGCAGGTCACAATGACCGGACAGCCCAGCGACTGGCCCAGTCGCACCGCTGCGTACCCGTCGGGGAAGGCGAAGTGGGCGTCGATGATGTCGGGCCTCCAGGCGTCGGCGGCCAGGTGGCGCCTGACGGCATGGGACATCGTCCAGCCCTGGACGAAGGTGGCCACCTTGGGCGGCACGAGGTAACGCGGATGGGTTACCAGGCAGCCCTCGGGCGTCTGGCCGCGGAGTCCGACGCGGGCCAGTCGGCTATAGCGGCCCAGGCCGGGTACGGGCGGGCAGTAGGGCACCGGGTTGATCACGCGGATGTCGGCCGACTCCGACAGCAGGCGGACACGTTCGGAGATAAAGCTGCCCCGGTGCGGCATCGCACTGTTGGGGAAGACTTGCGTCAACACCAGGATTTTGAGGTTCGTCTCCATCGTCATGCCACCTCCGATTCTCCTTTGTCCGCGGGGCAGGGGACCGTCGCGGTCATCGAGGATATGGGTATCACCGTCGGGCGCCCGGCTGCTTGCTCGTAGAGTTCGGCATACGCCTGTGCCATGGAGGTGAGGCTGTAGAATCTGTAGGCTCGCGTGCGTGCCAGCCGCCCCAGCTGACAGCGGGCTGTGTGGTCCTGCAGCAGGTCCAGCATGCCGGTGGCCAGGGCGTCGACATTCCCTGGCGGCACGAGTCGACCGCAGCATCCGCCGTCGAGCACCTCGCCAACCCCGCCGACTTTGGTGGCCAGGCATGGCAGTCCGCTGGCCATCGCCTCCAGCAGGGCATTGGGGTGTGCCTCGCTGCGGCTGGGTAGCACGAACATGTCCAGTTCGGCCAGGAAGCCCGGCACGTCGTGGATACGCCCCACCAGTTGGCAATGCTCTTCCAGTCCAAGTTGTACGATGAGCCGCTCCAGCGGGCCGCGCAGAGGGCCCTCGCCGGCGATTCGCAAATGGGCGTCCAATGTGGGCGCCTGTTGCTGCATCGCCGCGAAGGCGCGCACCAGCAGTTCGTGGTTCTTGACGGACGTCAGGTTGCCCACGGTGCCGACGACTGGCGGACCGCCTGCGTGAACTGTCGGCCTGAAGCGTTGCGTGTCCACGCCGTTTGGAATCACGCCGATCGCCTCGACCGGCATGCCCAAGTCCTGGGCCAGGGCCAGGCGATTGTGCTGCGTGACCGTGAAGATGTTGCTGGTGAATCGGGCCAGTACTCTGGCTATCGCGCGGCGGCGCCACGGCCAGCGGTCCTCGCTCTGCCCGTGGAAACTGTAGATCAGGGGCGTGCGCCGCGTCGTGGCGGCCCGGGCAAGGACCGCGACATCCCAACTGCCCCAGTTGCGGGCGTGGACCACGCCGGGGCCCAGGTGCTGCACAAGGCGTCGCAGTCGCCAGGCGGCCGCCATTTCGTTGGGCCTGGCCCGCAGCAGGTGCACGTCGATATCTTCACGCAGGCGGTCGGCAATGAGGTTCTCCCCGCGCATTGCGACGATGGTATGTCGCATAGTGTCCAGCGGTGGGCAGGCGGATAGCTGCGCCAGCGCCAGCTCGATCCCGCCAGGCCCCAACTGCGGCAACACGTGCAGCACGTGAAGATTTCCCCGATTCATCACATGTCCCCCAAGAGCCCACGGAAGGCGTTCCGTGGGCGTTACCCGTCCTACTGAATTAATCCTCTTGCACCTCGCCCCCTTATCCCGCGGCGCGTTCCTTGGTCCTGCGCCAAATCTGGCGGAAGTGCCGAGGTCGCAGGCGCAGCGGCATGCTGAGCCAGTCCCGCAGTCGCCGTGCGCCAAACTGCCGCATGTATGCCCGCTCGACGGGCCTCATGAGCTGATTGGCCAATTTGCTCTCTCCGCGGGCCACTGTGCACAGGTGCGACAGTCGCCGCTCCAGTGCGGCGGCCTCATCCGGTGTGGCCGAACGTGGAAGGAAATCCTGGTCAACGATCAGCGGCCGATAGGAGAACTCCAGCCTATGCGGCCTGTGGATCTTCACGTCCAATGCCATCGACCACCGGCAGATGAGCGGGTCGCCCACACCAAACCCCATGACGGTCATTGCGGTTCGCTTGACGTGGTCAGCCAGCAGTTGCGGGTCGGCGGTGTCCATTACACAGTCGCCCAGGCCGTAGTACGCCGTACCGCCGTCGAGTGGGGCCCATCCTCGCAGGCAGTGCGGGTGCCCGCCGATTACCAGGTCCGCCCCGCCGCGGATAGCCTCGGCGGCAAAGTCCCTCGCCCAGGATTCCGGGTATGGCAGAAACTCCACGCCGTTGTGCATCATCACTACGGTGGCCGACACGTCATCGGGCACTTGGGCCAGGCCTTCCTGCAACCAGTCCGTCTGGAACGGGCAGACGCCTGGCTCATCGTCCGTGGCCGCCTGACCGTTGCCGAATGCCAAGAGCGCCACGCGGTGGGAGCCGATCTCGATCACTCGGGGCGTGATTGCCCGATCGCAATCTTCGCCCGCCCCCACGTGCGCAAGTCCCGCCTCGCACAGGGCCGACATCGTGGTCCGCACGCCCTGGGGGCCGCAGTCGCCGACGTGGTTATTTGCCAGGCTCGCGACCGATATGCCCGCCTGGCCAAGCCATTGGGCCATCGACTTGGGTGCCCACAGATTGGGCCCGCCATTGGGTTTGACCGCATGGTCCGGCCCGATATCATGCAACGGGCACTCGAGATTAGCCACCACCACGCCCTCCCCCAATGCTGCACGCACACGCGCCGCCGACGTCTTTGGCCCCACCTGCCGGATCGTCTGCCCCACCTTGCGCCCCGGCATCACATCGCCCACGAATGTAAGTATTGGATCCACGATTGTCCCCTCAGAAACAGGCTGGAGGCTTGAGGCTGTAGGCACTGCAGTCCAGCCCTGCCATATGCGTCGCCTTTTCTTTTCCCTACAGCCTCCAGCCTACAGCCTCAGGCCTCCTTCTATCTTATGCCGCCTGAATCGCCGCGCGGGCAAGTGGGGCCGTGTCGATTGTTGACGGCACGTGACTGACCACCGGCAGCAGTTTGCCCGATTCCGTCCTGGGAATCCATTGGCGCAGCTCGATCCGCAGCGGCACGCGGCCTTGCGTGATCCCCGTCAGCGTATCTATCACGCGATGCTGCGACAGTTCGTCCCAATCGCCCTTGGGCACAAGCTCCACCACTACCGAATAGTCAGCCGCCTGCACGACTCGATATTCGCGGACTGCCTGCCGGTCCAGCAGCACGATGAACGCCTCCGCCGCGATGAACGCCCCATTTGGCAGCCGCAGGTTGGACACGGTTCGTCCGCGGACGGCCTGGATCGTCGGCGAGCCGCGCCCGCACGCGCACGTGCCGATCTCGCCCAGGACGTAATCGCCAAGTTCGTAGCGGATGAACGGCATGCCCATTTCGCCGAGTTTGGTGATGATCAGTCGCCGGGCGCCATCCTCGCCGTCACAGCGACTCATCTCCACATATAGTCCCTGGCAGTGCAGGTGCAGGCCCTGGTGGAAGTCACATTCGGCGGCGATCAGGCCGCCTTCGCGGCTGCCGTAGCGATTGAACACCGGGCGGCCAAATACGCGTTCCATGGTCTGCCGTTGCGAAGGCGTGAGCGGTTCTGCAGTCGACACCAGGCTGCGCCGCGGGAAATTGGGCGTAATGCGGTTTTGCTCCAGGTAGTGGCACATCTCCATGAGGCTGCTCGTGTAGCCTACCAGCACGGTGGGCCGCATCTGCGACAGCTGGCTGACAAAGCGGCCGCACGATTCGTCGTCCACGCGGTCGACGGTGCACTGGATGCGGTTGCTTAGGTAGCTGGCCGTTCGCTGGCGAAGCGTTGGGGGCGGCGGGGAGTCGAACCGCGAGCCCCACAGCGAGGCGACCGGGTCGCCCCAGCGATAGCCCGCCAGCATATTGGCGTAGATCTCGCCGGCGGCGCACCAGCCGGCCGCTTCGGGTGTGATGTAGAACGTCAGCGGGTTTCCGGTCGAGCCGCCGCTACGCCGCTGCAGCAGGTAGTTGGGCGGCATGTTGTCAGCCAGGAACGCCTGGGGCTCTTCGACCAGCATCTGCTTTGTCAAAGTCGGCGCTGTCGATAGATCCTCCAGGCAGTCCACGTGGTCGCTCAAAAGGCCCCGCGCATGCAACTGCCGATAGTAGGGCACGTGCTTCACGCAGTGCTCCAGCAGTATGTTGAGCTGCTCCAGTTGCGTGGCTCGAACCTGCTCGATCGGCCGCCACTGGTCACGAAACAGCTTTCGTACACGCCTTCGCATCTGGGCGGTGAAACCCCACCCGCAGTGCCCGATCATCCCATACATTACCGTCTTCGAAAGTGCCGTCCGCATAGTCATCGCAGATCTCCTCCGAGTACCGCTGTTTCCCTCCGGGGCATGAGTTTGCCAACCGCTGCCCCGGCCCGCCCCGGACGACGTGTCACCCTTGTCGCAGGCTGGACCGCCATACGCTTGACAATGTGGTGATACGTGAACGCCAGGCCGTAGATCCACCAGAATAAATCGTTGTGGGCGATGTCGCCCTTGACCATCTCAGTCCATGTTGCTGCCAGGGCGCACAGTGTCCCGACGCGGACCCAGTTCATGTTGTCTTCGTCGCGGGCATCGGCAAAGGTTCGTCGCCCCAGTAGCCTCTTTGTAGCCACCACGCTCACTGCGCCAAACGCCAGCAGCATGGGCACGCCGCACTCGCTGCCCAACTGGATGAACGTATTGTGGGCCACGTGGAACCACCCGCCGACGTAATCCGGCTTCATATAGGCCCGCTTTGCTAACGGGAAGGTCTCAAGCCCCGTGCCGAATATTGGATAGTCCAGGATGATCTGCTTGCCCATCTGCATGTTCTGGTACCGTGCAAGGGATGACACGTCCATCTTGGCCGGGTCGGTGGTGATGGTGGCCATGCGTTCCATGTACGTCGCCGGCGCGAAAGTCAGGAACAGCATCACGCCAACCGCTCCAGCCACCAGCAGCGTCCAGCGGCGCATCAGCACGAGGAACATTATGCTGGCGGCCCCCACGCACAATAGCCCGCCACGCGAGCCAGTGGCCATGTTGCCGATGACGAACAGTGGAATCAACGCGATCGCCGTCAACCGCTGCCAGGAGCGACCCTTCATGGCCTTGTAGTACACGAACCCCATCATCGCAGAGAGGCACCACGCGATGTAGTTTGCCCCGCCGCCCTGGCCGGCCTCGGAGTCGATGCGTACGTCGCTCCAGCCGTAAAACGCCCAGGCTACGATCGTCACCTTCAGGAACCAGCACGAGCCCAGGACCATTGCCATTACAAATCCAGCCAGGCGGGCCGGCGTGTTGCAGACCTTGTCGATGAGGAAGACGGCGATGAAGATCTTGACGATCAGCCACAGCCGGTCCCAACTGTCGGAGTTTGTCATCGGGGCGAAGACTGTGGAGACAATGTACAGCCCCAAAAACATGGCGATCCATCCGTTGCCGGCAAACATGCCCGGCGCTGGAGCGTCCGCGATGGCAGGGAGGTCAGTGGAGGCCGGATCTTTGGGTGCCACGGCTAAGCGCGTGTTGTTTGCCCGCGCGGCCGTGCGATTTGCAACCGGCCTGCGAACACGGCCGCGCCCAGGCGACGGGCTTAGCCGTGGCACCCGAGCAGCATTGGCCGCCTGCGACCACCCCGTGGCCAGGTACCCCAGCAGGATCGCGATCGTCAGCCACTTCACCGGCTGGACGTAGTCCTCCGCGCCGTACAGGTCAGGGCGAAAGAAGTACATCACCGCCAGCATCAGCATGCCAAAGTACGGACGAAACAGCGACACGCCGCTGCCGGTCAACCCTAAAAAGGCAATAATGATCGCCCGAATGCCAAACATGAAAGTCCCCACACCTAAACCTAAGACTCGCGCCCAGACAACCGATCAGGCTTGCCTGTCGGCGCTGTTCGAATGCGCAAGGACGCATACCGGGTGCCACTGCTAAGCGGGCGTCGTTTGCCTGCGCGGCAGTGCGAATGTCCAACAAATGTGAATCTCCAGCTAGCACGGCCGCGCCCAAACAACGGGCTTAGCCGTGGCACCCCAACAGTACCCGCTCAATATCTCGCGCCATGCGGTCTTCCGTCAGGTCGATACCCGCGCCCGCACAGGCGGCGAGTTCTCCGCGTCGCCACTGGGCCAGCATCTCTTTCAGCACGGCCGTCAGGGGTCCCGTAGCCGGTTCGTCCACCAGCCACAGACCCGGCGGCAGACGGTTGTCGAACAATTCCCGTATGGCACCGCAGCAGCCGCCCGACGCCAGCACGCACCGCCCCAGGCCGTAGTATTCGTAAAACTTCCGCGGCACCTGCAGGTCGCCCTGCTGGCCCACCTGGCTGACCGCCAAGGCGACGTCGCCGTCGTACACCGCCTGCAGCGCCTTTCGGTGCGGCAGCGGTCCGGTCAGCTCGATCATGTCCGCCACGCCGTAATGGGCCGCCAAGTCCGTCAGCGGTCGGCCTTCATAGTCGGCGGGGCCAACCTGCACCAGTTGCACCTGTTGCCGCGCCAGGGGGTCCTCCCGCGCCAGCGCGCCCATCGCCGCCAGCAGCCCATCGGGCGACCGCGAGCCGTAGAACACGCCCGCGTGAACCAGTCGCAGGTGACCATTCGCCTGCCGCCCCTGCGCGACGACGGCCGACACAGCGGCGGCCTCGTAGCCGTTTGGAATGGCCACAAACTTACCCACCTGCCGCGGGTACCGCTGTGCGAAGTCGCGTTGCACGCCCGGCGTGTTGCACACCACCGCCGACGCCCGCCTCACCATCGCCGCCTCCAGGCGGGCATCCGCATGATCGTGAGCACGGTGCCCAAGACGACGATACGGATTGGCCCGCCACGGGTCGCGGCAATCAGCCACCCATGGCCGCCCCAATAGCCGCTGCATGCCCATCGCCATCACGTGGCTGGACCACATCGGGGCCGAGCTATATATCACGTCCGGCCCGAACCGCCGAATCGCGCGGAACTGGCCCCACATGGCCGACAGGCACCACCCAATCCGGCTGTCTGGGAATTGCAGCCAACTGGTGCACCAGTCGATCATGTCGGCCAACCGTCCCTTGGCCGGCTTGGTCTGCGCGGCGTCAGTAATGATGCGCCGCGGCGTCGCGGCGGGCGCCGGCGACTTAGGTCGCCACGGTACGCAGTTCTTCACCGCCTGCGTCATGTCCCACATCGGCACGCGAATGACCTGGACCTGCGGCGGCACCTTGGCCAGCAGGCTCTGGTCGCTGTCGAGGTCAGGCGCCGGCGGCATCGTCAGCACGAGCACATCATAGCCCCGCGCCGCCAGGTGCCTTACCAGCGCCAGCGTGCGATGGATGCCCGTGGCGTTGATCGGCGGAAAGCAACTGGTGATGACCAGTACCCGCTTCATCCCAGCAAACTCCGGTAAAGTTCCAGCGCCCGCTGTGCCTCGGCCGCCGGGTCGTACTCACCTCGAACGTATCGCGCGGCCTGCAGGTCCGGCTCGCATAACCCGCGGACCTCCTCGATCGCGGCCAAGGTCGTGGCCAGGTCGTCGGCCTGCCACGCGTGAGGCAATACCCTGCTGGCGATCACCCGCCGCCCACGCGCCTGGGCCTCCAGCACCATCTTGGGCAGGCCATCGTGCAGCGGCAGTCGCAATAACGCAGACGCCTGCCGATAGACCCTGTCCATGTCCTTAACGTCGCCCAGGAATCGCACGTTGGGCGTCGCTGACATCCCCGCGCCGTCGGTGCCCACGATGAGGAACGGCACGTCGCTCAGTCTTGCGGCGGCCGCCAGCACGACATCGGCCCGGTAGAAGTCCGGGCGGGCGCCCCAGTAGCTCAACACGGTAAATTGTGGCGGCAAATGGGTAACCTCGCCAAGCACGTTCAGCGGTATGCACCGTAAGATGTCCGCCTCAATGCCAAGCGACGCAAGCTCGGCCTGCAGGTCCGGACCATCGGCCACGAACGCCGAACCGTACCGCTTGAGTTGTCCAATGCGGCGGTCGCGGTCGGCGGGGGGCATATTCGCAAGGGCCAGCACATCACTGCCGATGAAGTGGTACACTACGCGTACGCCGATAAAGCGGCCAAACCGTTCCATCCGTTGCGGGGGTCCCGGGAAGAGCACGTGCTCGATCTTCAGCCCCGCGAATTCCTTGCAGGTTCTCAGCCACCGCTGCGGCGCCGGCAGGTGATACAGGTCGCGGGTAATGAAGGCGTCGATCCCCACGCTGCGCAGCAGTTCCACGAGCACCTGGTTCCATCGCGGCATGCCGCCGACGCGAACCTTGATCTTGTGTGCCGGGATGGGCCGGCCTGGTCTTCGACCCCGCGCGCGCGGTGGCGGCGTATCGACAGACTCGATGTGTGGAGCATTATGAGGCATTACACTCAGAGCCTTTTCCCCGGTTTTCCTCGATGGACAATTGCCATATCATAGGCTGCCTGGACACCGAATTTGCGTTTGTGCGGGATGAAAAGGATGAGGAGGAAAGCTAACCCAGAGCGGAGGTCGAGGTAGGAAACGCTTCGCGGTAGGAGCGCTTCGCGGCGTGGTCGCTTCAGCGAACCATGTTCCGTACCGGAGTCTCGTCCAGGTTTGACGTCCTCGAACAGCGCCGACAGACAAGCCCGCCTTACGTCTTGGCGCGTTCGAGCAGCGATTCGTCGTCTACGCTCTAGAGACGATTCTGTCTCTTTTTGCTTTCGTGGACCCAAAGTACCTCCGCGAAAACCGCGTGTCTCTACCGGTCTGTGGCCGTGGCATTTTTGTGCGCGCACAACAGACGGCAGGGCCGTCGATTACGCGCGTGATTATCGGACTTTCGCGAAAATACAGGACTTATGAACGTTTTTGGACTCCGAGTTTTCGGGTTTTGAGGGCGAATCTGCGAAAACGCGTTTTAAGAGGCGCGGAGACGAAAATCGCTATATCACATTGTGATAATGTCGCTTTTGTGCCCGGACAGGAATCGGGCTTGCTCTTCGCAAAAGCTCTGGGCGCCGAACGCGCCTGGCTGCAGTCGCGCGCTGGGTATCAGGTAGTTCGTTGATCGGCGGCAAGACGCTCTCGAGGCGCATCTGCATGACGCCCACGCCACGAAACTACCCCCGCGGCCAGCACGCACAAAAGCGGCACGAGCGTGTAGTGGTACTTGGCCTGGCTCTCGAAGACCATGTGCACCGCCGACAGGAACGCTATCAGTAAGGGGATGAGGATCCAGTTGGAGCAGGTAAGCAGGTCGCGCCGGCGGACAAAGAGTGTCACGATGGCGGCGGCGACGATGGCGAGGTAGAACCCCGTGGACGCGCCCTCGCCGGCCTTCTGAATGGCGGGCGACAGGTGCGGCGTCTGGTAGTCGGCCGGGGCCCAGTCCTGGCGCTGGTGGAAGGAGTCGGGGGCCTCCAAGGCCCACCAGGCCACGTCGCGATCGGTGTTCCACAGGCGGACGAACTTCAGCCCGGCCAACTCTGCGAATCGTCGCGGGTGCGAGGTGATCCACTCCTTGGCCTTCTGGGCGCCCAGGCGATTGATCGTCACGTCGTTGTCGGCGTTGGCAAACAGGTAGTTCCACACCTCGCCGGTGTAACCGCCGTCCTTGGTCCAATCGTTGTTGCCCGAGTACAGGTTGCCCCCGCCGTTGGAACTGATGGGGATGAACGCGCCGGTAACCGCGTAGTTGCGAATGGTCCACGGGGCAATAGTGGCCGACATCGCCAGCAGCATCGCCGCCCCGGCCACGAGGGCCTGCTTCTTACGCGGCAGGGTCAGCAGGGCGTGGATCGTCAGCAGGACAAAGACTGGCAGGAACGTCGGACGGAAGAGACACGCCACGCCCAGGCACAGCCCGGTGAGCAGTCCGCCTAGTGCAGGGTGGCACGGATGCGGCGCTTGCAGCCGTGGCGAAGATTCAAGGTTTCCCGCCTCCGGCACGGCCGCGCCAAACGACGGCTTAGCCGTGGCACCCGTCCTGGGGGTGATCCACCTCAGGTACACGCACAGGGCCATCACGATCCAGAATGTCTGGGGTACCTCCGCTGCCAGAAGAAAGCATGCGAAAACGCTCGATGGCAAGAGGGCCGCCAGCACGCCCGCCACACGGCCGGGCAACTCACCCAGCATCTGCCGGGCGATGTAACCAATGCCCACCGCCGTCAGCGAGGCCAATAGCACGTTCAGCCAGATTCCGGCGGCGACAGCGCGGTTCCACGCCGACCACTGATCGGGAGTCCGCGGAAAGCGGGGCGAGTCGCCGATGGACATCAATTCCTCGCCGCCGACCACCCGGTAAAGGCCGCCAAGCGTGTAGACCTGCCCGGGCGGATAGAAACAGTAGTACCCGTGTTTAGTGGAGGCCGGCACTATAAGCACGCCATGCTCGGCGACGCCGATAGCGGACTGGTGGTAAACAAGGAAGTCGTCGGTGGGCACGTACGGGATGGAAATAACGGCAGCCCCGCGCACGAGCAACGCCAGGGCGAAAACGCTAAGCGCCCAGGTCCACCGCCGAGGCCGCAGGATGAGCTTCCGCGCCATCGCCATCGCCGCGATCAGGCCGGCCGCCGCCAGCATGGTTATGCCGGCCCAGGCGGCCTCGGGCGTCCATAGCGGCCCGGGCTTATTGACCGCCGGCAGGAGGATCCACCCAGCCAGCACGAAGGTCGCGCACAGCCCGGTGATAGTCAGCCACCACATGGCCCGCCGATAAAACCGTGATAAAGCCCCGCGGTCGGCGGGAATTGTCGCAACGTCATCCATCAACGCATCGTCGCCCGCGAGAAGAGGGA